>Ga0163150_10009668_pt1 | contig 10595 bp, 10 predicted proteins | sample OliLakLV19P2IB_FD_148628 | JGI IMG/M metagenome (GOLD analysis project Ga0163150, IMG submission 148628) | Freshwater microbial mat bacterial communities from Lake Vanda, McMurdo Dry Valleys, Antarctica - Oligotrophic Lake LV.19.P2.IB | ecosystem: Environmental > Aquatic > Freshwater > Lake >...
CAAGTTCCTCCGCCCGCGCCAGAAACGGCAGGTCGCCAACTGGCTCACCTGGGGCGTCGCGCTCCTGCAAGGGGCGCTGCTCATCACCCTCGCCGTCACCCCGCAGTGGAACCCGCCCGCCGCCAAGTTCTTCGAGATCATCTGGGCGTGGATGCACAAGCCATCGTTCTACCCTTTCGTCGCCCTGCTCGTCTTCGGCCCGGTCCTCACCATCGTCGCCCTGCGCATCAAGGGCCTGCACCGCTGGTGGCTGCTGGTCTGCTGGTCGGCTTTCTTTGTGCTGATCATCAACCTGTTCGGCGACCGCGTGATGCTGATGGCGCGGATGCTTTGGTGGAGATATGTGCAGTGAGGCTAACGGCGGTACTGTTCCGCTCCGTCAATGACGGTTCGAGCGGGTGCCACGGACAGCGGAGCGAGGTCTGCCGAGCGCAGTCGTCCGTGCCGGGTTACGGGTGAACGTCCCGAGCACGGACGACTTCGCTCCCCGAGCGTCGCTGCGCTGTCCGTGGCACCCCGATCCTCTTCAATCCGCCCCCGGCTTGAACAACCCCTTCGGCAGCTCCACGTTCCGTTTGTCGAGCTTCACCAGGAAGTCCGGCTCCAGCCCGCTGCATGTCCAGTGGCCCACGACCTTGCCCGTGTCGTCGACGCTGTCGAAGTGGTGTTCGAAGAGGTGGCGCAGCTCGACGGAGTTTTCCGGGCCGTGCGTGACCTCGCTGATGTGCGTGATCTTGCGGCTGCCATCGGGGAGAAACTCGTGCTGCACGATCAGGTCGAGGGCGCCGGCGATCTGCTGATGCACGGCCCAGAGCGGGATCATCAGGCCGCGCGACATCACCATCATTTCGAGGCGCGAGATGGCGTCGCGCGGGCTGCTGGCGTGCAGCACGGCGAGGCAGCCCTCATGACCGGAGGAGATCGCGCCCAGCATCTCGATGGCTTCGTCGCCGCGCACCTCGCCGACGATGATGCGCGTCGGCCGCATGCGGAGCGCGTTGCGCAGCAGGTCGCCCAGCGCCACCTTGCCGGTGCCCTCGACGGTGGGCGGCCGGCACTCCAGGCGGACGACGTGCGGCTTCTGAAGGTCGAGCTCGGCGGTGTCCTCGATGGTGATGATGCGCTCGCTATCGGGGATGTAGCGGGAGAGGATGTTGAGCGTGGTGGTCTTGCCGGTGCCGGTGGCGCCGCAGAAGAGGATGTTGAGCCGGCCGAGGATGGCGACGTACATCAGCCGGGCCATCCGCTCCGACAGCGTGCCGATTTTGATCAGGTCCGCCATGGTCGCGAGCGTCTTGGTGAACTTGCGGATGGTGATGGCGGGGCCGTCGATCGAGAGCGGCGGGATGATGACGTTGACGCGCGAGCCATCGGGCAGGCGGAAATCGACGTAGGGGTTGGCGGTGTCGACGGCCCGGTTGCTGGGGCGCAGCAGCGACTCGATGAGGAACTCGAGCTGCCGGGTGCTGGTGAACTTCATCGGCTCGAGCACGAACTTGCCGCCGCGCTCGACGTAGACCTGGTCGGTGCCGTTGATCATCAGCTCGGTGACTTCCGAATCGAGCAGCAGGTGGCGGATGGGCGCGATGCCGGGTTGGTCGAAGAGGGAAGGAGTCATGGGAGAGGAAGTCGGCAGTCGGCAGGAGACAGTCGGCAGTAGTCGGGAAGCGGCTGGCTTGCACTCCCCTCCCTCTTAGGGAGGGGCTGGGGGAGGGTCGAGCTCACGAGATGAAGTGCGAGGCCATGAACTCGACTATTGCGGTTTGAATGGAGTCCACGCAACCACGCGACGCTTCAGAGCCAAGTCAACCACATCCTCGGGACATAACGGCGGGTCGGAGTAGTACATGTAATCGGTGATGAGTGGCTCGCCTGCATCACGGATCAGTTGATCAATCACTTCCTCCTCGTCTTGCTCCGCAATCTCCACATTTAACAGCCGTCGCACCTGCTCGACCATCTCGTCGCGTGACATGGGCATTAGGTTGCTCCACTGCCGGTGAATCAGAATAGCAACAATTCGCTGAGATCCTTCACCACCACATGCGGCCTGATGCGTCCCTCTTCGACCTCGCGCCGCGTAGACACGCCGGTGAGCACAAGCGCCGTCGTCATGCCCACGCTCAGGCCGCCGGCGACGTCTGATTCCAGGTTATCGCCGATCAGCAGGCACTTCTGCGGGGCGACGTTCAGCCGCTGGCACAGGTGCAGGAAGAACTCGGGGTCGGGCTTGCCCGCGTAGTGGACTTTTTTCGGCGGGACATCGGCGGCGAAGGCGAAGAGCGCGCCCCACGCTCCGCTGCCGAACTCCGGCCGGCCGTCGTACATGTAGACGCGGTCGGCGCAGCCGACGAGCAGCTCGGCGCCCTGTCGCAGGTGATAGAGGGCGCGGATCGCGGCGTCGTAGCGGAAGTCGATGGCGTTCTCGCGCAGGTGCGTGCCGACGGTGACGACATCGCAGCGCGTCTCGTCGGCCGAGTCCTCCACGAACGTCGCGATGTCCGCGAGCTCATCGTGCAGGGCGTGGCCGGCGAAGTTGCAGACGCGCGGGGCGGCGAAGCGCTGGCGGATCCAGTCGGCCATGGCCCGGCCTGACGTGTAGATGAACTCGGCAGGCACGTGCAGCCCGCAGCCGGCGAGCCGCTTGACCTGCTGGGCCACCGTCACCGCGCTGTTGTTGGTCACGCAGGCGAGCTTCTGCCCGCGCGACTGGATGTGGGCGACGAGCTCCGCCGCGCCGGGCAGGGCGCAGTGGTTGGCGCAGAGCGTGGCGTCGATGTCGAAGAGGATGGCGTCGAAGTCGGCGAGGCGCATGGCGACGACTCATTGGCGCCTATCGAGCGTCGCCTGCGCCGGGGGCTCATAGCCTACAACGCGCTCGCGATGAGCCTCTTCGATCTGTTTAGCAAGCTCGAACATGCGGTGAGGATTGCGTCCGCACTGCTCGACGATGCGACTGCGCGTTTCGCGCACTCGTTCGACAACCGGGTCTTCATCACGCATCGTCGGGCTCCCTCAATAAGAGGTCAGGGGTCGTCACAATGGGCACCGAAAGGCCCAATTCTCCGTTGACAATCTGCAAATGCCGCACCTTGTTTGCGTTTGCAAGATGACGGCAATTCCACGTCAGCACGAAGTGCAGGCCGTAATACGACGCCACCGCAAGATGATAGGCGTCACCCAGCGGCATCAACTGACGCGACACGTACACTTGAACGATCTCCTCAACTTCCGGCACAATCTCCAGCAGCGGAAGACCTGTCACCAACTTCAGAGCGTCGTCGCGCCCTGGATACGTGCCACCTTCCAATTCGGCGATCACGAAAGCCGAGCAGAACAAGTCGTAGGCGGGGCTTTCCTCAGCCCACCACCGCTGCGTGCTCTGACGACGGGCCACCATCGAGGCTTCGCTGCGTATCTCATAGAAGAAACTCGGTATGGTCGTCTCAATGTAAACCGATCGCTTCATCGTGACGGTCATAATATCGGCATCGTCCAACGATTCATAAGAATCTGCCAGGTGATCGCGACCAATAGGCGCAGTTCCCCTGCGCAGGGCGCATGAAAAACCCCGCCGTGTGAGCGGGGTCGATTCGTGGTGATGCTCTCTCGTTCAAGCGGTCCGCGAGCGCCGCCGCATCAGCCCGGCGAGGCCGAGCAGGCCGAGCGTGGCGGTGGCGGGTTCGGGCACGGCGACGAAGAGGAGGTTGGCGGGTCCCCAGCGGCCGGCGGCGCCGCCGCCGTTGTTCACGGGTGCCGCCAGCACCGCGCCGGCAGCAGCGAAGCGGGGCTCCAGGAGGCTGAAGCCGGCGTTGGGGGAGAACGGTGTGGTGCCGGTGCTGAAGCCATCGTAGAACGGCTCGAAGCTGCCGCCGACGAGGGCACCGATGAGGTAGTTGGTGTTGGCGGCGAGGGTCAGCGTGCTGCCGAGTTCGGCGTAGCGGTAGCCGAGGACCAGGTCGTCGGCGCTGGTGACGGTGGCGGAGGCGAGCAGCGTGCCGCCCGCGGTCCAGACGCCAACCCGGCTCCCGGCCGCGAGGCCGTTGAGGCCGACGTCCTGAATGCCCAGGTGGGTGACTGCTGGTCGAACGCCCCGATGCTGATCAACTGACCGACGGTGTACGGGCCATCGGCGCGGATGACGGCGGTGGTGCTGGTGTCGAAGACGACGGCACCGGGGATCTCGGTGGCGTTGGCGGGGGCCCAGCGGCCGACGGTGAGCGTGCCGTTGAGGACCGGTGCCGTGAGCACAGCCCCGTTGGCGGCGAAGCGATTCTGCACGAGCGTGAAGCCGGACTGCGCGCCGAACGGCGCGGCCCCGCCGGCGTTGTCGATGAAGCGTTCCTCGGCCCCGCCAACGACGGCGCCGATGAGGTAGCTGGTGTTGGGCTGGAGCGTGAAGGGCGACGTCAGGGCTGCGTAGCGGTAGGTGTCGAAGATGGGGCTGGCGGTGACGACGTTGGCGGTCGCGAGCAGCGTGCTGCCGTCGGCGCTCCACAGGCCGACGCTGGTGCCGCCGGTGAGGAAGCCGTCAGTGGCGACGCCGACGGCGTTGGTGTCCTGCACGCCGAGGTGGGTGATGGTCTGGGCGGTGGTGCCGACGGTGATTAGGCCGCCGACGGTGTAGGAGCCATCGGCCCGCACCGGCGCGGGGGTGCCGTTGTAGGAGAAGACGGTGGCGGCGGCGGGAGCGACGGCAACAAGCAACATCGCAATGGCCATGACAACGCGGGTTAAGTGACGGTGCATCTCGGTCTCCTCAAGTAACTGAAAGGTTGGGTGTCGACGCGGCGCCTACCAAGAAGTACCCGGCAGGCGTCTGTAGCACTTGAGATTAACCCGGCGCGCCTGACTACGCAAGGATTTTCGCCGGCCGCGTCAGAAATTGCGGGGTTTCGTCGCGAGTCGGAAAACGGAATAAAAAAACCCGCGTTTCCGCGGGCTTTTTTTAAGGTTAGTTTTTCGTCGCGATCACTGTTTCGGGGCCGACGCGCCGCCGGGGCCGAAGGTGATCTTGTCGGTGCCCATCGCGCCGTGCTCGCCCATGCCGCCGGTCTGGCTGGCGGTGGGTTGCTTGCGCGGGGCCGTGGCGGCCGCCGCCGAGCCCTCTTCGGTCTTGCCCGCATCGGCGCCCCACTGGGCCCGCTTGAGCGACAGGCCGATCTTGCGGTCGTCGATGTCGACGCGGAGGATCTTCACCTCGACATCGTCGCCGACCTTGACGATGTCCTCGGGGTTTTCGACCTTGTGGTCAGCCAGTTCGCTGATGTGCAGCAGGCCTTCGAGGTCGTCTTCCAGCTCGACGAACACGCCGAAGTTGGTGATCTTCGTCACCTTGCCGCGGACAATCATGCCAGGCTGGTAAGCGCTGGGGATGGCTTCGGTCCACGGGTCCTTCGTCATGTGCTTCACGGAGAGGCTCACGCGCTGCTTCTCCTGGTCGACTTCCATGACCACGCACTCGACCTCGTCGCCCTTCTTGAGGAGCTCGTTGGGGTGCGAGAGCTTCTTGGTCCACGACAGGTCGCTGACGTGCAGCAGGCCGTCGATGCCCGGCTCGATCTCGACGAACGCGCCGTAGCTGGCGAGGTTGCGGACCTTGCCCTTGATGACGGTGCCGGGCGGATACTTCTGGGCCACGAGCTCCCAGGGGTTGACCTCGGTCTGCTTGATGCCGAGGCTGATTTCCTGCTTCTCTTTATTGATGTCGAGCACGACGACATCGATTTCCTGGCCCATCGAAAGCATCTCGCTGGGGTGGTTGATGCGTTTGGTCCAGCTCATCTCGCTGATGTGCACCAGGCCCTCGACGCCCTCCTCGAGCTTGACGAACGCGCCGTAGCTGACGATGTTCGTGACCGCGCCGTGGATGCGGGTGTTGGCCGGGTACTTCGTCTCGATGTTTTCCCAGGGGCTGGTCTCCTTCTGCTTGAGACCCAGCGCGATCTTCTCTTTCTCGTGGTCGATCTTGAGCACCTTGACCTCAAGGTGATCGTCGATGCGGACCATCTCGGAGGGGTGATTGATCCGGCCCCAGGACATGTCGGTGATGTGCAGCAGGCCGTCGATGCCGCCCAGGTCGACGAACGCGCCGAAGTCGGCGATGTTCTTGACGGTGCCCTTGACGATATCGCCTTCCTTGAGGCTGGTGAGCAGCTTCTTGCGCTTCTCGGTGCGTTCCTCTTCGATAAGCTTGCGGCGGCTGATGACGATGTTGCGGCGGGGCTCGTCGATCTTGAGGATCTGGGCCTTGATGACCCGGCCGATGTACTCGCCGATGTCGCTGGGCCGGCGGATGTCGACCTGCGACGCGGGCAGGAACACCGGCACGCCGATGTCGACGAGCAGGCCGCCCTTGATCTTGCGCATGACCTTGCCTTCGACGACGTCGTTCTCTTTCTTCTCGCTGACGATGCGCTCCCAGCCGCGGATCCGGTCGGCCTTGCGCTTGGAGATAGTCACGACGCCGCCGGCCTCGTCCTCGATGGATTCGAGGAGGACCTCGACGGTGTCGCCGACTTCGACGTCTTCGGGGTTATCAAACTCGTTGCGGTCGAGGATGCCCTCGCTCTTGAGGCCGACCTCGACGAGGAAATCGTCGCCGGCCTTGCCGATGATCTTGCCCTTGAGGATGGCGCCGGCGGTGTAGTCACCGAGCTGGGCCGTGAGGATGGCCTCCATGCTCTCGGCGTTGCCGCCGAAGGCGTCGGCGATCATCTGGTCGGCGGCGTTGTCGTCGATGTCCAGATCGGCGATGAGATTGCGATCTACCATGGGAAAAAAGATCCTTTCGATTCGGGTGTACCCGGCCGGGCCTTACGTGGACCGACTGAAGCGGGTCGCGACACGACGATGCCTTGATGCCACTGGCAGTCCGCTGCCCGTGTTCCGTTGGAAGGCACCCGCCGGCTGGCGAGTGGCATCAAACTAATCGCTGTCGCCTGGTTGACCGATGCGATCCGTCGCGCGACGGACCCACCGCACCGGGAGGGACAAGTGTAGCAAAATGCCGGGAAAAGGCGAATGGGCGATGCGGCGGCGCCGAATAGCCGAGGTGGCCGCAACCCCTTCTCTCCCGTGCATAGACCCGGGACAAGGTGAACACCTTTTGACGAGCATGTTCACCATGTCCCCGAACGGGTGTTCGCTATGTCTCCGTTTGAATAGGGGGGGGAGCGGGGGTCGTTACCGTCGCCTCGGCCCGCGCCCTTCCGGGCGGGGCTTATGGGTAGTGGGCTACTTTGAATGGGTGGCACGGGCAGGCCGCCGCTCGGGGCGGTTTGCCCGTGTGCGAGATGCGTCGTGAAACGCCACGGGCAAACCGCTCAAAGCAGCGGCCTGCCCGTGCCACCCAGGGTTTCAAACTGGCCCACTACCGGCTTATGCAGACTATTCTTCCCGTATGGCACTTTCGCTTGGACATGGCAAATCGCTCGACGTGACCGGCGTCGGCGTCGAGGAACAGCAGTTGCCGCCTTTCGCCGACGGGCCGATCGACCTCGCCGCGTGGTTCGGTGCGCTTGGAAGTGAAGCGCACGCCCGGCCGCTTGAGCTCGAGATCGGCTCCGGCAAGGGCACGTTCCTCGTGCAGCAGGCGACGCTGACGCCGAACATCAATTACATCGGCATCGAGTGGGCCAAGGCGTTCTGGCGCTACGGCGCCGACCGCTGCCGGCGGCACGGGCTGACCAACGTGAAGATGCTGCGGGCCGAGGCGTCGTTCTTCGTCCGCAACTTCGTCCGCGATTCCGCCCTGCGGCAGATGCACATTTATTTTCCCGACCCCTGGCCCAAGGCCCGGCACAACAAACGCCGGCTGATCCAGGGCCCGTTTCTGCGCGAGCTGCACCGCGTGCTCGTGCCGCACGGCATGGTCCGCATCGCCACCGATCACGAGGACTACTTCACCTGGATCGGCGAGCACGCGGCGCAGGTGACCGACCTCTTCGAGCGGCTGCCGTTTGAAAGCCCCGACTCGGCGGGCGAGGGTGAATTGGTGGGCACGAACTTCGAGCGGAAGTACCGCCGCGAGGGCCGGCCGTTCCACAGCGTGATCCTGCGCTCGCTCAAGGGAGCCGGATGAGCGACTCGCTTCGCTTCACGGCATCAACCGCAGATCACTTTCCCGCTTCCTTTGCCTCGCGCAGCATCACGTTGCGGTACCACACGCCCGCGCCTCGATAGTTTTGCAGTGCGAGGTGGCCCACCTTCGCCTTGTTGAACTCTTTCATCCCGGCGAACTTGCTCTTGGAGAGGCGCATCTTCCAGTCGTCGCTGCTCATGTCGGCATCGACGAGGGCGATGCCGTTCTGCTCGATCGTGACCTTGTCGCCGACGAGCTTGACCTGGATGTTGTTCCACTGGCCGGATTCGCGGATGGCTTCCTTCTTGGTGGGGTAGAGGCCGTAGAGCGCGCCCGCTTCGTTGCCGGGGCCCAGCGCGTAGCCGTGGGCTTTTTTCCAGCCCTCGCTGGTGTCGATGACCTGGATTTCGAGGGAGTTGCTGGCCGTGTCGCCGGTGGCCTCGGTGGCTCGGAGGTGGACGCCGCTGTTGCCGCCGGTGGAGATTTTCCAGTCGACGGAGAGCTCGAGGTCGGCGAACATTTCAGTGGTGAGCAGGTCGGCGGCGGGCACATCCTTCTTGTCGTTGCAGAAGATCGCGCCGTCCTTGACCTCCCAGCAGCCCGGGGCGTCCTTCATCTTGTAGCCGCGCCAGCCGGTGAGCGTCTTGCCGTCGAAGAGGAGCTTCCAGCCGGCCTTTTTCTGGGCCTCGGTGAGTTCGTTGTGCTTGGCGTCGTCCGCGAAGGCGGGGAGGGCGAGGAGCAGGATGATGATGAGGATGGCGTGGAGTTTCATGGTGGTTCGCATGGGGTCAAAGAGTTTGACCACGGATAACACGGATGGCACGGATAAGAATCGGAAGGGCATCTAAGAGCGTGTATGAGAAGTCAGAGATCAGAGATCAGAGATCAGAGATCAGAGATCAGAGATCAGAGGTCAGCAAGAACGGCCATCGCCGCGTTCGGCTCCGAAGCTGACTTCTGACTTCTGACTTCTGACAACTGACTTCTGACCTCTTCTCATACACGCTCTTAGAGTCAGCCGAATCAATCTATCTCATTCCGATTGTGCCCATCCATCCGTGTAATCCCGTGTTATCCGTGGTTGAATGTCTTTGCCGGTATGAAAAACCCAGGGACGCGAGTCCCTGGGCTTTGTGGTTGATGACTTGAACGCGAAATCACACGAGGCCTTCGGTGCCCGAGAGGGCCCAGCCCTTGCGGTATTCCTCGCGGACGTATTTGTCGGCTTCGGGGGCGTTCGTCGCTTTCATGTTGGCGCCGTCCCACTCGAGCTTTTTGCCGACGCGGAAGGCGACGTTGCCGAGCAGGACGCTCTCGGAGAGGGCTCCGGAGTAGGCGAAGTTGCAGGTCGTCGGCGAGCCGTCCTTGCAGGCCTTGATCCACTCGTTGTGGTGGCCGATGGAGCGCGGGATGGTGGGTTCGGGGGCCTTGTAGTCCTTGAAGTTGTCCTGCGGGAGCAGGAATCGCTGGCCGTAGTCGCAGAAGAGCATGCCCTTTTCGCCGACGAAGAGGACGCCGGCGCCGGGCTTGTGGGCCTTGCCGTTGATGATGATCTTGCCCTCGGTGAGCAGGTCGGGCCGGCGGGCGGAGTCGTACCAGAAATATTTACAAGCGGGCATCTTGTCGCGCGCGGGGAATTGCAACTCGACGCGCAGGTTGTTGGCGGTGCCATCGGGGTGGAGCGTGTCCGGCGAATCGCTCACCGCCGACGTCGGCCACTTAAGGTTCAGGGCCCAGAAGGCGACATCGGAATAGTGGCAGGCCATATCGCCGAGCGTGCCGGTGCCGTAGTCCCAGAAGCGGCGCCAGTTGCCGGGGTGATAGACATTGGGGGCGTAGGGGCGGTAGGGGGCGCCGCCGTGCCAGAGGTCCCAGTGGAGGTTCTTCGGCGGCTCGGTGCCCTTCTCCGGGTGCCGGCCGTTGGACCAGTCCTTGCCGACCCAGACGTGCACTTCGCCCACGCCGCCGATGGCGCCGCCCTGGATGAGCTCGACGACGCGGCGATAATTATCCTCCGCGTGGATCTGTGTGCCCATCTGGGTGGCGAGCTTGTGTTTCTCGGCGAGCTTGGCGAGCAGCCGGCATTCCTGGATGCTGTGCGCGAGGGGCTTCTCGACGTAGGCGTGCTTGCCGAGCGACATGGCGGCCGAGGCGATCATGGCGTGCATGTGGTCGGGCGTGGCGACGACGATGGCGTCGATCTCGTTGTGCATCTCGTCGAGCATCTTGCGGTAGTCGTTGTACTTCTTCGCGTTGGGCGCCCGCCGGCCGCCGTGGTTGAGGCTGTTGTCGTCGATGTCGCAGACGGCGACGACGTTCTCGCCGAGGACGCCGCCCAGGTCATCGGCCCCCCGGCCGCCGACACCGACGCAGGCGACGTTGAGTTTTTCGTTGGGGCCTTTGGCGAAGGTCGCGTAGCGGCCGAAGACGGTGACCGCGGCGGTGGCGGCGGTAGCTTGGATGAAACGGCGGCGGGTGATGATGTGGGCCATGGGAGACTCCGGGGGACGGG
>Ga0163150_10009673_pt1 | contig 10594 bp, 13 predicted proteins | sample OliLakLV19P2IB_FD_148628 | JGI IMG/M metagenome (GOLD analysis project Ga0163150, IMG submission 148628) | Freshwater microbial mat bacterial communities from Lake Vanda, McMurdo Dry Valleys, Antarctica - Oligotrophic Lake LV.19.P2.IB | ecosystem: Environmental > Aquatic > Freshwater > Lake >...
TCTCCTTTAGGTTTTGAGTGCAAGCCGTCGCTCCCCACGCGGGGAGCGTGGATTGAAACGCCGCATACCTCGAAGGCTCCGTACATGGTGACGGTCGCTCCCCACGCGGGGAGCGTGGATTGAAACGATTTTGGTGCCTCCGTCGCACCGCGCGTCGTCGGTCGCTCCCCACGCGGGGAGCGTGGATTGAAACCTTCGTTGTCAGGATGCTCGCACGTTTCGTCGGGTCGCTCCCCACGCGGGGAGCGTGGATTGAAACTTTGCTGGTCAGTCCCTGCAACTGGCCTTCCGGTCGCTCCCCACGCGGGGAGCGTGGATTGAAACTGTCGATCCAAGAGGCTTTTTCGCAAAATTGGTGTCGCTCCCCACGCGGGGAGCGTGGATTGAAACACGCAACGCTTATGCAAGCTCGTTTCCACGGCGTCGCTCCCCACGCGGGGAGCGTGGATTGAAACACCGAGGCTGCGCGTGAAGCGTTCGCGGCGTGGGTGTCGCTCCCCACGCGGGGAGCGTGGATTGAAACATAAGGCATTGTACTACGGCAGGTTGCGCATGGTGTCGCTCCCCACGCGGGGAGCGTGGATTGAAACATGTTGCACCGGAACATTACGTAGCTGCCGGGCACGTCGCTCCCCACGCGGGGAGCGTGGATTGAAACTAACGTTCCACGCTTCGCCGTTCAAAAGCTGGTACCGTCGCTCCCCACGCGGGGAGCGTGGATTGAAACTCCTGTTCCTGGAGCTTTAGCGGGGCGTCCGGGGTCGCTCCCCACGCGGGGAGCGTGGATTGAAACGCACACCGTTCCAGGCGGTACGGAATCGCCGGGGTCGCTCCCCACGCGGGGAGCGTGGATTGAAACTCACTCTGCTGCGTCTGGGGCGTGTATCGGATTAGTCGCTCCCCACGCGGGGAGCGTGGATTGAAACTTTCTGAATACGCGCGGCTTCCTCGCGGGCCTTCGTCGCTCCCCACGCGGGGAGCGTGGATTGAAACACCGCAGATCACCCATTCATTTCCGGTTCGTTGCGTCGCTCCCCACGCGGGGAGCGTGGATTGAAACGGAGTCCGTTGTATGCGGCTTGGTCTATCCCAAGTCGCTCCCCACGCGGGGAGCGTGGATTGAAACACAAGGCGGGCACTGACGGCGAGCAAACCATCTGGGTCGCTCCCCACGCGGGGAGCGTGGATTGAAACTCACGATTCCGGCAAACCCGATCAACGAGCCGCCGTCGCTCCCCACGCGGGGAGCGTGGATTGAAACAACAGTTTCGCGCTTGTGTTCCCGCCGATCACGGTCGCTCCCCACGCGGGGAGCGTGGATTGAAACTCCACGCGCCGGATATTATCCAGTCTTCGTACCGGTCGCTCCCCACGCGGGGAGCGTGGATTGAAACTTGAGGGTGCCGCTTGTACGGGCACCCCTGAAAGTCGCTCCCCACGCGGGGAGCGTGGATTGAAACACGTTGTATTATCTGAGATTATTCTCGGCTTCTAGTCGCTCCCCACGCGGGGAGCGTGGATTGAAACCCTTGCGGACGTTGGCCGGGGTATAGATTTTGAGGTCGCTCCCCACGCGGGGAGCGTGGATTGAAACACCTGGCTTGAACGCGATCCGTATTTGGGGTGGAGTCGCTCCCCACGCGGGGAGCGTGGATTGAAACGTCACGCGCGGAGTCGAAACAGATCGGCGCGGGTCGCTCCCCACGCGGGGAGCGTGGATTGAAACGCCGAGCGGCATACCGTCATAGGCAATCTGGTGGTCGCTCCCCACGCGGGGAGCGTGGATTGAAACCAAGTCCCCAGCAACCAAGCGTGTACGACGATCCGTCGCTCCCCACGCGGGGAGCGTGGATTGAAACTTCGCACCATTCGATTCCAGTGCTCATCTATGCGTCGCTCCCCACGCGGGGAGCGTGGATTGAAACCACGGGAAGAGCGTGCTGCGCTGCATCAACGAAGTCGCTCCCCACGCGGGGAGCGTGGATTGAAACTTGTTGGTGGCTTGCGCGGGCTGGTGTCTCGATGTCGCTCCCCACGCGGGGAGCGTGGATTGAAACGCACCCCCCGCCGCCGCGTGCCTCGAACCCCATCGAGTCGCTCCCCACGCGGGGAGCGTGGATTGAAACCATATGAGACCGTCGATATCGATGCGCTGCTTTGTCGCTCCCCACGCGGGGAGCGTGGATTGAAACCAGCCAGACCTGCTCCTCGTGCGGCGAGTCGCCGTCGCTCCCCACGCGGGGAGCGTGGATTGAAACCATTACGTTCCAGGTTGCTTCGGGGTCCGCGGACGTCGCTCCCCACGCGGGGAGCGTGGATTGAAACAACAAACGGCATGCGCGGGTCCGGCGTTCGCCGGTCGCTCCCCACGCGGGGAGCGTGGATTGAAACTTCTAAAAGGCCTTCAAGCTCGCCATCTTCGTAGTCGCTCCCCACGGGGGGAGCGTGGATTGAAACGAGTTGCCGAACTGGTACCCCGACCCAGTGCCGGTCGCTCCCCACGCGGGGAGCGTGGATTGAAACGCATACAGCAGACTCACGCTCATTCCGGCGCGGCGTCGCTCCCCACGCGGGGAGCGTGGATTGAAACTCACAAGGGATGGTCGGCGGAGTGGACGGGGCGGGTCGCTCCCCACGCGGGGAGCGTGGATTGAAACATAAAAATAGCGACGGCTTTGGAATGAGCGTGACGTCGCTCCCCACGCGGGGAGCGTGGATTGAAACCCGTCTTTTCTGTCCGAACACCAGGGAGGCGGGAGTCGCTCCCCACGCGGGGAGCGTGGATTGAAACAGGATGAATTCAAACGAAAAGAGGAGAGAGACGGTCGCTCCCCACGCGGGGAGCGTGGATTGAAACACGACTACGAGCATCGCGTGGGACGGCACAACAGGTCGCTCCCCACGCGGGGAGCGTGGATTGAAACATGTTGACCAACGTGTTTCCTGAAGAAATGACGGTCGCTCCCCACGCGGGGAGCGTGGATTGAAACTCGCGGTACTGTTCCTGTTTTGCGGCGTCGGCGTCGCTCCCCACGCGGGGAGCGTGGATTGAAACAAGATCATCACGGTCAAGGTCTTCCATCTTCGCGTCGCTCCCCACGCGGGGAGCGTGGATTGAAACTTGGTACATATCAATCTCGGCCTGCACGCCATAAGTCGCTCCCCACGCGGGGAGCGTGGATTGAAACACCGGCAACGACATCGCCGCCAATCTCGCGGCGAAGTCGCTCCCCACGCGGGGAGCGTGGATTGAAACATGGGTATGGTGGCGAGAATGTTTATCGCCTCGTGTCGCTCCCCACGCGGGGAGCGTGGATTGAAACAATTCAAGGCCGTCGAGTTCGCAGAGGTGTGGTGTCGCTCCCCACGCGGGGAGCGTGGATTGAAACAACGACATGTACGAAACCGTGGGCGCGGGCGATTGTCGCTCCCCACGCGGGGAGCGTGGATTGAAACTCATACACCGTTCCCGGCGCGACGACGACACCGGTCGCTCCCCACGCGGGGAGCGTGGATTGAAACGTCACCAGGCCAGGCGCGACAACAAGCCGTTGCGTCGCTCCCCACGCGGGGAGCGTGGATTGAAACTACGCGAGCAACGAAGCCGCGATGGCCGACATAGTCGCTCCCCACGCGGGGAGCGTGGATTGAAACCTGCCAGTAGCGCCGGAACGTCCTCGACCAGGTTGTCGCTCCCCACGCGGGGAGCGTGGATTGAAACCGCCGCTGTAAGTTGGGGCAGACGCCGGGGTATCGTCGCTCCCCACGCGGGGAGCGTGGATTGAAACTGTCGCGTCCGTTGCCACGGCAACGCCACCGCTAAGTCGCTCCCCACGCGGGGAGCGTGGATTGAAACAGTCGGCGCTCGCCGCGGGTTCATGTACGACCCCTGTCGCTCCCCACGCGGGGAGCGTGGATTGAAACTCGATCATTGCGCGCGCCTCATTAATCAGTTTCGTCGCTCCCCACGCGGGGAGCGTGGATTGAAACGATACTTGCTAAATCAGGATGAGGCCCATTTATGTCGCTCCCCACGCGGGGAGCGTGGATTGAAACAATGTGGGTTCCCGAACCTTCTCTTGGATTGATGAGTCGCTCCCCACGCGGGGAGCGTGGATTGAAACTTTTATTTGAGCTGCTAGTTATCGCCGTCGCCGTCGTCGCTCCCCACGCGGGGAGCGTGGATTGAAACTTCTGCGCGAACATCGGTAATCGGGTAGTACCGGTCGCTCCCCACGCGGGGAGCGTGGATTGAAACGCGAAGTTGACCCAAGGAACTCGCGGCATACCGGTCGCTCCCCACGCGGGGAGCGTGGATTGAAACTACGCCCGCCGACTGTCTGCCAGAATCGCAACGGTCGCTCCCCACGCGGGGAGCGTGGATTGAAACACATGGATTCACGGTCAGGCGACCCCGCACCAATGTCGCTCCCCACGCGGGGAGCGTGGATTGAAACGCGTTGGGCCAGTTCGGCCTTCGCGCGTTCTGCGTCGCTCCCCACGCGGGGAGCGTGGATTGAAACGCTTAGCGGTTGATCGAGCTTGGTTCGTTGTACGTCGCTCCCCACGCGGGGAGCGTGGATTGAAACATAACCAAACAGAGAGGGAGAGTCATGGAATCTGTCGCTCCCCACGCGGGGAGCGTGGATTGAAACAACCTTGACGCCTTGCTGCGCGGCGACGTGCTGGTCGCTCCCCACGCGGGGAGCGTGGATTGAAACGTTGTACGCTTCGATGCCAGCAATCCGCGTCTTGGTCGCTCCCCACGCGGGGAGCGTGGATTGAAACGCGATGCCGCCAGCCGGATCGTCAAACGCGAAGTCCGTCGCTCCCCACGCGGGGAGCGTGGATTGAAACGCTAATCACGAAGCCGCTATGGCCGACATGCGCCGGTCGCTCCCCACGCGGGGAGCGTGGATTGAAACACCGCAAAAGGAGCTCGATTCCCTTGCAGACTTTGCGGTCGCTCCCCACGCGGGGAGCGTGGATTGAAACACCTTCGCGATAACTGGAAGTGGCGCACCGTGAAGTCGCTCCCCACGCGGGGAGCGTGGATTGAAACTACGTCGAAACGGGCGTGCGCTACCAGAGCGCGAGTCGCTCCCCACGCGGGGAGCGTGGATTGAAACCGTTTGAAGTGAAATAAAACCCGAAAGGTAAAGGTCGCTCCCCACGCGGGGAGCGTGGATTGAAACAACGTGACGGCCCCCGCGATTGCCCTTACCGCCGTCGCTCCCCACGCGGGGAGCGTGGATTGAAACATTCGCAAAGTCGATCATTACCTCCAACGGCAATGTCGCTCCCCACGCGGGGAGCGTGGATTGAAACCTCCGTTCCACCGTCCCAGTCGGGAGCCAAAGTGTCGCTCCCCACGCGGGGAGCGTGGATTGAAACAGCTTGTGTTTGCAGGGGCGGCGCTGGGGTATGGGTCGCTCCCCACGCGGGGAGCGTGGATTGAAACACCCGCCACCAATTGTATTGCGCGCCCGGCCAGGTCGCTCCCCACGCGGGGAGCGTGGATTGAAACGGCTTGCTCACGCGCGGCGTCGAATGAGTCGCCTGTCGCTCCCCACGCGGGGAGCGTGGATTGAAACAAAGGTGAGATCGGAGGCATGTAAGGCAAGGGGTGTCGCTCCCCACGCGGGGAGCGTGGATTGAAACATGCTATTTGCGACCAACGAGACAAGGCTGTAATGTCGCTCCCCACGCGGGGAGCGTGGATTGAAACAATGGCTCGATGAAGCCACCGGGTTGCCGTGTCTGTCGCTCCCCACGCGGGGAGCGTGGATTGAAACATTACCGTGCCAACGCTCATGCTTTGGTGGTTGAGTCGCTCCCCACGCGGGGAGCGTGGATTGAAACACGATAATCGTGCCACGGCCAGTGCTGTCGAAAGTCGCTCCCCACGCGGGGAGCGTGGATTGAAACTTCGATGTGTGACGTGTTCGAGGACAACGCGACTGTCGCTCCCCACGCGGGGAGCGTGGATTGAAACCCACAGCAGCAATCATAAAGTATGTAGCGGAGGTCGCTCCCCACGCGGGGAGCGTGGATTGAAACAAATTGGCGGAGCAACGAAAATATATCGGCCTTGGTCGCTCCCCACGCGGGGAGCGTGGATTGAAACACGCCCTCAAACTCGATGCCGTGAAGTTGCGTAAGTCGCTCCCCACGCGGGGAGCGTGGATTGAAACAGAGCAATCGCACAATAGGTTGTGTGGCCAAAAGTCGCTCCCCACGCGGGGAGCGTGGATTGAAACTAGCCCATATCGGGCGTGCGAAGATGGAAGACCGTCGCTCCCCACGCGGGGAGCGTGGATTGAAACTGCGGAAGCCGTCAGCACGATTAAGACGCACATGTCGCTCCCCACGCGGGGAGCGTGGATTGAAACCCTGTGGTAACTTAACGGTTATGGAAACGCAACAGTCGCTCCCCACGCGGGGAGCGTGGATTGAAACAATATAGGTTTGCGGTATGTCGAGTGGCACTAATGTCGCTCCCCACGCGGGGAGCGTGGATTGAAACTGCCCGGAGCGCAGGAGCAAGCATTCGACTGCGAGTCGCTCCCCACGCGGGGAGCGTGGATTGAAACATCACGCCGGTGGCCGCGCAGAAGCTGAAGCAGGTCGCTCCCCACGCGGGGAGCGTGGATTGAAACAATTTGCTCATTCCACGACCTCCTTCACTTTCTGTCGCTCCCCACGCGGGGAGCGTGGATTGAAACACGAATCTCACCGGCGATAACCTCCTACTCGAGTCGCTCCCCACGCGGGGAGCGTGGATTGAAACCCGTATAGCAAACGCTTTAGCAAAAGCCGAGCGTCGCTCCCCACGCGGGGAGCGTGGATTGAAACTCTGTCCGCACACCAGGGGGGCGGGGAGCCGCGCGTCGCTCCCCACGCGGGGAGCGTGGATTGAAACTCGACACGAGATGATGCAAAGAGCGCGATCAAGGGTCGCTCCCCACGCGGGGAGCGTGGATTGAAACGCGATAACTGGAAGTGGCGCACCATCGACAAGGCGTCGCTCCCCACGCGGGGAGCGTGGATTGAAACTCGAAGCGGCGACGAAGGAAGTCGATGCACAACGTCGCTCCCCACGCGGGGAGCGTGGATTGAAACGTCAGGCGCAGCCGCGGTCGCTCGCCAGAAATTGGTCGCTCCCCACGCGGGGAGCGTGGATTGAAACCTGGAACTTCTCAACCGCTTCCCTAATGGAGTTCGTCGCTCCCCACGCGGGGAGCGTGGATTGAAACCTTAACTACTTCTCGTGCAGACTCAACCCGTTCATAGTCGCTCCCCACGCGGGGAGCGTGGATTGAAACTCGACCAAGTGACGCGCGTCGAGGGCAAGAAAGGTCGCTCCCCACGCGGGGAGCGTGGATTGAAACAACGCCACCACCTGCCGCATCGACGGCATCCGCTTGTCGCTCCCCACGCGGGGAGCGTGGATTGAAACTTGGGAGGCGCTTCCCGTTTCCGCTAAACCCGCCGTCGCTCCCCACGCGGGGAGCGTGGATTGAAACATTTATAACGCTGGCGCAGGCGAAGCTGATGATCGTCGCTCCCCACGCGGGGAGCGTGGATTGAAACCCGTTTTCGCCCACGTACTTGCGCTGATACTCTGTCGCTCCCCACGCGGGGAGCGTGGATTGAAACCGCCTGGCGCACGACAATTGCGCCGAGATGTGGTGTCGCTCCCCACGCGGGGAGCGTGGATTGAAACTCATTCGATGGCAAGTGGGCCTCGCTTGTCGCGAGTCGCTCCCCACGCGGGGAGCGTGGATTGAAACGTCGAGTTCGCCGTCACGGAGTTCGCGGAGTAGGTCGCTCCCCACGCGGGGAGCGTGGATTGAAACATGATGTGCCAGCCGAGGGCCGCGCCCATGCCGAGTCGCTCCCCACGCGGGGAGCGTGGATTGAAACGCCGTTTCAGCGCGGAAATACCGTCGTAGGCGAGTCGCTCCCCACGCGGGGAGCGTGGATTGAAACGGGAGGCTTGGCGTGCGGCGAATATCGCCGGCAGTCGCTCCCCACGCGGGGAGCGTGGATTGAAACAGCCCCTTGTTGAGCATTTCGATGGCTATCTCGAGTCGCTCCCCACGCGGGGAGCGTGGATTGAAACTTGATGCGCATCAAGATTCGTGCGCGTAAATGTGTCGCTCCCCACGCGGGGAGCGTGGATTGAAACATCCATCGCGGCCTCGATGCGGCGCACGGCAATGGTCGCTCCCCACGCGGGGAGCGTGGATTGAAACACATTCGACGCCATCCCCGCCCAAGACATGCGCCGTCGCTCCCCACGCGGGGAGCGTGGATTGAAACTTGCCATCACACTAGTAAGACGGGGCGCGCGTGGGTCGCTCCCCACGCGGGGAGCGTGGATTGAAACAGTAGTTTCTCGATGGTCTGCGCTGCGGCGTGGAGTCGCTCCCCACGCGGGGAGCGTGGATTGAAACAGGCAATGGCTGATTTCGCCCGTGCTTGCGACAAGTCGCTCCCCACGCGGGGAGCGTGGATTGAAACGTAGAATATCATTTTTCCCCTAACATGAATTCCCGTCGCTCCCCACGCGGGGAGCGTGGATTGAAACAACGTGCGTGAAGTAATTGCCAAACAAAACGATGGTCGCTCCCCACGCGGGGAGCGTGGATTGAAACTCGGCTGCGCTGCAATAGCAAGCGCCGCCTCTAGTCGCTCCCCACGCGGGGAGCGTGGATTGAAACATGTAGCCGCCGCCGTTCCATTTCTCCCACTCGCGTCGCTCCCCACGCGGGGAGCGTGGATTGAAACGCAGAGTCCGACGGCGTAGTCGATGGTTGCAAGCGGTCGCTCCCCACGCGGGGAGCGTGGATTGAAACGCCGCCACGGTGGTTGAGTTCACCGATGAGTGGGTCGCTCCCCACGCGGGGAGCGTGGATTGAAACGCGCTGAGTGGCGGCGCATCGACCAGGTGCTCGGTCGCTCCCCACGCGGGGAGCGTGGATTGAAACCGGATCGTGGAACCGTTGTTATCCTGAAACGTGTGTCGCTCCCCACGCGGGGAGCGTGGATTGAAACGTGATCGAGTTTAGGAGGGTGGAGAAATGATTGAGTCGCTCCCCACGCGGGGAGCGTGGATTGAAACTCTGTACCCGTCTCTCGATGCGGAAATGCAGAACGTCGCTCCCCACGCGGGGAGCGTGGATTGAAACACAACGGCTGGTACTCGCAATGGATTAAGTCCGGGTCGCTCCCCACGCGGGGAGCGTGGATTGAAACAAAAAAGGCGTAGCCGAAATTGAGCGGGACGCCAGTCGCTCCCCACGCGGGGAGCGTGGATTGAAACGCTACCTATACCGGTATCGGCAATCGTCGTAGACGTCGCTCCCCACGCGGGGAGCGTGGATTGAAACGCGGCCTCGGTCACAGACATCACGCGCGCCGTGAGTCGCTCCCCACGCGGGGAGCGTGGATTGAAACTCGTTCCGCTGCTCGTCAACCGCAACCACGCGCCGTCGCTCCCCACGCGGGGAGCGTGGATTGAAACCGCGGATGGTCATCTCCGATCCCCTCCATCGGGGTCGCTCCCCACGCGGGGAGCGTGGATTGAAACTGCTGCCCGAAGCGTTCAGCCCGACAGGGATTCTGTCGCTCCCCACGCGGGGAGCGTGGATTGAAACAAAAGCGCCGGGGCGTTAGGAACGCCGATCACGGGTCGCTCCCCACGCGGGGAGCGTGGATTGAAACTCGTTTGGAGTCTGCACTACAACAAATCGAAGGGGTCGCTCCCCACGCGGGGAGCGTGGATTGAAACGTGCTCGAAAACGCGATTGTTATCGGCACTGCTTGAGTCGCTCCCCACGCGGGGAGCGTGGATTGAAACTGTCCGGTTGCAACGCTGGCGATATAGGCGTGTTGTCGCTCCCCACGCGGGGAGCGTGGATTGAAACACGAAACCGCAGAGAGGGCCGCGTTCGAGGAGTGGGTCGCTCCCCACGCGGGGAGCGTGGATTGAAACGCCCCATCCTACAGCGGAGGAATTGCCGCCGCTACGTCGCTCCCCACGCGGGGAGCGTGGATTGAAACCAGTTGACTCGCCGGTGGATGCGCTGGGGCTTGGTCGCTCCCCACGCGGGGAGCGTGGATTGAAACTGTCGTAGAGGCGCAGCGGGTCGATATCGAGGATGTCGCTCCCCACGCGGGGAGCGTGGATTGAAACGGAACTGACTGGGCATATACCGCACACTGCACGGTCGCTCCCCACGCGGGGAGCGTGGATTGAAACGTGAAATAGTCGGCCCGGCTCGACTCCCAAGGGTCGTCGCTCCCCACGCGGGGAGCGTGGATTGAAACACATTCACCATTTCGGGCACGCCCGCGACGCCCGCGTCGCTCCCCACGCGGGGAGCGTGGATTGAAACCGACCATATCCGCCACCGCAGCGGCGGGCGCGTGTCGCTCCCCACGCGGGGAGCGTGGATTGAAACTGCGCGGGACGATCTACCGCACGGGCGCGGCCACGGTCGCTCCCCACGCGGGGAGCGTGGATTGAAACTGTCAAGCGTTGCGCGAGAACGGCGGGCACGTGTCGCTCCCCACGCGGGGAGCGACA
>Ga0163150_10009674_pt1 | contig 10592 bp, 10 predicted proteins | sample OliLakLV19P2IB_FD_148628 | JGI IMG/M metagenome (GOLD analysis project Ga0163150, IMG submission 148628) | Freshwater microbial mat bacterial communities from Lake Vanda, McMurdo Dry Valleys, Antarctica - Oligotrophic Lake LV.19.P2.IB | ecosystem: Environmental > Aquatic > Freshwater > Lake >...
CTTCTTGCCCTTCAACTTCTCCTTGCGCGCATCACTGTCGGCCTTCTCCGCCGCCGCCAATTCCTGCTTGATCCGGTCAAGATTCGACGCGGTGGCGGCGTGAACTTCCACAAACTCCCGCAACTGCCGCGGCAGCTCGCGGTCAAGTTCCTCGGCCGTTCCCGTGGCACACAGCGGCATCGTCAGAACGTCGTTCTCGTCGTCCTTCACCTTCTTGGGGATGATGCTGACCGTCAAGCAGCCATTCGCGCCGCCTGCAACAGTCATGATCACCGTGCGGTTGGCCAGCATCGGCGCCAGGCCGCAAAACATACCCGTCGTCTCTGTTTGGTTCATATCGTTTGACCTTCTTTCCTCTTGTTGAAACCCGGACTCATGCCGCTTCCTCGAACCGGAACTTCCGCCCGCCCGTCCTCGTCATCATCGTGTCGAGTTCACTCGCCAGACTCGCCATGCCCTGCTGCACCTTCGCGCGGAGATCACCCGTTGTCCGAAGGTCGTCCGCGCCGACGCCTTCGAGCAGACTCCGTGCCTGGGTCACGATCTTTTGCAGCTCGTAGTCGTCGGTGACGTTCCGGAACTCAAAGTTCTGAAGGAACTCGACCAGGTTCGAAACCGTGGTTTCCTTGAAGCGCAGCAGTTTCCCATCGGCGCCATCCTTCAAACGCTGCGCCATGTGCTGGACCAGCTTCGCCATCGACTCCCGCAGCACAAGCTGGATCTCCGACGACGCTTCGGCCATCCGTTGCGCCGCCTTCTCCCGCTCCTGTTCCCAGACCTCTTGCGAAATGCCCCGCAACTGGTCCGGCACGCCGAAGCTCACGTACTGCCAGGAGACCCCGAACTGCCGCGCTACCTCGTCAACCGGCGGGTAGTCGGCCGGATTGTAAAGACCGCGCAGGCGTTTGCCGGCATCGCCGGACAGGCTTGGATAGACGCAGAGAAACGCCTTCACCAACTCTTCGCGCTCGGTCCGAAACTGCCGCAGCCGTTGCTCGACTGTTTCGAGCGCCGCGACCGGCAGCAAATGGATCCCGATCTCGAAGGGGAGACACAGGTTGTACAAGTAGCGGCGGATCTCCCCGTCAAAACGGCCGATGGCCTTCAGTTCGGCGGAGTCCAGCAGATGCTTCGATACGCGCAAGAGATCCTTGTCGGCGTCGGCCTCGATCTGTGACGTCGAGACCTTTCGCGTGTTGCCCATCGTGGACAAACGCACTTTAATACACACCGTTTTCCGGGCTAGATCGACACCGGGGTTCAGGATGGGGGCCGGGGTCGGATTGTCACCGCCGTTGCCGCCCGGAAACGCCATGGCCTCGGCCATGAGCCCGGCCGGAACTTCGGGAAATGAGAAAAGACTGGCTTGAGATGCCATATGAGAAATGCCTCCTGCATTGGGTTGGTGATGAGAGAACGCCCGCGCCGGGTTGGCGAGGGAAAAGTCCGGCAATGGCTTACTGGAGAACCGGAAAGCCGGTAATTTGAGTAAGCCCCTCGGCGCCGATCATGACCTCGAAACACTGCGGCGTGAAATCGGCTTCCGTATATCGATCCGACAAGAACACCAGCCTCTGATTGCGGCTGCTCACGAGCGGCCGCCGGGATGGCTGCTGTTGGTTGTAGCGCCCGAGAACCGCGAAGTCGAGGTACCCGCGAATGCGCTGCCAGAGCTCCGCGCGTTCCGCGACCGACAATGAAGAATTCGCACGGAATCGCCCCTGCGCCAGTTCCGTCTCCGCGTAACCGGAGAACAGCCCGATGCTCAGATCCGGCACACTGTTGTGCATCGCCTCCAGAAAGGCCGCGAGCCCTGCCGCTTGTTCCATGGGTTCGCCGCCACTCAGGGTGAGACCCGAAATCACGTTGGCAAGCCATAGGGCCCGGACCCAATCGACCAGCACGCGGACATCAACGGCATGACCGCCCGCGCCGGAATGACTTTCCACATTCCAACAGCTAGCGCACCCTAGTGAGCAGCCCTGCGCCCAGATCACGGCCCGCCGGCCGGGGCCGTTCACTTCACTTGCCTCCATTTGGGCATGTACGCGGAGCATCACGCTACACCGCCTGCGGTGGATCGTGACCGTCGAAATGCTTCGAGATAGCCCTGCTCCCGGAGGTTCCGGTCCCACATCACCAGAAACCCTTCCATGGCGCGCGTCTCCCGAGGAAGACAATGCAAGGTTCCTTGCACGTCGCGCCAGCGGCTCACTTGCACGAAGCCGGCGAAGTCGTTCTGAAAGGAGTACGGCCAAAGCGCCGGCGCTTCCGCTTCCGCCACGATCTCCGCGCATACCTCCGGATTCCGCATGAGATCGGAGTTCGACTCGCCATAGTGGGCGACGGAGATCGCCCGATACCCATCCGGGCCGGACTCCGGAAGCATTTCGATGATCAACCGCTGGAATGGCGGGTTCTCAATACGGATACTGGTGACGGCGTTGAGACCGCCGGCTTCTTCCACAATCGTCCAGACTGTTTGCATCGTGATTCCCTTCTCCTCCCGGGTTCGCGGCCAAACGGCAAAGGGCCGGTGGTAGGGTTTTGCCCTGACCACCGGCCCTCACACACGCGCTGCATGACGCCGCAATTTGCGCTTCGCAGCCGAAGCCAACCGAAGCCTGTCCTCTACCCGCGTTGCTGCCTCACCGCGTTGCTTGCGGTGGCTTCCACATGAAACTCCCGCTTCTTCCGCGATGTCGTGACGATGTCGGTGCCCTGCAAAGCTTTGGCGACTTCGCCGCAGCCCTTGCCCTGAAAGCCGCTCAAATCGAGCGAACTGTTCCCTTGCTCGTCAATTTCGATCGTGATGGTCTTCTCAGTCATGGCATCCTTCCCTTTCATCGCACGGCGAACCGCAGTTGCACCTTCGACCCCTGGGGCGTCTGGACTACGCTTCTGCTTTGCAACACGTAGCCTCGCGCTTTAGCGACCGCCAGCGTCTGGCGCTCTTTGTAGGCCTGCGATACCCGCCCCAGCCACGCCTGATCGAAACCGATCGCCCGGTCATAGTCGCTGACGACGGCCCGGTACCGTCCGCTCGTGTCGCGGACGAAGCCGATGTCGTTCGACGCCGAATCCAGTTGCTGGCGCCGGATGATGATGTGCGCCTGTTCAGGCCGCTCATCCCCCCGATAACCGACGAGCGCGGCGCCGTTCTTGTGAACTTCCGGTTTGTACCCGAGCTGTTCCAGCGCCTCGACCAGGTATCCCTCGTGCGCAATCGTGGTGACTGCCTCTTCGTATTTGCTCATGTTTTTCTCCCATGGCCCTTTCGTCTCAAACATCGCGAAAGACGCGTTTTGCCGCCGTCGCGGGCGTGTTATCCCGGCTGGCTTCAAAGACGCCAGGTCGCGAAGCGCTCAGGTAGCGCCCCGATGCCTGTTGACGGAGCCGCTCGATCTGATCGGCGGCCGAACGCGCCACCGGCACGATGTACTGCGCCGACTCGGAAAGCGGTAGTTGCAGGCGCCATGCCTTCCGGCAACACTCCTTGATCTCCGCGCCCGTCCATCCCTCGTCCTTGGGGACCTCACCGTCGAGCGCCCACTTCGTGCGATAGATCTCCCAGATCACCGCGCGCTCTTCGGCCGAGGGCAGATCGAAGAAGAACGTTCCCAGCGTGAAGCGGCGGCGTAGTTCAGGAGGCAGACTCCCAATCGAATTGCAGGTCGCAATCCACAAACTGCGGCCCTGCGAGATGGCATCCACCACCTGCAGCGCCGCGCGCAGCCGCTCGCCAGACCCGCCCACAATGCCACTCTGCATGGCGGATAGATCGAAGGCGACTGTAGGAATTCCGGCCGTGTTGCCGGCAGCCTTGGCGACCGCGCTCTTGGCCGCGCCGGGCGGACCAATGAGCACAATTCCATCGGCGTTCGAGTCCTGCATCCAGGTGAGCATCGTCCCGGTCATCTCGGTCTTCACTCCGGACAGATCGGTTCCTGTACCGGCAAACGCCTTCTCGATCTCATCGACGAAGACAACGACACGAGGTGCTTCCCTGCCCCCAAGTACGGCGCGCAGGAAGTGCTTGATCGTTTCACATCCGCCGATCTCGGCAAAAGTCTCGCCGCCACGCCAGATGCTGAGCCCGGGAGTCTGTTCAATGGCCTGCCGCTTGCGTTCCCAAAGCCGGCCAAGGTCGACGCCAGTTTTCGATAACGCCAGCGCCAGCACCTGTTCGGCGGGAAACGCGGCGAGCCCGATGAGCGCATCGACACAAGCCGATACGGTCGCCTCCGACGGGACCTCCAACTCGGCGTCTTCACAAAGCCGCCGCACCAGTTCCCTCAACTCCTCCGCCGAGGGCAAAGGCTCGTCGACGATCATCACGTCGCCCTGTAGTTCGGCGGGCAGTACCGCGCCCGGCGTACTCAGCAACACGAGACTTTGTCCTCCCGCTTTGAAGGGATCCCGGACATTCCAGATGGCCTGCACTACATCGGGTTGATCCCAGAAACGATGTGCATTCGAAAGAAACAAGACCGCGTCTTCCTTCTCCAGTTTCCGGGCCGCCGCCAGGGCATCGGCCGGCCCAAGGGCCGTGGATTCCCCGAAGCGATCCGCGACCACCTGGATGCCGGCTTTGTTCATGCCGCGAATACCCAGCATCAGGTCCCAGATCAGCAGGGCCGACTGCTCCCCGATGGAGGCCGATACCTGCGCAATGGCACTCGCGGGGTCCGCGGTGCGAATCGCCACGAGTGGCGTGCCTGCCCGGCGAGCGGCTTTGAGCAGCCCGCGAAACTCTTCTGTCGAACAAATCATGAGATGGTTCCTCCTGGAATGCGAAAAGGGGAGCCCGTGGCTCCCCACAATGCGGGAATTTGTATGGATGAATGGCTATCGCGAGAACGCGACGCCGGAACGGACCGTGGTACTGGAGCATGCACGGGCCGTGCTCGGATACCAATGACCAGACGCCACCGTGACCAGGCGTAACCTGTCACGGCGGCGACGACTTTATGCAAGAGGGCTATACCGGGCACGGCGGGCCGTCACACACTCTGACATCAACAGCGACAACTGCCGCCGGCAATCCTGCGTATCCCCACCCTCACCGAATCCGTACGTGGTGGCCCTTGACCAGGCGAGCCCCACTCACGCCGGCATTGTTGACAAGCGCGGCCCGGACAGCGGACTCATTGATCGTCCAGCTATCCCCTTGTAGTGTCGCCTCCAACCGGCGGCGAAGCGGTCCCTCCATCAACTGGGGCGCCCACTCCTGCAACTCGGTCTTCGTGAAGCGGAGCGAACACTCATAAAAACCGGGACCCACTTGTAGCGGGTCATCGATCCTCAGCGACGGATTCCCGTTGATCTGCAGCGCGATGCTGGTCGTCTCTCCTTCCAGCTTCTTTAGGTCCCGGGTCAGCATGAAAGTCATGAGCATTCCCTTCAGCCGATCCACGCGCCCGGTGGCGGCTTTCTTACGCGCCGCCAGCCGGTCGGCTTCTTCGCCGCAGATCCTGGTAATCGATTCCTGCCAGCGGCAATACCCCGCAATGCGATCCACCTTGCCACGAAACGCCTCCAGGTAATCGGTGATCTCAACCAGTAACGCCGCCGGAACTTCGCCCGTCTCGGACACCTCTTCGTCGGCGCGTTCCATGAGTTCGATGAAGCGCTCATCGAGTTCGATGAGTGACCGCGGATCGCGTTCGGCTCTTCTGGCCAGCCTTCGACGAATCCCCTCGGCCAGGTCCGCTATTCGCTCCCGCATCGCTTCCGGGAACTGCCCACCGATGGCGTCTTCACCGGCTTCGGCCAGAAGGCCAGCCAACCGCGTACCCATCTCAAACACTGATCCTTCGCCGGACACGGTCTTTGCCACCGCGTGATCGGCGACCGGATTGATCGTCGCTGCCATAGCGTTTCTCCTCTCGATTCATTACCCGTTACCCGGGACGAGCGGACCGCGTTTCTTCAAACACGGTCCGCGGGTTTAGAACAAAGAAAGCTGCTCCATGGGACCGGAAGGCTGGATGGACCACACCCACGGCTCGTCCGGAGCCTCTTCCTCCACTACGGCGCTCATCGCGCTCGTTGCGCCATCGGGTTGCGCGGCCTCCGCTACAGGGACAGTTTCCTCTCGCTGCGCCTGCAAGGCCTTCCAGACCGCCGCCGCTTCCTCTCCCACACCTTGGCGGTTCACCAGTTCGCGAGCCATCGCTGTCAATAGATCGCCATCGCCATCGATCGACTGCAACCCCTCGGCCTGCAGCTTGCCTTCCATGGCAAGCGCCACCAGCAGCTTCTTTCCCATCAGACGCAGGCAACTCTCCTGCGCCGAGCCCGCATAGCTGAAGTACCCCACGCGAACCGGGTGCTTCTGCCCGATCCGCCAACTGCGGCGGCTCGCTTGGCGCAGCGTGTAGATCGAATATCCCGTTTCATAGAAAAATACAACCGGAAAATCGAGTAGATCGAGCCCCGTCTGCACCAGCTTCGGGTGGCAGATACAGACCTGCATTCCACCCTTCAGTTGCCGCTCGTACCACGCCTCCCGTTGCTCCGGAGGCACCTCCGCGCGCAACACCTCAGCCCGGATTCCTTCCTTGCGAAACAGGTCCAGCAGTCTGCGTGTCACATCCCGCTTCCGGGTATAGACCGCAAACACCTGGACCCGGCGCCCAACGGCAAGCTCCTTCTTGCACTCCTCGATCAGACGCCGTTCCTTGGCATAAGTGAATGCCTCGTCGAGATCCGCGGGTTCGGAGATCACGAATCGCTCCCGCTCCCCCGTCTCCTCGTTGCGGCAAAACCCATACAGCGTGCCCAGTCCATACGGCCGGTCCGGATACAGCAACAGCGCGTTCATCGCCGTGCTGATCACCGATGCGTTTCCATGATGATCCCGAAGCGCCTCTTTGATGTCCTCCTCGAGCGCCGAGTACGCCGCTTTGAGCGGTGGGTCCATCTCAACAGCGATCACATCCTCGGTATACGCCGGCAGCGCATCCGAGATGTCTTCGAGCGACACAAACGCCGCCAGATTCATGAGGTACTTGCCAAAGAGAAGCGGCGAGGCCCCGGGCCGGCGCTTGATGCTCGTCGCCACTTTCGCCTTCGAACAGGCGTTCTGTGCCGGCTCGATTGTGGTCACCTTTTCGAGAACACCGTAGGCTTCAGCAAACTGTCGCACCCCGGCTTCGCCCGGATCGAATCCCTCTGCGCGCATCATCCGCGCGTCCAGCCGATAGAGGATCGAAAACAGCTCATCGGCATAGCCGCCCAGCAATGTTCCAGTAAGAACAACTGTGCGATCGCAAGCCGACGCAATCGTACCCAACGCATTGCCCTGGGCCGTCTCGGCGCCCTTCAGCTCATGCACCTCGTCGGCGATGCCGTAATCAAAGAAGCCGGACAGGTAACGCCCAACGAACTCGATCGGAGCCATCCGTTGTACCTTCTGGCGATCGGCCTGCCAGAGTGGACTGAATAAACTCTTCCGCGAATGCGGCGGTTCGGAAAGAATCATCTCGGCATGCTTTACTTTCCGCAAGTCCGGCCGCCGCAACTGATCGTCGCCTACGATCACGGGCTTGCCCGTATCCGGGTTCACTAGACTGCCGAGGTATGGGCCACTCTTCGGAACACCGACACTATGGCGCCAGAAGTACCCGAGCTTGGCGCGCTCGCGCGAAATGACGAATACCGACGGCCCACCAACTAGCGCCTGCCAGCGCGCCTTGGCCGAGCGGTGCCCCTTCGCCAGACGGATCTCCGAGAGCGTCGTCGCGAGACCTTCTCGCACGACGCGTCCGGCCCGAAAACGAACCTCATTGACACCCGTGAATCCGTTCGATGCGACGCCATTCCGGCAACCATCAATGATGAAGACACGAACGCCAGGCAGTGTCTGAAACACCTCTCTGGCCCACTTCAGGACGAGCTGGGGCGGCACCATCGCCAGTGCCGTGAAGGGCCGTCCACTCGCATGCGTGAATACGCTCCCCAGCGAAATAAGCGTTTTCCCTGTCCCGCACTCGGCAACAGCACCGGCGCAGCGCGCCTCCTGCCAGCGTTTCGCGATTCCCATGATCGCCAGTTGTTGGGCCGGGAATGGCCGACGCTTCAGCAGTTTTAGGGCTGGCCACACCGGGTCCGTCGGTTGATGAAGAGCGGGAAACTGCGAGAGAACCCGCTCTCCCAAAATTGGCCCATACGTGCGCAAATACGAACTGATGCAATCGGGTGAACCCATGGCGACACCCCTCCTGTCGGATGTGAATAGATAAGCGGCAGTGGAAAGAGACGCAGCCGCCTACGCTGCGTTTGATGGATCGGCAAATAGGGGAAGTTCTTCGGGCGGAAGCTGGATCTCGCGGCGACGCAATCCCTGACTGAGAATGCGGAGCATGCGGATCTTGTTGCCCTTCACCGCCACTGGCGAGCAGTTAAGGCCAATCAGTTCTTCAACCAGGCCTCGCCGCCGAAGTTCGGAATCGAACCACTGCGCCCATTCGGGCAAAACGGGAAGTCCGAAGCGCACCGCCAGTCGATGCAACATGAAGCTAGGGGAGTGGTCGTAAAGGATCGTCCGCTTCGCTTCCGCGTCGGCCCCCAATGTGGTCTCAAATACCGCTTGGGAGATCGCCACCAGATGGCGGACCGGGCGTTTGCGGCCTGGAATCGGCAGAGACGCACGGTAGAGAATCGGCTTCTCTCCCAATGTCCCAACGACCTCCGCCCCATTCATGTGGACAACAAACCGTTGCTCATCCGCCACAGCCGCCGCGATGGCGCCAATCTCCTGATCGCCTCCGAAGACGGATACAAAGTGCAAGCTGGTACTGCCGGTCCGTTCACTGGGCGGTTCCGCAATCAACCGGTCCAGATGAAGACTGACATTCGTCGTGTGATCCTTCGTCTGCCGGACAAACTGCAGCCGCCCCATCCGCAGATGTGCGTTCTCCATCGGTCTTCTCCTTTCCCGGCGCGGTCTCCGACAACAACGCAAACCTGCCGCCGCCATAGAGCAATGTGAGCCGCTGAGAGAAGCGTTCCTTCTCTCGGATCACCACCGCCCCGGCATCATCCTCTTCCTCGGTCCGATCCGAGACCTTCACCGCATCCCAATGAGCCAGGTGCCGCTCGTTGCCCGTCCCGAACACGCCATTGAGCAACCCGCTTACCGCGCACAACCCGACATGCCCCTTGTGCAAAGGAGTAAGCGGCCGGCCGCTGAACTCGATCTTCCGGGCGTCGGTCACGCGCCTGGCCTGCAGCGTGGCGGGGGACTTCTCCAAAAGATCCTCAATGTGGTCGAGCGGCAGGCCCCGGTACTCGAGCCGCGCGGGCCCGCTCGGCGGGACCGCGAAGACTCGCTCCGGGATATCCCCCAGAACCGGAACCGCGTCGTAGCGCCGGGTCAGTTCACTTAACTTCAGGTTTGCCTGCTGGATCGAGTAATCGGTCAGACGGTCTCGCTCCTGCCGCGTTCGGCGCGTCCCGAAGAGCACGACCTGTTTGTAAAGAACGCTCTCGGACGCCGCCAGACGATAGATTGCTTTGTCCCGGAAGTGCGGTGTCAGTACCCGCCAGCAGTCATAGACGCGATTGCAGGGAATCACCAGCACCAATATCCCGCCGGGTTTCAGCCACCGGAAGGAGTGCTCCAGGAAGACGGTTTCCATCCGCTGGTTCTTGCCCTCGCCGATCTCGAAATCGTAGGGCGGGTTCAGGTAGAGCAGAGAGAACGACTCGACCGGTGCATGGCAGTCGAAAGCGCTGCCTTGGATGACTTCGTCGGCGCTCCCTCTGGCATTGTCCGCGCGGAGCGCATCGAGTTCGATGGCGTATCGCCGGACGGATTTGCCCGGCGCAATCGTCGCCAGCGCCGCCCCCGTGCCGGCGCATGGATCGATCGCCGTTGTTGAAGGCAATGAGAACTGCAAACACGCAGCAATCCGCTGCGCTTCTGTGATTGGAAGTGGGTAATATCCCAGTTTTAAACGCGCCTGTGGCCGCAAAATCTGGCTCCTTCTTGTGGTTGCTTTGCCTAATCCTCCGGGAAGCATAAAGTGGCGCCAAGTCTCTCGATGCCTCCTTGCTGCCGAGTCAGCAATTTCGATAGAGTGCGGAAAGACCCTCGTTGAAACAAGCGGATTGCCTGTTGGGACAATCCGGACGCTCCTGTTCGCGCACACCAGGCAAGAAGGTGAACGCCCATGTCGATCGACTCAACAGGACCATTCGCCGCGAGCAAAGAACCGTGTGAGCGTTGCAACAAACGACAGTCATCTCCGATGTTCTTCGGATGATTGTCGCTGGCGACGAATACACCTCGGGCCTCAGATTGCGCAGGACGCCACGGAGCCTCGGCCGATCTATTCTCCGGAGGCGGGACGGACCATTTCCTTCCCGGCGCCTGCTGACTCGATCTCGTTACGAACGCCGTGCCGCATAGGGATACTTTTCGCGGGCCCTCTTCCACGCCGGCCGGTGGAATTGCGCGACTTCGCCAAGGGTCACTATCGCGCAGTGCTCTTGGCTCGGCGTTAGGATGCCCGATGCGCCCGCGACTTGGCTTTGCACGTCAGATGCAACGCCTTCATCATTCCGTTTTGGGCGCCCTCCGATTT
>Ga0163150_10009676_pt1 | contig 10591 bp, 11 predicted proteins | sample OliLakLV19P2IB_FD_148628 | JGI IMG/M metagenome (GOLD analysis project Ga0163150, IMG submission 148628) | Freshwater microbial mat bacterial communities from Lake Vanda, McMurdo Dry Valleys, Antarctica - Oligotrophic Lake LV.19.P2.IB | ecosystem: Environmental > Aquatic > Freshwater > Lake >...
AGAGACAGGTAATATTACTGATGTCACTTTAAGTGGTCTTACTCCGCCTGATGCACCAACCACTCTCAAATTATGTATGGCATCAACAACGAATTACTGGCTTACTGCACCTATTCGGTTAACGTGTCAGGTTGAACATGCGGTTAACTATACCAATACGAGCCCTACTGCTGAGGTACCCCGTGATCGATCTTGTGAATTAGTGCCTAAGACTGTGCAACTTAAAGATAATGCAGCAATCACAATACGTAATGCAAAAAAAGGTGAAAAATATCGGGCCGATCTTTATAAAGATGGTGTTCTTTTAAAACAAACTGAATTGCAAGAAGTTACTGATACATCAGTTACTATACAGCTAGCACAAAATATTGAGCAGGGTGAATATAAAATTCAGGTATGGAATGAAAGTAACGGACCTGCATGTCCTTCAGATACTACTTTTAGTCCGGGAAAAGAAGGTATTGGAGGTAGCAGACCAGGAGCTACTTTTGAAGGGAAGAAAGTATGCCCTCGGGCTTGTGAAAGTAATGATAAGGTTCATGAAGTGTGTCTAAATGGGGAATGCGTGCCGGCTTCTCGAGCTGCTGGAGATATTGATGTTGCTAAAAACTGTCTTAATACTGCAATTGGTTGTGTGCCTATTAGCTTAAATGCTTTTATTAATGGGCTTTTAGCTTGGACTGCTGGAATTGCTGGTGGCATTGCATTTTTGCTGATGATTATGGGGTCATTGCAGATGATTACTTCTCAAGGTAATGCTGAACAACTTAAAAAAGGGCGTGAACAGTTTATTGCAGCGATTAGTGGATTGTTGTTCATTATCTTCTCGATTACTTTATTACAGATTATTGGCGCTGATATACTGGGGATATTCCCAAGATAAGGCGCTTAGGTAAAAACTATGAATAATAACGGATTAAAATTACCAGGAATGAAAGAATCTTTTTCTTATCCCGATTTGAACCCAAGTCTTTCGGGACAGCCACTTGGAGTGATTATTACTCAGTTTTTGAGTGTGATGCTTTTTATTGCAGGATTTTTATCATTCTTTTGGTTTGCTTGGGGGGTGTTTGATTATATTTTTGCTGGTGGAAATAAAGAGTCTCTTGGTAAAGCACGTAAAAAGATGACCTGGGCAATAGTTGGATTTATTCTGTTTGTAGTTTCCTTCGGTTTGAGTCAATATGCTCAGACGATATTTGACCCCAAACCGATCCAAGTGCAAGATTTAGGAACTCCTATTAAAACTCCATAAGCTGTGTCATAATTACTTTATGAATCTGAAACCTGTCAATATCGCGGATCAGTTTAGTTTTGGAGATATTAAATCACTCTCTCAAGGTATTGGGTTTCTTATTCCTGTTGGATTTAGTATTGCAGGAACAGCTGTAGTGATTTACTTTATATGGGGTGCATTAGATTTGCTGCTCTCAGGTGGAGATAAAACTAAAGTTCAGGATGCACGAAGTAAGATTACACATGCTATCATTGGATTTGTACTACTTATATTTATGTTTATTATTTTCCAATATTTACCAGAATTCTTAGGCATTAATTTCCGAGTTATTGAATTACCACGATGAAACGACTAATAGGATTATTACTACTATTTTTTATACTTCTTCGTCCTGATGCTACGTTTGCTCAAAAAGATTCAGAAGGACAACTAGATAACTGTAAAGAACATAGTTATTGTGAAACAGATAAAACAACATGGGTGGTAAAAAGTGGTTGTCGGATAGCAAAACAGTTTGAAGAAGAATGTAAGCCAGAAAATCTAGAGAATCCTTTAAGAGACTGTAAATCTTCTGGTGAAAAATATTGTATTTGTAACTATAAAAGAGCTCCAAATAGTTGTGGTAACCGAGGAGGAATTAAAGATGCTTCAAGTAACAGTTTTGAGGGTGTTTTTGGCAGAGTTGAGACACCTAAAGAAATTGGAGCAGTAGGAACTGGTGAAGGAGCTATTTCAACTTTATTACAACGAGTAATTCAATTGTTGTATACAATTGGCGGTATTGCATTTGTGTTCTTTTTCATCTGGAATGCGCTGCAGTTAATTATCAGTGGTGGAGATAAAGAAAAAGTGGCTGGGGCCAGAAAACATATTACCTGGTCGATTATTGGCATTACTTTAATGGCATTAGCCTTCCCTATTATGAAAGTTATTGAATCTATAATTGGGATTAAATTCTTCTTCTAAAAATGGTACAGTAATTATATGAAAAAGCTTCGATCGTTACCTTTATTACTTCTTTTTCTTATTCATGTTGAGGATGCTTTTGCACAAGGGATAAAGATTGAGCAACCGCCAAACACAGGCTTTCAGGTTGGTAGTCAAACAGGCTCACAGATTGCTCAAAAGCTGTTTAGCAACACGATAACTATTATCTTCTCTATTGCTAGTTTGGCTGTGCTTATCATGCTAGTTTGGGGCTCATTTGATTGGATTACCTCAGCTGGTGACAAAGAGAAGATAAAATCAGCACGAACGAAAATCACTACTGCTATCATCGGTGCTGTGCTACTATCGCTCTCATTCTTTATTGCACGGGTATTAGGAGATATTATTGGTATAAAATTCCTCGGCGAATTAAAACTTCCCTCACTTCTCTAAATCATTCTTTTATTTGTAAAATATTTATCTACTTACATTCAATTAGCTGTATTCGTGCTTAATATTGGCGTTGATTTGGGTCTGCTGGCTGGTTACTGTCCGCTTTAGAGGCTTGATCATCGGTTGGTAATTCAGCTGCTACTTCCATGGACTTTGGCTTTTCTTCATGCTTTCGTTCCACATCCACCATAGTATCTTCTTCTTCCTGTTTACTTGCTGAACTTGTTAGTACTTGTTTTGCGGCTTCAAGCTTCGCTTTTAAGTAGGTCACTATTTCATTTCTGGAGAACCCACCGAGTAGAAGGAATGGTAGGATTTGGGATACTTTATCCATCCCCTGCTTTTGTTTGACTGGATCTTGGGACTGAAGCAGTTGGATAACAATCGTAATACCACTTTGTTCTTTATTAAGCCATTCTTTGCGATTTTGTGGCTTACCATCATCTCCGGTAGGTGGTTCGATTGTGGTGTAATTTTGCTCCCAAGTCTTTCGGACTTCTTCATAATCTTCTTGGCTTACTTGCTGAACTTTGTTTTCTTCAGGTAACGGATTGCTTCCAATAGGGCCTGCAGCTTTCAACACAGAATCTGCAACTGAATTACCTTTCTTTGATTCGCTGACTAGTTTTTCACGAACCTGAGAGAACTTTGCTTGTTCACCTGGAGTGGTGATTGGACTCTTGCCCGCAATTCGGTTAATTGCCTCAGAAAGTCTGTTCACTTCTTCTTTGGACTGAGAGTTTGTACTTGAACTACTATTATTGTTATTTTGCATCATTGCTGTTTCATATTTACTAATATCGCGCATAGTTGGAATATTTATAGATGTCATGGTTAATATTTCGGTAATAGCATTTTGGAGCTCAGGTGTTGATTGGATTGGAGCACTAAAGATTAGTTGACCTGAGGAAACATTTGCCATATTACTGGCAATATTTGTTGATGCACTTACTGTTGTTTGGGTTTGTTGAGACAGTGTTTGCATCGCATTTTGAACTGCATTAGTTGTGGCATTCTGACTCATTTGATTTTGGGATGCAACTGGTTCAGATATTGATCTCTGGACCTCTTCATATATAGAGCGTGCGAGCCCTGTGTCCCCAGATGGTGGAATCATTGGTGGCATTGGTGGATGTTTGAATGATGGTGTGTAGGACTGAGATTTTGGTGGAGGTGGTTGTTTCGGTGGTACTCCCCTGGCTAAATATTTTACTAAACTGCTGTCTGACAAGTTCATATTATTGAAGTAACTTAGGAAAATTCGCAAAAGAATAAATGGCATTATAATTACCATCCAAATCATGATTAATGCCACTGCATACTGAATAAAAGTATCTGGCAAATTCAAACTGTTCGTAATTGATACTGATTGGGATGGACCACCAAGTAAAATATTAATTGCAGTTGGATATACCACATCTGTTCCGGCTTTTGCATTTTGGGCATTAAAATCAAATCCCTGCGGAATGTATCGTTGCCAAATTTCGACGATACCACGCAAAAAGATTGCGAACAATGGTGCGTAGAGCGTCCATCTAAAGAATTCTCCTACCCATATTTTTGCAGTATTGCGGAGTGGATTAAAGAATATAAGTAATGGAAAGACTGGAGATACTAAAATAAAGAACCACATAATTACTTTTCTAATAATCAAGATCGCGGACATTACAAAATAAGATGCGGCAGTAAGCTTGGTCAAGATCAAAGAAATTGTTGCTGCCTCATCATATTTTTCTCCAATTCTACGTAATCCAATAAATTCCTGATAGTTAAATGAAACTGATAACAGATTTTTTGATGAGATAAAATCCCCGTTTGGTAATCGTAAGAAGAAACCTTGAATTACATCCGTGATTATATAAATGAACTGGACTATAGAATAGGAAAGAGTCACAAATATAATGATTGCAATAAAACGGGGAATAAATTTCCTTACTGTAATGTTTTCACCTCTGGTATAGATGATTACGAAGGCTGCGGCTAAAATAAATAAACCAATAATTGCATAAACTACATTACGAATAAACACCCACAAAACTTGCAAAGGATCCCCTTTATCTTTATCAGATTCACTTACTGCAAACCACTGATAATTAAAGATAATGCGATCAAGCGTATCGAGTGAACGTCTGGCAAGTTTTCCGACAAAAGTTACTTCACTATTACACTCCCAATCCTCCACTTTACAAGTTGCGCTTGGGGTAGTTCCAATTGTTGGGGTGCCTGGCGAGGGATTTTGCGCAAGCACGGGCTGGGATATGCTAAAGAACACTACTATGGCAATGATTATGGGCAGTAATTTTTTCATATGCTAGCTAAAACCTGGTAGGTCTAGGACCTGACCTGCAATAATTTGATATAAGGCAAATCCTACTATCGCCAGTATCATTCCGGCAATTGCTGAAAAGATATAGCTACGTCCTTTGACTAATTTATCCTTGTCACCCCGGGACGACATAACTAAATAACCACCATACATAATCGATAGCAGTGCTGCTCCCCCAATGAGACCAAGCCCTATTGCATAAATCCTGCTAGTAAATCCGGCTGGATCAGCAGGTACACAGCCAAAATCAGTTTCAATTTCTTTTGTACGGTCACATTGAGCGTACGTGATTTCTGGGATCATTACATATAGCACAAATAAGTAGAGAAAAAGCAGTTTCTTCATATTAACAAGATATTCCTAAGGCTTTGCAATCAGTGCCTGTTACTGTGGCAACAAGCTGAATTATGAAATAAGACATTACAATAATGACGAGACCGACTACTGCAAAGGTTAATGACTGTCTAGCTTTGCCAACTTTGACTGGGTCGCCTGCTGATGTTAAAAATTGAATCCCAGCAAAAGCAACGAAAAAGACTGCAACAATTCCAGAGAAAACAAATAATGCATTTCCTAAATTGCCATAGACGACCTGAATACAACCGAGTGAGGCTATTTTTTGTGATGAAGCTGTCGTTCCGGAGTCGACATTTTTTAAGCATTGTGACCAGTCCATGATGTCATCAGCGTATCACAAAAAAAAGCATAAATACAAGGAAAAAATGTATGTCTTTAAATCAAAAATTGAGATCCATTAAGGTCGAGGAGTTGAGTCAACGTTATTGATACTTGGTAGACTAAAATTACCTTCTAATGGATTCTTTGCACCTAATACGCCAAAGATGAATTGTAATAGTAGGAAGGTACCAAATACGACAATTAGCCCCATTACAGCTGAGAAGATATGTTTTCTGGCGGATTCAACAGCGGCTCTATCGCCTTTTGCAGTTATTAATTTAATACCACCAAACATTAAGTATAATACTGCGAGTATAACTGCTAAGGCAGAGACCATATTTACGAGTAATGTTGGAATGTTTTCAACTTTTGTATTTGGGTCAACAAAAGTATCGTTTACTTTAAAAAGTGGTGCTGCTGATTGTGCGTGAGCTGCTGTAACCAAATAGAGAAAGGTTGCAGTTGTTGAAACTGTTGCGAGCGTATTCTTAATGTGAGCAGTTTTTAACATAAATTCTTGTAACTCTTATTAATTTGGTTACTTATACAAGAGATAAATCTCTTTATTCGTAAACTTTTTAGTTACTCATATAAGAGATAGATCTCTTTATTCGTAAACTTTTTAGTTACTCATATAGCGAACCATATTTCACAAATCCTGTCAAGCGCTTTTTATGGTGTGGCAGGGGTTTGTTGTATATTTTCCAAAGGTGAGAAAAACGCGTCGCTATTTCCACCTATTGTGGTTATTACAACACGGACAATAACAAAAGCCATGAGTACAATTACTAAGCCTATGATTGCAAAGGTTAATCTACGCTTGGCTGCTTCTAGTCTCGCCACATCCCCACCTGATGTTGTCCATTGGATTCCCGACCACATTATAAAAAGTACCGCTAAAATAATAGCCACATAAAAGATCCAATCAAAGGCTGTTTTGGTAAAAGCTCGAAATGCAACATCACTGGTGGAAGTCAAATTACTGGAGATTCCTGTTGGCGCAGTGATCGCGACAGTACCACCTTCTGGATCGTTACTGGGTACTTTCATTTGGGCTAATTGATTCATATGTTAGGCTGATGCGCTGTCTTCATCTTGCTTGGGGAGCTCTAATGCTTGACCTGCGCCTCCTGCATCTGGAGTTGGTGTTTCTGGCGTAATCGCAGGGTTTTCCTCAGGAGTTTCTCCAGCTGGTGTTTCTGTGCTCTGAGCTTCAACTTTTGGCTCTTCAGCTGGTGTGGTATTTGGATTTGATGGAGCACTGGCTGCTGGTGGTTGCGGTGCTGAAGCTGTTTTTCGAAATACAAATTGATCTTTGGATGGGTCATAGTCAACTAAAACGGTATCCCCGCCTTTTAGTGAGCCGTCGATCAAATAAATTGCAATTGGATTTTCAATTGAGCGCTGAACAAGTCTTCGCAGTGGACGCGCACCATAAGCTGGGTCATACCCTTCTTTGGCTAATTGAGCAAGAGCTGAATCAGAAATTTGGAGGTCAACATTTTGTTCTTTAAGCATTTTCTTTGTTGAATCAATATTTAACTTAGCAATAAGTTGCATATTTTCTCTGGTTAATGGTTCAAAGACTACTACCTCATCAAAACGGTTGATCAGTTCTGGACGGAAGTGTTTTGTAAGTTGCTCCATAAGCATACTTGAGAGTTTTTTATAGTTTGCAGATGCACCTGGATCGTTCACTATTGATTGGCTTGCTGCTCCTCCTGTTTGGGCTGGTGCTGCAACTACTGGAGGAACTGCAATTTGTTGATTGGCTTGTTGGTTCTGGCTGTTGATCAAACTTTGAATAGCTTGTTGGTTTGGATCAGTAGGATTTCCCGCAGGAGCTTGCGTTTGTACAGGATTTGCATTTTGAGTTTGTGGATTATTTGGATCTCCAGGAACTTGAGCAATTGGTTGATTTGGATCAGTTGGTTGTTGAGTTACGGCAGTTGCTCCACTACCTTGGAGGGTTTCGCGAATCATATCACTACCGATATTTGAGGTACAAATAATTACTGTGTTTTTAAATGAGACTGTGTTTCCTTTGTTATCAGTTAATCTGCCATCTTCAAGTAACTGGAGCATAATATTAAATACATCTGGATGGGCTTTTTCAATTTCATCAAATAGCACAATCGAGTATGGTTTTGTTCTTACCGCTTCAGTAAGCTGGCCACCTTCTTCATACCCTACATAGCCTGGAGGTGCACCAACTAATTTTGCTACTTCATGTTTTTCCATATATTCAGACATATCAAGTCTGATCATTGCATCCTTTTTACCAAACATTATTTCTGCTAAACATTTTGCAAGTTCAGTTTTACCTGTACCTGTTGGCCCTAAGAAAATAAATGAAGCAATCGGGCGATTTGCATTCGCTAAGCCAATACGTCCGCGACGCACTGCTTCAGCCACAGCTTTTACTGCACGCTCATGATTAATAAAGTTTTTGTGAATTAAGTCCTCGAGATGAAGCAGCTTTTCTGATTCTTTTTCTGTCAGTTTAGTAATAGGTACTCCAGTCCATCTAGATACTACTTGCTCAATATCTTCAGGTTTGATTACATTATCATGTCTTTTTCCTTGGGCTTGGGAAAGTTTTGTTTGAGCTGCTGCTTCATCCATTAAATCGATTGCTTTATCTGGAAGAAACCGTTCACCAATATAGCGCTTAGATAAGTGGACAGCTGATTCAATTGATTCAGGTGAATACGTTACACTGTGAAATTTCTCGTATTTTGGCTGGAGAATTTTAATCATTTCAATTGCCACTTCCTCAGTTGGTTCATTACACATGATTTGTTGGAATCTTCGTTCAAAAGCTCGGTCTTTTTCAAAGTTTTTTCGATATTCAGCGATTGTTGTTGTGCCTATAATTTGAAGTTGGCCACGAGACAGATATGGTTTAATAATATTGGAGGCATCCATTGAACCTCCTGCATCACCTGCACCAATTAAAGTATGGATTTCATCGATGAAGAGAATTATTTGGCCTTCAGAATTCATGGCCTCTTTAATTACGTTCTGGAGACGCTCTTCAAATTCTCCTCGATGAGAAGCTCCGGCAATTAAATTAGAGACGTCTAACTGAATTAATCGCTTTCTTGCTAAATCCGGCGCTACCTTGCCATCAGCAATAAGTTGGGCTAACCCCTCAACGATTGCCGTTTTACCCACACCTGCTTCTCCTATAATAATAGGATTGTTTTTTGTTCGACGTAGCAATATATGTGAAATACGTTCAATTTCGGTGTCCCGACCAGTGATCGGATCTAATTTACCGTCTTTTGCTTTCTGGACTAAATCAACTCCATATTCTGCTAGTACTGATTTTTTACCAGTTTTATAGGCAGGATCTTTGTTAATTTTGTCTTCTACTTTTGCTTTGTCTAGTCCTTCTGCTTTTAGTTTTGTAGCAGCAACTGATTGCTCAGTATTAAAGATACAAATAAGTAAATCCTCTGGAGTAACAAACTCTACTCCCCTTTTCTTTGCTGCAGCAAACGCTTCTTCTAAAATCTTTTTAGTGTTTTCAGAAAGCATTGGTTCGCCTGCAAATGTACCCACTTCTTCTTTATCTTCTATTTCTCTTGTTACTTTAGCGATATTTACGCCAAAGTCTTGCATCAGCTTCATCACTTCTTTATCAGTCAGAAGCGCAAGGAGGATATGTTCGGGTTCGATAAAAGTTTGTTTTACTTTTTTTGCTTCTTTCATTGCCGCAGCAATTATTGCTGTTGAACGCTCGTCCAGATGAGAAAGGGCAGACATATCCTGCATTTTGATTGGATCACCTTTTTTGCTGTCATCATCTGCAGATTTTGAGATTTTATCATCAAGTGGCGTTGCTTCTTCTAAATCACTTTTTTTCTCTAATTCATCGCTTGATTTTTTATCCTCAGAAGAACTCCCCTTCTTTTCCTCTTCAGGATCTTTTAGCGTTGTTTGTGAATTGTTAAATAAACCTCCAAGTATTGACATATGGGCAGAACGAAGACCACTTAGATCTCCTCTTTATATAGTCTGATTTATGACATTAAAAGTCAAGGAGAGGGATCATAATTTATGTGTGGTTAAAAACTTACTAGTTGACAATCAAAAAGGATGCGCTTTATGATGAATTCACGTTATGAAGAAATTTGCCCCAATTATCGCAACAGCTGCTACTTATCTCACGCTTGCGACCACTGCTTTCGCACAGGGAACTACAACTGATGGACTTAATTTAACTCCAGGTCGACCTGCACAAGGTATCAATCCTGGAACTGATCCACGTATCATTATTACTAATGCAATCACTATTGTATTTGTTGTTGCTGTACTTGCTGTATTGGTATTTCTTATAATTGGAGCATTTAAGTGGATTACGTCTGGTGGAGATAAAGAAGCAATTAAAGGTGCTAGGAGTAGCATTGTAGCAGCGCTTGTTGGTTTAGCTGTACTTGCACTCGCTTTTGTAATTGCTCGAGTGGTTGGCGCAGTTCTTGGTATTGATTTCGGTAATCTTAGACTACCAAGACTTGATGAAGGTGCGGTTCCACCTCCAGCTATTCAATCAAGTCAAACTTTTACTCCACGCTAATGTAGTTGCTTCTACTCTGTAATTTGGTTATTCTATTTCTATGCTGCCAAACTTAAGTAAAGTATTTGTATCTATTGCTCAGGCTCCTAGTTCTTCAACAGGAGTATCTATTAGCTCATTTCCACCACCTGCTAATTTAGAAACACTTCAAAATTTGATGACACGTTTGATTAATATTTCTGTTCCAATTGCTTTTATGGCAGTGACTGTAGTTCTTGCACTGGCCGGTATTAAATATCTTACATCTGGGGGAGATGCTAAGGCTATAGGTGCTGCACATCAATCTGTGACTTGGGCACTTATGGGAATAATTTTTATGATTTTAGCGTGGCTTGTACTTTTGCTTATCGAAGCATTTACTGGGGTGAAGGTTACTCAGTTTAATCTT
>Ga0163150_10009681_pt1 | contig 10589 bp, 5 predicted proteins | sample OliLakLV19P2IB_FD_148628 | JGI IMG/M metagenome (GOLD analysis project Ga0163150, IMG submission 148628) | Freshwater microbial mat bacterial communities from Lake Vanda, McMurdo Dry Valleys, Antarctica - Oligotrophic Lake LV.19.P2.IB | ecosystem: Environmental > Aquatic > Freshwater > Lake >...
ACCCCATTCTGTGTGGCGATAAGGTTTCGGAAATTGTTACCGCGCTCAGATCATACAACTGGTACACGCAGAGTCCTGCGGTTGACAAAATCTTCAAGTTGGACTGGTCCAAACGGACGCCCGATGAAGCCTTTGTTATCGGGAGAAACATTTACCAATGCGCAGACGGCGGTGAGAATAAAGCAGCAGAGATCATGAAGGATCTTCGAAGAGAACTCGCGAAGTTCCCCCCGGAATGGGCAGAGCACATTCTGAACGGCATGTTTTATGAGGCGTACTTCGACCACGAAGGAACGTTCCGGGGGCCAAAGCTGAAACACCGATTCCTTTCTGAACTTTTCGCCTTGGAGACCGTTGCGAAATACGAGAAGTCCATCGCTTACATTCAGTACGTATTGGACCCGTATCGAGGTAGCCTGGGCGTTCTACCCAGCAAGACGCCCGAGATTCTGAAGGTCAGGGTCAAAATCGATACCAAAGACCCTCCGATTCTCAGCAGCATCAAGTGCCAGGGGAAAGAGCAGCTGATTACGGCAGATGAGGATTCAGAAGATCCGGGCTGGCGGTTTTCATACCGTGGCTTCACTTTGCTGAAGTTTCCAGCACTCCTCCGAGAGTTTTGGAACATCCCGGAGGGCCACCTCGAAGTCAAGTATGATCGGGAACTGCCACCAGACACGAAAATGCACCTGCCGAAGGGTAAATCGCTCGGAACGCTCAAGGTTTAGGCGTCGAGGCACCACGGAACGCAGTTTCTCCAAAAGCCCGAGATTGCATTCCGGCACCCAGATTACGCCGTAATCCACTTTCCCAGCCCCTCAATCCGGCCACAAAAAGTTCAATAGCCGTCTTGTCACCCCGAATTGAAATCAAGAACAGCTCTTCGCGATCAATCGTGAGGTGCTGTTTCTCATTGATGGACAATGGTTTGCGATGGAAACCTCAATAGAGATCGCAGTTCAATTCAACGAGCAAAAACAACGCATTCCATTTGGTATTAAGCGCAACCTGCCGTTTGTCCGCCACTTGCGGAGTTCAAATCCCGTCACCACTCTCGCCGGTTCAATTGATGCCGAAAATCGGTCATTTGATGGGATTCTCAAGAATCGGTAGGGATGGCTGGACACCCGCGCGATTTCGGAGCGTGCCAACGGATCGGCGCTCCGTGAGCATCCAGTCAACTACTCCTAGACGGCCGCCAAGATTTGCAGCAACTCCGCTAAACGAGCGGGCTTTACCAAGTGGTGATTGAATCCCGCTTGCATTGAAGCCTGCCGGTCTGAATCCTGACCATAACCCGTCAAGGCGATCAGCACGATGTCCTTGAGAACTGGATGCTGCCGGATCCGTTTCGCGACCTCATAGCCGTTCAGGCCCGGCAAGCCGATGTCCAACAACGCCACGTCCGGTCGGTAATCGAGGGCCGCTTGCACTGCGGTCGGCCCGTCGTCAACAGTCCGAACATCATGCCCCTCCGCTTTCAGCAGCAGCGAGAAGCTCAAAATCGTATCCACGTTGTCATCCACCATCAGCACCCGCAAGGGTCGTGCGGTCAACTGGCTGGCTTCGGTGACCGGAGACGGCGGCAGTGTGTCAGCCGGCACCACCGGCAGCCGCACGACGAATTCGCTGCCTTGCCCCAAAACACTGGTAGCCGCGACTTTTCCTCCGTGCAGTTTCGTGAGCTGTTGCACCAAAGCCAGTCCGATGCCCAACCCGCCTTGTGAGCGATCCAAGGATCGTTCCGCCTGAGTGAACAGGTCGAAGATGCAAGGAAGTAGTGCCGGGCTGATGCCGACGCCTGTATCCCGCACCCGCAACACACACTCATCGCCCTCTTGTAGAACGGTCAGCCAGATGTGACCGCCTTCCTCGGTGTACTTGGCGGCATTGGCGAGCAGGTTTGCCACCACCTGTTCCAACCGCGCAGCATCGGCGTGCAGCCAGATCGGCGCAGGCGGCAGCGACACCGTGAGCTCATGCCGGCTTTGCTCGATCAGCGGGCGAACGGTCTCCAGCGCAACTTCCACGATGCCGCTCACGGCGACCAATTCTCGGCGAAGCTGAACCCTGCCAGTGGTGATGCGGGAAACTTCGAGCAGGTCATCCACGAGATGTTGAAGTTGTCCCATTTGACGTTCAATGATGCCGCGGGCTTGCTGCTGGATCAGGTTCTCGCTCCCCCGCTGGAAACCAAGCAGTTGCACGGCGTTGGCGAGGGGAGCGAGGGGGCTGCGAAGCTCATGACTCAACATCGCCAAGAACTCGTCCTTGCGGCGGTGCAGGTCCGACAACTCTGCCGCCTGCTCCCGCATCTGCATTTCGAAGCGGCTGCGTTCGGTGACATCGCGGGCGGCGGCGAACACTCCCTGCAGCTTTCGGTCGCGGTCGTGGAAGGTGGTCGCGTTGTAGGACACCACGGTTTCTTGGCCGTCCCTGGCGCGCGCGGTGAGCTCGTAGTCGGTGAGTTTGCTTTCGCCCAGCACCCGCCTGATGCCCGCCTCGGCTCGCTCCGGGTCAGTGAAGTGGTCCTTGAACGGCGCGCCGATCAGCTCGTCGCGCGTGCATCCGGTGAGCGCCTCCATCTGCTTGTTGACGTCGGTAATAATGCCGCGCGGATCGGTGGCTATCAACGCATCAATGTTAGATTCAATAAGCGAGCGGGTGTAGAATTGTTGATCGCGGACGCGCTGATCGAGCAGCATTCGCTCAGCTTCCATCTGCTTGCGCGCGGTATTATCGGTGCCGATCAACAGGTAGCCGATGATGGCGTCCTGCGCGTCGCGCAGTGCCGTGACCGAGACGACTGCCGGAAAACGGCTGCCGTCCTTGCGGATGTAGGTCAGCTCGTAGATGTCCTCAATCCCGCGCGACGCCTTAAAAACCAATGCCTCAAAGCCCGGCGTGATCGGGGTTCCAAGCTCGGCGCTCAAGACTTTGGCGCGCGTAATCAGCTCCTGCGGATCAGAAATGTCGGCCGGGGTAATCTTGTTCATCACTTCGTCAGCCGTGTAGCCCAGCATGCGCTCGGCACCGACGTTGAAGATTTGAATGACGCCCTTCTCGTCCGTGGCGATGCTGGAGAAGTTGGCGCTGTTGAAAATCGCGCTCTGCAACGCCCCGGCTTCGAGCAACGCTTCTTCTGCCCGCTTGCGCGCGGTATTGTCGGTGCCGATCAACAGATAGCCGATGATTGCGCTTTGATCGTCGCGCAGCGCCGTGACCGAGACAACTGCCGGAAAACGGCTGCCGTCCTTGCGGATGTAAGTCAACTCGTAGATGTCCTCGATCCCGCGCGCGGCCTTGAAGACCAGTGCCTCGAAGCCCGGGGTGATCGAGGTGCCGAGTTCCAGGCTCAACGCAGCGGCACGCGCGATCACCTCCTGCGGATCGGAAATGTCGGCCGGGGTAATCTTGTTCATCACTTCGTCAGCCGTGTAGCCCAGCATGCGCTCGGCACCGACGTTGAAGATTTGAATGACGCCCTTCTCGTCCGTGGCGATGCTGGAGAAGTTGGCGCTGTTGAAGATCGCGCTCTGCAACGCCCCGGCGTCGAGCAACGCCTCTTCTGCCTGCTTGCGCGCGGTCACGTCGCCCATGGCCAGGACCAGCAACTCGCCGTGTTGGCCCGCCTGGAGCTTGCGGGCGTTGAGCAGCATCACCCGGCGGCCGATCACTGGGAAGGTGTGCTCGAGCTCGAAGTCTTCGAAGACGGAGCTCTTAGGGACGATATCTTCGAGCAGGGTCCGCAGGTCGGGGATGTCCCACTGACCGTTGCCCAGCTCGTAGATGAGGTGGCCCTCGGTCTCCACGGGCGAAACGTGAAACGTCTGGTAAAACGCGCGGTTGGCGGACTGCACGCGTAGCGTCTTGTCGAGGATCAGCAGGGGCTCGCGAATCGTATCGACAATGTTCTGGGCGTAGTTTTGAATATCCTCGACCAGCGGACTTTGTTCCATCATGGCCATCATTCTGCATGCCCCTAGGTGACGAACCCGACATTTCCCATAGGGACTAGCCCTGGAGCCGATCCAGACTCGTAATTGACACGGTTGTATCAACGCGTCCCCCCCTACACAACTAGCAGCCTGTTGAAGTATTCCCAAACGGGTGGTTGCTAGCGTTCTGACGCACGGGGATTTTCCAGCTAGCAGGGGCCTCGAATTGAATACTTCAACAGGCTGCTAGCGCCTCCAATGCATTTTTCTGCACTTTTTGCCCCGACGGCCCGGTTCCGGGGTTCCAATGGCCGGAATCATGCCCCACAAGGAGCTTTGCGGTGTGCGGCGCTCGTCATGCGCGGTCCTTCCGCCAGATACCAGACTTTTTTTGCCGCCACGACGAGATCCCCTCGCAGGCATTCGCGATACCGGCGTCGGGATTCCGGCCGAGCATCTGCCGCACGTTTTCGATCGCCGTTTACAACGATGATTGCCTCACGAACATGGGGCGGCAGATTGGACCAACGCGATGTAATTGAGTGAAGAGAGTGTTCGTTGCCTGCGACGATCCACAGGGTTCTGGTATGTTGCGAGCGAGCTTCCCAAATGCAGCGGCCTCGGCCGACGTTTCAAGTGGCTCATTGAGACGTGAATCGATGGTTGGACTTCAAACCAGCGTGATGATCGTTTCGCGAACCTGAGGCGGGAGGGAAGGCCCACGCAGCCAGCAAAAAATGCGGGACATCTTGCCCGCAGTTGTCACTTGAAGCCACATGGTGCCAGCTCGGGTCGCCAGAGTGCAGCGCATTTGCAGTTCGGCACTCGTCGCAGATCACGCAACCACATGACAGAATGCCGGTTGCGGAGAAATCCGACAATGGCTCGATTCCCGCCCTCGCCTACAGCAACCGCCGTACCGATCCGCGCCAATTCGCCAAAGCAGCTCGAAATAGTTCTATTGGCGTCCTGTCGCCCCGCTGCTCGAACTCACACACGGGGTGTGTCCGTCGCATCCAATCGGCCGGATAAAGAGCATGCCGGGGGGCGCAAGTCGCTTCGGATGGCCGCCTATCGCCGCGCTTCCTCGGTCGCGCGGCGGCGGTATTCGTCGAGGTTGACCGCGCGGAAGGTCGCTAGTTGCTTGCCGAATTCGTCGATCCGCTGCCGGTCGGACTCGAGCAGCGTCCACTGCAGCCGGTGCTCCGCGCGCAGCACGACTTGCTTCCGTGCCGACTCCTTGGGAAACAGCGTCATCTGCACTTCGACGGGCAACAGACCGCGCGTTTCCAGCACTTCGTTGACGAAGAGTCGTCCAAAAGGCGGCAGAGACCCGGGGTTCATCATGGCGTTTAACTGCGCATACCAGTGAGCGAACTCGCCGTACTGCTCCGCGGCTTCAGGCGAACGGGCCGGCGTGGTCTTCAAACGGTACGTGAGCCAGTCGCTGGAGAGCTCCAGCGATCCGTCGTCGTCACTTTTCTTTTCGGCGAATCGCGGGTTGGCCATGAACTGCAAGAGCGGCTCCTTATGACCTGCAGCCTGCTCCCGTACTCGTTTGCCAAAGTCCTTGACGTCGGCCGTTGAGATTTCGGTTTTCAGTCGACGCTTGGCATCGAGCATGACAAAACGGCCGCGGGCCCGATCGAAGACTGTCGCTTCGTCGACCTGGTCATCGCTGACGACAAAGTCGTATACCAGGCCGGCGCGAAAGAGCGTTGTGGTCTGGTTGAACGGCTCTTTTTCGTCCGCGCGGTAAACCTTGTTTTCGACATGGAAGTCAGTGGCGTTGGCCGTCGTGGAACTGCTCCAGCCGACGCCTGCCGCGGCCACGATGAACATTGACGATACGAAGCAGAGGCGGTCCATGCGATTTCCCTCTCGGGGCGCGTTGAAGGGGTCTCAATTGGCGGGGCTGTCCCCGCGACCGATCGACTGGCGAGCGGCCCAGCCTTGGTGTACACCTGCCCATATCTTGGCGAAGGAGCATACTCGAACTCCCCAAGTCGTGTAAATCGCAGTTGATTGGCCACTGCTTAACCCACTGATCAACCCCATGTCGGGGTCAACGACCGCCGCTGATTCGGCTGCATAAGCTAGCTTTACGTGATAGCGATTGCACCGCGTTGGCGCATTGCGCTCGGCCAACTACAACTAGCGGGATTGTGGCCCGCAACTTGGGTTTACCGTGCTACGCTCGCCGCTGGCTGGCGGCTAAGCAGTTTCCGACTCCCGAATCTCCTCTCTCCAAAACCAATCTCCCATGCGAACATTCCTCGTCACCGGCGGCGCCGGCTTTATCGGATCTCACATCGTCCAGGCCTTGCTCGTGCGCGGCGACCGCGTGCGAATCTTGGACAATCTCAGCACGGGCAAGCGGGAGAATGTCCCGGCGGCCGGCCCGGTGGAGTTGGTCCAAGCCGACCTGACGGACGTGGAAGCCGTGTCGGGCGCGATGCGCGGCGTGGATTGCGTCTTTCACCAGGCCGCGCTGGCCTCGGTGCCGCGCAGCATCGAGCGCCCCATGGATACGCACGCCGCATGCGTGACGGGAACGCTGGTCGTGCTCGACTCGGCCCGGCGGGCGGGCGTGCGGCGCGTGGTCTACGCGGCGTCGAGCAGCGCCTACGGCGACCAGCCGACAAGCTCCAAGCGCGAGAACGATCTTCCCTTGCCTCTCTCGCCCTACGCCGCCGCCAAGCTGGCGGGCGAATACTATTGCCACGCGTTCGCGCAATCGTACGGCTTGGAAACCGTGGCGCTGCGCTACTTCAACGTTTTCGGACCGCGGCAAGACCCGGGCAGCCCCTACTCAGCCGTGATTCCGCTATTCATCACCGCGATGCTCGCCGGCAAGCAGCCCGTCATCTACGGAGATGGTCAGCAGTCTCGCGACTTTACTTACGTCGAAAATGTCGTCGCGGGAAACTTGTTGGCGGCCGATGCCGAGGGCGTTTCGGGCCGCGTGATGAATGTGGCCAATGGTCGCTCGACCACGCTCTTATCACTCGTCACGTTGCTGAACGAAATGCTGGGCACCAACCTCAACCCCATCCATCACCCGGGCCGCACGGGCGACGTGCGCGAAAGCCTGGCGGATATCAGCCTGGCCCGCAAGCTGCTCAACTTTGACCCGAAGATCGACTTTGAAGAAGGCTTGCGGCACACGGCCAAGTACTATCAAGGGCTGGCGGGGAAATAGCTCGGACGATCCTGATGGCATGTTGTCCCGTCCAGGAGACCGACTTACAATACGGTTATGGTTTGAAGCGAGGTGTTTCATGCCGTTGAGTGTCCACTATCGTCTGACGAGTTGGACCAGATTGAGCGTGAAGGGGGTGGACGCCCGCTTGCTGAAATTCTTGGCGGTTTGGAATCCAGGACATAGACTGCCCCAACCGATTTGGGCCGTTTTTGCCACAACGACCGACACAGAGTGTGAGGATTCGGATGACCCGAGTTACAGCCGATGCCGTCCTAATGTCGAAATTGGGCAACTGCCGTACCCTGGTAGAAGTTTGCGACGACTCGGGCCGGCTTCTGGGCTATTTTCATCCGGTGGGTGTGCCGCGAGAGTCGAACGGTTGCAGCAACCTATCGCCGATCTCGGATGAAGATATCGAAAAGTGCCGAACCCAGCGAACGGGCAGGCCCCTTTCCGAAATCCTGGCTGACCTGGAACGTCGATCATGACGTTTCGAGTCATTTGGACTCCAACCGCGGAAGCTGATCTTGCGAGCCTCTGGTTGTCGGCGCCCGATCGGCAATTGATCACATCAGCCGCGAATACACTCGACGAGATTCTGCAAACTGATGCGCACGAATAAGGCGAATCACGGGCTGGATCGTTGCGGGTGATCCACGTTGAACCGTTAGGAGGCGACGTGGATGTCGACCAGAATGCAAGGACAGTCTGGGTCCTTCGCGTCTGGCGATTCGAGAAGCGCCGTGGTTAAGGATTGACCGAAAAAAACTTCGTCGTCTAACCCCTCGCCTCTTGCGGGAGAGGTTAGGGTGAGGGGCAGAAAGAAGGGGAAGTTATTTTTCGGTTCCTCCTAACTTCAAGTTTCGCACTTTTTGCTAGCACGATTCATGCATTGATAGCATTGACTGCTGGCCGGTTTTTCGCGGACGGCGCTAAATCGCCGAAATTTCGGCGCTTGGTTTTTGCATCTCGTAGACAAGCGGGCACACGCAAGAAACTGCTTTGAAGTAGGTATTTCCCGAGGAAAACCGGAATTCGCGTCCAAAAAAGTGCGAAACTTGAACTAACGCGATCGACTCAATTTGCCGACTACCCCACAATCTCGCTGACGTCGATCAGATAGGTCGCGCTCATGGCAGTCCCGCGGCTTTTGCCGCCTTGGGGTCAATCCTGCCAAGAGCACTGGCGGCGGCGCTGCGAAAGTTCGGATCGTCGCTCTGCAGCGCTTCGATGAGCACGGGCACGGCATCGCTTGCGTCAGGACCAATCCGTGCCAACGCCTCGGCAGCCGACTCGCGAACCCCCGCGGGCCCGTGAAGTAGTTCGATCAATGCCGGAATGGCTTGCTTGGCGGTCGGGCCGAGACGCTCAAATGCCCCGACTGCCGAGGAGTTTACCCGGGAGTCGCCGTCCTTAACGGCTTCGACAAGTTTCGGCAGGGCCGCGATCGCTTTGGGTCCAATCGCGGAAAGAGCACCTATTGCCGCGGCGCGGACGCGCGGTGTCCTGTCGTCGAGAAGTTCGATCAACGGAGGAACTGCCTGAACAACGCGCGGGCCAATGGCGCCCAGCGCAGTGGCGACTTGAACTCGAACGTCTTCGTTCTTGTCGCGAAGCGCCGCGACGAGAGTTGGCTCCGCATCGGCGGCGTCAGGTCCAATTGCGGCCAGCGCGAAAGCGGCCGATGCACGGACATCATCGTCGGCATCGCGTAACGCCTTCGTAAGATCCGAATCCTGTAGTGCTTTGGTCAAGTCTTGGACTACGCCCCTGTGCTTTCGGCCTACGGAAATCAGCGTTGAAGAAGCCGAATCGTACATTTGCGGGCATTTGGCCCGTACAAACGCGAGCAATCCCAACGCGGCCGTCGCGGCCGCCGGTCCACGTATTTCAGCCAAGGCCGCCGCGGCCGAGTCGCGAACGGTCGTGTCCTGATCCTCCAAAGCAAGCAGCAGTGCCGACACCGCCTCGTTGGACTCGCCAACGTTTCCGAGTGCCCAAGCGGCGGACAAACGGACGGAAACGTCCTGATCTTTGATTGCACGCAACAGCGGCGATTCCGCCTCGGGCAGCGGGGTTCCTATCATGCCGAGCGCTCGGCACGACGGCTCGCGAACGGTTGCCTCCGGATCCTTGAGTGCCTCGATAAGTTCCGCGACGGCTGCCCGCGCAGGAGGGCCAAACGAGCTCAGCGTACTTGCCGCCGCAGCGCGCACCAGCCGGTCGGAGTCCTTAAGAGCCGCGGCGAGAGGCGGTGCGGCCGCAGTCGCGGCCTTTTCCGTGGACTCGCGCAATTGTCGGTCTTCGTCCTCCAGTTCACCTTGGGGACGAGAATCCGCGAGTGCGCTCAATGAGTAGGCGGCGATGCGCCGCACTTCTGCGTCGTCGTCCTTAAGTTGCGCAGCGACCGCTGCCGCCAATTCGGGCGATCCCGGTAATCGCCAGCTTGCTGCTCGGGCAGCCGCACGGCGCAAGCGAACGTCCCGATCTTTAAGTGCCTCTGTCAGCGTAGCCGTCGAGACCGCATAAGCGGCCGCTCGGTGAACATTCTCATCCGGATCCAGTAGGGCATCCCTAATCGGCGGAATCGTATTGTCTGAGAGACCGCCCATGTTTTCCAATGCGTAGAGGGCACTGGCTCGAACCTGTGGCTCGGGATCCTGCAGCATCGCGAGTAGCGCTGCCGGCACTGCATCGTCGACCGACTTGGCTTCGATCTGCCCGAGGGCCCTGGCAGCCGCCTCGCGAATCCCGACGCTTGAGTCCTTTAACAAGGGAATCAACGAAGGTATCGCTGCCTTGGCGCTTGCGCCCATAAGCCCCAACGCCCTTAAGACTCGCAGGCGAACGGCCTCGGGCGAGTCCTTCAGCGTTTCGAGGAGCTTGGGAACCAACTCCGGCATGTGTTGACCAAGTCTGGCAACGGATGTGTCGGTGTCCGATGGAACGGAATTATTGTGGGGATCCTTGAGCCATTCGAGGAGAACCGGCGCGACATCGCGAGCCGTTGTGGCGTGACTTGCCAGTGCCGCTGCCGCTTCGCCGCGAACGTACTCGTTTGAATCCTTCGTGGCCGCGATGAGCGCGGAAACGGCCTCTTTGGATGGAGATGCTGTTCCACGAAAAGCACCAATTGCGGCGCGCTGCACGAAGTCATCGGGATCGCGAATCGCTGCGATCAGCGCCGCTTGCGATTCTGCCGTCAGATTGCCGATTTGCACCAGGGCCTCGACCGCGTTGCGCCGGGTTTGAGCCTGGGCATCTTTCAGGTCGGCAATCAGTAACGGGATGATTTCCGATATCGAGGTCGGTTCGACGCCCGCCAGCAAGACCGCTGCCGAGTTCCCCTGAATGTAGCGACGCAGGTCAAGTGCGCGTCGCAGCACGGGAACGATTTCCTTGGATGGGGCACCGGCACTTATCAAGGCGCAAGCGGCTGGGTGGCA
>Ga0163150_10009682_pt1 | contig 10589 bp, 7 predicted proteins | sample OliLakLV19P2IB_FD_148628 | JGI IMG/M metagenome (GOLD analysis project Ga0163150, IMG submission 148628) | Freshwater microbial mat bacterial communities from Lake Vanda, McMurdo Dry Valleys, Antarctica - Oligotrophic Lake LV.19.P2.IB | ecosystem: Environmental > Aquatic > Freshwater > Lake >...
GCCTTAGCCGGTACCAGCACTGTTTCAGTAACATCGAATATCAATTGGAATGCCAGTTCAAATGCATCCTGGCTTACATTGACCCCAATTTCAGGTGCCAACAATGGTAATTTAACAGCTAATTATCAGGCCAATAGTACAAATCAGAACAGAAGCGCTACTATAACGGTCAGTGGGGCTGGGGTGAGTTCACAAACGGTCAATGTTACCCAAGCCGGTGCCCTGTCTCAGCCTTTCACTACGGTATGGAGTATTCCGTCTGGTGCCAGTACGCTCTCATTCTATATTCAGACAGCAGGGACTACCAGCTACTCTTGGACTGCCGGGTCACAATCCGGTAGCGGAATATGGGGCACAACCAATGGCAAGGTAACAATCAATGTATCTGCCACTGCCAATAATACGCCCCTTACACTATCCATCAGCCCCGATAATTTAAGGCGGTTTTATGTGTATGACTTTATATCTGAAAATCCTAGTACAGAAAAGCTAATAAATGTCACAAATTGGGGTACAGTAAAATGGAGCAGTACGGAGCTAATGTTTAATGGGTGTAAAAATCTTAATATCACAGGGTCGCCTACACCGCCTAATTTAGAAAATGTGTCAAATATGGGCGGAATGTTTATCAGTTGTGAAACTTTAAATAGCCCTTCCAATATTGGAAGTTGGAACGTGTCTAATGTAACTAATATGTCCTTTATGTTTGACGGTGCATTGGCCTTCAACCAACCAATAGGCAACTGGAACGTATCCAAAGTGACTGATATGTCTGCGATGTTTCAATTAGCAGTAAGCTTTAACCAACCAATAGGCAACTGGAACGTGTCTAAAGTGACTAATATGTCTGGGATGTTTCTCGCTGCATATATCTTTAATCAACCCTTAGGTAATTGGAACGTGTCCAATGTGACTGATATGGATGGGATGTTTTCAGGTGTGAATGTCTTCAACCAACCAATAGGCAACTGGAACGTATCCAAAGTAACTAATATGCATTCTATGTTTTCCGGTAATTCAGTTTTTAATCAACCCTTAAGTAATTGGAACGTCTCCAATGTGACTGACATGTCGTGGATGTATAGAGGTACATCTAATTTCAATCAACCTCTAAACAACTGGGACGTAGCCAATGTAACTGATATGACCAAGATGTTTGAAGGTGCATATACATTCAATCAACTATTAGGGAACTGGAAATTAAATTCGAATGTGGCTTTGGCTAATATTGATGAAAATGTTGGCTTATTTCAAGGTTCAGGCATGAATTGTGACAACTACAGTGCTACGCTCATCGGCTGGCAACAAAATAATCCAAATGTAAAAGGACGAATATTACTTGCTAGTGGTCTTAAGTATGGGACTAATGCCGATGCGGCACGTATTCTCCTGATCAACACACAGGGTTGGATGATCTCAGGGGATTTACCATCGGGTACAATATGCGGTAGTAGTTCGATTGTTGATAAGAACGAAGAAATTGGAATTAACATCTTCCCCAACCCATCATCAGGAGTAATAACTATTGAACACAATGGCAAATTACCTGAAACATTAACAGTGATAAACTCAACAGGCCAGGAATTCATTTTCCCTATATCTGACAACAAACTGGATGTAAGCAGTTTGCCTTCCGGTATCTATGTTATAAAAGGGATAGTCGAAAATCAGATTTTCAGTAAAAAAGTAGTACTGATAAGGTAATCCGGCTTGCTTTGAAAAAAATCTTTTGTAAAAAGGGCGATACAGCAATGTATCTCCCTTTTATTTTTACAATATCAGTCAAAATGTTTAAGTCTTCCAAAACTTATTGATATTTATTCGGTTTTTTATCAGAACACAAAATTGTATATAATGAGTAAGTATTATTCCCGTAAGCACTTTATCTAAACCATTATCCGCTGGAAATTATCGTGTATTACAGTTACTTAAAAGTATTGATACCGTCATCATAGCTACACCGGATAACTAATATAAAGACACATAAGCAGCTGTTGTCAAAGCACAAAACCGCAAAAAAGTCATTCCTATTGCCTTTCTAAATTATTTATATACGACTAAAATAAAATACAAACCTAATTATTCGTATTAAATATTAATATAAACCTTAAGAATTCGTACTAAATATTATAGTTCTATAAATGCTACTTTTTTATTGCCAGAATAATAGAACCATAACTCAATTGAAAATTTTGTGATCAATGAACGATTGAAAAAAAATTTCTATGACCAAAAATTGGTAAGTTCATATTTTTGGCGGACATATAATGGTGCAGAAATAGAGATTGTAGAAGAAGAAAACGGAAAACTATCTGCTTTTGAATTTGAAAGCAAACAACAAAATCACGGGAATTCCACCATCCTAGGTACAGGATTATCCCGAAGCTACTCTTAAAGTGGTTAATATCGAAAACTGGACAGATTTCCTGCTTTGAAAAAATAATCTGTTCATATTTCCGACTTTCCCTATATTTACTCCATATTATTTTTCTGACCAATATCAAATTAAAAAATGAGTAAATATCCATCCCGAAGAAACTTCATCCAAAAAGTATCTACCAGTGTTTTAGGTGCAATGGTAGTCCCGGAAATCTTGAAGGCTGAGTGTAATCGCACACAGCAGGAATGGCTCCATAGGAATCGTCCATTTAGCCCAAATGACAACATCCAAATCGCACTCATAGGTGCAGGAGGAATGGGCCTAGCTGATGCCAATACAGCCATCACTACTCCGGGGGTGAAATTGATTGCAGCCTGCGATCTGTATGATGGGAGATTGGATGCATCAAAAAATAAATACGGCAAAGATATATTTACGACCAGAGATTATCGCGAATTGCTCCTTCGTAAAGATATCGACGCAGTCATCGTCGCTACTCCGGACCACTGGCACAAAGATATATCTGTCGCTGCCATGAATGCCGGTAAAGCAGTGTATTGCGAAAAACCGATGACCCATGACGTGTCCGAAGGGAGTGCAGTCGTTGAAGCGCAAAACCGAAACAAAGTTGTCTTTCAGGTGGGAAGCCAGGGATTGAGTTCACTCGGTAATGAAAAAGCCAGAGAACTACTAGCAGCCGGAGCCATTGGTCAACTCAATTATGCAGAAGGATTTTGGGCTCGAAATTCACCGGAAGGAGCTTGGCAATATACCATTCCTGCGGATGCATCAGAAAAAACGGTAGACTGGAAGATGTTTTTACATCAGTATCCAGACAGACCATTTGATGCCAAACGATTTTTCAGGTGGAGATGTTATAAAGATTATGGTACGGGCGTTTCAGGTGATTTGTTTGTACATCTGTTTTCGAGCCTGCATTTTATCACCAACTCAAAGGGACCGCAGAAAATCATGGCTATGGGTGGATTGAGATACTGGAAAGATGGACGCGAAGTTCCGGATGTCCTGATGGGCATGTTTGATTATGCTGAGACACCAGAACATCCCGCTTTTAATCTTTCTCTTCGAGTAAATTTTATTGACGGCACAGCGGATAGCACCTACTTGCGGCTAGTAGGTAGTGAAGGTAGTATGAATGTAGAATGGGACAAGGTTACATTGATACGCAATAAAGCTTACGCCGCCAATGATGATCCATTGATGGCAACCAAGCTCAATAGGGATAAGGTGGAAAGTCCCCGAAAGCTGATTCTTCCACCAGACACCACTGTTTATACAGCTGAAGAAGGATATAAGGGTGCGCATTACGATCATTTTACTAATTTTTTTACGGCCATCAGAAACAAAACTTCAGTAGTAGAAGATGCGTTATTTGGATATAGGGCTGCAGCTCCGGCATTGCTTTGTAATGATAGCTATTATACGGATAAAGCGGTGAAGTGGGATCCTGTAAATCTCAAGGTGACAATGTAATTATGTGGAATATGACAACAAAATACACTTTAGTTTTAACGGCATTTTTATTTGTAAATGCTTGTAAAATTCAGAAAAATTTAAGCGATACAGGTACGGATAAGGACAATACTTTATCAAAGATGGAAAAGGCGGAAGGTTGGAAGCTTCTCTTTGATGGCAAATCACTAAGTGGATGGCGCATGTATCAAAACAAAGCAGCTGATGCCTGGGACGTAAAAAATGGAGAATTGTATTGCAAAGGTAGCGTAACAGACAAAAGCGATCTTAGGGCTGATATTATCACCAATGATCAGTTTGAAAATTATGAGCTGAGTGTCGATTGGAAAATATCATCTGAAGGCAATAGCGGCATCATGTATCATGTCACAGAGGAATTTGAGGCAGCGTATCTCAGTGGTCCAGAGTACCAATTGATTGATGATGAAGGTTTTCCTGAAAAATTGGAAGAATGGCAAAAAACAGCCTCCGATTATGCGATGTACCTTGCCACGTCAAGACCCACCAATCCAGTAGGCCAATACAATACCTCTAAAATAGTAGTCAATGGAGCCCATCGGGAATACTGGCTTAACAATGTAAAAGTAGTGGATTTTGAAGCATGGACACCTGACTGGGAAAAACGTAAAGCTAGCGGAAAATGGAAGGATACACCGGGTTATGGCTTAGCAAAAAAAGGGCACATTTGTTTGCAGGACCATGGTGGTGGGGTTTGGTTTAAAAATATCAAAATCCGCATATTGTAGTTCAACATAATGAAGGCATATCTGCCACTTTGTCTAATTCCATCCGTCCACCTGCCAAATTGTAACCAATTCAGATCGCTTTTATGTTTGGTATATATATTGACATATTAAAGTACCTGAATTTTGCAGTCCTGACTTTGGACTGTGCTCATTAATAAATTAGAAAAAAATGTTTGACAGAAATATATATGCAATGGATGATTTGAAGGAAGAAGGTGAAGTAATACCTGTTTTTTCAATAGGAGATGATGAATTGAAATTTGATGACACGTACAAGGATGTAATGCCTATTCTTGCGTTAAAAAATACAGTGTTATTTCCGGGAGTGGTTATTCCTATCACAGTAGGTCGGGATAAATCCATCAAAGCGCTGCAAAAGGCAGACAAGGGAGATAAATTTCTGGGTGTACTTACCCAAAAGGATATGGAAAGTGAGGATCCCTCTCCGGAAGGCCTGCATACAGTAGGAACGGTAGCAAGGATCATGAAAATACTGAAAATGCCGGATGGAAGCACCACCGCCATTTTACAGGGAAGAAAACGGTTTGTGGCTGGCAATTTTGTTGAAAATGAAAAAATGCTGGAAGCAACCGTAAATATTCTCGAAGATAAAATTCCTGCTAAGGATATTGAGTTTAATGCGATCATGTCTACGGTAAGGGATTTTTCAAAAAAAATTGTAGAGCTTTCACCCAATATTCCATCTGAGGCAAACATGATGCTTCAGAATATAAAGAACAATGGTTTTTTGCTAAATTTTATAGCGTCCAATATGAATCTTGGGGTGGCTAAAAAGCAGGAAATACTTGAGACAAGTGACTATATGGCCAAAGCTCATCTCGTGATGAATGTTATGAACGGTGAGCTTCAATTGCTGCAAATCAAAGACCAGATAGAATCAAAAGTTAGAGGTGATCTCGAAAAGCAGCAAAAAGAATATTTCCTTAACCAGCAATTGAAAACCATTCAGGAAGAATTGGGAGGAAATCCGCAGGAAGATGAACTCAATAGGCTTCAGAAGTTGGCGGATGCAAAAAAATGGCCGCAGGAGGCCAAAGTATCATTTGAAAGAGAAATTATAAAAGCGCGTCGGATAAATCCACAGATAGCAGAGTATTCCGTTATTTTAAATTATCTGGAGTTGATGCTTGATCTTCCATGGAATGATGTCACCAAGGATAATTTTAATCTTAAGAAAGTAAGAAGTGTATTGGATAAAGATCATTTCGGACTTGATGACGTGAAAAATCGTATCATAGAACACCTGGCAGTATTAAAACTTAAAGGGGACATGAAGGCGCCAATATTATGTTTGGTAGGCCCTCCGGGTGTTGGTAAAACCAGTCTCGGAAAGTCGATTGCCACTGCGCTTGGAAGAAAGTTTATCCGAATGTCGCTTGGTGGCCTGCATGATGAAAGTGAAATACGCGGACATCGTAAAACGTATATTGGTGCTATGCCGGGTAGGATTCTACAATCCATCAAGAAAGCAAAAACATCCAATCCTGTTTTTATTCTGGATGAAATAGATAAGCTGGGAAAAGACTTCAGAGGAGATCCGTCATCGGCATTGCTTGAAGTGTTGGACCCGGAGCAAAACTCGACATTTCATGACAACTATCTGGATATTGACTACGATTTATCCAAAGTAATGTTTATCGCTACGGCAAATTCCTTATCCACTATTCAACCGGCTTTACTGGACAGAATGGAAATTATTGACATAAGCGGTTATTCTCTCGAAGAAAAAATCGAAATTTCTAAAAGACATCTTGTACCTAAGCAGGTAGCAGAACATGGTCTGAAGGATAAAGATGTCAATCTTACTTTACAAATGCTGCAATTTATTACACAAAAATACACCAGAGAGTCAGGAGTCAGATCATTGGACAGAACATTGGCAGGAGTAATGCGGAGTGTAGCCAAAAAAGTAGCGATGAATGAGTCCTATCAGACCAAGCTTACTCAAAAAGATATTGCTGACGCCCTTGGACCTGTTAAATATGATAACGAAGAATATACTAAAGTAGATCTTCCGGGTGTTGCTGTCGGACTTGCATGGACAAGAATGGGAGGAGATATATTATTTATTGAAGCCAGTACGAGCAAAGGTAAAGGAAAGCTAACATTAACAGGAAATCTGGGTGATGTCATGAAAGAGTCAGCTTCCACAGCGTTAAGTTATATAAAAGCGCACAGTTTATCGCTGGGTATTGATCCTGAGGCATTTGACCACACCGACATACATGTGCATGTACCTGAGGGAGCGATTCCAAAAGATGGTCCTAGCGCTGGCATCACCATGCTCACTGCTATCACATCAGCGCTTAAAAGCAAACCGGTGAAACCATATCTAGCCATGACCGGTGAAATAACGCTTCGTGGAAAAGTATTGCCTGTGGGAGGGATAAAAGAAAAAGTACTCGCTGCGCGAAGATCAGGTATAACCGAAATTATGCTTTGTGAAGACAACCGAAGACACGTAGAACAAATACCATCAGATTATATCAAAGGTATCCATTTTACTTATGTAACAAAAATGGATCAGGTGATTGAAAATGCACTTGGATTTCTGGTTTTCTGAGATAAATAGGTCAAGACTGAGATTATCTGATAAATTTGTGTGTTAAATCGAAGTTAAATAAGCAATTACGATTATTTTTACGCAGATTTGTTCGTTTCCGATTATAAAACTAATATTTTTTTAGGTCGGAATATAAAATTCATAAAGTATGGTATTGAGATTATTGCTTGTAATTATTGTAACTATAGCTGGTTGGGGAGGATTGATAGCACAGAAAAACGACGAACCCGTAAAGGTTGTTGAGTTTTCAGGAATGGTGTTTTATGAAGATGAAAATGGAAATCCCGCACCACTTCCATATACCAATGTGGCGGTAATGGGTACCAGCAGAGGAGCGGCTGCAGATTTTGATGGATTTTTTTCATTCGTAGCTCTACCGGGAGAAACCATTGTTTTTTCCAGAATTGGCTACAAAACGGTTGAAATTAAGATTCCTGACACCCTCAAATCAACCCAATATAAATGGATACAGATCATGACGGAAGATAATATACTTCTACCGGAGGCGATCATTATGCCTTGGCCAAGTAAGGAGCATTTTAAACAGGAATTTCTGGCTATTGATATTTCCAATGAACTTAGGGAAAACGCACAGGCCAATCTGGCAGAAGAAAAAATGAAGGAAATCAGATATTCTGTGCCTGTAGACGGAAGAGAAACCTCAAGTTTGGTTATAAAACAACAAGCAACGGACTATGTCTATACAGGTCAGATCAAGCCGCAAAACATTTTTAATCCTCTGGCCTGGAAAAAATTTATTGATGCGTGGCGTCGGGGAGACTTTAAGAAAAAAGACAAGAAGGGTTGATTGAACAAATAAAATATTTGTAGAAATCTTTATCCGATTAGTTACCTTTGCGACCAATAAGAATCTGAAGCGTTAATGAAAATCACCGATTATTTTGAAAAATCTCAAGGTAATACCCTTGTATCATTTGAAGTGTTGCCACCTCTTAAGGGCGGAAGTATGTCCGATATATTCAATACGCTTGACCCTTTGATGGAGTTTAAGCCTCCGTTTATTGATGTCACCTATCACAGGGAAGAGTTTGTCTATAATAAACGCCCAAGTGGTTATTATGAAAAATCGGCCATCAGAAAACGTCCCGGCACTGTAGGAATTTGTGCATCCATCATGCATCGTTATGGAATCGATGCCATTCCTCACCTGATATGCGGTGGGTTTAGTATTGAAGAAACCGAAAATGCGCTGATAGACCTTAATTTTTTGGGCATAGATAATGTTTTAGCGCTTAGGGGAGATGCAAGGCAGTTTGAAGATAAATTTATCCCTGAACCTGATGGACATAAATACGCTGTTGATCTGGTAAAACAGATAAACGATATGAACCATGGGGTTTATCTTGACACCAATATAGAAAAAGCTACCCCAACCAAATTTTGTATTGGCGTGGCAGGGTATCCTGAGAAGCATTTTGAAGCGCCCAATTATGCCAGTGATATAGAGTATCTCAAACAAAAGATTGATGCCGGTGCCAGTTATATTGTAACACAGATGTTTTTTGACAATACAAATTTTTTCAGATTCAGAGATGCCTGTGAGCAAGCCGGTATTACGGTTCCGATTGTTCCGGGATTAAAACCAATTACTAAAAAATATCAGTTGACTTCCATACCAAGGAAATTTTTTATCAACTTTCCGGATGAGCTAGTCAAAGAGCTGATTAAGACCGAAGACAAAAACGTAAAAGAATTAGGCATAGAATGGTGTATAGGCCAATGCAAAGAACTAAAAGCAGCCGGTGTACCATGTCTCCACTTTTATACCATGGGGGATACAGATACTACATATAAAATTGTAGAGAAGATATGACAACACAATTCTATCTAGAAGTCGCTCTGTTTGTATTTTTATATATCATTCCAGCTCGATGTGTTCACTGACCACACTTTCGCCAAAAAACAGTGGGGCATGAACATTAAAATCTGATTCATTGCCTGTGGTATAAAAGTGGACAGCACCATCTTTTGAAATTTTTGCATCCATATCAACATGCCTCTTCAGATAGTCCTTCAGACTCTCCGCTATAATCGTATCTTGGCTGATAAGTTGGACAGACTTAGGTATAAGTTCCTTCAAAATGTCAGTTAATACCGGATAATGGGTACATCCCAGCAATATCGTGTCAATATCAGCAGATTGGCGAAATAAGGTGTCTATATCTTTTTTAAAAAAATATCTGGCGCCAGATGAATTATATTCGTTATTCTCAATAAGTGGTACCCACATTGGGCAGGCTTGTTGATAGAGTTTTGCCAAAGGCCAAAACTTTTTGATTTCTATTTGATAAGATTCAGATGCAACGGTACCACTTGTGGCAAGCAAGCCAATATGATTGGTAATTGTAAACTTTCCTATGGTTTCAGACGTGGGACGTATGACTCCCAATACGCGGTGATCCGGACGGGTAATATATTGAAGATTTAACTGCTGAATATTTCTAAGGGCCTTGGCAGATGCAGTATTGCAGGCCAAAATCACTAATGGACATCCTTTTTCAAAAAGCCATCGGACACATTGCAGGGTATATTTATACACCGTGTCAAAACTCCTTGTACCATAAGGAGCACGTGCATTGTCACCCATATATAAATAATCGTATTGAGGGAGTTGTTTTTTTATTTCCTTAAAAACAGTGAGTCCTCCATAACCACTATCAAATATTCCAATAGGAGCTTTATCTTTAAGATTGGAGTAACTCAATTTCAATAGACTTATTTGGTGATAAAATATGATCAATGGCGCTAAAAATGTGAAGACTTTTAACGCCATTTTCAAAAATCCGAATCAGATGACAGGGACTCATATGTGTAAATGGAAGCTATTGAGCAACACCTAACTTAACCTTGACAAGTTTGGTCGCATCAGTTGAGGGATCAGAATAAAGAATGACACCCATTCCGGCATCAAAAATATATAAAAATCCACTTTCAGCAGCTACATCCTTAATGGCTTTGTTTACTTTTTCCTGAATAGGTTTAAGTAATTCTTCACTTTTTTCAAATATTTTTTGTTGACTGGTTTTTTCAAATTCACCCAATTTTGCTTCTTCCAGTTTTAGTAATGCTGCTTGTTTTTCGATTTCAATAGGAGCCAATTCACCACTAGTTTGTTTTTTTTGCAAATCCTGGTATTTTGTCTGCAGATCTTTTACCATATCTTCTCCCTTTTTCTGAAACATAGTTTTCATGACTTCGATGTCTGAGTTGGCTTGTTTCACTTCCGGCAAAGAAGTCAGGATTTCCTGTGAGTTAATAAATCCGAATTTTTGACCTGTGGCGCTGAAAATTACTGAAAATAGTACTAAAATAAGGGAAAATAATCTGTTCATTTTATTAAAGTTGATCATGGTTTGTTTTATGA
>Ga0163150_10009683_pt1 | contig 10588 bp, 13 predicted proteins | sample OliLakLV19P2IB_FD_148628 | JGI IMG/M metagenome (GOLD analysis project Ga0163150, IMG submission 148628) | Freshwater microbial mat bacterial communities from Lake Vanda, McMurdo Dry Valleys, Antarctica - Oligotrophic Lake LV.19.P2.IB | ecosystem: Environmental > Aquatic > Freshwater > Lake >...
GGGCGCCAGGAAAGCCAAAAACATGCTCTGAACCCGCCACAATTTGGTTTGACCTGACCGGTTCTTAAAAAAACCGGTCGAAACGAAAGCTAGGGTGCCGGAAAATCGATTTGTTCACAGCTTCCCGTGGATGAGGGAGATCACTTTGCAAGATTCTACTGCTGTCTCCAAAAAGAACGCGAGAGCGTCGGCTGCAGGCGGCGGGTTAGACGCCTTGGACGCTGCGCGACAATTCTTCATACCGCAGTTGCCAGAGATCCTTTGCTTCATCGTCAATGTCTCGTAGGTATGTCCACAATTCAGCTAGCCTCGAATGGTGCGCATACCCGCCTGCGGTTTCAATCTCCGAGAGGAAGCACGCCATGAAGAGAAGGGCGCTGCTTACGATGTTGCTCTCGCCGTAACCAGGGTTCCATTGCTGCGACGGGTCATCAACCAGCATCGCTACCGCCATCGAAGCCATCCCTCCGTGGGCCTGTGCAGACTGATGAGGGTAGTGGGACTCGTAAAGCTCCTTCAGCAGCGCGTGGCGTGTGCCCGCGATGAAAGGTGGAATCTTGCGGTTGGGTCCTCCGTACACCATCACTCCGGGTGTGGGCCACTCATCGGCTTCATGCTGCATTGGCGATTCGTGGGGTTTGAAGCGAGCGTCACGATGAGATGAATGAAAAGGATGAGGAGATCGCGGATCTCTTCATCGCCGTATGCGTCAAGAATATTTAGTTTCAATTTAGGACTATCTCTCCAAACCACGACGGGTTTGGCGCGTGGCCACCCTGTTTCCTGTCCCGAGCAAATGCCGATCAGTTCCATTCCCAGCAAGGGTACGTTCCCAGACCTCGGCGATAGGCTCCTGCTGTCGGGTGGACAAATCAATGGACCTTTCTTTGGGTCGAAAACCCAACGGGAAAGGACACTCTCAATCGGACTAAAATCTTGGTCCATTTTTGGTCCAATAAAACTTCCTCAAACTCCCAAATCCTTCCTTTGCGTAACTTAACATGGCTGTGCGTACCGCAAAGTGATTGAAATTCCTGCTTGTTCATGGGCTCATAACCCAAAGGTCGCGGGTTCAAATCCCGCCCCCGCAACCATTTGAATCATAAGGTTCCCGATAATCACCAGAATGGATCTTGGTCCAATAAGCCGTTCACTGATCAATTCACGAATTTTTCCAGTGCTTGAGAGCAGTCCGTGATGTCAGTCGACGGCTTTTTCAACATGCGCTGGGCTACTAACCCAACAGCGTCCCGCTTGTCCTTCTCCATAGCCCCGGTATAGATGTTCATGGTTGTTTGAATGTCGGCGTGTCTCAGTAATTCCTGCGCCACTTTCATTCGAACTCCCACTTACTCCAGAACCGTTGCGTTGGTGTGGCGGAAAGTATGCCAGCCGATCTTGCCGCCGATGCCGGCACGTTTCGCAGCGGCTTTAAGGTGGTACCTTAAGATCGAGGTGTCTCCCCTGGGCCCACCCGCATTCGAGTGTTTAGTTGTTCTCCGATCGCTAGCAAAGACAAAGTCCTGTGGCCCGATAAAACTTGCCTGAGCGCGCCAGCTCACGAGTACCTCAGCCAATTCAGGCGCCAGCGGCAGCGGAGCTTCAGAAGTTGGTGTTTTAACTTCATCCACTCGATACTGATAGACGTCTCGCCGAACTTGTAACGTGCCGCTCATAAGCTCGACATCCCACCACTGCAAACCGAGGATCTCTCCGACCCGCAGTCCCAAACAACCAGCCAGAACTACCATCGTCCGAAATGGCTCCTTCAACTCTGCCAGCAATCGCTGAAACTCAATCGGCGTGAGCTTTCGCGGAGTGGTCAGGCGCTTTGCGCTTTGGCGAACCAACTCAATTACATTGGTCTCCAGAAGCTTCCAGCGCCGTGCACACTCAAACAACAAGTGCATGAGATTTCGAATGTTTGACTTCGTTTTTGGAGCCAACTCTACCGACTTGAGCCAATGCTCAATATCGAGAGCCTCCATTTCGTCCAGCCTTCTCTTCCCCCCACTTCGGATTGATCCAGGTTCGCAACAACGATTGATACGCCGCCCGAGTGGAGTAGCGAACGGGCAGTTCCTCCTTCTCATAGCGAGCGATCAGTGTCTCCATGATCACTGGCTTTGGTTGAGACTTCCCGGTGTTGATCGATAGCCGAAGGGCGTCCACAGCCCGCATAGCCAAGGCTTCAGTTGGATACTGCTGGCGAGTGCCGACTTTGACGTTACGGCGGTGGCGCCTTCCGTCTGTGCCGGGCTCGTAAAACCGGTAGTACCAGACTTCCTGCTTCACCCCCTTCCATAACCACAACTGCCCAAACTGGTAACGCACGCGATTCACATTCATAGGTCATTCTCCTGTGTTTCGCGATACGCACGGCCATGGGCAAAGCTTACTTCCGACTTGATCCAACTGTCGAGAGCGGAAGTGCGAAACCGCCAGTACTTTCCCACTCGGATGGCTGGGATCTTCCCGCGACGAGCCATCAGCTGCAGGGTCTTGGGGTGGATGCACAGAAGCCTGGCTGCCTCGTGGGAATCCAGGAGAGGCTCGAAATCAGTATCGGCTGAGTTGAACTCCTTAGCCTGGTTCAAGCCTGCTCCCACAGAATGCCTTGTTCCCGTCAATCTCTTGGGTAGAATCATTGTCCCTCCTAGTTCTTCTCAAGGAAATGCTGAGTTCTTCCTCTATAAGGTAAGTACCTTTTTCCTGCCGAAACCTTAGACACATCCGACGATTTTCCAACCACAGCTCTAAACGAACCACATCGCTCTTCCCTTTTCGGTCCATCAAGATCGACGGTTAAAACAGCGCCAGTCCGGCAACGAACGGACGCTCATCCGACTGGAAGAGTGCTTAGAAGCCGTTTGCCTGCACAGCATCGATCCCTCACATGTCCGGGTTCATGCCTGAGAACGGGGTTTGTGCGCCTTGCGTCCTTGTCACGCTTGTTGCATTAAAGAGTCGTTGTAGCCGTCGAATGTGGAGGTTGGATGTTCGCTTCAATTGAAGAACTCGGCACCAGAATCCGGGCAACCGGCTATGTGATCGACCCGGTGACGCTGCAGACGGTCTACTTGGCCGCCCATATGGACAAACCCTTGTTAATCGAAGGGCCAGCAGGAACTGGCAAGACCGAGTTGGCTTACGTGTTGGCTAAGGTTGCGGGTACTTGTGTGGAGCGCCTGCAGTGCTACGAGGGAATCGATGCCGACAAGGCGATTGGGACTTTCGATACTTCGTTGCAGAAACTCTTCCTTGAGAGTCAATCGAAGTCATTGAACCAGGACTGGGCGCAGGTCCGAAAGAGTCTACACACACTGGAATTCTTCAACCGGGGACCGCTGCTTCGCGCATTGCTTTACGAGGAACGACCATGTGTTCTGCTGATTGATGAGCTGGACAAGGTGGATCAGGGATTCGAAGCGCTGCTGCTGGAGATGCTGAGTGTCTGGCAGTTGAGCATTCCCAAGCTGGGCACCATCAAGGCTTGCTCGATTCCTTTTGTCATCCTGACCTCGAACGAAGAGCGCCGGCTAGGAGACCCATTACGCCGCCGGTGCCTTTACCTTCGATTCGATCACCCAACGCCGCGGCGTGAGCGAGAGATCCTCTCACTACGCACCGGCGGCAGGCACTCAGAACTGCAAGCGCAGATCGCCGGTCTTGCAATGGCGCTGCGCGGCTGGAGCCTGGAAAAGCCTCCGTCGGTTTCTGAGATGCTTGATCTTGCCCGGGCGCTGAAGTTACTCGGGGCCACGGCGATCACGCCGGAACTCCGCGACGTGCTGCTTCCGGTACTGGCCAAGACCGAGTCCGATCGTCAACGGCTGCTGCTCAAAGAGGGTTGGGAAAGCCTCGTGTTTGATGCCACGCGCTACCGCGATGAGATTCTGGCGAGAGAAAATGTTTCTGTCTGAATGGAAGCTCTTGATTGCCGGCGGGATTCTCTGGGTTGGCCTCAGCTCTGAGGGCCTCCTGGCGCAAGCGTCGACGGAGGATCGCATTCGCAGGGTGGCAGCCTACTTTGTCCAACACTATTCCAGGATCTATCGCATCGAGCCTGAATTGGTTGAATCGATTGTCGAAGTGGAATCCAACTGGCGGCCAGGCGCAATCTCGCCCAAAGGCGCAACCGGGTTCATGCAATTGATGCCCCAGACCGCCCGGCGCTTTCGTGTGCAGAATCGCTTCAATATCGAACAGAACATCCGAGGCGGAGTTGAGTATCTGGCTTGGCTCCACAAGGTCTTCAAAGGCGACCTGCGTCTCGTCACGGCTGCCTATGTCGCTGGAGAGAGTCGAGTCATTCGGCGAGGACTAGCCTATTCCTGCCCCGAAGTGTTTGCGTACGTTCAGCAGGTCTCCAGGCTGTATCGCGACAAACTTCGGTCCAAACAGAAGAAGGAAGGACGATCATGAACGAGCTCCCGAAGGATCTGCGTCGCCCGCCTAACAAACTGCCAGCACTAGTTTTTGCTCTTGGAATGATCCTGGCGTCCATTGAAGGCAGCGCCGGCACCGAAGCGGTTCAACCCAGAATCGTAAGGCAACCCTTTGTGACCGGCAAGGTCGTCGTGCTGGATTTGGGGTCTCATTTTGTCACGACGATCCGGATGCCAGAGGGAGTCAGCTCAGTCGTGGTGGGTGACCCAACATTGTTCAAAGTTGAGCACTCGGAGAAAGAGCCCAGACTGGTCTTTGTCAAGCCACTGACCACTGAGCCAGTTCAAAGCAATCTGCTGGTCTCCACGACAAGTGGACGTAACTGCAGCTTCCTGCTCCGAGCAAGACACGCAGAAAGGCAGCCAGAAGATGAGACACTGCAGGCGAACCCGATCTACTCGGTTGACTTCCTGATGGAGTTGCCGCCTGGCAGGGGCTTCCTGATTGAGGAGACCTCTTCTTCGTCATTACTGATCTCCGAAACTCTTTCGGCAAGTCCAGCTGATGACGCATCTGCAGCCACCAATGATCAGGGCAGTTCAGTCGGTCGACGAACTACGGTTGCCGAACCAGCGATCGGAAAGTTGGACCGGCTGCTGGAACAGCAGACAAGGAACAGTCTCCCGTCGCTTGAAGGAAGCTATTTTCGAGTTGCAGTCTCTCGCGTGCATGAAGAAGGCAGCCAGGTGTTCGTTCTATTCTCGGTAGTCAACCACAGCCGTCAGAATCTGGAGCTGCTACCCCCACAGATACAACTGGCTGGGACTTTGCATCGACGAAAACTGTGGGTTAGTTCCGAACAACTACCTGTGGTTCAGTACCTTTTGAGGCCAGGCAAGCTGCGACCCAAGGAGCGGGCCAATGGTGTGGTCCAGTTTGAAAGGCCGCTTTTCAAACAGTCAAATCAAACCTACCTGTTGCAGATCGCCGAATCGGACGCGGTGGACCTTCCAGTGCTGATTCCAATTCATCTCGGCAGGAGCAACAGACCGAATCAGGAGTTAGGCCAATGAGCGACAGGACAATGAACCCAGAACAGAAGGGGAATGAACCCGACGTGACTCATCCTTCAGAGGAACCGGAAAAGGAACCAGGCCGCCCCATAGACCGATGGATGGCGAGTTTCAAACGGGGCCTCGAATCGAGAGCCGTCAAACCATCTCCTGCAGAGACGAACAGAGATCGCCTGAGACCCCTGATATTGGGTCTGCTTGCAGCTGCCGTGTTAGTGGTCACGCTCCTGGGTATCTTTTCCACACCGATCGCTAAGCGAACACAGCATGTAGCGCAGCGAACGCCCAATCTGGGCAGACCGCCCTCAGCCAACCCACTCATGCCAGAATCTGAGGGCCCAGCCCGCTCCGTGACTCCCCTGTTGGGAGCTGACCTTAGCAGCCAGCCAGATCCCACGAGAGGGCTGATCACCGAGAGTGACCTGGCAAGAGACCGCGGCAGGACTGTTCGGGACGGTTCGAGTGTTGCTGCCTCTGGTGCGGTCTCGACGCCTTCTTCCGGAACTATCTCTCAGCCGCTGATACCCAAGGCCGTTGCTACCGGTCCCGCCAGCCGTCGTCCTTCAATCGGACAAATCGAATTCTCAGATATTCCTGGAGACAAAAAGGAAATGCTGGCCGAGGTAGAGTCTCGCATCGCAAAATTGGAGGCGCGGGCCAGCGATCAACAGGCACAAGCTACAAGCCGGCAGATCAGCGAGTCCCTGGCGAAGCCTTCTCTGATCTATGTCCATAGTGCAGTTTCGGAGAAACCGAGAGAAACGTTGTCATACGCGGGACTTGCCATTCAGGAGGTCGAACGCTTCGAGCTGCCCGCTGGAATGCGGTTCATCGCAAGACTGCAGTCGGCAATTTCAAGTGCGGTGGTGTCTCCCGTCGTGGCCGCAGTTGAATACAACTACGAAAAGGACGGGGAGATTCTCGTTCCGGCTGGCACGAAGGTCCTTGGAAGACTGGAGCAGGCGAATCGGTCAGGTCACGTTGCCGTGAAGTTTGACGTGCTGGAGTGGCCTGACGGCACAACTCACAGAATCGACGGCTCAGCCCAGGCCCTTGATTACGGTCCAATCAAGGGCAACGTGGCTGGCAAGAAAAACATCGCTCGCTTTGCGACACGAGCCCTGACGGGAGTGGGTGTGGTGGCTTCGCAAGTTGTCGGGCGACGGGGCGGGTTCAATGGCCCCATCAGTAACAGTGCTCTGGTTCGGGATCGTTTGGCCAACAACGTCGCGCAGGCAGGATACCAGCAGATGCAACAACTGGCTATCAATTCAAACATCGTCGTGACTGTCGCTGCCAACACTCGCTTCTACGTCGTGCTGCAGAAACCAAGCCATCTTGAAGACAGAGACATGATGGGTCATCCCACTGCCAACTCTCCATTGTGGACGAAGGTCCCTCCTCAAAGCAGTGTCTCGTTTACCCGCGCGGAACTTGAGGAACTGAGGGAGTTGAAACAGGAGTTCAGGCGTCTGATGCTCCTTTCCGGAGGGCACACAGCTGCACCGAGCCCCACGCCAGATTTGAAACCAAACAATCCCCAGTAACGTGCTTGCCTGCTAAGGCTTTGAATCTCTGACATCACGGACTACGCCTCCGAATCCTCCACATGAACCGACTTCACCAACTTGCCGCTCACTGTGAGCAAGACATCCTCAAGAAACAGCTTCCTAGCGGTGGATGGGGATTTGGCGAAAATCGTCAGTGGGCAACCGAACCCACCTGTTTCGCACTGCTGGCGTTGAGACTCCAGCCGAGCAGCGTCTACGAACCGGGAGTCAGGCTTCTGCTATCCTGCCAGAATGCCAACGGAAGCTGGCCGGTCTTTGCGGACGATGATACGGAGGGATCCTGGGTAACAGGGTTGGCGATCCTGACACTGATGAGGCTGACAACAGGCTGGAATGCAGTTGACCGGGGTATCGGCTGGCTCCTGAAGACTCAGGGACGAGAATCGCATTGGATGATGAGGTGGAGGTATCGACTGCTAGATCGGAACGTGAAATTCAATCCTGACAAGTACGGCTGGCCCTGGATGCCTGGCTCCAGCAGTTGGGTCGTGCCAACGGCTTACGCGTTGATCGCGCTCAGGAAATACTTTGCGTGCTGCATCCCGAAGCCCGTCGCCGAACGAGTGAGAAGAGGTGCGGAGATGCTCTTTGACCGGGCTTGTCCGGGCGGCGGCTGGAATGCCGGTAATGGGGTTGCATTCGGCGTTCCACTGACTCCTCATCCCGATGTCACCGCGTTGGCTCTAATCGCGCTTCACCCGCAGAACCATCATCCCTTAGTTCGTGCAAGTCTGGACTGGCTGCTGAGTCAGGTGGCCGAGGTGTCATCCCTCTACAGTCTCTCCTGGATAGGCATGGCATTGGCGGCCTTCGGCCTCCCAGCCTGGCATGTGTGGGAAAAACTATTTCGCCTGCACTCCGAGGCGCGTACTGGCCAAGATTGCCAGGCGTTGGCTCTGACGCACTTGGCCCTCTACACAGGCAAGGGCACCAATCCTTTCTAGTTCTACCGAAATGCCCAGCTCACCCGCAAGAACGCGTCTGAGCATCATCAGGACTTGAACGGTTCTATGGCAATTCCTTTCGAACTCGACCGCAGAAAGCTTCTGAGAAACTGCCTCGCTCTTGGCGCCGGAGCACTCACTGCTGCTCCGTTCACGGTTTACCGGAAACCTAGAAGTAACAGACGCCATCCGGTCTCGCGCGTCGCGATTCTCAGCGCTGAGTCCTATAGCGGGAAGCTGGAACAACTCTTGATGGACGGTCTTAGCTTGTTCAAGCTTGAAGTCAAGAGGAAGAAGGTTCTCTTGAAACCAAACCTAGTAGAGTTTTTGCCAGGCAAAGAAGTCACAACTCATCCGGCGCTGGTGGGAGCGGCTGCGGAATGTTTTCTCCGGTTAGGAGCCAAGCGGGTGACAGTGGCCGAAGGATCAGGCCACCAACGTGACACCGAGGAACTGCTCGTCGACACAGGTTTGCAGGATCAGCTTAGACAGCGGCGCGTTGAGTTTGTCGACCTTAATCGAGACGACTTGACGAAGATCAGACTGAAATCCAACTACACTGGGCTCGGTCACCTGTGGCTTCCCAACGCTGTTCTCGACTCCGATTTTGTCGTGTCAATGCCGAAGGTCAAGACCCACCACTGGGCCGGGGTCACGCTGAGCCTGAAGAACATGTTCGGAATTGTTCCGGGAATGAAATACGGCTGGCCCAAAAACCTGCTTCATTGGCGCGGCATCAACGAGAGCATCGTAGATATCTGTGCCACGGTGCCCGTCGACTTTGTCATCGCCGATGGGATCGTTGCGATGGAGGGGAACGGCCCGCTCCATGGCTCATCGCGTCAACTCGGCGCTTTGATCCTGGCCGATGACCCGGTTGCGGCAGATGCAACGGCATCCCGAATCATGACGCTATCGCCTGAGAGACTTCCTCATCTCAGGGAGGCGGCGAGATTCCTCGGGAACATTTGTAGGTCCGACATTCAGCAACTCGGTGTATCCATCGAATCCGTCCGTCAACCGTTCCGAGTCCTTTCTGGCTTCTCCAGTCTCGTCGATTCCGTCTGCATCCACAGAGAATGCTAGATATATCGTTTCAGTGAATAGTATCCATATAATCGATTCTCTGCTATGCTGAGGGCATGGCTAGAAAATCGACTCGACCCAAGTTGGTGCTGACCCTCGAAGAAGTGCGGTTGCTCGAGCAGTTGCGCCAGTCGCGGACGGCCGCCTGGCGGGAGGTGCAGCGAGCCCAAGTCCTGTGGCTGTATTACACCGGCAGCAACATCGCCACCATCATGAAGGCCGTGAAGATGACCCGCAAGAGTGTTTCGAAATGGATCGAGAAGGCCCTGACGATGGGCGTGTCAGCGGGTTTGAAAGACACCCCGCACGGGAGCAAGCCCGTGCTCACCGAAAACGCCAAGGCCTGGGTCGTCCATCTGGCCTGCTCCAAACCGAAAGTGTTGGGCTACGCCGCCGAGGTCTGGAGTCGGCAAGCTCTGGCCCAGCATGTCCGTCGGCAGGCCGTGGCTCAGGGACATCCCAGTCTGGCGCGGGCCTCGAAAGCCACCGTGCAACGGATTCTGGCAGCCCAGCCCCTGCAACCCCACAAGGTCACCTACTACATGGAACGCCGCGATCCCAACTTCGAAAGCAAGATGCGAGACGTCTTGCTGGTGTATCAAGAGGTTGGGCTGCAGAATCAAAAACAGCTCCCCTCAGCCGACCCTGTGCCTAAAGTGATCACCGTCTCAGTGGACGAAAAGCCGGGGGTGCAAGCCATCGCCAATACGGCTCCGGACCTGCTGCCGGTGCCCGGCCGACACCCAACCCTGGCCCGTGATTATGAGTATGAGCGACTGGGAACTTGCTCCATCTTGGCCGCTCTGGACCTGCATACCGGCCATGTGACCGCTCAGGTTCAACGGCGCCATCGGAGCCGGGAGTTCATCGCCCTGCTGAAGGATCTGGACGCCTACTATCCGCCCGACTCTACCCTCCGCCTGATTCTGGATAATCATTCGGCCCACATTTCCAAGGAGACCCGGGCGTTTCTGGCCACTCGGCCGAACCGTTTCAAATACGTCCACACTCCCACCCACGGCTCATGGCTCAACATTGTTGAGACGCTCTTCGGCAAAATGACGCGCACATTCCTTCGGCATATCCGAGTCCAGTCCTGGGAGGAGTTAAGAGACCGCATCCTGCAAGGCATCGCTGAGATCAACACGGCACCGGCCGTCCATCGCTGGAAAAACTAAGAGGATATTTTTCACTGAAACGATATAGTAGGAAGCATCCTCTATCCTGCATCAGTTCCATTCAGGCATTGGCTTGCTTCCATTCCGAATGGATATTTTACCTCTGACAAGGCTGGTGATTTGGTTGGCCTCTGGCTTTTCCACTTGGCTGATCGATGCCATTCCGTGTCCCAGCGAGTCATTGAACCAACGCCTCACGGAATGGAAGATTTATCCTTTGTGGTAATGCGTTAGTTACGGGGGGAAGCTGAAGATTTAGCTGGACAAGAGGCGGTTGCTTGGGTAGTGTGGAGTAGCAGCACACTGCCAAGCGAGCGAGACCGTCGATGCCCAAGGCTTTGCTTCCT
>Ga0163150_10009684_pt1 | contig 10588 bp, 5 predicted proteins | sample OliLakLV19P2IB_FD_148628 | JGI IMG/M metagenome (GOLD analysis project Ga0163150, IMG submission 148628) | Freshwater microbial mat bacterial communities from Lake Vanda, McMurdo Dry Valleys, Antarctica - Oligotrophic Lake LV.19.P2.IB | ecosystem: Environmental > Aquatic > Freshwater > Lake >...
CCGTAGACAGCCCACGAGCCGAGGCAGGGGCGAGTGAACGTACTCGTTCCCGTGAAGGTCTGAAGCAGCGCTGCGCCGTGATCGACACCCTCGCCCACCAAACTGCGGACGATGCACATATCGTCGACGCACTCGCGCACATTTGGGAAGAGGTCGCTGACCGGAATGCCGCTCTGGCCGCCCGGACGAAACTGCCATGGCGACTTCATCAGCGAGCCGGGAGGGCCGCCTGAAAACGCGAGGGGCCGCTTGATGGGAAGCGGCTTGCCATGGTCACGTTCGAGCCGCGGCTTGGGGTCGAAGGTATCGACGCTCGACGGTCCACCGTGCATGAACAGGAAGATCACGCGTTTCGCGCGCGGTGTGAAATGCGGCGCTCGAGGAGACAGCGGATTCTCAACTCCGGCCCGCGCTTCCTGTGCAAGCAGCGACGCGAGCCCGAGGAATCCGAAGCCACAGCCCGCGGCTCGCAAGGCGGCGCGACGGGTGACGGGCCTCTCGGTTGGAGGCAGGAATTTAGTCCACATAGATAAACTCGTTCGATGCGAGCAACACGCGCGCCAGGCTCTGCCAGGCGTAGGTCTCGGCCTTATCCGCGAACTTCCCGCGGTAGCGCTGAAGGTAGGATTGGGCGGAGTCGCGTTCCGCGGGGGTGGGCACGCGATTCAGTGTTCGGAGGAACAGGCGTTCGAGAGCCTGCGGTTCAGTGAGGTCAGTGTCCTCGAGCAGTGAGAAGGCAAGATTGCGCGCCCGGTCGGCGACAAACTCGCTGTTCATCGAGAAGAGGGCTTGCGGTGCGACGGTGGTGACGATGCGCTTGCCGTTGGGCGTGGTGGCGTCGCCGAAATCGAAGAGGTTCAGAAGTGTCGGCAGGTTCGAACGCCGGAGCGGCAGATAGACGGTGCGTCGCGTCAGCTTCTCCGGATTCAGGCTGAGGCGGCCGTCGCTATTCTCGCCGTCGGTACCGAAGCCCGATTGCAGTGTGCCACCCATTGCGTAATCGAGAGTGCCATCGGCGGCGAGGAGGGCGTCGCGGATCTCTTCCACTTCAAGCCGACGCCGCTGGTAGCGAGAGAGCAAGCGATTCTCAGGGTCGGCCTGATAGGCTTCATCACCCACCGAGCTCGACATCTGATAAGTGCTCGAGAGCATGATCATACGGTGGAGTTTTTTAACGCTCCAGCCGTTCTCGACGAACGCCGATGCAAGATGGTCGAGCAGTTCGGGGTGAGTGGGGCGCTCGCCCATCAGGCCAAAATTATCAGGGGAGCGAACGATGCCGTCGCCGAAGTGACCGGCCCAGACGCGATTGACGAAGACACGCGCGGTGAGCGGGTGGTCGGCGCGGGTGAGCCACCGTGCGAGTTCGAGACGACCGCTGCCGGCCGCCACTTTGGGATCGTCGGCGCGGGCGAGGATACTCGGGAACACCTTGGGCGCGAGTTCACCGGGGCTGTTGTAGTCGCCCCGAATGAAGACGTGCTGCTCGACGGGATCGCCTTCTTCAACGGCATCGGCCATGTCCGGCTGTGGCGGCGCCGCTGCGCGCATCTCCTCAAGTTCAGCGCGCATGTCGGCTAGCCGTGCGCGATCCAGGGGCGTGAGCAACTCGTCGCGCCGGACGGTCATCGGGCGCTCACGGAGTTCCTGCTCGCGTCGTTTTCGCTGCTGCTCTTTGTCCTTGTCGAAGTTCATCACGTCACCCTCGGGGCGGCGATTGTCTGAAACCTTGAACGGTCCGCCAAACGTGACGTCGGTGAAAAAAGGTTGAGTTTCGGCGTCCACGGCCGGTTTGGACGGGGCCAATTTCATGGCGGCCTCGGCCCGCTCCGCGATTGTGCGCCAATCAGCGAGGCGGCGACTGTAATCGGCGAGCGTCGTCAGATAACGCCGTTGGTAGTCCAAGGCAACATCGCGGACCGTCTCGGGTTGGGCGTTCACCCAGGCTTCAAGATGCGGGCGGCCGGCGGCGCCATCCTTGAGATAGTCCACCCAGCGGCGCAGCACGACGACATCGAGCTTTTCGTCTCCGCCCACACGCTCTACATCCTCATTACCCGAATAGACGCGGCGCGCGGCGACCATGTAGTCGGCCATCCCAGGAGCAAGCCGATCGACACGGACTTCGAAGATGCGCTCGTGGACATCGTTCATCTGACGCTGCTTGGCGGCGAGTACGCGCTTGTAGGTCTCGAAGGTTCGATATTCGGCATCGCCCGCGAGCGGCTTATAGAGCATCTGCGACACGCCCGGCTTCGCGTTGGAGAAGCTCTTCGTGCTGGCGAAGATGCCGGTAAGCGCGTAGTAGTCCTTGGTGGCGATGGGATCGAATTTATGATCGTGACAGCGGGCGCAGGCCACGGTGAGTCCGAGAAAAGCCCGCGACGTTACGTCCACCTGTTCGTCGTAGATGTCGTACAACATCTTCTTCTTGTCCTGCTGCGCGAGAGCCTTGGGACCAAGCGCGAGGAAGCCGGTGGCGATGATGCCGTTGCGATTCACTTCGCCGTGCGAAGGCGGCAGCAGGTCGCCTGCGATCTGCTCGAGGACGAACTGGTCGAACGGGAGATCGCGATTAAAGGCGTCGATGACGTAGTCGCGGTAGCGCCAGGCATAAGGATAGCGATGGTCTTCATCGTTGCCGGTGGAATCGGCGTAGCGCGCGACATCGAGCCAGTGGCGGCCCCAACGTTCGCCGTAACGGGGCGAAGCGAGAAGACGGTCCACCACGATTTCGAAGGCTTTCGCCGAGTGGTCTTTAAGGAAGGCTGCAATTTCATCCTGAGTAGGAGGGAGGCCGGTGAGATCGAAGGTGGCCCGCCGGAGGAGCGTGAGCTTGCCGGCAGCGGGGGCGGGCTTCACGTTCTTGGCTTCGAGCTTCGCGAGGATAAAACGATCGATGGAGGAGCGTGCCCACGTCGCATCTTTCACCATCGGCGCGGGCGCGTTCCTTATTGGTTGAAACGCCCAGAAGGCTTTCTGTTCCGGAGACCATTCGCGTTTTCCGGCGACGGCGACGTGGGCCGGTTGCACGTTTGGAGCACCGGGCCAGGCAGCGCCCAGCTTCACCCAAGCCGTGAGGTTTTCGATGTCGTCGGCGGCGAGTTTGCCGGTGGGCGGCATCTTCAAGCGGTCGTCATAGCCGATAACCTTGAGCAGGCGGCTCTCGGCGGGCGCGCTTGAAATGAGCGTGCCGCTAGAGCCTCCCTTAGCGAATGCCTCGCCAGTGGACATATCGAGCCCTGCCATTTTCATCTTGGCGTTATGGCAGCCCTGACACTTCGACACGAGGACGGGCCGGATCTTTTTTTCGAAGAACTCGTCCGGCTGTTGGCCGGTGAGGGCGATGGGGATGGCCAGAAGGGCGGCGAGAACGCGTAGAGACATGGATTCCCAGACGACCGAATGGCCGGTTACACTGTCAACTTTAACGTTTACGGAGGTACGCCGTCAAACGCCTGCGGTGGGGATGGGCCCGCCATTGAAAGTTGATACAGTGGCCTTTTATGAGAACGATCTTCCTCGAAGAACCGGGCCGATTCGCCATGGGCGCGACAGAACAGCCGGCGCGGCCGGGGCCGGGTGAAGTGCTGGTGCGCGTGTTGACGGTGGGCCTGTGCGGCACTGATCTCCACGCGTTTCGGGGTGACCAGCCCTTCTTCACATACCCGCGCATACTCGGACATGAACTCGCTGTGGAAGTGGTGGAGACGGGCGACGGCGTGGCGCGGTTGAAGCCGGGCGACAGGTGCGCGGTGAACCCGTACATGACCTGTGGAAAATGTTTCGTGTGCAGGCAGGGCCGCACCAACTGCTGTCCGGAGATGAAGGTGTTCGGCGTCCACATCGACGGCGGCATGCGCGACCAGGTGCTGTTGCCGGCCAAGAAACTCTACAAGTGCGAAACTCTCAATCCGCTCGAGATAGCGCTGGTGGAAACGCTGGGCATCGGCGCCCATGCCGTGGGGCGTGCGGGCGTGCAGCGGGGCGACCGGGCGATGGTGATCGGCGCCGGTCCAATCGGTTTGTCGGTGCTCGAGTTTCTGCGTATCGAGGGCGCGGACGCGGGGCTCATTGAACGCAATCCGTCGCGACTCGCGTTTGCCGCCGGGAAGCATGGGTTGACGCGCTACTACGAATCCCATGAGCAGGCGTTGACGGACGATCCGTCCACCATCGTGTTCGATTGCACGGGCGACCGAGGCTCGATGGAGAACGCGCTGTTCCTGATGGCGCACGGCGGAAAACTGGTGTACGTGGGCTTGATCAAAGGCTCGTTCGCCATCTCCGATCCCGACCTGCACCGGCGCGAGGCCACCGTGCTGTCGAGCCGCAATTGTACGGCTCCGGAGCACCGGCGCGTGGTGGAGTTGATGGAGGCGCGGACGATCGACGTTTCCACCTGGCCGTCTGAAGTAGTGTCGCCTGAAGCCATGCCGGAGAGGCTGCCGGCGTGGGGCGATGTGTCGAACGGCATCGTGAAAGGCGCGGTCAGTTTTGAGCGTTAAGAACTTCATGGATCTCAGCGGCCGCGTGGCCGTGGTGATCGGCGGGACGTCGGGATTGGGGCGCGCGCTTGCGGTGGGCCTGGCGGAAGCCGGCGCCGATGTAGTGCCGACGGGGCGTCGTGAAGTGCTGATCAACGAGGTTTGTGACGCGATCGAGCAGTTGGGCCGGCGGACGGTGAGGCAGGTTTGCGACGTGCTCGACCGTACGGCGCTGGACGGGCTGCGGAGTAGTGTGGTGGCGGAGTTGGGCGGTGTGGACATCCTGCTGAACGCCGCGGGACGCACGATTCGCACGGCAACGGCAACGCAGCCGGTAGAGGAGTTTCGCGGGATCCTGGACACGAATCTCACCGGAATGCTGATGTCGTGCCAGTGCTTCTACGCACCGTTGAAGGCCAGTGGCCGCGGTCGGGTGATCAACATCGCGTCGCTCGCTTCTTTCGTTAGCGTGCAGGAAGTGGCCGCGTATTCCGCATCGAAGGCGGGCGTGCTCTCGCTCACGCGCAGCCTGGCGATTGAGTGGGCGCGCGACGCGATCAACGTGAACGCGATCGCGCCAGGCGTGTTCAGGACCGACCTGAATGCGGCGCTGCTCGATGGGAGCGAGCGCGGGCGGGAGTACGTGATGCGCACGCCGATGAAGCGATTCGGGAAGGCGGAGGAGTTGATTGGCGCGGCGGTGCTGCTCGCGTCCGACGCCTCAAGCTTCATCACGGGGCAGAGCATCGTTGTGGATGGCGGCATGCTGTCTTCGGCCAACAATTCTTAGGGACCTCGGCGGGAAGTTGGCCGGCGGTTGTCGGCCGCGGCTTGGGCCAGTCGGCCTCTGCGCCAAAGCGCGACCCGGCCCTCTGCATCTCGGCGGCGCCGCTTGCCGCGCGGAATGCGGGCGGTGAAGATCACTTTGCCCTCGCCCTCAGCGGTGTCATGATGCTCGGGCGTGGGCGCGCAAGCATGCGAATCGATAAAGGGCGCCGTCACGCGACCCATCACAAAGAACAATCGCCAACTGAGCGGGTTTCAAAAATCAAGCGACGATGCCGGGAGCCTCGTGGCCGAGCTTTTGGACATACTCGACATAGGTGCCGGGATAGACGACGGGGTTGCGTTCAGTGCCGCTCTCGCCGCCAAGTTCAAGGACGCGCGTGCCGAGGCCGCGGAGAAACATGCGGTCGTGCGACACGAAGATCATGGTCCCCTCGAAATTCTTGAGCGCGTCGACGAGCATCTCTTTGGTGGCGATGTCGAGGTGGTTGGTGGGCTCGTCGAGCACGAGGAAATTCGGCGGGTTGTAGAGCATGCGGGCCATCGCGAGCCGCGACTTCTCGCCGCCCGATAGTGCCCGGATCTTCTTGTCGACGTCATCACCGGAGAACTGGAACGCGCCCGCGAGCGTGCGCAGCGAGCCGATGCCGTCTTGCGGAAAATCGTTCTGGAGCTGATCGATGACGGTGAGGTCGGGGTTGAGCACGTCGAGCGCTTGTTGAGCGAAATAGCCCATCGTCAGGCTCGCTCCGAGACGCACGCTGCCATCGTCGGGCGCGGATGCGCCGGCGATCATCCTGAGGAGCGTGGTCTTGCCGGCGCCGTTGCGGCCCATCACGGCCCAGCGCTCGCCGCGCCGAATGGTGAGGCTGAAACCGTCGTAGATCACCCGCGGTCCGTAGCGTTTATGAAGGTCCTCAATGACGGCCACCTGGTCGCCGGAGCGAGGCGGCACGCGAAATTCGAACTTCACCACCTGACGTTTCTTGGGCAGTTCGATCTTGTCGATCTTGTCGAGCGCCTTGATGCGGCTCTGCACCTGAGCGGCTTTGGCGGCATGGGTGCGGAAGCGGTCGATGAATCGCTGTTCCTTGGCGAGCATGGTCTGCTGGCGCGCGAAGGCGGCCTGCTGGTTGGTCTCGCGAATGGTGCGCTCTCGCTCGTAGAAATCGTAATTGCCGGAATAGGCGATGATCTCCCCCGCGTCGATTTCGGCGATGCGCGAGACGATGCGGTTCATGAATTCGCGATCGTGCGAAGTCATCAGCAGCGCACCCGGGTACGACTTCAGAAACTTCTCGAGCCAGATGATCGACTCGATATCGAGGTGGTTGGTGGGCTCGTCCATCAGCAGAACATCGGGCCTTCCGAGGAGAACGCGAGCCAGAGCGACGCGCATTTTCCATCCACCGGACAGCGCGCCGACATCGCCGTCGATCTGATCGTCCTTGAGGCCGAGACCATGCAAAACTTCGCGGGCATTGGCCTCGAGCGTGTAGCCGCCGAGGTGCTCATACTCCTCCTGCACTTCACCGAAGCGCTCGAGGATACGGTCCACATCGCCGGCGCGCGTGGGGTCTTCGAGTGCGCTCTGGAGATGTTCGAGTTCATGATGAAGGTCGCCGGCGCGGCCGCTGCCTGCGATGGCTTCGTCGAGCACGGAACGGCCTTGCATCTCTTCGACGTCCTGACGGAAGTAGCCGACTGTGACGCGCTTCGGCACGGAGACCTCGCCTTCATCGGGCGACTCCTCGCCCACCACCATGCGGAAGAGCGTGGTCTTGCCCGAGCCATTGGGGCCCACCAGCCCCACCTTCTCACCGGGATTGAGCTGGAAGGACGCTTCAACAAAGACGAGCTGTCTGCCGTATTGCTTGTTGATGTTCGAGAAAGAGATCATTTGAAGATTTGCGCCGGGGCACACCGGGAGCGCCGCTCGCTGCAACGCCGGGGCATGATCCCATTGTCCAACACGGGAAGCGCTATTCAAGATATTTGACAAAGACTACTTCGTTCCGGGCTTCGTTATAAAGGAGTTCATCCACCATCTGCCGGGACATGAGGATCCCGAAGCCGCCGGGCCGCAGTCCCATCTGTTGGCGGACATGCGCGCTTTCGACAACCCTGTCGCCTTCGTAGCTGATAGCGGCGTGGGAGAGTTGATCGATCTTGAAGCCGGGTCCCGGGTCGGCGATACGGTAGAGCACCATGCGCTTGGCCCGCAAATAGGAGATGCGGACTTTGCTGTTGGGGTCGAGCTTGCCGCCCCACTCGATGGCGTTCATCAGCATCTCGTGGAAGACCATGCCGATGGACTCGCGGACCTCTGGCGGCAGTCCGGCATCCATCAGCGCCATGAAACTTTGGATGCGTTCAGCGGCGCCCACCTCGCACGGCACGAGCAGTTCCACCCATCCGGGCAGCGCCGAGATCACTTCGATGGGCAGCACCGTGGACGCGGCCAGGGCGCCGCGAACTATGTCCACCAGGTGCTGTGGTTCGATGGGCTTGGTGACGTAGTTGTAAGCCTGTTCGCGAACGGCGCCGAGCAGCGTTTCCGGTGTATCGTCAGACGTCATGACGATGGTTTTGACGCCGAGGCCTTCGGCACGGAGGCGGCCGAGAAGATCGAGCCCGTTCATGTGGGGCATCCAGATATCGAGCAGCAGGAGGTCGTAGCGGGTCCGACGCAGCTTATTTAGCGCGAGTGCGCCGTTGGAAGTGCTGTTGACTGAAAATCCTTCAGCTTTCAGAATCTGAGTGAGCAAAAGGCAGGTTGCGCGATCATCCTCGACAACAAGAATTTTCCGCTTCACTTGGCCTTCCCCTTCCTACGCTTCGAGGACTGCTGGATGTGGCGTAGAGTAGCGAACAATCGAGCCATCTCCGTTTTCAAATCGGCGAACGCTTCCTCGGCCCCGTCGAGATGGCCGGTACGTGCGATGATCTCGAGCTGGAGCGCCGCCTCAAACGCACCCACTTTGGAGAAGTTACCGGTGGATCCTTTGATGGTGTGGGCAGCGAGGCGTAGGGCCTCCGCACTTTTCGAATCCATGGCTTTACGGGCGCGCGCCATCACTTTGCGGCCATCGTCAATGAAGATCGGGATGAGTTGTTGGAGCAATTTTTCGCGCCCGTGAAACCTCTCGACGATGGCGGCCTTTTCCTGTTGCGCCATGGCGGACGCGGAACGGGGCGAACGTCGATTGACGGCGTCGGCGATGGCGGCGTGCAACTGGTCCTCTTGAATCGGCTTGGCGACGTAGCCATCCATACCGGCGGCGAGGCAACGCTCACGATCGCCCTTGAGCGCGTGCGCCGTCATAGCGACGATTGGGGTGCGGCGTCCCTTCAGCGCCTCCCATTCGCGAATAGCCACGGTAGCCTCAAGACCGTCCATTCCAGGCATCTGCACGTCCATCAGCACAAGGTCAATGGAGCCGGCGCGCGCCGACTTGACGCGTTCGAGTGCCTCCTCACCGGTGGTGGCCAGCATCACCGAGTGATGCTTTTCCTTCAGCAGGTGGACAGCGATTTTCTGATTCGCCGGATTATCTTCAGCGAGCAGAATGCGGAGCGGCTTGATGTCGGAGGGAGCGGCCGCGGATCCATTCGGCGCAGGAGTGCCGGAGGGATCGCGAGCCAACGTGCTAAGGATGGCGTCGAGCAGTTCAGACTGCTTTACAGGTTTATTGACATACGCACGGATGGCGCGGCTCGCGCGTTTTCCGGTAGGCCGCGGCGTCCCGGACGACGTGAGCATGATCACCGGCGGACTTTCGCGATGGTGTTCGGCGGCGATGCGCTCGGATAGCTCAAAGCCATCCATCTCAGGCATACTCGCGTCCACAAGTACGAGCTTAAAAGGGCGTTTGGCCGCCCGGGCTTTGACGATGCATGCGAGCGCGCGAGAACCGGATTCGGCGGCGACGGGCGCCATCTTCCACGTGGTGAGCATCTCCTGAAGGATGCGCAGGTTGGTGGCGTTATCGTCGACAATCAGTACGTCCAACTCTCGCAGGCGGCCGGGTCCCGCTTTGCGCGACGGCTTGCGGGTTACTGCGGGCCGATCAAAACGGCAAGTAAAGTGGAAGGTGCTGCCCTTCCCTGTTTTGCTCTCCACCCACAGGCGGCCGCCCATCAGTTCGACAAGTTGGGCGGAGATGGCAAGGCCGAGTCCTGTGCCGCCGTAGCGGCGGCTTATGGAGTTGTCGGCCTGCGCGAAGGCTTCAAAGATCACCTGCTGCTTGGCCTCCGGGATGCCGATGCCCGTGTCTGAAACCGAGAAGTGCAGTTCAGTGCAAGACTCCTGCCGATCGGCGGTCTCCACCCGAAGGACGACCTCGCCGCGTTCGGTGAACTTGATGCCGTTGCCCACCAGGTTGAGGATCACTTGCCGCAATCGGCCGGGGTCGCCGATGACGGTTTCGCTGACGTCCGGCTTCACATGACAGGCGAGTTCGAGGCCTTTTTCCTGCGCGCGAACGGCAAGGGCGCGCACGGCATCCTCCAGCGTGTCGCGAAGTTTGAACTCGACGCGGTCGAGGTCGAGCTTGCGCTGTTCAATCTTGGAAAAGTCGAGGATGTCGTTGAGGAGGGTGAGCAGGTCGCCCGCGGACTGCCGGGCTACGCTGAGAAACTCGCGCTGTTCAGGCGTGATGTTCGTATTGAGCGCGAGAGTGATCATCCCCATGACGCCGTTGAGCGGCGTTCGAATCTCATGGCTCATGTTGGCTAGAAACTCGCTCTTGGCCCGGGTGGCGTCCACGGCGGCGTTCCTCGCGCTTTCGAGCTCCTTCACAAGTTGGGCGAGACGGGCGGCATTTTCTTCCTGGGCGTGGCGGGCGAGTTCAAGCTGTCCGGCATAGTGCTTGAGTTCTTCCTCTGACCGCTTGCGGTCTGTGATGTCGCGGGCGGCGGCGTAAATTCTAGCTTCGGCGGGAGCGGCTGAGGCACTCCACAGCAGCCATTTGTACGTACCGTCTTTGGCCTTGTAGCGATTCTCGAAGGAGACGAGATCCTGCCCGTGGGAGAGCTGCGAGGCGGCGGCGGTGGTGGCGGCGCGGTCGTCCGAATGTACGTGGTCCAGGTACGGGTGTGCGAGCAGTTCCTCAGTGCTGTAGCCGAGCACGCGCTGCCAAGCCGGGTTGATGCGGACGAAGAAACCCTCGAAGTTGGCGATGCAGAGCATGTCGAGGGAGAGCGCGAAGAAGCGGTCGAGGTCATGCTCGGCTCGGCGCCGGTCAGTGACGTCGAGCATGGCGGTGCGGATGCCGGTGATCTCGCCCTGCTCGCCGCGGATGAGCGTTTCGTGA
>Ga0163150_10009688_pt1 | contig 10586 bp, 9 predicted proteins | sample OliLakLV19P2IB_FD_148628 | JGI IMG/M metagenome (GOLD analysis project Ga0163150, IMG submission 148628) | Freshwater microbial mat bacterial communities from Lake Vanda, McMurdo Dry Valleys, Antarctica - Oligotrophic Lake LV.19.P2.IB | ecosystem: Environmental > Aquatic > Freshwater > Lake >...
CACATGAATCATGTATCCCTCGAACACGCGACCCGATAGCGCCATCGCGCCGGTGGTGATCGCGTTCAAGACAACTTTTGTGGCCGTGCCGGCTTTTAGTCGCGTGGAACCCGGCAAGGGTTCCGGACCGACCGGCAGAGAGATCAGGTGATCGACGTTCGCCGTCGCATTGAGATCGCAACAAACCAGCGCCGTGGCCGCGCCACGTGATTTGCCCGCCTCAATGGCCGCGAGCGTGTACGGCGTCGTCCCCGATGCGGCGATGCCCACTACGACATCCTTGGGTCCAATCGCAGGCGCCAGCGCTTCAATGTCCGCACGGGCGGCGTCCACATCGTCTTCTGCACCTTCAATACTTTCGCGAAACGCGCGGTCGCCTCCCGCAATGATGCCGATGACCTGTCCGGGCGGCACGCCGAATGTCGGCGGACATTCCGATGCGTCCAACACCCCCAAGCGTCCACTCGTTCCTGCGCCGACGTAGATAAGTCTCCCACCTTTGCGGAATGCAACGACTATCCGGTTAATCAACATCGCCAATTCCGAGTGGCAATACGTTGCCGCGGAAACTGCCTTCAAATCTTCTGCGTGCATGCGTTCGACGATATCGACTGAACTCAGAATATCGAGTGCAACATCTTCACCTGTTGGCTCATTGTCTTCATCCGGCGCCATTGCATTTGGCCGCAATTGGGCCGATTCAGGTTCCCAATACGGATCAACATTCATCGATTCGGCATTCAGCTCAGGCATATCGAATGCGGTGGCGATGAAGGCGGAATTTTCCATCGCCGCGATCGACTCGCCTTTTACATCAACGTGCGGAACGGAGTCCGGCAGGGGCAATTGTTGCGCGAGTGCATAGACCGCAAGGTGTCCGGTCTTTGGCGCGACTGCGAGTTCGTTGGGAACGCCGAGTTTGCGTAACGCATCTTCAAAAAACTTTCGGTATGCCGGGCTCTTTTCAAACATGCCGCCAAAAACGTATATAGGGGCCTTTCGGCCCAATTCAACGCGGCGGATCGCCGCATGGGTTATGGCGGCAAGCGAGGACACGGAGTTCGCGACACTGGCAAGGGCAATAACATCGCCGGAGGCGGCAAACTCGATAATGTGTTCCGCTATTGCGGCTATTTCATCTTTCTTTGACCGCAACGTCCACGCGATCAGTTCTTCGTCGGATTTCACGGGAATTTTTCGCTCGACCGCGCTGAGAAAATCGGGCCGTTCCCCGTGTTCGTCCAACCAGCGGAAGGCGGTCCGTAACGCGATCACCGCGAGATGATATGCGCTGCCGTCGTCCCCTACCCTTGCACCGCGCCCTCCAAACGAGGTCAACACGTTGTTGGCATCCATTGCAACGACGCTGCTGCCCGTCCCGGAAACGACGGCAATAGCGGAATGGTTACCCGCATTGCCAAGAAGCTGGGCATGAACGTCGGTCGTGACTATGACTCGTTCGGTGTTGATGGACTGGCACAGCGCCAACGCAAAAATTTCGCGAATCCGCTCCGTTCTCGCGCCGGAAATTCCGGCGATGATGAGCATTACTTTTCCCTTGCGCCCGCGCAGGAGCGTTTGCGCAAGATAAGCGACATGCGTGGCGGCGACGTGCGTGTTTGTCTGGAACGGATTGCACGGATTGCCGCTGCATTCGCCGATGAGTTGGCCCGATTGATCATATAAACCGGCCCGCGTGCCTGTGCCGCCGCCGTCAATCGCGATCACAAACCGTTCGCTCATTGTGGGCAATCTTCCGAAAATACGGGGCGGCAAGAATAAATGCCATGATACGGAGCGCGGGCGTTTGTCTGTAACGTGTGCATGTGCATAAATATCGCCCGCACATGGTAGCATGCGCAGTGAAAGGGACAAAGCACGGTGGACTCCGAAGATATTGCGGTATTGGTTGCACTGATGCGCGTGGAAGGCGCGGGCAATGCTGTCGCGCGCCGCGCACTGGCGATTGCGCAAAGCCTCGACGTGCAAGTCAGCGAGTTGCGCGAAACCGATCACCGGGAAATCCTGAAACTAGGCGCGGCGCATGCACCGGATTCGGTCGTCAAAGCGATAAAGGGCGTCCATGACGAAGCGCTACGGCGCGCCGAGCGTCATGTAAATCGTATGCTGCACCACGGCGTGGCGTGTTTTACTTTTGGCGAGGAACGCTATCCGGGCCTTTTGATCCGATACTTGGCGGATACAGCTCCGGCCATGCTTTGGTGCGTGGGAAATCTCGATCTGCTTGATGATCGTAGCGCAGGCATCGTGGGCACGCGATCGCCCTCTCCGGCCGGCCACGCCATCGCAGCAGATTGCGCGCGCGTGTTCACGCGCGAAGGAATTTGCGTCGTCAGTGGCGGCGCGGAAGGTATCGACACCGCCGCGCATCGCGCGGCGCTGGAAGGCGGCGGCACAAGCATCATCGTCCTGCCGCAGGGGATGCGGACGTATACTTTTCCGCAGTACGTGCGCGACGCGCTCGAATCGAACCGGTGCGCCATCATCAGCCAGTTCGATCCTGAAATGACCTGGCAAACCCACGCCGCCGTCACGCGCAACGCGACCATCGCCGCATTTTCAAAACTGGTGTGCGTCGTCGAACCCAAACGCATGGGGGGCAGTATGCGCACGGCACAACATGCGCGAGAACAGGGCAAGCGGGTGTTTTACTATCGTTCGGAGGATGGAGCGCAATTCGCGAAATTGTTCACTCAATCCAGCGCGACTCCGCTGCTCCGCGACGATCAATCGCTCGACGACCGCGCGCTCTTATCCGGCTGGTATGCAGCAGAGACGAGCCAACCGACGCAGTGCGATCTACTCTGATTGTGCGCCGTTTGGTCCGTGTCTGTCCAAGTTTTGTCCATTCCCTTTTCCACACACCTCTCCCCTTCGCAAATGCTTTCGCGTCTGCGTTAGGAAATAGTTAGGGGTGCGCCCCTAGCCGGTGCTTGGGCGGAAAAGGGACTGATGCACGACGCTCTTGGCGAGCAACGTCCCGTTCGAATGGTAAAAGCTGAGCTGGCACCCGGAGTCGTCTGGGGTATCGACAGAGAGCCGATCTTCCAGAACCCCGAGCAGCTTGCGCCGCTCGTGATCATCCACCCGATCCCAGGTGGCCGATTCTTCCGGTGTCATGGTGTACCGCCGAGAACCATAGCGCAAATGCCTAGTATGCTTCATGGCGAAAAGTTCCCCGAATTCCCGTAGTATAGCAGAACTCCCGGTCCAAGTGGATACCCCCACTGCGACAAGGGTTCGCTGATTTCGTTTTACTGTTGAATACCCGACACAACCGTCATTGTGGCAAATTGGACTGTCTGGATAACGGCCCGGTTTCGTAAATCGTTGACAGGAATTTATTTCATATACTATATATTGTATGTAATGACTATATTTTATCAATATGTTGTATAAAGGATGAAAAATGAGTGCTGGCGCTCCGGTTAAGCTTGCCATTGAATCGGTGTCGTTTTACGTCCGCAACGTCTACATGCGTCTGCCTTTCAGGTACGGCACAGCTTGCCTCACTGCGGCGCCGCTGCTCCATACAAAGCTTGTCGCGCGGGACGAGCACGGGAAAAGCTTCATTGGCGTGAGCGCGGACATGCTCCCACCGAAATGGTTTGACAAGGCCCCCGACAAAGAATTCCGCCGCAACATCAGCGACCTCATACTCGCGGCGAAGACGGGGGTGCAGGCGTACCTCGCCGTGGCGAATGAATGCCGCCCGCCGTTCGACATTTGGCGGGAAGCCTATGATCTCACGCAGGACGCCACACAACTGGTCGGGCTCAACGGACTGACGGGATCATTCGGGTCCTCGATCATCGAACGCGCACTGATCGATGCCGCGGGCAAGGCCGCGAACCGGAGTTATTTCGCGATGCTGAAGGAGAACATGCTCGGAATCGATCCGGGCGCCGTTCACGATGAGCTGCGCGCGATCGATCTGCCATCGATACTCCCCCGCGAGCCTTTGACGGAGATTGCCGTGCGGCATACCGTAGGTCTCGGCGATCCCATTTTGGACAGCGACATTCCCGCGGACGAACGTCTCAACGATGGCATTCCGCAGAGTGTCGAAGCGTGGATTCGCGAAGCGGGTGTGCGCTATTTCAAGGTCAAGATTTGTGCGAACATCGAGGTCGACCGGCCGCGCCTGGTTGCCCTCGCGATACTATTCGATGCCGCGTTGCCGGACGGTTATCACCTGACGCTTGATGGCAACGAACAGTTCCAGTCCGTCGAAGAATTGCGCGCGTGGTACGCCGCTGTGTCCGATGTGGCAGCAATGCGGCCGCTGTTGGCGAAAGTCCTTTTCATCGAACAACCCATCGAACGTAGCGCGGCCTTGTCGGAAACCGGCGTTGCCGGCCTCGCCGCGGCCACCGAATTGCCACCAGTCATCATCGACGAATCAGACGACCAACTCGATTCCTTCAAAATCGCCGCAAGCCTGGGATACCGCGGCGTCAGCGTTAAAAATTGCAAAGGCGTGTTCCACGGATTGATGAACCGCATGCTCGTCGATCACTACACGCGCGACTTGGGAAAAGCGTATACCCTCAGCGCTGAAGACCTCTGCAACCAGCCGATTGTCCCCCTGCAACAAGACCTCTGCGCGGTGAGCGCGCTGGGCATCAGCCACGTCGAACGCAACGGACACCATTACTGCGGCACTCTCGACCATGTCTCCCCGGCGGAACTCGACGCGTGTCTCCGCGTTCACGGCGGCTTGTACGAATCCTTCCGCGACAGCGCGCGGTTGCGAATCCGCGAGGGGATGCTGGATCTGCGGTCCTTGGATGTATCTGGATTCGGCGTGGGGATCGACACCGATTTTGATAGCATGACACCATTGAGCGATTGGGAGTACGAATCGCTCGGATAGCGAAACTTCACGTGTCCCTACAACGACGACGGGGGGGCGCGCGTCCTCGCGCGCTCGGATGGCTTATCACCGTCGTATGCGCGCAAAGCTCGCGGGGACGCTCGCCCTCCCATTTTGCCTGATGTATGTTTTCCGAAGCGGCGAAGCTGCGAAGGACGTGATACGATGACGGGTCTGGGCAACTTTCATTTGGGATGGGCTGGAAATGATTGAAACCACCGTTGTCGGAAGTTACCCCGTGCCCGATTGGCTTTCAGCGTTGCCGAGCGAGCAGGCGGTAATTGACGCCACCCGCGTCGTGTTCAAAATACAGGAAGACGCGGGCATCGACGTCGTCGCGGACGGCGAGCTCTATCGCTTCGATATCAATCATCCCGACACCAATGGCATGATCGACTACTTCGTGCGACCGTTGGAAAATGTGCGGACACAGATTACGCGCACGGATATTGCACAGTTCCAGCAGGACCAGCAGATGGCGTTTCGCGCGAAACCGGCGGGCGTCGTGGATGGACCGATTGGTGAGGGACGCCTCAACCTTCACGTCGACTGCGACCGCGCGCGCGCGCTGACGAAATCGGAAATGAAATTCACCGTCACCGGTCCGCACATGCTGAGCAAGACCCTGCTCGACTTGCACTACAACGACCGCGCCACGCTGTGCAACGCCATCGCCGATGTGCTCGCGGCGCAGGTCGCGGAACTTGACGCCGAAATTGTGCAAATCGACGAGGCGAACATCCCCGGCCATCCGGAAGATGTTGCGTGGGCCTTGCCCGCGATCAATAAGGTGCTCGATGCCGTAGCGGCCACACCCGCCGTGCATCTATGCTTCGGCAATTATGGCGGTCAGACGATTCAGAAAGGCGACTGGAAACATCTCATCAATTTTCTGAGCGGGCTGCACGCAGACCACGTGCTGATCGAAGTCGCGCACCGCGGGAGTTGGGAACTCGAACATCTCGCGCAGATCGACCCGAAGGTAAAAATCGGTCTAGGCGTCGTGGACATTAAATCCAACGTAGTCGAATCTCCCGACCTAATCGCAAAACGCATCGACCAAGCGGTCAAAGCCCTCGGCCCTGACCGCGTCACGTACATCAACCCCGACTGCGGCTTCTGGATGCTCAAGCGCAGTGTCGCCGACAGGAAAATACGGGCGTTGGTGTTGGGGCGGAATTTGTTTGAGGGAAGTGCGTAGATTCTGGAATAATGGCCCTATGAATGAAGCGACAATCCGTTTGCACATCGAGCCACTCGAAGAAGGCGGCTATCTTGCAACCAGCCCCGATGTTCCCGGGCTGGTTGTCGAGGCGAGATCGGTCACAGAAGCAGTAGATATTGCTCAGGACCTATCACGCAAGCTTGCGGAGTGTTACCTCGAAGAAGGGGCGCCGCTTCCTCCCGCCTTACAAAAACTTATTGAAAATGACGAAACACCATTCGTTCTACTCATTCCAATAAGCGTTCCCTGAGCCGATTAGTTTGAATTCTGTTTTCCTGGCAACTTGATCGGGGAGAATTCAATGAGCTGTGTTCTTTCAACTGTTCGATCGGCCGGATCGATTTTTTTCGCGCTGATTTTTTGCGCTAGTTTGGCAAACGCGCAACCAACCGTCCTCACCGAAGCCGGCAAACCGGCGCAGATGATGGAAACCTATCTGCGCGCAGAGATGGTGCGGGCGTTCGACCGGCGCGCGGAGGCCTACGAGAAAATTAAGACGCAGGAAGACGCCGCGGCGCACAAGCAGCGGATTCGAGATTTCTTTTTGCGGCAGTTGGGCGGGTGGCCGGAGAAGACGCCCCTGAACGCGAAGATTATGGATACGATGGATCGCGGTGATTACCGTATTGAGAAGGTAATTTTTGAAAGCCGGCCGAATTTTCATGTGACAGCGCTGATGTACCTGCCGGAGACCGACCCGCCGTATCCCGCTGTTTTGTTTCCCTGTGGGCACGACGCGAATGGCAAAGCCGGCGAAGCATATCAGCGGGCGTGCGCGTTCCTTGCGGTGAACGGGATCGCGGCGTTGTGCTACGACCCGATTGGCCAGGGCGAACGCGCGCAACTGCTCGACGCCGACGGAAAACAGACCTACGGCTCGACCATCGAACATACCCTTGTCACGGTATCGAGCATACCGCTGGGGCTCAATGTCGCTTCCTATCGCATCTGGGACGGCATTCGCGGCATCGATTACCTGTGCAGCAGGCCGGACGTCGATCCCAATCGCATCGGCTGCACGGGCAACTCAGGCGGCGGCACGTTGACTGCCTACATCTCCGCGCTGGACGATCGTGTAGCCGTTTCCGCGCCGAGTTGTTACATCACGTCGTTGAAGGACCTCATTCTTATTGATGGTCCGCACGATGGCGAACAGTGCATCGCGGGGCAACTTGCATTTGGCATGGACCACGGCGATTACCTGATGGCCCGCGCGCCAAAGCCCACGCTGGTATGCTGCGCAACGCGCGACTTCTTTCCAATCGACGGCACATGGGATACCTACCGCGACGTGAAGCGTTTTTACACGCGGCTTGGCTACCCCGAACGCCTGGAAATCGCGGAAGCCGACGAGGACCACGGATTTACGCCGCCGCTGCGTCAGGCGATGGTGCGGTGGATGAAACGGTGGTTGCTCAATGTCGATGACACGACCATGGAGCCGGAAATCACCGTGTTGACCGATGAAGAAGCATTGGTGACGCCGGAAGGGCAGGTGTTGAAGTTGGAAGGCGAACGGTCGGTGTGGGACATCAACCGCGACGAAGCCGTGGCGCAGCAGAAGCTTCGCGAAGCATTTCAGTCGAATGAGACGCCGGAGGCTGTACTGGCAAAGGTGCGAGAACTGACGGGCATTCGCCCGCTGGCGGATTTGCCGCAGCCGGAGGTTCTTTCCGTCGCGAAAGCGCAGCAGGATGGTTACCGCGTCGAGAGCGTTGTCATTGAGCCGGAGGTGGGCATCAAACTTCCAGCGCAGTTCTACGTACCGGATGGTGAAACGAAGGGGACCGTGCTGTTCGTTGCGGGTGAAGGCAAGACGTCGGTGGGTTCCGAATGCGCGGAACTCGCTAAATCCGGCGCGCTCGTGCTCGCAGTCGATTTGCGCGGGAACGGAGAAACCGCGTCAACGTGGTCACACGGCGCGCAATGGGAAGAATTTTTCGGGCCCAGCTACAAATCCAGCATGCTCGCATACCAGCTTGCGCGGCCTTTCGTAACCATGTGGGCTGAAGACATTCTGGTGTGTGCGCGCTACTTGCAGAACCATCCCGCCGCCAACGGGAAAAAACCGGCGCTGAAAACCCGCGGCCTAACGAATGTTGCAGCGCTTCACGCCGCCGCGCTGGAACCGGGGCTCATTGGCAGCGTCCAGGAGAGCGAGGGCCTCGATTCTTGGGTAAGCGTCGTGAACACGCCGGAACAACGCAAACAATTCATCAATGTCGTGCACGGCGCGCTGCGATACTATGATTTGGCAGATTTGCGGAACCGCGTGCTCGCATCCAGACCCGAAACGCACTCCTAATCACGGAAACAACTTTGTTTCTAGTGCTTTCAGAGCGTCGAACCCTTGTAGCGATAAATCTTGCGCGAGGCCAATATGGATGAACCGATCATTGATCCGCGCAAGTTGACGGATTACTTACTTGTTCAGCAAGTACGTGGCGACAAATCGCGATATTTGGCCCAGGCTGGTTTTGCGCGGGAACGGCCTCACGAACTGGAATCGGAGATTCGGCGCCTCTCGCATCACGCCGAAATGATCGAAGAGCAAAAAACGCCTATGTCGTACTCTTCAGGCAAGATGGTACAATAACGGGGCCAAATAGCCGGGTGCTAAATGTCTCTCTTATCTGGATACGGCTAAAAGCCGACTCATCTCTACACTTTGTTACTCTAAAGCCGCGCAAGGAGGGTTAAAAATGAAACCTGAGTTGTTTGCGCAGATTGCACTATGCCGTGATCTCGATGAACTCGGTCTAAAAAAAGGCGACGTCGCCACCTTGGTCGATTATATCCCGCACCCGCAGGGGGGTGAAGAGGGTTGTATACTCGAAATCTTCAACGCTATCGGAGACTCGATTCAAATAGCGACCGTGCCCGTTTCCATGATCATGCCCCTGTCTGCAAATGAAGTGCCTGCCGTACGACGCCGGCATGCCGTCTAACAGCCCGTCGATTCATCCTTTCTTCGTAAGCTCCAGTCACCAACAGCGCTGCATACGCCGCGCCGCTCCATGCTATAGTGCGTGGGTAAGGCGACACAGGAACAACAACCCATGCCCGTCACGGTGGAAAAGAACGGCGCGGTCACGACCGTGGTCCTGTCGCGTCCTGACCGGCGCAATGCGGTGGACGGCGAAACGGCGCAGGCGCTCTCCGATGCGTTCGCGGAATTCGACAGCGACGACCACGCTTCGGTTGGCGTACTCTATGGCGACCACGGGCAATTTTGCGCTGGCGCGGACCTGAAAGCGATTGCGCAGGGCGCCATCAACCGTCTTGAACCCGACGGCGACGGCCCGATGGGCCCGACGCGTACCGTATTGAAGAAGCCCGTCATTGCGGCTATTGAAGGTCATGCGGTGGCGGGAGGACTCGAACTTGCCTTATGGTGCGATCTGCGAGTCGCCGGTGAAACCGCAATGCTTGGCGTGTACTGCCGCCGTTGGGGCGTGCCGCTCATCGATGGCGGCACGGTGAGACTTCCGCGCTTGATTGGCCTGAGCCACGCGCTCGATCTCATTCTAACCGGACGCGGGATAAAGGCGCAGGAAGCGCTCGCAATGGGCTTAGTCAATCGCGTCGTTCCCGCGGGCGACGCGCGACGCGCCGCCGAGTCCCTCGCGTCCGAACTCGCGCAGTTCCCGCAGGTGTGCATGCGCGGCGACCGCCTGTCCGCATACCAGCAATTCGATCTATCGCTTCCCGAAGCATTTGCCAACGAATTCCGCCACGGCATGCGCGCGCTCGATTCCGAATCCCTGGCGGGCGCGCAACGGTTTGCGTCTGGCGCCGGCCGGCACGGCGTATTCGAGAAACCCTGATCGATGGGCAAGACCATTCTCATCATGGGGACGTTCGACACCAAAGGCGAAGAGTTCGCGTTTCTTCGCCAGCGCGTGTTGGGCCGCGGGTTTCCGGTGCTGATGATGAACATCGGCGTGCTCGGCAGCACCACCTTATTCAAAGTCGACATCGAGGCCGACACAATCGCGCGGGCGGGCGGAAGCGATATCGAGACTTTGCGTTCCGCGAACGATCGCGGCAATGCGATGAAAGTCATGGCCGCTGGCGCGCCGATTGTCTTGCGCGAGCTCTTTACCGCGCGCAAGTTTGACGGCGTGATCGGCATGGGCGGCACCGGTGGCACGTCTGTCATTACGGCCGCCATGCGCGCATTGCCCCTGGGCGTGCCCAAGGTTTGTGTATCTACCGCGGCAGGCGGTGACGTCTCGCCGTATGTCGGAACTTCCGATCTTGTCATGTTCCCATCCGTTGTGGATGTTGCGGGACTCAACCGAGTGTCCCACATCATCATCTCGCGCGCAGCGGGCGCGATCTGCGGCATGACTGAAGTGTGGCCACCGCCGGCCAAAGAAGACAAACCGATCATCGCCGCGTCCATGTTCGGAAACACGACGGAATGCGTGAAAGCGTGCAGCGCGGCATTGAGCGAACGGG
>Ga0163150_10009692_pt1 | contig 10580 bp, 17 predicted proteins | sample OliLakLV19P2IB_FD_148628 | JGI IMG/M metagenome (GOLD analysis project Ga0163150, IMG submission 148628) | Freshwater microbial mat bacterial communities from Lake Vanda, McMurdo Dry Valleys, Antarctica - Oligotrophic Lake LV.19.P2.IB | ecosystem: Environmental > Aquatic > Freshwater > Lake >...
AGTTGATATTGATGTAAATATTCTGCAAAGAATGCATGTGAACTAGTTTGTTTATTGGTGCTGCTCCTAGTTGGTCTAGGTCGTGAGCGTATGATTGCACCCGATGAATTATTTTGGAATGTGATGCCTCCTATAGATCCTTTTACTGCTGTGACCAAAGGGCCATATGTTACTCTTGCCATTGTTATTTATTGTGAAAGGTCATTATGCTGTACGTACGTTTTATATCTCCATGCTGTGTATCGTGTGTAGGATTCATATTCTGCATTGGTTACTGCTGTTTGGTTTGTTGCTGCTGTCTTGATAGTGTTTATTATTGTTGTTCCTCCTGTTGTGTATTCCCAAGTGTTTATCTGCAGTAGGAAGTTTGTCACGCTTAAGGCTTTGGGATTAGGAGAATATGGCATTGTTATTATTATTGTACTTCTATAGTGAAATTGCCTAGAATTCCTTTTACTCCAGATGCTGTAAATGCTGTAGCTACTAAATCCCTGTAGATGTTACACACAAAACTATTTATTGTGGGTTGTATTATACCAACGCCAGATACATTATTATTAATTATTGTTATTAGTGACCTTTGCACATTGGTATTAGCTGATTTAAAAGGGAGAGTGAAAGAGAATGTTCCAAGGTTAGATGTTGCTTTGTAAAAGAAATATATGGTTAGCATTTTATTGAACTTAATATACCTAAATGTATTTTCTGTCACGCCTCCTGAAAATCCTGTCGGTGCCGCTGGAGTGCTGAAATCAGTCCAATCAACAAAATCAGATAAATCAGTTATAGCGGGTTGCACCCAATCCGGGTTATTGTTTGTTCCGCTATTCTTCAAAAATCTGCTTGCGCTTCCTGACTTTGCTAACCTAGATAGTGTATTAGCTGCAGAGCCATATAATAAGTCTCCTTGTGCAATCCCTGAAGGGATGGAGGCTACTGTGGTGGTCTGTGCTATAAATGCAATATAGTACTGATACCATAATCCAGAAACTCTTAGGAATTGATTCCAAACATGGTCACTTACTGTTGTTACGTTATTGGCTGCAGTTTGGATTTGTGTAACTAGTACTCTTTGTGGTGCTGTTATTTCTAGCCATGAGGTAGCTAGTGCCCAAGTGGTGAATGCGTAAGACGTGGAATTAGGTTGTACAGCCATTTGTAAATATAATAAAAACAAAAAAAAAACTAGGCATCTCTGCCTAGCTTTTTTAAATCAATTAAAACAAAAACTATGCACCCACAACGGAGTCATCATCTAGGCCAACCGCCTTGATGCCTGTCAGTGTGATTATCGGTACAAATTTTACAAATACTTTTTGTCCTGCTACTTTCCAGCCTGTGCCGAATTTAGCTTCATATGACGGTGCAATATCGTAAGGACTTGCGTCTGCTGTTACGATTGCTTCGATGAAACGATATTTACCTTTCACGAAACTCACTCCAGCCGAAACTGGAGATGTTGCAAATACCGCTACTGTCTGTGCTGCTGGTATTGCTGGTGTGTAGGTTGCTATCATTGTTCCTGCTCCTGCTAATGAAGCTACTGACAAAGTGGTAACACCTGTTACCGCTGCTGGTAGTGGTGGAGTTGAAATTGCTGCTGAGCCTATTGTTGCTAATAGTCTGTTGACACTCATGTACAGGTTAGAGCCTGTTAGCTTAATAGCATCTCCGAATACATTAGTCTTAGGGAAGTTGTCAACTGCGCTAGACCATGCAGCTCTTTGTGCTGCTGTTAAACTTCTCCAACCTTGAGCAAATGTAGTGAACGAGTTCCTAACTGCTGATTGCGCTAATGACTGTGGATTAACAGGAGTTGTTTTATTTCTCATGTACGCTCCGAATCGGTTTTTAGCATGAACAGTACCATTAATTTTTCCTCGCATGTCTGCGATCATCTCACCGTATTTAACTTTAGCGCAACCAAGCGTTAATTTGTGTTCTAAGGTTACAGCTAGTAAATCAATACCGTAAATCATGGTTTCCATGATGAAGGCGAAGCAAAGCAAAAATATTTTTTTCATTGTTTTGGTTTTTGGGTTTATCAAATATAGGATAATTTTAGCTACATGTCAGAAAAAAGTGTTTTATGTAGTTTTTCGCTTTGGGTTTAATTACTGCTCTCGCTCTTGCTTAATGACTGTTTAATGATTGTTTTATAACTGTTTAATGATTAATTTATGATTGATTAATTATTGTTGAATGATTGATTTATGATTGATTAAAACAGATCTCTTTCTCATTAACTGCTTATGTTATTATTATATAGTTATTATGTCCTTTTGCTTACTAAACTACCGTAAAGGACTTTTCCGCTGATAACACTATTGCTTTAGCTAATGAACAGGGTATTTCCTGCTTTCGGTTAGCTGCAAAACGTTATGCCTCATGCTAAAACAGCACCGTGTTTAACGACAAAGTATAGTTTATCAGGAACTGCACCCCATTCAGGATTACCTGTTCTAATTTCAATTCCTTTGTGTTCGAGCTTTAAAATTCTATCAGTATCGGTTGATTTTGGATATCCTAAAGTCATTTTGTTTATTTCAATTGTTTTTTTTGAATACCAATATCCGTTGATATTCATATTGAAACTAGTTGATTGTAATAAGGAAAATTCAGAGTAACACAAACGACTAATCCAATAGTCATTTATCTCTCTGTAATCCTCCGTTTTAATTCCTGCCTTAGTCATCTCAAACCATTTAGTTTTGAGCGGCAAACGCAAGCACGAAGGCATAACAGTACCTACCAAAAAGGCGGGGCTTTGTGTTTCTAATTCATTTTTGTGGTTCTTCATAATTTCGTTTTTTATAATTAAATTTAGTGGTTAAAATCCCGCCCTTCTGGTAGCTGCAAACCGTTAGCGGTAATGTTAACGACCACTAATCTATAATTGACTTCATATCTTTTGTTCTTGTTATTTCTTGTAATGGCTTCTGCTTATCTAATTTAATCCCTGTTTTACAATCCTGACAAATAGTTATAGCTATTCCAAATAAATTTCTTGTTTGCAAAATATTCCACTTTCCGCAAGCAGGGCAATCCCAAACAAAAGACGAGGGATAAGCTCTTTTCTTTCCCGAATGAACCAATTTACGAGGAAACACTACCGCTAACAGCACATTTGCGATAGGCGGGGTTTCGTGGTTTAATGATGTTTCTTTTTTCATATTATATTTTGTTGTTAAGTTAAAAATTTGTTTTCAAAAGTCCCGCCCTTCTGGTAGCTGCAAACCGTTATGTCCTTTCGCTTACTAAACTACCGTAAAGGACTTTTCCGCTGATAACACTATTGCTTTAGCTAATGAACAGGGTATTTCCTGCCTCTGGGCTGTAGTCATGTTGTCTAATGATCGCCCTAGATTCTTTGCGCCTCTACCATAGGGAGCATCTGATATCAATTTAAGATCCTGGTCATTTGTAAATATGTTCGTGGGCTTGGGGGTTGGGAATCCGTACGATGAATATGTACATAGTTTAGTCATGCCATTGGTCCGGATTAAAAAATCTATCATCTTCTTATAATATCTCAACTTGCCTCTCGGGTTTTCTATATAGTAAAGTACCGGGTTGATTTCCTCTATGATGGATAAGCCTTTGTGTAGAATATCAATATACAGCTGAGTGGACTCTTGTTGTGGCTTTCCTTCAAAGAAATGATAAGTACCAGGTGCATTGCTCCATGCTTGGCAGGGTGGAGAAAACCAAACAACGTTAACATCAGGATATAATACTCTCGGGTTTTTTATGTCTAGCAGGTCTATGTGATGTGTTGGCTCACATACACCTTTTCTTTTGCGGTGGTCAACTGATATTGCTGAATGACCGGCCTGGATAAAGGCTTTCGATATCGTTGCCTTACCACAGCATAGTTCTAAGAGCTTGATAGTTTTCATATTATAATTTAAAATAAGTTAATTTGTTCGTGATACAGCATCTTGTCCGTTTCTTTTATTCCTATTGTCGTAGCCTCCTCTAATGTCAACGGTTGACCTTTTCCGTCATAGAAAAATGTTTTGTCTGCTACATATCCTTTTTGTATGGACCTTATTTTTTCTCTGTACAGATTTTTGACTTCACATTCTTCTAGATTTTCAAAGTAATGCTTTTGCAGATTAAACACGTGTACCCAGTCATAAGCATCTACACGAACACTATTATCAGACAACTCACCGCACATACCGCCTAGCTCCTCTTCCGGAAATGTTATATGAAAATTATTTGCTTGTGATAAATTACGGGAGCATCCCCAAAGCCTGCCTTGTATTGTCCTCCTACTCTCGTCATTTTTTGTTAGGTACTTGACGAGATACGCTGTCATTAATACAATGTTATGGGTTGGATGTACTCGGGTGCTTGGTGGGTTATCATTATAATCTATTAATCCAAAATGCTTTAAAGATCCATTCCATATGTTCTGTAATTGGTCTTTGTAGATATAACAATCTGATGTAATATGGAAGTGGATCTCTCCTCTTTGTTGTGGTTCTGCTTTCCAAACATATGAGCGCATTCCCGTCTTACGGTATGCCATTTGAAAAAATCTATTGAGTAGTTTTTTAATGAACTTGTCGGATTTTCCTTGCTGTTTGGGTAGTGTTAGATGGATGAAGTTTAAACGCCATCTAAACCATTTTTTTGTTTTATTGGAATAGCACCATTTCCACTTTGCAGAGGCATCAAGCCAAAGTATAGCGTTTCTTATTTTTCGTTTAGCATTGGGGCTTATGTTGCCTTGGTGGTTATTAGCCAGGTCTCCATCCATTTGAATACCTTTCAAATTCGCCAACCTATCACGGTTTCGGTGAGGCTCCCGAATTAAGACAGCGATTTGAGGGACGTAACATAAACGCCAGTATTTTTGAAATTTCAACTATTTTGGAGTTATTAAAGCAAAGGCATGTGTAAATCTGCGAAATAGGATAAACCCAGAGGGAGCGATTTAAAACTATCTATATCGGATACGATAAATATCATCCATCGCTCCTACAATCGCGTTGTAGGAGGCTTCCTTGTGCTTGGGGGTTAGGCAATCCTCGGTTGACCATTGATAAAGGTGCATTAGCATATTAGAGTGAAGTTTAATGACTGTAGGGGATAGGGTTTCTTTTGTAAACATGGTTTTAGTTTTATTAGTTGCTGCTGAAAATATCCTGTTGGTTTCCTATTGTTTCAAAGTACATTATGTAAAAAATAGTGTCGATTGTAAGTTTACCGGGATGCATTTTATCGAGCATACCTGTTGTGGTTGTTTTGCTATAACCAGTATCAATCCAGCATTCTTCCTGAGTAATGCTCTGTACTGTAACATCCTTTTTGCCAACGCATTTAACTATTTTAATAGGTCTGCCTTTTAGTGATACCTCATACCTTTCTCCGATTTGGTACCGGTCGCTTTTTCGTATGGACGTGAAAAATTTACAGTCCAGTTTATTATTCCAGTTATATGAGAAGTTAATTTGGTCCATGATGTTTTAGTTTTGAATTGATGTTTATTATGAAGTGGATGGAGCATACGGATGAGGGCAGGCGAGTTTTGTAAAACAGTAGGGAGGCAATCTCTTGCCTCCCTTTCTGCCCTATCATTACCGCTAAGCGCTAGCGACATCATCCCTGATGCCGATCCTTCTCGGGCAACTATCCTAAGATTTGATGAACTCCTTTGCAACAATGTTACAAAAATAACTGGTTGAACCATCCTTTTCAGAACGTCTGCCATTAACAAAGGCATTTACTGAAACCTTTTTACCGGCATAGATAAGTTCCTGGTACTTTTCGTAGCAATCTTTAAAAACCTGTACAGGATAAAAGTCCTCACTCTTCAGCTCTCCTGACTGTGGGTCGTGGTACTTTCTGCATACGATTACTTCTCGGACGTTGCCCGATTTGATTTCTTTTGTGCCTCCGATTCGGACGATGGTCCCATTGATTGTGATTTTGCTCATGTTGTTTTGATTTGGTTTGTGTTGTGAATTGAAGCAGGGGTAGTATTACCTCTGCGTGATTTTCTTCTGGTATATAAAAAAGGCCTCTCGATTATCTCCCAGCAATGACCATGGGAGCTGGAGTGAACATAGGAGTGTTTGTCGTTTACTATACGTGTTACTTGCACATATGAGTGGGGGAGCGGTTGCCCGATTGCTGTGACCATCTTACACATCGCTCCCCAAAGCACCTTTATATCAAAGGATGGATATTGGACGTTTCCGTTGTACAGTAATATAAAGGTGGTTTGTGGCTTCATGATGGGTTATTTTTTTTTACAAAAATTCATTAAATATAAAAGGTCATCTTGTTTCAAGTTGGCTAGATCTTTTAATTTATCGATCAACTTCTTGTTAGTAGTGAACCTCACCCAACCCATTGCAGTTTCTGGGCTTGTGTACTTGACTCTAAACTTAGCTTTGCCATAAAATGCGAATCTAAAATCTGATGGTTTTATTAGGTTTTTCATTTTAATAGTTTTAATAATTGCTATTTGTTATACTCCTTTGCAAAAATTCATTAAACAGATAAGGTCAACTTGTTCAGGGTTATCTTCATTTTTTGTTTTGGCGACCAAGAGCATGTCAGTAATGTATCTCGACCAGCTCTTGTTTGTTTTTGGGTTTGTGTATTCGACTACATAGTTATCACAATCGCTTGGAGTAAATGTAAAATCTGATAGTTTGATTGGGTTTTTCATTTTGATAGTTTTAATAATTGCTATTTGTTATACTCCTTTGCAAAAATTCATTAAACAGATAAGTTCAATTTGTTCAGGTTCATCTGCATTTTTTGTTTTGTCGATTAACGGCATGTTGGTAGTGTGCCTCGACCAGCTCTTGTTAGTTACTGGATTGGTGTACTCGACTGTGTACTGACCATAGCCATTCGGAGTGAATGTAAAATCTGATAGTTTGATGGGGTTTTTCATTGTGATATTTTAAGTTATTGTTTTGAATTACTACAGCAAATATAGTTAATTATTTCATTCCGCAACATTTAATACATAATAATTTCATGGATTGTAAGGGTCAACGCCTATGCAATAGCGTTGACCTTCTACTACTTTACGTTTAGTATTTCGGCTTTGTCAGGACTGGGACCAACAGCAAAAAATATGTATAGGCAACTGCTTCCGACCAGATGAATGAGCTGGGCAGTTTCCTATACAGATTGTTTTGCTGCATTTTTAATGCTTCATTAAAAATTATCTTATCCGCTGTTAAAAAAAACAAAGAAAGTTCATTATAAATTAGCTTATCGGCAGTTAAAAAAAAAGGAGAATTCCCTAGGCATTTGCGTAGCAACTTATAAATCGGCAGTTAAAATAAAAGGAGAATTCCCTAGGCATTTGCGTAGCAACTTATAAGAGGTCTAGCCCGTCTGCAGACAATTAACGTTACTTGATATAATAATTAATTATAGTACAATGCACACGCCACCGCCTCGGTATTGTGGCGTGGCTCTATTGCTGCTATAATTACCTATTATATTAATTGGGCATTGCGCATACCTTCATTTGCGCTTTGCCCAACTTGGTAACGTTAATTGTCTGCAGACGGGCTTAACTGCTTGTTGTTTTGGCAAACTAAGCAAAGGAGGAGAAGAGGCACAAAGCTAGAAATAATGGCGTTTCGACATTTTTGGAAGCGACTGCTGATGGCCCCGAGCTTTGTTAGTTTGTGGGGGCTGTTGGCTGTTGGCTGTTGTTCAACTTATTGACTGGTTTTTGGCAGGCAATGTGTTGAACTTTATAAATAGGAAATTACACAAAGTTGGGTAAGGGTGAAGGAGCGAGGCGGTGCTTAACTGAGCGTTGCCTCAACGTCAGGGAAGCGAGGCGAGAGAGTGAAACCTCTTGCTTAACGTGTGTTATTCGATTGGTGGCTGTTGGCTGTTGGCTGTTGGCTGTGGTTTGCGTTAAGGATTGTAGCGGAAATCCTTTTGTGAGGAACGAACAAAAGATTGAAGCGGAAAGCCTGACCCGATAGGGGAACGCCCAAGCAATTATTTTCAGGTTTTATTTATTCTACTTATTTTTCTCACACTATCTAGTTATTCCTTGCCATTTTATTCTAGCTTCTTTAGTACCGGTTACTTTTTTACTTTCATTCTTCATTATTATTTTCAATTCTTATGGTCTCTTTTGGCTGTTGGCTGTTGTTTTCCTTTCTACTTTTTTGTTACCCTAATTAAAGATTTTTATACTCTATACTATGCTTATTCTTTTCATACCATCTTGTTACTCCTTGCGCTTTTATTCTTACTTCCATTTGTCTTGCTTCTTTCATATTCTCATACTTCATAATCATCTTTAATACTTGTGGTCTTTTTTTTCTCGTGCTTTTACATTCTCCTTTACCATGTGCCAATATTCTTTTAAAGAGCTTCATAGTTATTCCACAGTAGTGTGTTTTGTCCGAGAGTTCTAATATATACAGATGAGCCATTTTATATTACTTCAAACCGATTAACTGAATAACTAGAAAAATTTTGTGACACTGTAGAATATATTGCAATTTTCGTCTGAACATATTCTCCTACTTCAATTATTCTACCATACACTTCTACATAATATGCGTTACACTCAAAGTTGCTTCCTGAATTAGTTGGTGCCTTCATTAGTATTGTTTTTGTGTATGCTGTAGTTTGTGATGCCCCTAATGGTCTTGATAGATAACAAATTATTACTTCCGTTAAATTATTAATAGTCCTGTCCAAATTCAATTCAAGAGCCAATCCATTTCTATTTATGCTTGTTATGTTTATTGGTTGTGGTGGTGGTGTGAGTATTGGAGTGCTTAGTAAATAGGGTTGAAATAATGAATTGTCAGGGGATAAATCATATCTAATTGAATTGATAGATATAAATAATTGATGCCCATTTACGAATAATGATGGATTGTGTTTTTGTTTTTTATTTAGATAGATAGCATAGGTTTGCCATAGTGTCCTTTCGTTATTAGTTAGTTTCTGCCATTCTCCTTGTATAGTTGCCATCCCCACTTTTCTCTTATTACTTCTTATTGTGTTACTATTTATTCTTCCTGATTGATTCCTCATTACTAATCCTCCTTGACTACCTTGGAATACTGTGCCATTAACCTTTCCTACTATATTACTTACTAATCCTGATAGTGTTACTCTTGCCATCTGTTTTGTTTTATTATTATTTTGTTCCTCTGCTTTATGGCTGCTTGATGATTGCTAAATTTTTGCTTGATTATTACTTGATACTACCTATACGATTGTTGAATGATTGAATTATGATTGATTAAAATAGACCACTTTCTTACTAGCTTCTTATGTTATTATTATATAGTTATTATGTCCTTTCGCTTACTAAACTACCGTAGAATAAAATCCGCTTGACCATTTGGTATTATTCTTTTTAGGTCCTTTCTCATTCTCTTTTTATCTAGCTTCATTTTAACAAATGCAACTAAAAGCGTTACAAGTGCAGTGACTATTTCAGAAGCGCAGGAGTGTAAAATTGTTTCCATAATTATGTATCTAATAAAATTGTTTCGTAAGTTAAGTATGATTGTATTGCACTATTTCCTAGTGAAGTTAACCCGCTTGCTGATATTACAAAGTCATTAACTGTAGAAAATATTGGGCTCATTGTTGCTGACCTTTCTAGCGGTCTATTGTGGTCATCGCTGTTGGCTGTAGAGAAATCATCATAAAAGACAAAAGAAATACCTCCTGAAGTTTCTCCGTAGTAGATGTTTATAGGACTAAAATACTGTGTCCCACCAAATACTACCTTGTGTGTTACTCCTAATATTCTGTTAACATATCCCGCTGCAGGTGCTGCTAGTGCTATTATATTAGTATTGAACAGGTCGTAAATATCTTGTACTGTCAGGGTTCTGTGTTTGGTTCTTATTGCCATGGCGTTATTGGTTTTAATCAAAGATAATAATATAAATTCCCTTCATCTACTGATGGTGTGTTATTGACAGTACACAACATAGAACTTGTAATGCCCGAAGATTTTAAACATGATTGTAGACAGAAAAATATATTAGCACTCGGAAAATTGATTGTAGGATTATATATAGTGTTTGTTTGTGCTTCCCATAGTGCTGTTATGTCAACTGGATTGCTCGGGTCTGCATTCCATACTTTAATTAGTTTCCTTATTTGATTCACTGTTGTTTTAGTTCTCCTTGTTGGTATTGTGGACCATAGTATTAAAGAGTTTTCAGTAAAATTAAATGATGATGTTAGGTTTAGATTAATAGATTCATCTGTAAACACTATTTCAAATGATGGTGGAGATGCTGGTAGTAGGTGTGTTGGTGGATCTGATAATATACTTAAATCCATTTGCACACGCCAGTAGTTTATTGACTGAAACCAATTTTGACCTGTTAGAATTTTAGATTGTCCGAACTTATTTATTTTACTCCATGTGGTGGCGTAAGTATTCCAAGCCTGTTTTTCCATTATGGACAATAGTTGATATTGATGTAAATATTCTGCAAAGAATGCATGTGAACTAGTTTGTTTATTGGTGCTGCTCCTAGTTGGTCTAGGTCGTGAGCGTATGATTGCACCCGATGAATTATTTTGGAATGTGATGC
>Ga0163150_10009696_pt1 | contig 10575 bp, 8 predicted proteins | sample OliLakLV19P2IB_FD_148628 | JGI IMG/M metagenome (GOLD analysis project Ga0163150, IMG submission 148628) | Freshwater microbial mat bacterial communities from Lake Vanda, McMurdo Dry Valleys, Antarctica - Oligotrophic Lake LV.19.P2.IB | ecosystem: Environmental > Aquatic > Freshwater > Lake >...
ACCCAAGCCTGGTGCTGTCACGTTACTCGGGCCAAAGCGATGTCATTGTCGCATCGGCGTTTCGCGACGAGCTAAAAGAACCTCCAGGCTTACGGCAGCCACCGTGGGTGGTCTGCCCCGCGATCGTCGATGCCGCGGGTAATCCTACGTGCTTGCGTTCCGTCCGCGTTCATCACCCAAATCGCGGGCGACTCGCCGGTGGCGGCCCGGCAGAAGACGATCTGGCGACCATCGGGCGACGCGCTCGCGCGAAAATCCCACACGCTCGGGTTGCTACTCGTAAGCGCAGTCATCTTGCCATCACGTGGATCAAGCCGGCAGATTTCCGATCCGCCGCGAGCCTCCTCGGGTTTGAAGTCGCGGTTGAAATGGTCGAGGTCCGGCTTGCCGACACGATAAACCCACGCGACCTGAGCTCCCGGCGTGCGGCGCGGAAACAGGATGGCGCCATCAGGAGTCCAAGCGGGCACGTTTGACCCGCTGCCGCGCGTTTCAGGGTTGCCATAGGTCGCGGCAAACCACATCGACTCTCCCTTGGTCAGCACACGATGCTCGCTGCCATCCGGCCGGCCGATGCAAACGTCGGCCCAGTCGTGTCCAGGGTTTTTCTGATAGAGGCAGTCGACGTACAGAATCCAGTTGCCGTCGGGCGACCAGCTCGTGCCAAAGTACAAATGCTCGGGATTTCCCGCGACGCGCGTGCGGTTCGTTCCATCGACGTCGCTGGTCCAAACCTGGTATCCGGCGGGACTCGCAAGATGGTAGGCAACTCGCTTGCCGTCGGGGCTGAGGCTCAGGCCATAGGGCAGTCCCTCGCCGGGCCGCGTGAATTCGCGCGGATCGCTGCCGTCGAGGTTCATGCTGTAGATCAGACCCACCTTGTTGCGAACCACCTGAACCAGAATGCGTTCATTGCCCAGCAGCAGCGCCGGAGTTTCGAACGGTGCGAGGCGATCTTTGGTACAGAGCTCGGCGAGGCTGCCCGAGTCGAGGTTGTATCGCCACAGATGCGTCGGTGTTTGCGTGTAGTACTCCTCGAAGGGCTTGCCCGGCCCGTCGCGTCGAGGTGCCATGCTGAGCATGACGACGTCTTTGCCGCCGGGGAACATCGGCCCGGGTTGCCAAGTGGCCTGGCCGGGAGCATTGAGCTCAAGGTACCGCAGGCCAGAGCCATCGGCATTGACCAGGCCGGTCTTGCCTTGCGAAGTGAAGAAAAAGCGGGCGGAGGCGGGCGCCTTGGCGGCGGGTGGATTTTCGCCCCGCGCCTGCGCGATGACCATCACCGAGAGGACAGCCGCGAGCAACCAGCGGCACCGCAAGGCCCAGGCATGTCGGTCCGAATGGTAGTTGCCGGCAATCATTAGTGCAGAGTTTATCACGGGTTCCGTCGAGATCCTACTATTAGCGAGCGGTATACTGACATTTGGCAGCGACTGTGACGAGAACCGGCCCGATGACTGCAAAAGGCATAGGCCAAAACCTCTCGAATTCGTCTTGTGCTGGCTTGCCTGCCTCGACACAATGTCCAGCCTCATACCCCTAGCTTTCCGAGTCTACGCGTGAGTCAGCCACGAAAACGCTGGATAAGTTGGTTAATCACCGCCGCCAAGATCCTCGTCTTTGCGCTGCTGTGTTGGTTTATCTACTACACGTTCGTCAGCGCTAACGAAAAGCTCGACGCGCACGTCTGGCACGTCGAGCCGCAGTGGCTGGTTGTGTCTGGATTGCTCTATTTGCTTGGTCTGTTGCCGGCGGCCATCTTTTGGCAGCGCGTCCTGGTTGCCACCGGGCAAGATGTCCACGTGGGCGAGTCGCTCAGGGCCTACTACATTTCGCAATTGGGCAAATATGTGCCCGGCAAGTGGATGGTCATTCTGTTGCGGCGCGTGATGCTGCACACGACGGGCTTGGAAGACACTGTGGTCGCGGCCAGCGTCTTTTTCGAAACCTTCTCGATGCTTGCTGTCGGGTCGGCGCTGTCGGCTGTGTTGCTGGCGATTTGGCAGCCCGACAAGCCGTGGCTGGTAGGCGCCGCGGCGGCCTCGGTGGTCCTGATGGGACTTCCCACCGTACCGGTGGTGTTTCAATGGCTGATTCGCACTTTGGGCATCGGCAAATTGAATCCGAAAGCGGGCGCCCGATTTAGTCGCATCAGTTTTCGAACGATCGCGTTTGGTTGGGCAATAATGTCCGTGGGTTGGCTGCTGCAGGGAATGAGCCTGTGGGCCACGCTGCGGTCGCTGGGAGCGGTCACTAGCGGGCCGCTAGTCGATCTTTGGCTGCACACGGCGACCGTCGCACTGTCGATCGTGGCGGGCTTTATCTCGCAAATTCCCGGCGGATTAGGCATGCGCGAAGGGGTTTCGGCCGAGTTGATTGAGCCTCAATACGGACCGACGTTTGCAATCGTTTCGGCGATCGTTTTTCGGCTCGTGTTGCTAGTGTCGGAGCTTGTGATTTCGATTATTCTATATGCAGCGGGTTGGCGGCGGGCGCGCAAGCCCCTCGCGGCAGTCGAAGCCGAGCTTAGTGCCTCCGGCAACCGCTAGACGACGGCGAAACCTTCCGGCCTCGGTATCGCTCAACGATCGAAGCAACGGCTTTGTTGAGCGAGGCTTTCTTTCCCTAGCACACGCGTGTCGTCTTTTATGCTCTCGATTGTCATCCCGGTCTTGAACGAACGCGAAAGCCTGGAGAGCTTGCATCGCGAGTTGGACGAAGTCGCCAAGGCCAATAGTTACGACGTCGAAATGATCTTCGTCGACGATGGCTCGACCGACGGATCGTGGAAGACGATTTGCAAGTTGGCCGAGCAGGATTCGCGCGTTCGCGGCGTGAGATTTCGCCGCAACTTTGGCAAAACCGCCGCCCTCTCGGCTGGGTTCAAAGACGTTCGGGGCGAGTTGGTGCTAACGCTGGATGCCGACCTGCAGGACGACCCGCATGAAATCCCCCGCTTCCTGGACGCGATCGCATTGAAAGAGCTCGACGTCGTGAGCGGCTGGAAGAAAGTGCGCCACGATCCCTGGCACAAGGTCTTTCCCTCGCGCGTTTTTAATGCGCTGGTGAGTTGGATGACGGGTGTGAAGCTGCACGATCATAATTGCGGCATGAAGTGTTATCGCCGGGAAGTCTTGAGCGAAATCAAATTGTACGGTGAGCTGCACCGCTTTGTGCCGGTGCTGGCCGCGGCGCGCGGATATGCGGTTGGAGAATTGGTGATCAATCATCGGGCCCGCAAATTCGGACAGTCCAAATATGGCTTGCGGCGCCTGGTCACGGGCTTTCTCGATTTGCTGACCGTGAAATTCCTGACTGGTTTCGGCCAGCGGCCACAACATCTGCTGGGGGTCATTGGCTTGATCTCGTTCGCCCTGGGCGGATTGGGGCTGTTGTATCTGGCCGTGTATTGGGTGCGCGTGCAGATCAGTCCTGAGTCGGGGCTGCCCCCGCTGCACGAGCGACCGGCAGTGCTCTACTCCTTGGCTGCACTGCTGCTGGGTGGCCAACTGATGTCGATGGGGTTCCTGGCCGAATTGATCACCGCCTACCAGTTTCGCGATGGCGATCTCTATTCGATCGCGGACCGTACCGGCAAGCAGATAGAAAACCCGCGATCATGAACGACACCAGCGAGCTTACGCCGCAGCTCCGCTGGAGCATCTATTTTCTGCTGATCGCAATCGCCACCGGGGCCATGCTGGGGCGCATTCTGGCAGTCAACTCGGTCGATCTGGGGTCGCTGGAAAGCCACTTGCACCGCGAGGGACGCAAGGATTGGCAGCGCCAACGGCCGTTTCTCAGCGCTAACGATAGGAGTCGCTGGGCTACGGTGCGATCACTTGTTGAGCAGGGCACTTATGCGATCGACGACGTCGTGGCCGAGCGCGGCTGGGACACGATCGACATGGTCAAGCATGCTGGCCGCGATGGCAAGGAGCACCTCTACTCCAGCAAGCCACCGCTATTTGCCACTCTCATGGCCGGGCCCTATTGGCTGATTAACCGGACGACGGGAGCCACGCTGGCCGACAATCCGTACGAGATTGGCCGCGTCATGCTCGTGCTCATCAACGTCGTGCCCTTGGTGGCCTACTTCGTGCTGTTGGCAATGTTCGCCGATCGGTTTGGCCGGACCGATTGGGGCCGACTGTTTATGCTGGCCACGGCTGCCTTCGGCACGTTCCTAACGACGTTCGTGATTACAATCAACAACCACATCCCCGCGGCTGTTTGCGTGGCGATTACGTTGTATGCCGCCATTCGCATTTGGTACGACGGCGAGCGATCGCCGCGCTACTTTGCGATCGCGGGCTTCTTCGCGGCCTTTGCCGTGACGAACGAGTTGCCGGCGCTTTCGCTGTTCGCGCTGCTCTCGGCCGCTTTGATTTGGAAGTCGCCGCGCGAGACCATGTCTGGGTACCTGCCCATGGCGCTAGTGGTCGCTGTCGCTGCTTTTGGCACGAACTACATCGCGCACGATAGTCTGCGACCGCCGTATTCGCACCGTAGTACAACAGACACGGCTGACAATTGGTACGACTACTCGTACGTGCGCGACGGCAAAGTCCGCGACAGCTATTGGCGCAATCCGGTGGGGATCGATCGCGGCGAGCCATCCGCGGCCTTCTATGCGTTGCATGCCACGATTGGACATCACGGCATTCTGTCGCTCACACCCGTGTGGCTGCTGAGCATTTGGGGATTGGCCCTGCTGTGGAAAACGCCCGGCCAAAGGGAGCTGGCGATTTTCATTGGAATCCTGTCGATCACCTGCCTGGCTTTTTATTTGAGCCGGCCGCAGATGGATCGCAATTATGGCGGCATGACCAGCGGCTTTCGCTGGATGTTTTGGTTCGCGCCGCTGTGGCTGGTCGCCTTGTTGCCCGCGGCAGACCGGTTGTCGACGTCGCGCGTCGGCCGAGGGTTGGCGCTGGTGCTGTTGGGGCTGTCGGTTGCTTCGGCCAGCTATCCCACCTGGAATCCCTGGACGCATCCTTGGCTGTGGAACTTTTTTTCGTACCTGGGAATGCACGCATAGTTGCCGGCGTCGCGGCAACCTCAGTTCAACTCGTACGCACGAGTTCCAGGTCATCCCAGCTGGCGCTCAAGGGGGCTTCGAGCCTGATCTCGGCGCGGCTCGTGGGATGAAAGAACGTAAGCGCGTGCGCATGGAGCGCGATCGGCCGCTCGCGCTCTTCGTCAACAGGCAGTCCGAAGGGAATCGTCGAACCGTAGTGCGCGTCGCCGACGATCGGGTAGCCGCGAGAAGCCGCCTGCACGCGCACCTGGTGCGTGCGTCCCGTCTCCAACTCGACTTCCAGCCACGATCCGAACCGGTGCGTGCCGATCGTGCGGTAGTGCAGAATCGCCAGTCTTCCTTGCTCGTGCGTGCTCTCGACCACTTGCGTTCGTGGCTGACCATGCACCTTCCAAAGATAATCGGTCCAGGTTCCCGCGGGCGGATCGACAATGCCATGTATTGGGGACTCGACGCAGGCCCAATACGATTTTCTGATCTGCCGGCGTTCGAACTGGCGTGAGAGCTGCCGCGCGGCTCGGCGCGTCTTGGCAAAGAGGATCGCGCCGGAAACCGCGCGATCGAGCCGATGGGGAATTCCCAGGTACACCGGCTCCGACTCCGGGCAGCTCGACGTTAGGTACTCCTTCAACCGTGTTTCCAGGCTATCGAATTGTGGCGGCGCTTGGGTCGCCACGCCCGTCGGCTTGTTCACCGCCAAAACGGCGTCGTCTTCCAACAGGATTTCGAAGCCTGGGGTGGACATCGCAGCGGCGTCTCCAAAGTTGAAAAAGAAAAGGGTATCCGCTCTTAACAAGAACGGATACCCCGTGAATCCATCGTTACGGATAGAAACGTGGTTAGACCTGACCGGCCAGTGGCACGACAAACGGCGCGCGGTACTCGCGGGTCAGCAGGGCGTCGGCCGCCGAGTTGTCGACGAACTTCTCGTTCGCGGCATCCACGGCCAGGTTGGCGCCAAACGCCAGCGGCGTAGCTTTCGCGTCCAGGCCGTTATCGGTCAAGTGTTGGCCAAATCGTTCGTACGTCTCAACCAAATGCTCAGGACTGGACAGGCTCAGCAGACGCTCGCGCAATTCGGCCGCGGGCATCGTGGACCCCAGGCGGTACGAGATGTTGCCTAAGTGGCACAGCGCACTCGACAAATGACCTTCCAGAATATCGGCGTTCAGCGATTCGCGTTTCCGGCTGCGCACGGCATCGAGAAAATTGCCGTAGTGATCGCCACCGCCGCTGAATTCATGGACTTTGTTGCCGTCTTTGTCGAACGCTGCGCCATTGCTATAGCTAGTCATCACCACATAGCCGTCGGTGCCCTCGAAGATGACGCCGACGCTGGCCTCTTTGTAGGGTTCGGTCTTAAGCCCACGAACTTCGAACACCAGAGCCTTGTCGCCGTAATCGTGAATGATCATCTGCGTGTTGGCCGCGTCGCCGGCATCTTCATAACCCAGGCGGCCGCCATAGCTCAGCACGGAGTTGCTCAATTTGTCGACTCCCAAGCCCCAGCGGCACAAGTCCATTTGGTGGATTCCTTGGTTGCCCAAGTCGCCGTTGCCATAGGGAGTTTGCATGTGCCAGTCGTAGTGCAAGTTGCGGCGCGTCAGCGGAGCGTACTGGGCGGGTCCCAGCCACAAATCGTAGTTGACGCTCTTCGGCGGCTCATAGGTGCCCTTGGGTCCGATCGACCCGCGGCGCTTGTAGCACAATCCGCGCGCGACTTTCAGCTTGCCGATTTTTTCGTCGTGCACGTACTTCATGGCATCTTTCATGCCCTGGTTCGAGCGACACTGCGTGCCGGTCTGGCAAATCCGGTCGTACTTGCGGGCCGTTTCCACGATGCGGCGACCTTCGCTGACGTTGTGGCTGACCGGCTTCTCGACGTACACGTCCTTGCCGGCCTGCATGGCCCAAATGCTCACTAGCGCGTGCCAGTGATTGGGCGTGGCCGTGCTGACGACGTCGACCGATTTATCGTCGAAGGCGATGCGCATGTCTTCGATGATCTTGGGCTCGCGGCCTTGCATTTCGGCCACGGCTTTGGCGCGATTCTTGGCAATGTTGGCGTCGACGTCGACGATGTACAACACTTCCGTGTCGGGCCGCTTGGCAAAGGTTTTCAAATGGTCGCCGCCACGTCCGCCGCAACCAACAACCGCGACGCCCAGCTTTTCGTTGGGGCTCTTGATTTTTGGCTTTTCGTCGGCTGCGAACAGCGACGTGGTCGAACCGGCCGCCACGGCGGCTGCGGCGGCGAACATCGAGTCCTCTAAGAATTGCCTTCGTGTGCGGTCGGACATCGGGGGCTCCTTATCGTTTGGAAGTGTGAGCTGGCTTGCCGGGGGGTGGCTGGAGGGACAATCCACCTAGAATAACGCAAAGTCAGGCCATTGTCAGCAAGACGAAGGGCGATAATTCCAGCGATAGAGCGTGCTTCAGCCGTACCGCGCCAAAATGCGATCCAGAAGCCGCGGAAACAGCCTATTTGCCCAGACTAGCAGCTTGCCGGGAGCGCTGATCACGACTTCGTGTCGGCCGCGCGCGATTGCCGTCACGATGTGGCGAGCCACGACCGCCGACGGCAGCCCGCGTGGCTTGGGCCAGGGGGGCTCGGCTGCGTCGATCGCGCTATCGAAGAACTCCGTCTGGGTGGTTCCCGGACTGGCTACCAACAGATCGATTCCCAAGGGGGCAAACTCCGCGCGCAGCGACTCGCTCAGCCCTTGCAGGGCAAATTTGCTTGCACAGTATTCAGCGTATAACGGAATGCCGCGATGGCCCAGGATCGAGCTGACATTGACGACCAGCGGACGGTTTCCGGTTTTCAAAACCGGAAGGGCGATGCGGATCATTTCGGCCGGCGCGAAGAAGTTGACGTCCATGACTTTTTGCAGCCGCTCGGGCGTGGCATCGGCAAATCGCCCCAGCGCGCCGCTGCCGGCGTTGTTGACGAGCAAATCAAGTCCGCCAAAGCACTGTAGCGCGTGGTCTAAGGCCGCTTGCCGATCGTCTGCCTGCGTGACGTCGCCGGTGAAAAGTTCGATCTGGCCCGGAGCATCGGCCAGCGAAGCCGCCAGCTCCTGCAACTTTTCGGCGCGTCGAGCCACGACCAACAATCGAGCTCCCTGCCGAACCAACTGCGTGGCCAGCTCCCGACCAATGCCGCTTGACGCGCCTGTGAGGATACCTCGACAGCCCGAAATTGATCGTCTTGCCATGGGCCTTTGATCGCCTGGTAGTTCGCCCTTGGCTGAAGTTTCCGACGCTCAACCGCGATTCTTAGTTTCGCCGGCGCTGCCTGAGTCTCCGTTGAAGGAGGATTTGGGCAGCACGTCGGGAAACATTGTCGGCGCTGAGTGACCGTTCGTCTCGCTTCGATCTGGAGCGGCCTGTCCGTGGGGGCGAATGACCGTATCGGGTCCCAGGAAATGTCCCAAGGCGCGCTGGGGAACGCGGCAATGGACAATGACCTGCGTGTCGGTATAGCGTTTCGACAAGACTTCGCCGTGACTGGCCAGCATCGCCAGCAAACGACCATTGTCGATGCGCGTTTCCACGTCCACGTCCAGGAATCCGTGACTCAAGGCTTGACTGACAGCGACTTTTAACGCTTCGATACCTTTGCCCGTGTGCGCGCTAATCGGCAGGGCGTGGGGATAGCGACTCATCAGACCTGCCAACTCGGCCCGATCGACGGCGTCGACTTTGTTGAGCACGAGCAACGTGTCTTTGGCTTGAATGCCCAGCTCTTCGAGCACCTCGTAGACCACGCCAATCTGCTCGAGGGCTGCCGGATTGCTCGCGTCGGCAACGTGCAGCAGCAGGTCGGCCTGGCGCGATTCTTCGAGCGTGGCCTTGAAGCTGGCAATCAGATGATGCGGCAGATCGCGAATGAATCCGACGGTGTCGCTCAATAGCACCGGACCCCAGCCGGGCAATTGCCAGCGCCGAGTGCGCGTATCGAGCGTGGCGAACAGCCGATTCTCCGTCAGCACTTCCGAACCGGTCAGCGCATTGAGCAAGGTGCTCTTGCCCGCGTTGGTATAGCCGACGAGCGAGACCGTCATGCGCTCGCTGCGAGCAGCCACTTCGCGTTCCTTGCGCCGTTCGATGACCTTGAGCTCCGCGCGCAAATCGCTGATGCGCTTCTCGACGAGCCGGCGATCGACTTCCAATTGTTTTTCGCCAGGCCCGCGCATGCCGACGCCCATTTTGATCCGCGACAAGTGGTTCCACATTTGCTTCAAGCGAGGCAACGAATATTGCAGTTGCGCCAGCTCGACCGCCAGCCTGGCCTGCGTGGTTTGGGCTCGGCTGGCGAAAATATCGAGGATCAGTTCGCTGCGATCCAGGACCTTCACACCCGTGGCTTCTTCCAGGTTGCGCGTCTGCGCCGGCGACAGATCGTTGTCGAACAGAATCACGTCCGCGTCAACAGCCGCGGCCAGTTGCTTCAGCTCGTCGACCTTGCCTTTGCCGAGATAAGCGGTCACGTCGGGCGCCTGGCGATTTTGAGTCAGCTTGCCAACGACTTTCGAGCCCGCGGTTGTGGCCAGCCCTTCCAATTCTTCGAGCGGATCGCCGAGGTGGGTGTGATGTGGCAAAAGAACGCCAACCAGAATCGCCGCCTCGCTGGCGACGCTATCCACGCGGTTCATTTCTTTCACGGGCGGTTATTTCCTCCAGGTTCCGTTCGGTTTTTCCACCGAACAATTGTAGCCTTTCAAACCGTCAATAACGGGCATTCGCCGCGCCAGAATCGGTTCGCCGGGAAATTCGCGGCAAAACCGTGATCTTATAACCTTGACTCGAGTGATCTCTCGGCGGTAACCACAATCAGACACTTTGGCAACCCCACGGGTTCAGCGTTCACTCCATCTCGCCGGCAAACAGGTGGCAATAGCTTTCGTAGCGTCGCAAATCCAAACGCCCGTCGGCCACCGCGTCTTTCACCGCGCAGCCGTCTTCGTGCGTGTGGGTGCAATTCGGGAACCGGCAAAAATTGACATAGGGCCGGATGTCGCGAAAGTACCCGCCCACTTCCGCGGGAATCACGTCCCAAAGCTGGAACTGGCGGATGCCGGGCGTGTCGACGACGTAGCCACCCGATGCTAGCGGCCACAGCCGGGCCGTGGTCGTGGTGTGACGCCCTTTTTGTGTTTCGGCGCTGACTTCGTTGACGCGCAAGTGCAAGCTTGGATCCACCTTGTTGATCAACGAAGATTTGCCGACGCCGCTCTGTCCGGCCACAACGCTAAACGCACCGGCCATCGCGCGGCGCAAGCGGTCGATACCAAAACCGGTCGACGCCGAAACCAGCAACACGCGATAACCCATCTGACTGTAGGCGCCGATGAGCGGCTGTAGCGAAGCGGGATCGACCAGGTCGATTTTGTTGATACAGATCAGCGGCCGCAGCCCGGCCTTGTGTGCGCTAATCAGAAAACGGTCGATGAGATTCGGCTTCAGATAGGGTTCGGCGGCGCTACCGATGATCAACAGTTGGTCGACGTTGGTCACCAGGATTTGCCGCC
>Ga0163150_10009697_pt1 | contig 10574 bp, 15 predicted proteins | sample OliLakLV19P2IB_FD_148628 | JGI IMG/M metagenome (GOLD analysis project Ga0163150, IMG submission 148628) | Freshwater microbial mat bacterial communities from Lake Vanda, McMurdo Dry Valleys, Antarctica - Oligotrophic Lake LV.19.P2.IB | ecosystem: Environmental > Aquatic > Freshwater > Lake >...
GCTCGCCGCGGGGCTCCGTCTGGAACCTGCGCGTCGGGCCGCAGCAGGAGCCCGACCAGATCACACAGCTCCGGCAGCGCATCGAGCCGCTCGCCGAGACGCTGTTCAATCGCTTGCTCGACGGCGCCCGGGCCGGCGACGCCGACCTCGAGCTTTACGAAACCGTCATCCTCTTCACGCTCTATCACCGCTACCGGGCGGAGTTCGAGGAGGCGCTCAGCGAAGCCCTGGAGCGCGAGAAGCCGGTGAAAATCGGCTTCTTCGGGCAGTTCCACAAGGACATGCTCCACTACCTCGACATCCGCGGCCTCTCGCTGCCGGCCCTGGCCGAAATTCCGCACCTCTTCGCCTGCTTCTTCCAGATGCGGCGGGCGTTTCATCAGATCTTTCAGAACATCATCGGCGGCTCGATGCCGGCGGCCCGCCTGCGAGCGGCCGTGTGGCAGTCGATCTTTACCCATGATGTCCGCCGGTATCGGCGGGCGTTCTACCACCGCATGGGCGACATCGCCACGCTCATCACCGGACCCACCGGCACGGGCAAGGAGCTCGTCGCCCGCGCCATCGGCCTGTCGCGCTATATCCCGTTCGACGCCCGCACGCTGAAGTTCACCGAGGACTTCACCGGGACCTTTTTCGCACTGAGTCTTTCGGCGCTCTCGCCCACGCTCATCGAGTCGGAGCTCTTCGGGCATCGCCGCGGGTCGTTCACCGGTGCCATCGAGGACCGCGCCGGCTGGCTGGAGGTCTGCCGGCCGCTGGGCACCGTCTTCCTCGACGAGATCGGCGAGCTCGACGCCGGCATCCAGGTCAAGCTCCTGCGCGTGCTGCAAAGCCGCACCTTTCAAAGACTGGGCGACACCGATTCCCGCCATTTCCACGGCAAAATCATCGCCGCCACCAACCGCGACCTCGCCGCCCTGATGCGGGCCGGCCGTTTCCGCGAAGACTTCTTCTATCGCCTCTGCGCCGACATGATCACCACGCCGTCGCTGCACCAGCAGCTTGTCGATTCGCCGGGCGAGCTGCGGAACCTGGTGCTCTTCATCGCCCAGCGGGTCGCCGGCGACGAGGCCGCCGCGGTCGCCGATGAGGTGATGGCGTGGATCGAGGAGCACATCGGCATGGATTACCCCTGGCCGGGCAACATCCGGGAGTTGGAGCAATGCGTGCGGAACATCATCATCCGCCGGGAGTATCACCCGCATCGCGACACTGGCGGGGGCGATGTGAAGTCGCGGCTCACCGCATCGTTCCTCTCTGGCGACACCACCGCCGATGAGCTGCTGCGGCGATACTGCACCATCATCTACGCCCAGACCGGCAGCTACGAAGCCGCGGCACGCCGGTTGCAACTGGACCGCCGGACGGTGAAGGCGAAAGTCGATGCCGACCTGCTCGCGGAAATTCGTGGAACCCGCGCCGGCGCTCTCGGGTAAGAATGATGGAGACCCACCATGTTGAAGCACGCAATCGCTGGATTGATCGTCGCCCTGACGTTTGCCGGCTCCTCGATCCAGCCGGCCACGGCCGGCGATCAGCCGCTTGCGGAAGCGTCCGGCATCGACAAGCCCGAGCTCTACCAGTCGTTTCGCATTCCGCTTGAGAACAACAAGCTGAAGCTCGGCGCGGTCCTGGGCACGCTGCTCGATTACGTCGGTCTCGATGGCAAGGTCCTCGACGGGTTGCTGGACACCAGCGTCGATGTCACCGGCGCCACCGGCCGGCTCACGATGAAGACCGTCGCGTTCGCCACCCGCGGCATCATCACCATGAACGTCGAGGGCCAAGGCGCCGGACAATCGCTCGCCTTGCGGCTGGATCGGCTCGCGCTGCGAGGAAACCGGCAGGCGGTGCAGGGCCGGCTGATGCGAATCATCGAGGCGTGGGAGCCGGGCATCGCGGCGAAGCTGCGCGGCACCTACGGGATGTACCTGCACGAGAAGGGGAAGAAGCCCGCGCTGCTCGGCGAAGGAAAAGTGCCGCCGCGCGTCGTCGTGCTGGTGCATGGCATCGATGAGCCGGGCTGGTGCTGGGATACGATCGCACCGGCCCTTGTCGAACGCGGCCACACCGTCGTCGAGTTCCGCTACCCCAACGATCAGTCGATCAGCGAATCCGCGAAGCTGCTGGCGGAACACCTCGCGAAGCTGCGGGCCGCCGGGGCTGCCCAGACGCCGATGATCGCCCACAGCATGGGAGCGCTGGTGGCCCGTGAAGCACTCACGAACGAGCGGCTTTACGCCGGTGAGAGAGCCGGCGGCGAGATTCATCCAGCCGTCCCACGCCTGATCATGCTCGGCCCGCCCAACCACGGCTCCGCGCTCGCCGAGATGCAGATGGCGGGCGAGGTGCGCGAGCAGGTGGTCCGCCTCTTCAGCGGCGACGGCCATCTCTTCGGCGCCTTCTTCGACGGTGCCGGCGAAGCGAAAGAGGACCTCCTGCCCGGCAGCCCATTCCTCAAGGCACTGAACGCCCGGCCGCTGCCAAAGGACGTGAAGATCACCATCGTCGCTTCGCAGGTCAGCCCCGTCACCGGCAAGCAGATCAACGCGATGAAAACCCTGCTGGGGACGCAGGCGCCCAAAGACGCGATGTGGGGTCCTGACAAAATCGCCCTGGCCGCCGCGAGCCTCGCCGAAGGCGTCGGCGATGGCGCGGTGCCGGTTGCTTCAACCAAACTGAAGGACGTGACGGATCACATGATGGTCGATGGCAACCACTCCTCAATGTTGCACAAGACGACCGGCGACAAGACGGCCATCAGCATCATTCTCAAGCGCCTGGAGGAGAAGTAGTGCGGCAGGGCGAGGGGTCGGACACTACCCCACCGCCGGCTGCGCAACCGGTGGAATTGCCGCTGCTCTAACAGACGGTCCCGTCATTGCAGCACATCCCCGGTCGATTCAGGCCGACCTCGCCGGGACCGTGCAGGCCCAGCAGGCCGCCTTGGAGCAGGGCACCGCCCTGGAGGCCAACCGCCGCCGCGCCACCCGCGCGTTGGATGACGTCGAAGACAAAGTCGAACCGGAGCGCCACCCGCGCCGATCAGGCCGCCATCGCCGAACGCCTGCTCGCCATCAGCGGCGAGGACGCCATCAGCATCCCGCGGAAGCACCTCATCGATTGGACGGGCAAGCTGCCGACCCGCTTCCTGATCCTCGCCAATGAGCTACCGCGGCTCACGGATTCGAGCGGGGCGCTGTCGTCACGGTTTGTCATCCTTCAGACGCGGCGGAGTTTCTACGGCGAGGAAGATGTCAACCTCACCGACCGTCTGATGGGCGAGTTGCCCAGCATCCTCAACTGGGCAATCGAGGGATACCACCGTCTGCGGGAGCATGCCTTGGCACATGTTCCATCCTGTGCCACCCCACACTGCACGGAGGCAGCGACATGAACGGCGACACCCCACAAGCCCGACGAGGCGAACCATCGCCATCGCCTGTCGCCGATGCGTTGCCTCCGTCCCCCCGGCGCCGGCCTGCGCCTTTTGTCGCCGAGCCGCACCGCGAACTTCGCTGCCTCGACCCCACCTGCAAGAGCCGGCACATCTACGTCGCGTCGACTCCGCTTGCCGATCGCGACGAGCAGGACCGTGATGACCGCGGACGCGCGGCCATTAAATCAGGGTTGCGATGGATGAAGTGCCGTCGCTGCTCCTTTGGGTGGCTCCAACCGTTCGTTTCCTAAATCGCTACAGACCCTGTAAACGCTCGCGTTTATTGAGCGTAGAACATACGGATGCAATACAACCAGCAGCAAAACAGTTGAGAGTATCAGTGGACATCGAAGTTTGTGCATCGACCGTCAACCGCGGAAGGGCCGCGTCCACAAGACCACGACGCCGATGAGCTTACCGAGGTGGAGCAGAAAGCTCGTGAGTTAGGCAACATGATCGACAGGGAATTGCAGGCGTTGTTCGAGGCGCGCAAGGCCGAGTTCGCGAAAATCATTCAGCGCGAGAAGAACGAGAAGATCAGGCTTGACCTCGCGGTGTTCTTTACAGAGGTTGAAACCGAGCTTGAGAAGGAAACCGAGAGGGTCGACGCAGTGAAGAAGCTGTTTGAGGTGATTTGAAAAAACATTGACGAAGGCGTCAAGAAGCGCCGCGATGAGATGATCCGCGACGCTGATCGGGGACTCGACTGGTGGGAAGAGATGTTGAAGAAGGACGAGCAGGTCGATGATGCGCTAAAAGATTTCTTCTATGACGTAGAGAAGGATGAGAAGAGTAATGGCGGCAGCGCTCCCGGTCTCCCCTCCGGCGACCAATCCCGCTTCCTCACCGGCGTCGCGCAGTCGGGACAGGAACGACTCGCCCGCGAGCAGTCGCAGAGCCTTCAGAGCATCGACCGCGGCATCAAAGAGCTGGTGAATGTCCAGAACGATCAGAAGACCGCGCAGAACATCGTGCTTCATGGTGGCGGCGTTTTTGGAGGACTCCATTGAACACCGACAACATGATGAAAGCCGCCGCGTGGATCGCCATCACCAGCGCCAAGCGGGCCGACCGCAAGGCCGCGCTGGGCCGCGTGTTCTCGCCGTACAGCCACCGCGAACGCTTGACCGACAACGTGCTCGGCCTGCTTTCAGCCGGCAACGTGGCACTCGTGCAGGCCGACGTTGCGAGCAAGCTGCCGGCGCTGGAGGGCTTCATCGTTCAAGCCGGCCTCCACCTGCTCGCCGACGTTCCGCCGCCGGCCGTGGCGGCGCTGCTCGAAATGCTTACCCCGGCGCCCGTCAAAGATCCTCGCGTGGCTGACATCATCCGCGCCCGCGACGAGATGCGCAGCGGGAGCGACGCCGAACTCAAGAGGAAGATACACGAGCACTACGTCGCGGGCGAAGCCGCCCGGCGCATCGAGATGATGAAAGCATTTCAACCCCACCGCACCGAACCGAGGACCGCCCGCCCATGAAGATCCATCCCGATGACCCCTTCGACTTCCACCTTGACCCCGAGGGCGCCGAGGACCGGCGCACGCTGGTCTACAAGTGCGGCACCGCGCGGCACTGGATGCAGTTCGCCAGCGACTACAAGGCCGCGATGGACAGCGAGGACGACGACTACCTCGCCAAGATCTTCGCCATGGCCGAACGCAACCTCATCGGCTGGAAGAACATCGGCTGTGAGTTCAACGGCAAGCCGAGAGCTTCCGCGCGCCAGCGCGACCAGCGAGATGGATAAAAAAAAATTGCAGTCGCAGTAGCCTTCCAGTGGGGCAAGCTGTGTGAATCGTGCAAGGTGGGCAAGTGTGTGAAGCCCGACGCGGAGTTCTCATGCCCCACCTGCGCGGGCGCCGGCTGTGAGGCGTGCGACGGCACCGGTAAGTTCATGCTCACCACCTGCCCGCACGAGTTCGTCGGCAGCGACATCCCGCGCATGATGCGCTTCGCCAAGTTCGCCCGTGATGGCTCGTGGCCCGTCGCCGGCGGCACCCTCGACCAAAGCGAATGGTTCGCCGACTTCTGCCGCCTGCTGTGGAGCGAGCAGGACATCTACGAGGCGATGGCCAAGGCGAAGGGCATGGCGTGAATCAGCCCCGCCATAGGAAGTGGAAGAACACGAAGCCGCCGTAGACCACGCCGACGACGGCCGCGAGGATGGCGAGCACGAGCAGGCCCGCCGGCACTGCGCGGAGCAGGACGCCCACAGCGCCGGGTATCCGTTCATTGGCTGGGCGACGGTGACGCGGACGGGATGCGTGGTGGCGGAGTACCAGGGCGACCCCGCCGAGACGACGCGGACCTTCACCAGGTACGTGCGGTCGGGAGGGGCGATGGTTCCGTGGCGACCGGGAGAGGCCCAGTGTGAGGGATGAGGTCTTGCGGCGCTGGCGGAGATGGTGGGGCCGGATTAGTTGCATGCACCCAACGAGCGCACGAGCACGTCCATCGGTATTCCATCGGGGCAGAGAATCCACCTCGCCGACGCATTCTCGATTTCTCGCAGGTGGCTGTTCATCGCGCGGCTGGCGTCGAGCGTGGGCTCGTCCGACCATCGCCAATACCACCACCGCCCGCGACCATCGATGAGCGGCTGGCATTGTTCCGCAAGCTCACGAGGGAAGAATGGCACGTCTCGAAACGCGAGGACTCCACGGGGTTCAGCAATCATGGCGGTGCTCCGAAAAGTGTTATAGGTCTAACTAACCCCCATCGGCACATTCACCACCACGACAAGAGAACCGAGCCCGGCCGGTTGCACCGGGGTTGCACCAAACCAAACGGTTGCACCCGATGCCCGGCGGGCGCATTAAAAAACCCCTATTTATAGGGGCTTTTCAAGGGTGAGCGAGGGGATTCGAACCCGCCGCCCACCCCGTCATTCGACGGGAAAAGCACCGATCTTCGCGGAAGCGCAGCGCCAAGCGCAGCAGTAGACCCCAGAAACCGACCGACCGACCCCGACCTTGAAGGGATTGTGGCCGCATGGCCCGCGTTGCCGCCGGCGCTTCGCGCGGGGATCGTGGCGATGGTGCGGGCATCGGCGGCAGGGGGAGGGCAGGCGTTATGAGCGCAATGCTCACCCCACAAGGCGGACGCAACCACGGGGGCCGCTTCACGCGCGGCAATGCCTTCGGGAGGCTCACCCGATTCAAGCCCAGCACAACCGGAAACCCCCGTGGCCGGCCGCCGGACGCCGAGACGTGGCTGCGCGTGTTCAATCAGCGCGGCTACGGCCTGCGGGAGTTGCAGCAGATCATCACCGATCCGCGCGCGCGTTCGACCGCGCGCGCTGCCGCGCGGTGGGGCATCGCCTACTTGAGCCGCAATCTGATGATCGTGGTCGCCGATGAGGATCGCGCGTACCGCCTCTACCGTCGCTGGTATCGCAAGACGTTCGATGCACTGTTTGACATCTATTTCAACGTCTGCGAGACGCCGGAGCGGCGGGAAGCGGCGCGGCGAAGGTTAGGTAGATGGTGGCGCGATTGACGGTAAGTTTTGCGTTGATCTGCCACCTGTGTGCCGTGAACCGACACGTTGCGCGCGCCGAGAAATATCAGGCGGTCCGCCCGGTGCGCCCCGTTGATTTAGGACAGAAATGATGCCCGACCCCAGTTCCAAGCCCATCGCCGAGGAGTGTTGGCCGTTTACGGTGGCGAAACTCGCCCGCCAGAAGTTGCTCCGCGATGGCACGCGGTGGACGAGTACAACGACTTGGCCGAACGGCCGCGAGGACCGCATGAGCGTCGCCTGCCAAGGCTCAGGAGGCGCCGACGGTTCCCTCATCCTCTATCTCGACTTCAACCTGTGTTACACCGACGGCACGCGGTTGCCCTGCGGTGAGCCCATCGGCCTGGCCGGCGAATACTGCAACGTCGGCCGGTGGCGCTGGTGGCTCGTTTGTCCGCGATGCCAGACCCGCCGGCGCGTGCTCTACCTGCCGCCGGGCCGGACGAACTTCGCCTGTCGAGTATGCCATGACCTGCGATATAAAAGCTCGTTGCGATCCCGCCGGCAGCGCCGCTGGTGGCGGGGCTATTGATCGCAACGGGCGTTGACGTTGACAGAACCTGACCCGTGGCCCTGGAAGTCACGCCCCATCACTTTTTTTTCTTCGAGACCTTCGGCAACGACTTGGCAACGACCGTCATTCCAAGCGTCGTTAGCATCGCCGCCACCGTCGATGATGCGGCATCGGTATCGCCCCGCAGGTATGCGTACACCGCTGCCTTGTGAACCCCGCATCCCGGGTTTTCCGCGAGCCAGTATTTCGACCGATCTTGCCGCTCAAGCTCGTCGAGGACGATCTTTCGGAAGTCAATCACGCCGATTCCTTTCGTTGGAGGATGTCGCGGATCACCTTGCCGCACCAGGCGACGCCGGTCCGTGTGGGCGCCGCCTGTTCGTTCAGCCGCTCGGCGATCGCGCGGTAGGGTAAGCCAGATTCGCGCATCGCGCGGATGCTATCGATCACGTGCTTCTCATCGTGGGCCGGCTCAAGGGCGATGACAGGCCGGCCATCGGGTGCGCGGATGCCACTGTCGATGGCGCGGTAGCCATAGGGCGCCAGCCCGCCGAGTTTCTGCCCCTGCCTGCGCTTGTGGCGGAGCGCCTCTTTCGTTCGCTCGCCGATCAGTCGGCGCTCTAACTCACCAAGCGCGGCCATCACCGTGAAGAAGAAGGCGCCCATTGCGGTTGTGGTATCTATTGCCTCGGTGATGCTGACCAGGTGTGCGCCCGCTCGCTTGATCCGCTCGGCAATGTCCAGGGCGTCACGTGTGGACCGGCACAGGCGGGAGAGGCTGTAGACGACCAGAATACCGCGTTGCCGGCAGACGGCCTCTAATGCCCGCTGTAGGGCGGGCCGGTTGTCCGCTCGCTTACCGCTCAATCCCGCGTCCGTTTCGATGCGCGGCTCGCTGTGGCCGCTCCGCTGGCACCATTCGGCGATCCGCGCCGCCTGCGCGTCGAGGCTCACTCCCTCGTCCGCCTGCTCCGTTGTACTCACCCTTGCGTAACCGATGATGATCATCACGCGCCCCCCTTCATGTCGCCAGCTTCAATCCGCTGGAGCATCGCGCGCAGGTTGTTGCGGCAGTCGCGGGCGAGCTTGACGTAGTCCGCCATTGGCCGGCCATTCAATCCCTCGCGATCCGCAATCATCGCGGCCCGCTCCGCGAACGGTTGCGCGAGCCCCTGATTCGTCAGTCGCACTTCGATGCAGCGGGACAGCAGCGGGTGCGCATCCTCGCTGCCGTCGAAAAGCAGTTCCTCGCCTGCCCATGTCGTCGTGAAGATGATCATCGCGTGACCCGGCAAACGCTCCAGCATCACCAACAGTTGCCGGATTGTGTCGCGACGCAGGCCGTGCGCCTCGTTGACGATGACCGCTCGCCCACCTTTGCCCCAGCCATAGAGCGCGAGTTCGTGCTCTATCTCCCGGCATGCCGCCGGCGTAAGCTCACTGGCGTCTACTTCGTAGGTCATGCTCGCGTCCGCCACTTCGCCGGCCAGCAGTTTGGCGATCGTCGTCTTCCCGCTGCCGCTTGGCCCGCTGATCCAGAACGCGCGGCCGCTCAAGCCGCGCGCCCGCAGCGCGTCGATCTTCGCCAGTGCCTTGCCCTGGCCCACGACATCGCCCCAACTCGCCGGCCGGTATTGCTCGTGCAACTGTCTCATCGCGTATCCCTTCTGGTACTGGCCGGCGGAATTGCCGGCGCATCGCAGCGGGCCGCACCGATGACCGGCGCGGCCCGTTCGCGGCGCGCCGCACCGATGACCGGCGCGGCCCGTTCGCGGCGCGCCGCACCGATGACCGGCGCGGCCCGTTCGCGGCGCGCCGGTCTTATTCGCCGTCCTGCTCATCCGCCTGTCCGCCTGCCTCATCGAACGAGCGGCCGAGGATGAAATCTGCGGCCTTCTGCGCCTGCGCCGCGGCCACGATGATCAGCTTGCGATCATCCTTCAGGCGCTTGAGCCACGAGGCGATATAGCTGGCCGCGTTGTCGATCGTCCGTTGGACAATGCCCGCCTCTCCGCACAGATAGGCGGCGCCCATTTCGGCGATGAGTTCTTCCCGGCTGTAAGTCTGTGACCCGAACGCGGCGACATCGCCAACGCCCGGCCGGCTCAATCGCGAGGCATGGCCGGTCGAATGCGTCAATTCGTGGAAGAGGGTCGTGTAGTAGCCTTCTCCGCTCTCGAAGAGTTCGCGGGCCGGCATGTTGACCGTGTCCGTTGCGGGCCGGTAGTAAGCGCGCGGCTCGCCGGTGACGATCGCCGGCGCTTTCGGCATCGTTTGCACGATCCTTTCCGCCGCTTCGATCGGCGAGAATCCCCCGCAAGCGCCGCCCGGCAGTTTCAGCGCCGGCGCCTCGATGCCCTCGCACTGCTCGACATTGAAGACGCGGTAGTAGCGCAGGAACGGAATCCGCTTCCGCTTGCCCGGCTCGCCGGACTCCTTGTCGGGGACGATCAGCCATTTCCAGAACACGACCGGCGTACTCTGCTCGCCCTTGCGGACATGCCCGCCGCGCTGCTTCGCCTGATTGAACGTCAGCCACCAGGACGACGCATATCCGGCCGCCGACAAGAGGAACGGATTGATCCCGCGATAGGGCTTGCCGCTGGCCAGGTTGCGGGGCGCTTCGCCGCCGGCCCAAGGGCGATGCCAGGGAATCACGCCCTTCTCCAGAAGCTCGATGATGCGATCGGTGATGACAGCGTAGGGGCAAGGCGATAGACTCGGCATGTCGGTAACTCCGATATGCTCCGTGCTGAAGCTTGGCGGCAGAGGCACGGGGCATTTTGTTTGCGCCCACTTCAAGGCGGGGCGATGACCTCTTCTCCAGATAGTACGCTTATCACATACTATTGTTTCACAGAGTACGCGATATTTCAGAAAATTGTGCAGATTGTCGGCCTGCTGGTACTGATCGTTCGATCCGTAACAGAACGGCCGCGAAAGGATCGCGAAACGCGGTTGAATGCGCGTTGACGCCGGCGATGGTGGCCGCGCGTGCTCATCGCGTGAGCCAGCGGCCGCGCCCGTTGCCTCGATCGCGCGCCGTCGCGCAACCGATAGCGAGAGCGGGCGGGGCGGGGGACCTCCCCCCTAGGCC
>Ga0163150_10009700_pt1 | contig 10573 bp, 5 predicted proteins | sample OliLakLV19P2IB_FD_148628 | JGI IMG/M metagenome (GOLD analysis project Ga0163150, IMG submission 148628) | Freshwater microbial mat bacterial communities from Lake Vanda, McMurdo Dry Valleys, Antarctica - Oligotrophic Lake LV.19.P2.IB | ecosystem: Environmental > Aquatic > Freshwater > Lake >...
GTTCCACACGACGCTCCTGCAGGATCGCATCGAGGAGAGCGGACGGCGTGGTGACCGTTGTCGCAATGCCCGGCAGGCTCGCCCGCGCGCGCACCGCATTGATGTCCGCCTGCACGATCGTCGGGGCAGCGCCCAGCCGCGCGTTCGCTTCCGCGCGGATCAGCAGCATTTCCGCCAGCCGCAGAACCGGCACGTTGTCGTCACCGGCTGCAATACGGTAGTACTTGAAGCCGTACCGCTGCGTGCCCGCCGTTGCGATCGATGCCGCCTTCCGTGTGTCACCAGCCTCGAACGCGTTGTTCAGGTTGGCCGACGGCGCGAAACCGAGCCGGCCGCCCAGTGCCTGCGGAAAGAACCAGAACGCTGTCGAGTTCGAGTTGATCGTAGTGAACTGAATCTCGAAGATCGACTCCGTGCTGTTCTTCACGGTGAAGTTCTCCCTGTAGTTGGTCACCAGCCTGTAAACCGGATTGCCAATGACCGCCGCGGCCTTGTCACGGGCCTGCGTATACTTGCCATCCTCGAGATACACGCGCGCCAGCAGTGCATCCGCCGCACCCTTTGTCGCCCGCCCGTTCGCCCGCGTTGCGGGAAGCAGTGTGCTCGCTTCCTCGAGGTCCTTCTGAATGAATGCCATTGTCGCCTGCAATGTCGCGCGCGGGCGCAGATCCTCATCGCTCACGCCCTTCGCCGGAGTTTCCACCAGCGGAACGCCACCGTAGTACGACGCCAGGCGCGAGTACATCAGACCGCGCAGGAAGAGCGCCTCGCCGCGAGCCTGCGACTTTTGCGCATCCGTCATGTCGCTCACGGCCGAAATGGCCTGGAGCAGGTTGTTCGCGCGGTTGATTGCGGCGTAGTCGCCCGACCAGATCGCACCCACCTCACCGTTGTTCGGCTGGATCGCTCGCAGGCTGACTTCGCGATCACCCACGAACGTGCCCGTAAAATCGAGATTGTCCGAGTAGAGATCCGGGAACGCGAGCTCGACCCGTGCAAAGTTTCCCTGTATCGAGCGGTACGCGCCGTTCAGGCCGAGCTCGATGCCGCGCGCGGTCGTGAGCGCGGACTCGGCGTCGATCGACGCCGTCGGATCCGTGTCGAGTGGATTGTCGCAGGCTGCAACGCAGGCGGCCAACGCGACGCAGGCGAGAATATTCGTCTTCATATGATTTCTCCAGTCGCTCAGAAGCCGACGTTGATGCCGAACGTGATTGTACGCGCCTGCGGCAGCGTGTAGAAATCCTGGCCACGGGACACCGACGTTGCGCCGCCCGTGTTCACTTCCGGATCGAAGCCGGTGTATTTCGTCGTCGTGATCAGGTTCTGTCCACTGAAATAGATACGCGCGCTCTGCACGCCGCCCCTGCGTGTGAGCATCGACGGCAGGCGGTAGCCGAGCACGACGTTCTTCAAGCGCCCGAACGAGCCGTCCTCGACGAACCGGTTCGACACGCGCGTGTTCTGGTTCGGGTCGCCCCAGATCGCGCGCGGCTCGTCCGTGTCCGTGTGGTCGGGACGCCACCTGTTCATCGCACGCTGCGTGTGATTGTCACCATCGCTGCCGAAGCGGTCCTGGTACGTGCGCTGGCCGTTGTAAACCTCGTTCCCGTACGAGAACTGGAAGCTCGCAGTCAGGTCGAATGCCCGGAAGGAAGCGGTATTGCTGAAGCCGCCTTCGAAGTCCGGCCACGGGCTGCCGATGTTCGTGCGGTCATCCGCATTGATGATGTTGTCGCCGTTCAGGTCCTTGAAGCGGATGTCACCCGCTGCCGTGGCGCGGCGCGGGTCCGCATTCACGGTCTGCCTCGCGTGCGCGGTGACTTCTGCCATCGTCTGGAAGATTCCGTCCGTCACGTAACCGTAGAAGAAGCCGAGCGGCTCGCCTTCCTTGATCGCGTTCGAGCCCAGGATCGGCTGATGGTTGAACAACTCGAGCACCTTGTTGCGGTTGCGCGAGATGCTGAGCGTGCTCGACCAGTTCAGGCCGTTCGTCGAGCGCAACAGGTCCGCGCGCACGCCGACATCGATGCCCTTGTTCTCCATCGAGCCGACGTTCGACGTAATGCTCGAGAAACCCGTGCTCCGCGGAACCGGACGATCCACTAGCAGGTCATCCGTGCGCTTGTTGTAATAGTCCACCGAGAACCCCAGGCGATCGCCGAGGAAGGAGAAATCCGAACCGAAGTTCGACTGCTTCGTCTTCTCCCACTTCAGGTCGGGATTGCCAAGCTGCGATGGCGAGATGCCCGGCTTGTCCATGTAGTTCGCACCGCCCGCGAACAATGCGCGCGACGCGAAATAGCCGAGATCCTGCTGGTTACCGGTGATGCCGTAGCTCGCGCGCACCGAAAGGTTGCCGACAATGTTCTGATTCTGCATGAAGGACTCTTCGCCGATCCGCCACGAAATCGATGCGGATGGGAACGTGCCGTAACGATTGTTGGACCCGAACTTCGACGAGCCGTCCCGCCGTACGTTGAACGACGTCGTGATCCTGTCGTTGAACGTGTACGACAGACGTCCGAAATACGACGTCAGCCCCCAATCCGAGCGACGTGACGTGCCCGACGAGATCGTCGCGGCCGAGCCGACGTACTTGAAGAACTCCGTGGGGAATGACGTCCCCTGCACGCGATTGTCTTCCCACGCATTGTCTTCGTAACTCGTGCCTGCAACGCCCGATACTGCGTGACCTTCCGCGAGCAGCCTGTTGAAGTTCAGCGTGCCCTCGTACGTCGTCTTGGTCACGAAGGAGTTCGCAACCTCCGACATGCCGCCGTTGCTCTGCCACGGACCAAACAGCGGTGAGTCCCACGCCTTGCCTCGGCTCGTCAGCTGGTCCAGGCCCACGCTCACCTTCGCGTTCAACCCTTCGATCAGCTGCAGCTGCGCAAACGTGTTGCCAAGAATACGGATGCCACGATCTTCCGCTTCCGCCTCGTACAGCATGCCTACAGGATTCGCATAGGCCGAGCCCGTGAAGTACGTCTTTCCATCCGCATTGTAGACCGGGTAGATCGGCGGGTTCGCAATTGCGTTCGCGAATGCACCATAGATCGTGTTGTCATTGCGTGCGCGCCTCGTCACACTGCGCGACAGGCCGATATTCGTTCCCAGTGTCAGGCGATCCGTCGGCACATAGTCGAGATTCACGCGCGCATTCAGGCGGCTGTAACCCATCGCCTTTACCGTTCCCTGCTGGTCGACGTTGCTGCCCGATACGTAGTACCGCGCCCGCTCCGTCCCGCCTCGCACCGAACCATCCATCTGCGAGATCGGCGCGCTGCGCAACACCTGGTCCACCCAGTCGGTGTCCGCACCGCGCACCGCTTCCAGCCGGTCCGATACGCCGTCATCCGTAAATCCGACGCATGGTGCGCTGAACCGGCCCATGCAGCCTTCGTTGTAGATCTCCGTGAACTGCGCCGCATTCAGCAGGTCGATGCGACGCCAATCGCGCTGCGATCCGAAATATGTGCCGAAGCTGATCTCAGGACGTTGCGCGTGCCCTCGCTTCGTCGTGATCAGCACAACTCCGTTCGACGCGCGCGACCCATAGATCGCAGCGGCAGAAGCATCTTTCAGAATCTCGATGCTTTCGATCTCGGCGCCGTTCAGGTCCGACAGCGCGTCCAGGTCCTGGCCGCCGAAGCCAACGCTCAGGCGCGAGTAATCCCCCTGCGTCAGGGGTACGCCGTCAATCACGTACAGCGGATCGTTGCCGCCCGAGATCGACGATGAGCCGCGCACGCGCACCGTCATCGCTGCGCCCGGCGTACCCGAGTTCTGGTAGACCTGCACACCCGGCGCACGGCCATGCAGAATCTCGTTCACCGACATCACCGGCATGTCCTTCACCGCCGAAGGCTTCACCGATGCAATCGCTCCCGTGACATTCCGCCTCAATTCCTGCGAGTAGCCCGTCACCACCACCTCGTCCAGACGCAGCGGGTCAGCCGGCAACTCGAACGATGCGGTTCCCGGATTCCCCACGCCTGCCGTCACCTCGCGCGCGCCGTCCCGGAAACCGAGCAGCGATACACGCACCGTGTGCGTGCCAGGCAATACCGACAGGATGTAGCGGCCGTTCACGTCGGTGACTGTCGTGAGCTTCAGCGTCGCTACCGTAACCTGCACGCCTGACAACGGGCGCTGCGTACCGGCTTCCATTACAGTGCCCGTTATGGTCGCGCGTTCCTGCGCTACCGTCGCCGACGGCAGGAACGCCATCCCAAGGGCCAGAGTGCTCAACCAGCGAAGCTTCCTCATTGCTCTCTCCTTTCGAGACGTGTACTGACTGTTTGGAATGGTGAAGCGCATACCAATGCCAACAACACCGGCTTCGCCACGGGCGAGTCCGGTTGCTCTGCGTTCACGACGGCCCTGCCGCTACCCGCGATTTCGTGGCGTTTCGTTCTGAGAAGATGTCCGGCGTTGCGTGCGCCGTCGCTTACACTGTCAGGCTTCCCTCCCGGGTGTCAAGCAGTTCGCGCCGGCTGGGCCGCCTCCTGTCCCCGGATTGACAGGCAACGCGGTGCATGCGACATTGTTCCACAATATGAAACAGAGTTCCAAAACTCCGTACCCAGGGACGCAGGCGATCGGCAGAGCTGTCGCCATTCTCAAGGCGTTCTCCGATCAGCATCCGCGCTGGCGCGTGACCGACCTCGCCCGCGAGCTGGGCATGCCGAAGCCTACGATCGTGCGGCTGCTCGCCGCGCTCGAGCGGGAGGCGATGGTGCTGCGCGAGCCCGTTACCGGACTGTACGGACTTGGTCCGGGCGCGATTGCGCTCGGCTCGCTCGCGTTGCGTTCGAATGACTTGCGCACGGCGGCGCGTGCGGAGCTCGAGGTGCTGGCAGCGGAAACGAGCGAGAGCACGACGCTGGAGATCCTCGTTGGATCGGAAGTGCTGATACTCGATGAGGTTCGCGTGGTGCGGATCCTGGGTACGACACCGGACGTTGGCACGCGCTGGCCCGCGCATGCGACATCGACCGGCAAGGTGCTGCTCGCGGAAGGTGCGGCACCGCTGACGGCGCGGTTGCAGCGTTTCACGCGGCATACGATAACGACGGGGGAGCAACTGCGTCGCGAGCTGGAGCTTGTGCGCGAACGCGGGTATGCGACTGCATATGAAGAGCTGGTGGAGGGTTTCGTAGCGGTAGGAGCGGCGGTCCGCAATCATGAGGGGCAGGTGATTGCGGCGATGAGTGTAGGCGGGCCGACGGTTCGCATGACGCGGTCGCGTCTGCCGCAGCTTGGCCGGCTGGTTCGCGAAGCGGCGGAACGGGTCACAAAACGTCTCGGAGGGTGATGAACCTGCTACTGAAGACAACGCCGTTCCACACGCGGACGTCTGCGTTGTCGGAAGGGTATGCGTGGCGGAGATGGGCTGGATACATCGCTGCGAGTTCGTATGAGCTTTCGCATGAGCGCGAGTATGCGGCGATCCGCAACTCAGCCGCGCTGTTCGACGTGACTCCACTGTACAAGTATCACATCAGCGGTCGTGACGCTGCAGCGCTGGTGGACCGCGTGATCACCCGGGACATCCGGAAGTGCGGACTGCATCACGTCATGTACACGCCCTGGTGCGATGCGCACGGCAAGGTGCTGGACGATGGCACGGTGTCGCGCCTGAGCGAAGCGGAATACAGGATGACATCGGCGGAGCCGAACCTTCGATGGCTGCGCATGAACGCGGTCGGACTGGATGTTGCCGTGGCGGATGTGTCGGATGCTGTCGCAGCCGTGTCGCTACAGGGTCCGACGTCGCGTGAGATTCTGCTCCAGCTCGGCGCAACGGACATTGCTTCGCTCAAGTATTTCCGCTTGATGCGTGCTTCGTTGCGTGGTATTTCCGTGGTCATCACCCGGACAGGGTACACCGGCGACCTCGGCTTCGAGATCTGGACTTCGAACGAGGATGCGCTGCGACTGTGGGATGCGCTGATGGACGCAGGCGCCTCGTACGGCATTCAGCCTGCGGGGCTGCTCGCCCTCGACATTGCGCGCAACGAGGCGGGCCTGATCCTGCTGGATGTCGATTATGTGTCTGCGCATCATGCGTTGATCGAAGGGCAGAAGTCATCGCCCTTCGAGCTGGGTCTCGGCTGGACGGTCGCGAAGGACAAGGGACCGTATGTCGGCCAGCGCGCACTCGAGGCGGAACGTGCGAAACCCTCTGAGTGGTCGCTCGTCGGTCTCGACATCGACTGGGAATCGCTCGAGAAGCTTTTCGCCGAAGTGCACCTGCCGCCGCGCCTGCCTTCGACAGCCTGGCGCGCATCCGTGCCGCTGTACCGCGGCTCACACCAGGTCGGTTATGCAACGAGCGGCACATGGTCGCCGCTGCTCAAGAAGAACATCGCGCTTGCACACGTGAAGGCGCCGCACGGCAAACCCGGTACAACGCTCGAGATGGAAGTGACGGTCGAGCATCAGCGGCGCCGCGCCAGTGCGCGCGTCGTCAGGACACCGTTCTTCGATCCGGAGCGCAAGCGCGCATGAGTACGAACTCCTACGACGTCATCATCATCGGCGGCGGACACAACGGACTCATCACGGCTGCGTACCTGGCGCGTGCAGGCAAGCGCGTCGTCGTGCTCGAGAAACGCCATCTCGTCGGTGGTGCGGCAGTGAGCGAGCAGGTATTCCCTGGCTTCACGTACTCGGTGTTTTCCTACGTGGTGAGCCTGTTGCGGCCGGAGATCATCCGTGACCTCGAGCTGCCGAAGCACGGCCTGCAGATCCTGCCACTCGAGAGTACGGTCACGCCGCTGCCGAATGGTGACTATCTCGCGCAGTGGGGCGACAAGGATCGGAGCCGTCGCGCTCTCGCACGACATTCCCAGACTGATGCAGAAGCTCTCGACTCGTTTGGTCAGTTGATGCATCACATGGCGATGGCGGTACGGCCGATTCTCGGCATGATGCCACCCGACCCGACATCGCTCAGCCCGCGCGAGCTCAAGTCGCTCGCGAAATTCGGCGGACATTTCAGGCAGCTCGAGGAGAAGCACTTCAACTGGCTGTTCAAGCTCATGACCATGAGCGCGGCCGACTTCCTCGATGAATGGTTCGAGTTCGAAGGGCTCAAGGCAACGAAGTCGGCGAGCGGAATCATCGGCACATTCCTCGGACCGCGCTCGCCCGGCACGGCGTACGTACTGCTGCATCACTACATGGGCGAGATCGACGGTGCGTTCCGTGCCTGGGGCTTTGCAAAGGGCGGAACCGGCTCCGTCAGCGAGTCGATTGCATCGTCGGCGCGCGCGCTCGGCGCTGAGGTTCGTACGAACGCTTCGGTCTCGAACGTGATCGTGAAGAACGGACGGGCGGTTGGTGTAGCGCTGGAGAACGGCGATGAAGTGCGTGCCAGGGTCGTGGTGTCGAGCCTCGATCCGCGACGCACGTTCCTGCAACTACTCGATGCAAGCGCGCTGCCTGATGATCTCGTCACCGCAGTTAAGCGTTACAAGTTCCGCGGCTCATCGGGCAAGGTGAATCTTGCGTTGAGCGAAGCGCCAAGCTTCACGTGCATGCCGGGACCGGGCGCGCACCTGCGCGGCGCTGTCTCCATAAGCCCCAGCTACGACTATCTCGAGCGTGCATACGACGACGCCAAGTACGGCGAGTTCTCGAAGCAGCCGTACATGGACATCGTCGTTCCATCGATGATCGATCCCGGCATGGCACCGCCGGGACAGCACGTCATGTCAATCTTCGTGCAGTATGCGCCGTACGACCTCAATGGCGGCTGGACCGACGAAAAGCGTGAAGCGTTCGGAGACGCCGTCGTCAACACGGTTTCGGAATATGCGCCGAACATCAAGCCTTCGATCCTGCACCGGCAGGTGATCACGCCACCGGACATCGAGCGTATCACCGGGTTGAGCGAAGGCAACATCTTCGCGGGCGAGCTGTCGCTCCATCAGCTCTTCTTCCTGCGGCCCGCACCCGGCTACGCCGATTACCGGACGCCCGTGCAGCGTTACTACCAGTGCGGGTCCGGCACGCATCCGGGCGGCGGAATTATGGGCGCATCCGGGCGTCTTGCGGCGCTCCGCATTCTCGAGGATGGCATCTGATGGCCGCGACGTACGATGTGATCGTAATCGGTGCAGGCATCAACGGGCTGACCGCTGCCTGTCATCTTGCGAAGGCGGGCAGGCGCGTTCTCGTTCTCGAGCGCCGGCCGCAGGCCGGCGGTGCCTCAGTGACGGAGGACCTGGCACCGGGTTTCCGCTATGACCCGTGCTCGTCCGATCCCGGCTGGATTCCGCCGGCGATGATCCGTGATCTCGACCTCACCCGGCACGGCCTCGAGCTGCTCCCTTCCGATGCGACGCTCACGGGCATCGGCACAGATGCCGGGACGCTCATGCTGCATCGTGATCAGCAGACGACGATCGCGGCGATCGAGAAGGTTTCGCGCGGCGACGCGCGCCAGTGGCCCGCGTTCGCGCAGAGGATGCACAAGCTCGCGGGCTTTCTCGAGATGATGTACGAGATGCAGCCGCCGCGTCTGATCGGTGGCGGACTGGGTGAGATGGTGACGCTCGCGAAGCTCGGCCACAAGCTGCGCGGTCTCGGAAAGAAGGACATGGTCGAGCTGCTGCGTGTGCTGCCCATGTCCATCGCCGAGCTGCTCGATGACGAATTCGAGAACGACCTGCTCAAGGCAACGATCGGCGCAGGCGGCGTTTCCAGTATCTTCCAGGGCCCGCGCTCAGCAGGCACTGCATTCGTGATGCTGCATCATCACGTCGGTTCGGATACGGGCGCGTTCCGGATGCGGCAGCGCGTGCGCGGTGGCACTGGATCACTCGCGAATGCCCTCGCATCCGCCGCGCGCGCCGCAGGTGCCGAGATCCGGCTTGGTACACTGGTGACTGCGCTGCGAATCGCGAGCGGACGAGTCACCGGCGTCGTGCTGGCCGGCGGCGATGAAATCTCATGCACGGAAACAGTGTCCAGCACCGATGTGCGTACCACGCTGCTCGATCTCGCCGGGCCCGCGTGGCTCGATCCCGAGCTCGTGCGCGCGGTTCAGAACGTGCGCGCGCGCGGCGTCGTCGCACGCATGCACCTCGCCCTCTCCGAACTGCCGCGCTTCACGACACTGCCCGCAACGTCTGATGCATTGCGCGGCGTGATCTCGATTGCCACGAACCTCGATCACATCGAGCGCGCATACGACGATGCGAAGCATGGCGGCATCTCCAGGCGACCCGTCCTCGAGATCACGATACCGTCGCTCGCCGACCCGGGGCTCGCGCCGGCAGGCCAGCATGTGATGTCGATCAGCGTGCAGTACGCACCGTTCACTCTGCGTCATGGCGAGTGGAACGCGGAAACACGCGAAGCGCTCGGCAGGGATGTCATCGGGATCGTCACGGAGCACGCGCCTGACTTCGCACGGACTGTCCTGCACCAACAGGTGCTGACGCCCGCGGATCTTGCCGACAACTACTTCCAGCCGGAAGGAAGTACCGATCACGCGGAGCTCGGACTCGACCAGATCCTGTTCATGCGGCCACTCGCAGGTTTCTCGCGGAACCAGAGTCCGATTGATGGATTGTTCCTCGGTGGCGCAGGTAGTCATCCCGGGCGCGCCATCGCCGGCGGCGCTGGAAGGCTCGCCGCCCGCGCCGTCCTCAAACCCGCCTGAAACATGCTTGAGTTCCACAGGACCGTCGCCAGCTATACGCAGGGTGCGCACACCATGCCAGGCGAGTATTACACGTCGCCTGATGTTTTTGCGCGTGACCGCGAGCTGATTGCGCGACGGTGGTGCTGCGCGGGGCGCGCGAGCTCAATTCCCGATGCCGGCAATTTCATGCTGCGGGATATCGCCGGTGAGTCGATCATTGTCCTGCGCGGCAAGGACGGCGTGATCCGCGCGTTCTTTAACATCTGCCGACACCGCGGCACGCGCATCTGTCAGGCAGAGAGCGGGACCTTCAGCGAAACCATTCAGTGTCCGTATCACGCCTGGACGTACGCCACCGATGGCAGGCTCATCGGTGCCCCGCACATGCATGAGGTGGAAGGCTTCGACAAGAACGACTTTCCGCTGCACAGTGCGGCCGTCGCAGAATGGGAGGGTTTCATCTTCATTAGCGCAGCGGCCGAGCCGCAGCCATTCTCGGATTGGTTTGCTCCGCTCATCGGCCGCTTCGCGCGCTTCAACCTCGCCGCGCTGACCGTCGGACACAGCGTGCGTTACGAGGTGAACGCAAACTGGAAGCTGATCTTCCAGAATTATTCGGAGTGCCTGCACTGCCCTGCCATTCATCCCGAGCTCGCCGGCATCATGCCCTACCAGAGCGGCGCCAACGATCTCGTTGAAGGGCCGTTCCTGGGCGGATACATGGAGATCCGGGCGCCGCATGAAAGCGCTACGCTCAGCGGGCGCGCGTGCGGGCGCGTGGTAAGTGATGACCTCGACGACGTCGAACGCAGGCGTGGTTACTACTACAGCATCATGCCGAACATGCTCCTCAGCATGCAGCCGGATTACGTCAACTACTACATCCTGACGCCCGTCGCCGCAGATCGCACC
>Ga0163150_10009701_pt1 | contig 10572 bp, 9 predicted proteins | sample OliLakLV19P2IB_FD_148628 | JGI IMG/M metagenome (GOLD analysis project Ga0163150, IMG submission 148628) | Freshwater microbial mat bacterial communities from Lake Vanda, McMurdo Dry Valleys, Antarctica - Oligotrophic Lake LV.19.P2.IB | ecosystem: Environmental > Aquatic > Freshwater > Lake >...
ACCTCTACGTGGGCGGCTACACGACCTCGACGAACCTGCCCGTACTGCCGCTGGGGGGCGCCTTCAACGACGGCTCCTTCAACGGACTGACCGACGGATTCTTCGTCAAGTTCAATTCATCGGGCGTGCGCCAGTGGGCCAGCTACTTCGGCGGAGCGAGCTTCGATCGCCTCGAGGGGATGACGGTCGACACCTCCGGCCGGTTTTACATCTGTGGCGCTACGTCCTCCTCCGATTTCCCGACCATCACGCCCGGCGGCGGCGCCTACTTCCAGCCGGTGCTGGCCTCAGCGACCGACGCCTACGTCTCGCGATTCACCACGGCCGGCGTGCTCGACTGGTCGACCTATCTCGGCGGTGCCGTCGACGACGACTACGCCAACGGAATCCTGGCGAACGCGAGTTCCGTGTACGTGACCGGCGTGACGCTCTCCTCCACGTTCCCGGTATTCAATCCGGGTGGCGGGGCCTATTTCCAGGGCGCGCTCGGGGGGGTCCAGGATGCATTCATCGCGCGCTTTTCGATGGGTGGCGTCCAGCAGTGGATAACCTACTTCGGAGGGACCGGCATCGACACCGGAGATGAACCGGCCCTGGATGCGGCGGGCAACGCCTACCTGTACGGCAGCACCTTTTCGACCGATCTCCCCACGCTGAACCCGGGCGGCGGCGCCTACTACCAGCCGGCCTTCGGCGGCGGCAGCTCGGACCTGTTCCTGGCCAGGTTTGATGCCGCCAACGCGCAGATCTGGTCCACTTACATCGGCGGCGCCGGACTGGACGCGCTCAACGGGCCGGGTGGCAAGCCGATCACGGTGGATACGCAAGGTCGCGTGACGATCACCGGCGTCACCGATTCGCCCAACTACCCACTCATGAATCCCGGCGGCTCGTACTTTTTGGGGACCTACGTCGGACTTCAAGACGCTGTCATCACGCAATTCGGCGTCAACGGCTCGCTGCTCTGGTCGACGTTCTGGGGCGATTCGAACACCGACTTCGGTACGAGCGTATCGACCAACGCCGACGGCTGCGTCTTCGCCACCGGCGAGTCGGTAGAGTTCGGTTCGATGCCCACGGTGAACCCCGGTTTCGGCGCCTGGTACCAGGCCAACAACGCGGGATCGGATGACGGCTACATCGCCAAGTTCTGCTCGCCGTCATCGGCCTGCTGCATTGATTTCACCTGCGTTGGAGTCTCATCGGCGGCTGAATGCAACAGCATCGGGGGAACCGCGTTCTTCCCCGGCCAGCCATGTTCCACCACGGTCTGCATGGTCGACTGCACCATCTGCGGCACCAAGTTCAACGATCTGAATCGCGATGGCGTGAAGCAGGGCGGCGAGCCCGGCCTCGCCGGCTGGACGATACTGTTGAGCTATCCGAACAACACGGTCTATGCCAGCACCGTCACCGACGCGATGGGCAATTACTGCTTCACCGGCGTTCCGTGCGGCCCCTGGCTGGTGAGCGAAGTGTCTCAGCCCGGCTGGATACAAACCGCTCCCCCCACTTTCGTACACACGCTGAACACGACGACCGGTACCACGACTACCGGCATCAACTTCGGCAACGCCGCCTGCACCACCACGCCCCCCTGTGCCACGCCGCCGACCGGCCTCGCCGCCTGGTGGCCGTTCAACGACCTGCCGCCGGCCGGCATTGCCATGGATGTGACCCATGGCGATCCGGCGTGGAACGGCGCGCAGTTGAATCTTTCCGTCGGCGCCCCGGGCGATCCGACCGCGCTCTGCCTCACCTCACCCGGGGACTACGCGATCGTGCCGGTCGCCGAGCAACTGGACCTGGACTTCGGCGATGGCTCGTTTGCCATGGCCGCCTGGCTGAACATGGAACCCGCCGGCGCCGGCGCGCGGATGGTGGCCGACCAGCGCGCCGAGGACTTTTCGAGTGGTGCGCCCGGCACGCGCGGCTGGGCCATCTGGCTGGATGGCATGCAGAGCTACCTGTCGATCGGCACCGGCAGCACGACCCAGGTGGTGCTGGGACCGATCCTGCCGGCCAATAGCTGGACGCATCTTGTCGTGTCCGTCGACCGCACCGGCCACAGTGGCCGTTGGTACATGAACGGAATACCCGAGCCCGCCTTCGATTTCACGCCGATCGACGGCAACATCGACAACAGCGCGGATCTCCGCTTCGGACAGTCCAACCCCGCGTTCGGAGGCGGCCTCGCATTCCACGGCTGCATCGGCGACATCTCGCTCTTCCGCGAACCGCTCGACGACGCCACTGCCTACAAGGCCTGGCTCCCCGGACCGATCGGCGTCTATTGCCCCGAATACGCCTTGATGCCGTCGATGACGACCTACTGCCCGACCCAGACATCGAAGCAGGTCTGCTTCAAGATCGTGAACCTCACGGCTTCCGCGCAGAGCTATCACTGGGCCCTGGCGCCGCTCCCCGCGAGTCCCGGCTGCACCGTGGCCGGCCCATCGCTGATCAGCCCGAGCGCCGGCACCGTGACGGTATCCGCCGGCGGCACGTCCGCCGCGATCTGCGTGACCGTGCAACGCCCGGCCGGAATGACCGCGCAGAACGCCACCGCCTGTTTCCAGTTGACCTTCATGAACGACGCCACCGGCGTCTGCCGCACCCGAACCAGCAAGCTGCGCGCCGACAACACCTGCTGGTGCGCCACGCCCACGCAAGCCAGCGTCGTCGGTGTGCCGGCGCGTGTCGCCGCCGGCGCCTCCATCGGCGTTGGCATCGGCATCCCGTGCGACCCTGTGGCGCGGGCCTACCAGTGGCGCGCGGTGTGGTTGGATGACGATCACGACGACCCGCTGGCGCTCTCCCTGAACGGCCTCCCGCCGGGCGAACCGGTCTTCGGCACGCTCACCGCTGCGGTTGGCGGCAGCGAAGAACTGACCGTGCAGGTGAGTTACCCGGGCGGCTTCGATCCGACCGGCCTCTACGAGATCGTGCTGGAAGCCGACACCGACGGTGACGGCCTGATGGACCGCCTGGTCGGCACGGTGGTGCATCCGGAGTCGGGGCCGGGCACGGCGAGCGTTCCTCCGCCCGCCACGTCACCGGTACGAGGGACGGCACTTGTCCTGCGCGTGAGTCCCAACCCGTTCCTGAACCGCGCCACGATCGCCTTCACGCTGCCGGCAGCGTCCGAAGTGACGCTCGGCATATATGACATCACCGGCCGCCTCGTCCGCCGGATGACCCACGGCCGCCTGCCCGCCGGCCCGCACCGCCTCGACTGGGACGGCCGCACCGAATCCGGCGGCACCGCCACCGCCGGCGTATACCTGGTGCGCTTGGAAGCCGCCGGGGGTCGGGTGGAAGGCAAGGTGGTCAAGTCAGAATGATCCCCGGCGACGCGATCGACCCGCCTTCAAGGCTTACGGCAGCCTGGACTTGATGTGCCCCCAGGTTGTGGATTCAATTGGATCGGGGCAATGCGGGAATACGCGGATGTCATCAAATACAGCATCCAGCTGGGTCCCAGACCTTTTTAGTCCTAATAGTCGGACTCGGACAACTTCGGTGTTGTGTGGATGGCATTCGCAGCAGCATCCTATGCCCATCCACGCCCCGCCCGTGGACAGCTCACCGGTGTCATACGAGCCCAGCAACACACCGCCGGGTCCGAGGAACTCGAAAATGACACGAGCCACATCCGAGGGGCTTTCGTCGGCGGTCCAGACCAGTCCGGAGATGCTAAATGATGCCAGGTAGCCAGTCGATCCTGTGATGTCAACTTCTTGAACAAGTTCGACGCTATCCCCTTGAAAGGGAGCAAAGAACGCGGCGCCATATATTGGCTGGGGGTTGGTTGAGCGACACGTCCACTGGCTTCCACCTGACTCCGTCCAGCTCGGAATTTCACCGGAAACCAATGGTTCCTCGCACCCGGGATTCTGCACCAGATTGGTGTCACACACCCGCTGTGCATGAGCGATTGTCAGGCAAAAGGTACTTAGCGTAGCGGCCAGCAGCACAGTCCATTTTTTGCTTTTCACCGGTGCACATCCTTTGGATCCATGAGGCCTCGTGAGTTCGAATCCCACTCCACGACAAGGAGGGGCTCCTGGAGCATCAGTACCCTGCTTCGCGGGGGTCCCAGCCGAAGGCACGCCGCATCAACTCCGGCGCCAACCGACGTGACGCGACGCGAAGTTCCAGTTCCCGGACGCCCGCCTCCGGGTAACGCCGACGAACATCCTGCAAGGCCAGCTCATGTAGCGCACGCGTGAGCTCGCACACACGCTCCATCTTCTGGGATGGAGACATCCTGCGATAGCCCTCGACCAGCAGGGCTTCGATGGCGGGATGGGTGTCGTTCGTTGGGTCTGCGCTCATGTGACCACGCCTCTTGCGGGATGCGGAGGGGCTTACGCAATAAGCATACTCCCTTGCCTCGAACCCGGCATTCTCGACTGACGAAGTGGATCCCCATTCCGCCCCACCTGACGTAACATCCCCCACATGTCGATCCCAGCATTCGTCCCGGTGGTCGTCGGCACCGCGCTCATCCTGATCATCCTGTGGGATGCCTTTGAGACCATCCTCGTGCCGCGTCGCATCGGGCGGCGGGTGCGGCTGACGCGCTACTTCTACCTGGCCACCTGGCGCATCTGGCGTTTCGTGGCCCGGCGCGTCCGGAAACCGTCCCGGCGGGAGGGGATGCTGGGATTCTACGGGCCGCTGTCGCTGATCGTCCTCCTCTTCTGCTGGATGGGAGGTCTCGTCGTTGGCTTCGCGCTGCTTGGCGTCGTCACGAACGGTGGAGTCGGTGACTTTTGGCAGAGCTTCGGCCTCCAGCTATACATGAGCGGCGAGACGTTTTTCACACTCGGCTTCGGCGATTTCACGCCGACGACGACGCTCGGCCGCATCTTGGCCGTATTGGAAGCCGGGCTCGGATTCGGATTCCTGGGGACCGTGGTCGGTTACCTGCCCACCATGTATGGCGCGTTCGCGCAGCGGGAAATCGAGATCTCCCTGATGGATGCCCGCGCGGGCTCGCCACCTTTGCGATGGCGCGACATGCCCTGGTCGACATCACCCAGAATTTCGTTCCGAACTTCACGCCCGGAATGCCCGAACGGCTCGCGCCCGGGGACCTGCCCGCCCTGCGAACCCTTCTCGCGGAGTGGGAGCTGGACCCGGCGTCCGGCGACGAATTCGAGACCCGGCTGGGCGAACTCCGACTGTCATACGAGCCCTATGCGCAGGCACTGGGGGCCTACCTGCTGTTCGAACTGCCTCCATGGGTTCGTGCGCGGCCTCGCCACGACAACTGGCAGGGCGGGCCATGGGACAGGCTGATCCTGTCCCGCCGGGAAGCGATCCGCCGGAGCGATGAGCATTTTTGATCTTTCGGGCGTGGCCCCGGCGTGGAATCGGATTGTCTCCTGGTGGCTGCTTGTCGTCGCCCTCGCCTCACCGTCCGTCGCCGCCGACCGCCAACAGCCCGCCAGCTTCACGCAGACCGTCTGCAGGGACGTGGAGCTGCGTCACCTGGTGTACCTGCCGATTGGGTACGGCGCTGACACCACGCAAGCGTGGCCGCTCATACTCTTCCTGCACGGTTCCGGCGAGCGTGGGAACGAGTTGGACCGCGTCAAGGTCAACGGTCTGCCGAAGGAGCTGGGCGAAGGTATGGAGATTCCGGCCATCGTCCTTTCGCCCCAGTGCCCGGCTGGCTCGCGGTGGGAAAGCGACCTGATGGTGGAGGGGCTGAATGCCCTGCTGGATGATGCGCTGGTCCGCTACCGGGTCGATCCACGCCGCGTGTACGTGACCGGTCTCAGCATGGGCGGGCTCGGCACCTGGGCGCTGGCCGCCGCCCACCCGGATCGATTCGCGGCCATCGCACCGGTGTGCGGCGCCGGTGATCCCGACCTGGCCTTCCGGATGCGGCGCCTCCCCATCTGGGCTTTTCACGGCGCGAAGGACACCGTCATACCCGTCACTGCCATGCAGGAGATGGCCGACGCCATGGCCCGCGTCCACGGCGACATGCGTACGACGGTCTACCCGGAAGCCGGACATGACTCCTGGTCGGCTACTTATGTCAATCCGGAATTGTATGCCTGGCTGCTTCAGCACCAGGCGTTGCCGCCGCGACTCCACAATCTTGACAGCGCGGTGATCACCGCCGGGAGCGGTGACCCGACAAAAGCCATCGACGGTGACACGGCCACGCGTTGGGAATCAGAGTGGACCGATCCGCAGTGGCTCACGATCGACCTCGGCGCGTCGATCTCACCGCGACGGCTGCTCATCTACTGGGAAACGGCGCACGGGAAAGTCTATGACGTGCTCGCCTCCCAGCATGGCCAGCATGACTGGACAAGCATCGCCACGATCACGAACGGGAACGGCGCCGTCGACCTCGTCGAGTTCCCCCCGGGCGTTTCCGCACGATTTCTCAAGCTGGTGATGACGGAGCGCGGGACTGAGTGGGGGTATTCGATCTGGGAGATTGAGTTGGAGATGGAATGAGGCGAGTCAGTGTCGCCGATTCGTCGTGGTGCCGGTCATCAGCATGCATCCCATGGCATGGCCACGTCCATGCCGTTCACGGGGCGCAGGCTGTCCACCGGTGTAACGATGAGTCCAGGGGCCACGTTCAGGTGGGGGTAGGTCTCGCGAAATGTGGTAATTCCGCGAGCATCGCGCCGGGTTGGATTGGTCGTCAGTTTGATCTCGATCGGATGGAGGCGACCGTCACGCTCGAGGAGCAGGTCAACCTCTCCTCCGCCGTGACTCCGCCAGTGGTGAAGCACCGGCGGCGTGGCGAGGGTGGCCGCGAGTTTGCGGATTTCAGCGACCACGGCTGATTCGAACAGGGCCCCGACAAGCGGGTGACCGCCGAGCGCGGCGGGTGACGAGATCCGATGCAGGCCGCAGGCGAGCCCGGTATCAACAAAGTAGCCCTTGGCCCGACCGCTGATCCGCTTGATCGCATTTCCATGGTAGCCCGGCACCTCGTGCCACTGAAACGTCGCCATGAGCATGGCCATCCACCGACGGGCCGTTTGCGGCGTAATGCCGATCTCGCGACCGACCTGGGAGTAGTTCACTTCCTGGGCGCTGAGCGCGGCGGCCAGTTGAACGAACCGGCCGAACTGCTGCCAGTCGCCTACATCGGACAGGAGCCGGACATCGCGTTCGATGTAGGTGCGGAGATACGAGCGGTAGAATTCGCCGATCAACTCCGGATCCAGCGAGTCGGCGAAGGGGAGCGACCCCGTCCAAAGCTGTTCGTACAACGTGCGTCGGAGCGAGAGGCGTTTCACTCCCCCGGCGACGAATCGAGCTGGGTCTTCGAGGTATCGCGCCAACCAGTGATCCTCGCGGATCTGCTCGGCCGACTCGGCCAGACTGAATCCTTCCAGATCGAGAAATGCCACACGTCCCGCCAGCGACTCACCGGCCGTCTTGAGGACCGCCCACTGCTGGGAGCCGGTCAACACGAACTGGCCGGGCGTGCCGGTTCGATCCACGCGGCGCTTGATGGCGGCCACCAGTTCCGGGGCATACTGGATTTCGTCGAGGACCAGCGGCCCCGGGCGGTTGTTCAGGAAGAGATCAGGGTCCGCCCTTGCCCCTTCAATGTCAGTCGCCGGGTCGAAAACAACCTTTTCCCACGAGAGTTCGTGGTCCAGAAGGGTGCTCTTGCCGACCTGCCTGGCACCTGAGACGACGACGACCGGAAACGTCGCGATCAGACGGTGGAGTCGGGGAGCGAGTGCCCGTGGCTTGTATTTCATGCTTGAAAAATATAACTGTTATCATCAAAAATCAAGCATTCAAGCCCTCGACGGAATTGGCCGAAGGTCGCGATGAACATCGAATCCCCCGGTCGTTCAGGATGGCAAGAACTGTCGTAAAGTTAATAATAACAATTACTTACAGATAAATTATCTGAAAAGGCATCACTATATAGTGCTTTCACGAGAGTGAGCCGGACGCCAGGAACTTCACTGCGTCACGCCTTGCTCTGTTTTTGACGGAGGTGACCAACCCGGAACGCCGAGGGTCATGATGATGCCTTCGGGACCGCTGATCCAACCGAGATCGCCATCCAGCGTCCCGATCCCGGCCGCCCGTACCAACGCCGCGATCAGCCAGCTGGCAGGTCCAACCATCGCCAGCCAGGGCAAGGCGCCTTCCCATGTTTCCGACCATCTCATTGCCTGGTTTTCCATTCGTGATTCCCTTTCCCTGGGGTGAACGGCCAGTACCCTGCACCAGGATTCGCGCCGGGACGCAGGACGAGCCGCCGCGGGAATGCGTCGGATCGATTCCGTCAATATATTCCTGGTACGGCAATACCGTCATCACGCGTCAACCATGAGCTGGGAGGTAGCACAATGGGTCGAAAGCCATGGTCCATGACCACCCGGATGGCCGGCGGGATCCTTGCCGCCGTCGTCCCGACGATTCTGGCCGGCGCGGCCCATGCCGCCGGTGGCGGCGAAGCCAGGATCCTCTTCTACGCCGCCGCGACCGCTCCACTTCCCGAGCTCAGCACGGTTCCCCAGTGCTTCCAGATCCACCCGTCAACGGCGCTTGGAACAGCGCGCCGGCGCACGCCGCCAAGTACAATGTAACGATCCTGGGCGCCGGTGGTCCCATCAATGGCGCGGTGGTCCAGGTTCGCATGATCGCGCCGGGCGATACGCTGGCCTGCTGGTGTGACACGCCGGTCGGGCCGCGGTCGTACGTCTTCCAGCAGGTGACGAACTCATCGGGCGTGGCCCGCTTCATCATCGGCGGCGGTGGGTGCATCCAGTATGATCTCGCGGCCACTCCGGGAAACCTGAACTATGCCGGCGAAGTCTATGCCGATGGGGTCCGGATGCAGGAGTTTGGCGTCGTCTCCTCCGATGCCGTCGACACCGCCGGGCGCCGCGCCACGGACACGCCCCAAGGCGCCGATGGTCGGCTGCAAGGGCTCACGCCACGGTAGTCGTGCCGGCGTTTCCGCAACCGGGCGCCCGGGCGCCGAGTGGATGAGGACGGCCCGAATTGCCGCCTCTGTTAGAATCCCCACCGTGACACGCTTCGAAAACCTCTTCATCGGGATTGCCGGGATGATCGGCGCCGGCAAATCGACTCTGGCCGCCGCGCTGGGCGAGCACCTTGCGATCGACGTGTACTACGAGCCGGTGGACAACAACGAGTACCTGGCCGACTTCTACCGCGATACGAAGCGCTACTCGTTCGCCACGCAGATCTACCTGCTGAATCGGCGCTTCCAGCAGCACCAGGAGATCATCTGGCGCGGGCGCTCGGCGGTTCAGGACCGGACCATCTACGAGGATTCCATCTTCGCCCGGATGCTGGCCGAAACCGGCCTCATGGAAGAGCGCGACTATCGTACCTACCTGGACCTGTTTCGAAACATGAGCAACTTCATGTGCAAGCCGAACGTGATCATCTACCTGGATGTATCACCGGAACGCTCGATGGAGCGGATCCGGGCCCGCGCGCGCGGCGTGGAGGACGGCATCACGCTGGATTATCTGAAATCGCTCCATAAGGGTTACGCCGAGTTCGTCGCCGATATCTCAAAGGTCATCCCGGTCATCCAGGTGGATTACGACCGCTTCCCCACCGTCGAGGAGATGGCGCGCGTGATCCTGAGCGACTATCTCGACCACAGCTTCCTGCGCGAAGCCACACGTTTCGATCCGACTCGCTGAGCGGGCTCAGTCCAGCCGGACCACTCGCGCGCTCTGAACAACCCCTTCGGCCTGGACGCGCACGAAGTAGATTCCGGCGCTGACTCGTCGGCCGGCGGCGTCGCGGCCATCCCAGGTAACTTCGTGCGCACCCGCCGTGTGCGGCGAGGCGCTGAGCAAGCCCCGAACACGCCGCCCCTGCAGATCGAAGAGGGCCACATCCACCGCGGCGGAACGGGCCAGATCGAACCGCAACGTAGTATTGGCCTCGAAGGGGTTGGGGTGCGCCGGTCGTAGCGTCAGAAGCGCCGGACCACTCTCCCGGGGGACGCCTCCCCCCACCGGAACCTCGCTCGGCGCGACGGGCGGTCGGATGATCACGTCGAGTTCCTCGTTGCACGCGGCATCGGTGCCGACCACGTAGACACCCATCATCTCATTGGCAAAGATCCCCTCACGCCGCAGTGTGGCCTGAAAGGAAGCAACGTTAGGCCCGGTGGGCGTCAATCGGCGCTCGATTCGGTATCCGAGTTCCTCGACTTCCAGCGTAATGTCGACCGATCCCACATTTCGAATCGTCATGAGATAGTTCGAGGTGGGCGTTCCATGGATCGGTGTATTCAGTCCGCCGGAGGGGGGAAGCGTGGCGTTCAGGGTCGTCCCCGTGGGGTGAGTCTGGGTCACCAGGATCTGGGCATTGGCCGTACCCCGATTGACGATGCGCGCCCCCTCGTGACCGGTGATGGCGCCGACCCCGTAGCTGACCAACTCTTGTGGAGAGAGTGTGATCTGGCTGTTGCGCACGATCGCGATGCGCACGCCCACGCTCGGTGCGATCAGCGTGTGGCGATAGACTTCCACGAGGGCGTCACCTGGTATGAAGGCTTCGCCATGCGTC
>Ga0163150_10009704_pt1 | contig 10570 bp, 9 predicted proteins | sample OliLakLV19P2IB_FD_148628 | JGI IMG/M metagenome (GOLD analysis project Ga0163150, IMG submission 148628) | Freshwater microbial mat bacterial communities from Lake Vanda, McMurdo Dry Valleys, Antarctica - Oligotrophic Lake LV.19.P2.IB | ecosystem: Environmental > Aquatic > Freshwater > Lake >...
ATCCGCGCTCGTGAAGATCGCCAGCTCCAGCTGAACCATGCCGCCCGCTCGAATCCGCTACGGCTGAAACACCGCCAGGCCCGCCGCGGCGGCGGGCGGAAGAAGCGGCGGCCCCGCTAGCGGGGCGTGAGGAAGGAACCGGGGGCTTCGCCGACCAGTTCGATCGCGATGGGGCCGTCACCGACCGGCCAGGCCGTGACCAGCGTGTCGGCCATCGTATCAATCACGTAAATCAAGTCGTCGTCAAAGCCGGCCACGTACAGGCGGTCCCGATCCACGTCGAAGGCCATTCCCGAAAGCCCCTGCACGTCGAGGATCGGAAAGCCTGCGCCACGCTCGACCTGAAGCGAGGTGGCGTCGTATTTGAAGAGGCCGCCGAAGAAGGCGCTCACATAGATGTGATCACCCGCGATCACGGCCGCACCGGGCGTGGCGCCCAGTTCGATGGCGCCGAGGCTGTCGAGCGTGGAGGCATCAAGCACCCGGATCGCGCCGACACTTGCGGGTGCGTACCCCCCGTAATTACCGGTGCAGATGACATGCAGTCGGCCGGTCTCATCGAACAGGAGATCCTGGGGATTGGTCGGTACGATGACACTGTCGACCGGCCCCGCACCACGGGAGTTGGCAAGAAGTGCGTATACCTTTCCCGGTCCAAATCGCCCCGTCGGCAGGTCGTAGCCGACGGCGGTCACGTAGATCCGGGCGCCGAGGGCCCGGACGGCTTCGGGTGTGCGTCCGATCGGACGGCGATCGTCCACAAGACCGGTAGCGGGGTCGAGAAGGGCCAGGTCACCGCCCAGCCAGTTCGTGACGGCCACGCGCCCATCGTCAAGCAGGGCCAGCCCGTAGGGATTCTGATTTGCTCCGAGGTGAATGATCGGGTCCGGCGACAGCGTGACCGCCTCGATCCCCCAGACTTCGTTATCGAGTGAATTCGCCACCCAGAACCGCCCTCCACCCTTCTCGACCACGAGATCATTCGGGCTGTTCCCGAGGAGGAGGACCGCGTGTTCCACGACCCCGGTGGCCAGGTCGACTCGGTCCAGAGTTTCGCCGAGCGAATTGACGACGATGAGCGCGGAAGCTGGCGGGAGGCCGGGAGTCGAGGGTTCCGCCCCGCAGCCGGCAAGAACCAGGGTGATGATAAGGAACCGACACAAGATATCCTGTGCCAGGCTGCCCCGAGTGACGCGATGGTGCCGCCTCATCGCACCACCACCAGTTGCAGCGGTGCCGGGTGGCCATCCCGAGGTCGAAGCCAGTAGCTCCCGGCGGAAAGCATCCGACCTGTTTCGTCCACAGGTTGCCAGTGAATGGATTCTCCGGGAGTCAGCGTCAGACTCGTGCGTCGCCGACCGGCGACATCGAACAGGTCAGCGACGACCGGCCGGCCCGCCACCTGACTGAACCCGACCCACCGCAGCGTCGTTCCTTCCCGGACCGGATTCGGAGCCGCGGTCAACCGACCCACCGGCAAAGGCGAGCCATCCGGCACGCCGACCGGCACGACCAGGGTTCCCTCCCGGTGGTAGATCTCATGGTTGCCGTCGCGCCGATCGCGGTAGAGAACGTGGATCGTTCCGTCCCCGGGGGCCTGGAGAGTTGGGCGGCCCGAGGAGCCGGAACCGTTGGACACGCGGACATCTCCGGCGCCGGTGGAATCGAACGGCATACCGGCCGCGGCGCATTGGATCACGATCTCGCGGTTGGTGACCCCAAAGCGGTTGTCATGCCAGGCCAGCCAGGTACGGGCGAACTCGTCGACGGCCAGAGTTGGTTCATCCGCCGTGAAACCGGCGGGGGAGGCCGGTCGCTCGGCCGTCCACGTCCCGTCAATTTCCCGGTTGCGGGCATAAAGACGACGGATTCCCTCGCGGGCATCAACCCAGGCCACGGTGACCCGCCCGGGCCCGTCGACCACCACGACCGGCACCGTGGCCGCCAGGCCGTGCGTCGTCAGCGGAATCGGCGGTTCGAAGTCCACGCTCCCCGCCGGGCGGTGCGTGTAATAAACCCGCCAGTTGCCCGCCGTGTCATCCTGCCAGACGACATGAAGCCCCCCGCGCCCATCCACCACCATGTCCGGAAACTGCGAGTCACCCCCCGTCATCGAGATGTTGAGATCGGCGGCATCGCCCGGTGTCGTATTCCATCCCCCGGCGATACGGCTCTTGGTCAGGATCTCGGCCGCCTGACCGTCGAATCGAAAATCGTACCAGGCCAGATGGCAATTGCCGTTTCGTTCCATGGCGAGCGCCGGCACGTAGCCATTGTCGCCGTTCGTTTCGGGATGCGAAGTGGTGGTCAACCGGCGCTCCGCCGCCGCGCTCGTATCCCAGGCGGCACCGGCCGGCGTTGTCTTGTAATAAACTTCGCAGTTCAGAATGCCGCCGTGCCGGTAGTCATGCCACGCAAGGTGAAGCGAATCGCCGGGCCCTGACACGATCGCCGGGAACTTGGCGCCGAGAAGATTGCCGATCCCCTCCGGCCGGAAGGGGACGACCAGTTCCGCGGCACTCCACGCCCCGCCAGATGGCCGGCGACGCGTCATCACCTGGTAATTGCCGCGCGGCCCGTTCTGCTCGGCCCAGACGGCGTGCAGCCCGCCGGTCCCATCGATTGCCATCGTCCGCTGATTAAGTCCTGTTTCGGAATCAGTGGTCGTGCTCGTGAGCCTCTCCTCGCTTCCCCAGATGGCACCGGAGAGGAGAGTCAGCTTGAGGCGATGGGCGAGGCGGCCCAGGAACCCGTGTCGCCTGCTGGTGCGCCTCATTGCTGGCCCGGCCTCATCGCCCGCTCCGCCAGATCAGCGCCAGACGCCACTCGCGCCCGGGCGCCGGATAGTCCCGAAAGTCCTGGTACGCGGCGCCGGTCATGTTGAGCAGGTGCCCCTCGACGGCCATTCCGGGACGCATCGTCCAGGCGAAGCCCGCATCACCGACCAGGTAGCCTGGAAGCGAACGGGTGTTGGCGCGCGTCGTGAAAACGGGGCCGGTGTAGCTCCACTGCGTGCTGAGCGAGATGGAGCCGAGCGGCAGGCGTCCGAGCGCATTCACCTTGTGTCGGGGTCGATAAATGAGCACGTTGTCGGCCGTGTTGGCGGCCTTGCCGGTCTCGCGCGGGTCAAGCCAGGTGTAGTTGGCTTCGAAGTCGACCCGACGCGTTGTCCCGACAACCCGGAAGCGACCGGACGCCTCGAACTCCGCACCGACGATCCGGGCGCCATCCACGTTGTGGGGCCGCCAGATGCCGGCTGCGCCCGGCTGCCACTGGATCAGGTCATGGACTCGATTCACGAAACCGGTCATGCCGAGCTTCCACGCGCCGAGCGTCACGCCAAGACCCAGATCACCGGTCCACGACTGTTCGGGTCTCAGGTTTGGATTTCCCGCCGCCGATGCCCGGGGCGGCTGGAAGAGATCGTCGAACGAGGGGGGCCGAAAGGCGCTGCCCGCCGCCGCCCGCAACAGAACCGTGGGAGATACCCGGTGCCGCGCCATCAGCATGGGGGAGAGTCGCCCGGCAAAGTCCTCCACACCGTCCAGGCGAAGTGCCGGAATCAGTTCGGTGCGATTGTCACGCCCCAGTGTCACGGTCTGTCGGGCCCAGACCGCCGCGGAATTTCGGAGATGGTGCCCGTCGGTCGAGCTGATCAATTCATCCCGCCGCCCCTCGACGCCGGCATGCAGCAATCCGGCCTTTCCAAAATCGCGATGCTGGTCGGCGCCGATACCCCAGCTGTCGTTGCGATGGCGATCGTCCACGGCGCCGAGTGGAAACCGGGGGTCGGCGAAACCACGTCGCCGCCGCTGGGCGAAGATTCGGACGCTGCTGCCGGCGGACGCACCGGCCAGGAGAGGGCCGCCGGCATGGAGGCCGGCAAGTGTGAGCGCCGCCGCGGAGAATTCGTCCGATTGACGCGCGGTGCCGGAGACAAACTCGGTGCTTCCCGGTATGCCCTTGTCGCTTGATTCGTGACTGGCCGAGAGATCCAGCGAGGAGACCCACGCGGGCTGCCAGGTGACGCGGCCGGAGAGCCATTCGGAGTCGAGATCTCCCCGCACGACGGGTGTGCCGGGTATCAACGGTACGGTGCCGATCGGCGAGGGGCCATCCGATTGACAGAACCGACCGTCCAATCGCCAGTCCGCTTTGGTGTGTCCATCGGCCAGGTGAGCCGACATGAGCCGCGTGTCGAACGAGCCGTACTCGACACGCGCGCCGGCCTCCGAACCCGCCGGAACGCCGCGTGTGACGAGGTTGATCGTCCCGCCGATCGCGTTGGCGCCATGGATGGCCGACGCGCCACCCCGCACGATCTCGATCCGTTCGATGTTGTCGAGCGGCACGTCGGACAGGTCAACGCCACCCCCCTGGGCGGCATTGAGTCGTCGGCCGTCCATGAGCACCAGCACCTGGTCGTTCGACGAACCGCGAATCGAGATCGGCGTGAAGGAGCCGAGCCCCCCCGTTGTGGCCACCCGCACCCCGACAACCGGTCGCAGGATCTGCCCCAGGTTCATCGCACCCGAGGATTCAATGGCCCGCCGATCGATGACCGTCGTGGCCAGGGGGAGCGATGGTTCGCCAAGCCAACGCGGCGCCTCAACGGCCACCTCCGGCAGTTCAAAGACCCCGGCGAGCGTGTCGGGCGCCGACTCGGCCGCGCTCGCGCCGACTGGCTGAATTTCGGGGACAATCAGTGCGGCGGCGACCGCGAGGGCCGCCGCCGCGTTCCAAAACGGACTCACCGGGCCAGCACGATACGGCTGGTGCGGGTTTCGAGCGGTGTGGTCAGCTTGATGAAATAGACCCCCTGCGCCAGTTCCTGTCCATCGCCGGCCTTCCCATCCCAGTCGATGGCATGGTCCCCAACATCCAGCGAACGGGCCAACGGTTGGGCAACCTCACGTCCGGCAGGGTCATGAATCGTCACGGACACCATGCCTGGTGCGCTCAACCGGAACGCCAGCCGCGCCCGACCGGCGCGAAGCGGATTGGGGGAGGGGAGAAGGAGTTGCAGGTTGCCGGAAAACGTCCCGTCCGGCCGGATCACGACGAGCGGTGCGAACGCCTCGAAGCCGCCGGAGCGATCGACGGCGATCAGCCGGTACGCCAGTTCCGACGCCCGGTCATCATCGAAAGCGCCCGGATCGTGAAACGCATATTGTCTGCCCGCGGTCAAACCGGATGTGACCACTCCGGCCGTCGTTTCACCGGTCGTCACCCAGCCCCGCTCACTCCACGGCCCGCTGGTCGTTGGTGCCCGCTCGATGCTAAATCCGACGTGCTCGAACTCGATCGATGTCTGCCACTCGAGCCTCACGTCGGCACCGTCAGCTGTTCCCGTGAAATGGGCGAGCGTCACCGCCACCGGCTCCTCGGCATCGAACAGCACGACATCCTGCGGCCCATCACCGACCGGCAGGGCGCCCAGCAGGGTGTCGTCGCTGTTCAGCACGATCAACTGGTCGTCACCGTAAACGGCGGCATAGGTCCGGCCGGCCTGGTCGAAGTCGACACCCGCCGCGCCGGTACCGATCAGGATCGGATTGGAGCTGTCCCGAAGCGGGACCCGGCTCGACGCGTCGTAGGACAGGAGGCCCAGGAAGTAGTCGCTCAGGTAGCCGATGCCGGCGGTATTGATTGCGATGAATCCGGGCGAGCCGCCGATGTCGAGGCTGTCGATCACCGTCGCGGTTACCGGATCGATGACGAACACGCGGCCGAACGCCGAGAAGTAATTGCCGGTGCAGATGACATGAACCTCGCCGTTCGGCGCCAGCGCCAGGGCCTGCGGATTGAGTCCCACCGGCAGGGTGGCGATCACGGCGTCCGTGGCGGGGTCGATGACGCTGACCGTGCCCGGGTCGTAGCCAAACGTCGCGAAGTCGAAGCCGGTGTTGGCGACGAAGATCCGGCCCGCCGCGGCCAGCACGCCCTGCGGCGAGCGTCCGACGGCTATCGGAGCACCAACCGCGCCCGTGATCGGATCGACCGGCACCACGCGGTTGGTCAGCAGCAGCGAAACGTAGGCCCTGCCCGCTCCGGCGAAGGCGATCCCGTATGGATTCGTTCCGGCACCGGTCAGGATGGTCGGCGGATCGGGATCGACATCTCCCGCCAGGTCGACCACATCGACCCGGTCGCTGCCGCCGCACGGCACCCAGGCATGTGAACCGAACCGCACCATTTCGCTGGGGAAGAGCCCGACCGTATCCAGGTTCAACGTCACCGGCCCGGACGGCGCCACGGCGCTCGCCAGCGTGCGGTCGCCGCCGTGAATCAGGTAGGCGCGCTCGACCGCCAAAGCTCGCATCGGCAATCCCGAAAGCGAAATGAGCGGCAGGATCGCCGCCATGATCAACGGGGCTGAAAAGTGGGTCCGGCGCAAGTAACACGAGGGACGTCGGCAATTCATGATGCGCTCCTTCAGAATCGGTCAGAGACCGCACCTCGCGGTCGGGAACGCTTTCAGAGGGAGAGCATGGGATCGGCACCCGGCGAGAGCCGGGTACGAGACGATGCCGGGCGGCATCGTGACGCGGGAAACCGTCCGTCCACCTTCCCCTCGAAGGTGTTCCGTTGGACCATTTCCCCGGCCGGTCTCCTGGCTCGCGATTCGTCCTACTTCCCGCCCCTTCCCGGAGGCCGTTCGGCCTCCAGTGGGATCTTGCGGGTTTCGTCATCGCTTACAGTGGCGGGGCCGCGTCGGATTTGAACCGACTTCCCGTTCACCGGGGAACTTCGACGAGGAATCGCCGTCATTCGGCGAGTCCTTGCCAGTGAGAACGCTACTACATGGTGGTGGTGGGAGTCAATTCGAAGAATATTTCCTGACCTGGCGGGAAGTCCATTGGTCAGCCCGTACATTTCGAGGTCGGGACGGGCGTACCTCCTGACTTATGCAAAGAGCCGTAGTCCGCTTCCCTCGAGGCGTTCGAAGTCGGACCGGTTTGTGGTGGCCAGCCGTGCCCCGATCCGGATCGATACGGCTGCCACCATGCAGTCCGCGAGGGTGCCGCGCCTCCGTCCCGAATCATTGAATAGCCGGGCGGCAATCTCCGCATCTTCTTCGGTAAAGGGTGTGCGTTCCGCCAGCAGCCGACCCGCAATGTCGATTTCACCGGCCGACACGGGACCACAAAGGAACTCGGTCCAGGCGACGGCGCTGACCCCAAGCGCCTCTCCTGACTCGATCCACAGTCTGAACTGCCGATCCTGGGGGGTGCCGCGAATCAGACTTCGGATCAGGTAGCCGGTGTCGAGATGAATCACGACTTCGTCCGCGAGCGCCGCGGGAAGCTGGCACGCTCATCGCGAACGATGGACTCCCAGTCGGCTGCATCCCGCTCGGACAGGTTCAATCGGCGTTGCAGCTCGTCCAGGGCCTTCCGCGGATCATCCGCGAGAGCCAGTTCGCCTTTTGCCGCGGCTCCGATGATCCGTCGCAGGGCCTCGGACTTGGAGACTTTCCAGCGCCGCGCCATCACGTCGAGTGCCCGCACCGTCCGGGTGTCCAGCGAGTAGGTTGTCTTGATGCTTGTTATGGCCATAATGTAACTATAGTAAGGCCATACCCTGTTTCTGTCAACCGAAACGGGCGCTCGCCCCTCTAGAAAACAATCCCGAAAGTCACCGGCACGACCTTGATGTTCTCCTCGTCGATGACACCCTTGTCGGTGTAAACATTGTCGAGGCGCCCCTCGGCGAAAATGCTCATCGATTTGCTCAGTCGAAACTGAAACCCGACCGCCCCGTTGATGCCGAATTCAACCTCGGGCTCTTCATTCGTGAGTTCGGGATCGTCGAGATCCTGCTTGATGCGGAAGGCCCCGACACCGGCCGAGACGTAAGGGCGAAAGGCGCCGAGCGGCAGCGCGTAGACGACGTTTCCGAGCCCCGACAGGATCTGCGTCGACGCGTCGGCTCCGACCGGAATGCCGCCCCCGGACACTTCGACGCCGCTCAGTTCAAATTTTTGGAAGGACAGGTCGAGGCGCACGCCGACCGGCATTCCGGCCGGCTGAAATGTCACCATTCCCCGGCCGTTGAAGCCGGTATCGAAAGCACCCTTGAAATCCCCGGACACCGGCACACTGACGCCGCCGCCGAGCCAGAACCGGAGCGGCTTCTGCCCGCTGCCCATCATGGATTCGAACTGGGCACTGGCCGCCGGGGCGGTCATGAGAAGCGTCACCGCGGCAATCAAGGCGATCCGGACGGACTTTGAATGCACAAAGCCTCCTGCAAGTTCAGACGAGAGCAAAACGCGAGGGACGGCGGGTCACCCCCCGATGGCATGCATCGGGCGGTCGGGCTGGTGAAACTTTTTCGGATTGTTGATCTCGTGACCTTCCCACTTTTCGCGGACATTACCGCAAACGAGATCGGCGATGTCGCCGTCACCGGCGCCGCCCCGGAGCAGGGCCCGCACGTCGGCCTCCGCCAGCGCAAAGAGACAGTTGCGGAGCTTGCCATCCGCCGTCAACCGAATGCGACTACACGAGCCGCAAAAGGGTCGGCTGATCGAGGCGATTAGGCCGATACGTCCGATGCCATCCAGGAAGCGATATTCCTGCGCCGGCGCCTTCGGGTCGGCGCCGGGTACTGGCTCCAGCGGCCCGATGCCGTCGGTCAAAATGGCCAGGATGTCATCGGCCAGGAGGACCTGGTCCCGCCGCCAGCCATGATCAGCGTCGAGCGGCATGAACTCGATGTAGCGGATTTCATGTCCTTCCCGCCGGCCAAACTCCGCCAGGGACACGATGTCCGGCTCGGAGAGCCCCTTCACGGCCACAGCATTCACCTTGATTGCGTCAAAGCCGGCCGTGCGGGCGCCTTCGATTCCGGCCAGGACCTGATCGAGCGCGTCCCGGCGGACGATTTGCCGAAAGCGTTCGCGGTCCAGCGAATCGAGGTGGACAGTCACCCGCGAAAGACCCGCCTCACGGAGCGGCACTGCGGCGTCGGCCAGGAGGAGGCCGTTGGTCGTCAGCGCGATCTCTTCAATTCCCGGGATGGCCTTTAGGAACCGTACCAGTTCGGGCAGGTCGCGCCGGACCAGCGGTTCGCCACCGGTGAGGCGGATCTTCCGGACGCCGAGGCCGGCCACAACCCGCACGAAGCGGCCGATCTCCTCGTACGTCAGGAGGTCGGCGCGAGGCATGTAGTGGGGGTTGTCCTCCGGCATGCAGTAAAAGCAGCGGATGTTGCATCGGTCGGTGACCGAGATGCGAAGGTTGTCGTGCCGGCGGCCGAATTTGTCGATCATCACGCCTTCCGCGAGACAACCACGATCGTCTTGTCGTCGGCCGCCGGGGCGCCCTGCTCGTGGGCCAGCACGGCGGAAAAAATGGCGGACACCATGGCCTGCGGCGTGGCGCTACCTTCCGCAAAAGCGCCGACGGCCGCCTCGACCAGCCGGTCGTCGCCGAAGAAATCGTTGTCCCCCCGCACGGCCTCGGTGACACCGTCCGAGTACAGGATGAACTGGTCGCCCGGTTCCAGCGTCAGCTCGCCGCCGACGAACGGGATGTCCGGCAAGAGGCCAACCAGCGTCCCGCCGTCGTTGTGCCACTCGATTTCGCCCGAGACACGCAGAACGAGGGCCGGATTGTGCCCACCGTTGCAGTACGACACCCGCCCGGAAGCCGTGTCGACCGTGGCCCAGAAGAGAGTGACGAAACGCCCGTCGGTCATCGTCGACAGGAGCAGCTTGTTGAGCCGCGTCATCAGGTCGGCCGGCCCGAGCCGTTGCGCGGCCAGCGCCCGCATGTTGGTCACGACGTTTACCATGTAGAGGCAGGCGGGCATCCCCTTGCCGGACACATCGGCCACGGCCAGGTGGAGTGAGTCGTCGGTTTTTTCCAGGTGGTACAGATCGCCGCCGACCTGTCGGGCCGGCTCGTACGCGGCGGCTACCTCCCAGCCAGGCACGTCGGGCATCGAAGCCGGCAAGAGTGAATGCTGAATAGTCCGTGCCGCATCAAGTTCCCGCTCCAGTTCCCGTAGCCGTCGCTCCTCCGTGGCCAGGCGGGCGTTCTCCTGGATCTGGGCACACTGCATTCCCACGATCGAGAGGAGTCGCTGGTCGGCCTCACCGAACCCCTGCGGCGAATTCGCATTGAGCACAGCCAGAAGCCCGATGATCTGCTTCTTGTAGAAAAGTGGCACGGCCAGGATCGAGCGGAGGCCGGGGGGACCACCGGCCGGGCCCATCTTGAGGCGCGGGTCGCCGGCCACATCGTTGGTCAGGAGCGGGGCCTGTTGGCGCTGGATCCAGTCCAGGATCTGGAGATTGATCCGGAGCGGTAACCCCGGAATTCCTCCCTCGAACACGCGGGCCACGGTGGCCAGCGGGGAGGTTTCAACGGTCGACATCTTCCAGATGGCACCCTGCTCGGCTTTGACGCGATCGACGCAGGTCTTGATGATGGCCTGTTCGGCAGCTTCCGGACTCTCGGCCCGGGCTACCTGCATGGCCACATCGTTCAAGAAATCGAGTTCCTCAATGGCGGCATCAAGGCGGGCCGATTCGGGACGGGCGGCTTCGGGGGGCGTGGAC
>Ga0163150_10009705_pt1 | contig 10569 bp, 10 predicted proteins | sample OliLakLV19P2IB_FD_148628 | JGI IMG/M metagenome (GOLD analysis project Ga0163150, IMG submission 148628) | Freshwater microbial mat bacterial communities from Lake Vanda, McMurdo Dry Valleys, Antarctica - Oligotrophic Lake LV.19.P2.IB | ecosystem: Environmental > Aquatic > Freshwater > Lake >...
GGCTGGGGGTGAGGGGGGGCGACATACCTCAATTCACTCGAGTTCGCAGGGCTTTTTCATGCGCCGTTGGAACGCCACGTTGGATGAAAACGGTGTAGGTGTGGCGCAGACCGCTGCTTCTGGCGGGTTGCGGCTTTTCGTCTCGGGACCTCGAACTGCCGCGGACCTGCCAAAAAACGGCTGGTCCGCGCTACACGGTCCTATTTCACAGGGGCTGACTGGCGCACTCCGAATCGCTCAGAGAGTTGGTTTCCTGCTTGTTTGTCTGCTGCTCTCAGCGTCGCTTCTGAGCGCCCAGGAAACTCCTCCGCCCGAGCCCGCCAAAGAACCTCAGCCGGCGCCACCCATCTTCGGCATGGACACCACCGGGACACTCGATTTGGGCTATCGCTGGAACGCGGGCCTGCGGGGCAGCCGCGATCTCTATCGAAGCCTGGTCAACCTGGGTGAAGGCCCCAGACTGCTGGGCGCCAACCTCACTATGAACAGTCCACTCGGGGCGGGGAAGTACATCGACCGGTTGCAACTGAACGCTTCCGCCTGGGGAGGTGACCCCTACAACACACTGCGGCTGTTTGCGGAGAAGTCAGACGTGTACCAGTTTTCGTTCGACTATCGCAAGGTGGACTATTTTAACTTCATCCCTTCGTTCGCGAATCCGCTTCTTGGGCAAGGCATCTTTCTGGGCCAGCATTCTTTCGATTCCACCCGCCGGACAATGGATTTCGATCTGACCCTGCGTCCCGGCGCCACCGTTTCGCCGTTTGTCGCCTATTCGCGCAACTCCGGTTTCGGCCCCGGAGTCACGACCTTCACGGCCGACGGCAATGAGTTTGCCGTCACCAACCAGTTGCGCGATACCAGTGACTACTATCGTGGCGGCGTCCATTTCAACCTCTCGCGCATCAATCTGACGCTTGAACAAGGCCTTCTGACATTCAAGGACGATCAGCGGATTTTCCAGACCGATGGCACCAATCGCGGCAACCGAAGCACGCCGCTCCTGGGGCAGAGTGTGGTGCTGGGACAGCTGGACGAAAACTACCATTCGCGGGGGACCACGCCAGTCAGCCGCGTGCAGCTGGCCGCGACGCCGTGGGAGAAGTTGACGGTGGCCGGCCGATTTGTGTACAGCAAGCCCGATCTCGATTTCGACTATGACCGGCGCTCGGTGGGCAATTTTGTCTCGTTCGACGTCCTGCGCGTGTTCACTGGCGAGCTGGCCACTGCGTCGTCGGAAGCCAGCCGGCCTCACATTCTTGGAAACCTATCGGTGGAGTTCCGGCCCGTCGAGCGGGTGCGGATTCTGGAGTCTCTGGTCACCGACCGGTTTCATATTGCTTCGTCGTCCTCGCTGGGCCGTTCGCTCACCGGCACGCGTCCACTCGCGGGACCAGCGGACCCAAACAACACCTTCACGTCTGCAGAGGCTGACGCCAATCGCTTTGCCGTTAACCTGAACCAGAATCAATTGGAAGGGGTCGTCGATCTGACGTCACGCATCTCGGTGCGTGGCGGCTATCGAGCGGTTTGGTCGGATACGCGACTGCAATCGCTGGCATCGGGCGAGGAGCAAGCCATAAGCTTGAGGCGCAACGTCGGGCTGGCAGGTTTCAGTTTTCGTCTGCCGCGCAAAGCCGATGTCTCTTTAGATTTTGAAGCCGGCGAAGGTAACCGGGTATACGCACGCACCGACATTCTGGACTATCGCAAGGTTCGCTTGCGCGGCCGCTATCGCCCCTGGGAAGTCCTGACGTTGAGCGGCGCCTTCTCGCTGATGGATCACGAGAATACCCGTCCCGACTTGGGGTATGACTTCAAGAACCGCGGCTTTACTCTTTCTGCGAGCCTGGCCCCAGCGGGCGGCAAGCGTCTGTCGGCGAACTTCGACTACTCGCGGTCAGATCTCACGTCGGACATTCTGTTTATCATCCCGCAATTGTTTACCTCCGACCGTTCGCTCTATGTCGAAGACAGCCACTATGGGGGCGTGAGTCTCGATGTCGCGGTGGTCCGTGATGTTTGTGTGACTCTGGGCTATCGGGTGCTCAGTGCCACAGGCAATCGGCCGCTGAACTACCATCAACCTCACGCTGGCTTGGTGATCCCGCTCAACCGCCGCATCGCCTGGACGACCGAATGGCGGTACTATGGCTATAACGAACGCGGAGCAGCTTTTCAGGATTTTCACAATCATCTGATCACAGCCGGATTGCGGTTCAGTTATTGATAGGTGACAGGTTACAGGTTGCAGGGGACAGGTGACAGATGTGGCGTTTCTTTCCTCTGTTCCCTGTCACCTGTGACCCGAAACCTCAATCAACAAGGAGGAAGAAGAAATGAAAGTGCTCAAGCTCGGGATCCTGTTGGGAACGGCTCTCGGGGTGGCGTTGCTGTTTTCTACAGCGCCTTCCAACGCTTCACAGAAGTTCGCGAAAGAGACAGGCAAGAAATGTATGGATTGCCACACGAAGATTCCCAAGAAGGGCGACAAGGACATTCAGCTCACGGAATTGGGAAAGAAGTTTGCTGAGAACGACCACAAGCTGCCTAAATAGTTTCTGTCGCAAAACTCGTTCTGCGGCGGTTTTGGTAGCTGTGGTAGCCACGATAAACGCGCTGTGCGCGTTTATCGTGGACAGCTGTTGCCGCGGAGACCTTCGTCCGAAGCGTCAGCGGTGCCTCGCGACAAGAACTAAGGGGTTTCTCTTCGAATCCCGCCGCCGTGGCTGTGCGCGAGTCAGGCGCTGGAATGGCGCATTTCGAAAAAGTTCCTCTGCCAGCCGGGGAATTGGCAGTCAATCTTGAAGCCAACGGAGGCGTGTGCCCATGAAAACCTTTACCGCCTTTATAATCTCAATCTTGATGGCAAACGTGTCATGGGCCCAGATCTCAAAGAAGCTGGAGGCCGCCGATTTCAAGACTTCCTCCCACTGTAGGCAGTGTCACCAGCAGATCTACGATCAATGGACGACTTCGACGCATTCCCGGGCCTATCGGGATCCTATCTATCAGGTGTTCTTGCGCCGCATTGATGAGCAGAGGCAAGGGAAGCTGACGCGGTTCTGCGTCTCATGCCATGCTCCGCTGGCTACCGTTACCCGCAGTGTTCCGGAAAAACTCTTTGACGGTCAGCCGAAGCCTGCACTACTGGAGGAGGGTGTTGCTTGCGAGTTCTGCCACACCATTCCCGGTTCAGAGCTCGAGTTGAAGAGGTTGAGTCTGGGGGCATTCGTGTTTCCGCGAACCGGTCAGACAAATACCCTGTATGGACGCCATGCGGATGCCAAAACCGATGCCCACCCAACCGAGCCATCGAAATTCCTGCTGAGTTCTGAACTGTGTGGCACCTGCCACCGCTTTGGGCACCCAGCTTCGGGCATGCCGATTCAGAATACCTATGAGGAGTGGAAGAACAGTAGTTATGCGGCTGAGGGTAAGCGTTGCCAGGACTGCCACATGCCAGCGTATTCCGGAAGGGCTGCCAATGATGGGAAGGATCGACCCGAATTGCACGCGCATGTCTTCATGGGTGGACACACGGAAATGATTCGAAAGGCGGCTACTGTTCAAGTGCAGCCAAGCTGGAAAGACGGCCGCAAAGAGACGCTTGATGTTACGGCCTCGGTTTCCAACGTCGGTGCAGGACATCTGATTCCGACGGGCATTCCCGGCATCCGCGAAATGTGGCTGGAGGTTTCGGTATTTAACGGTTCCCAGGTTGCCGCCACCCAGAAGCGATCATTCACGTTGGAGCTGTTCGATCGCGAGGGTAAGCTAGCCATGCCGTGGGACGCGGTGCGGTTCGGCAAGGACACGCGCATCGGTCCCAGGAAATCGCGGGTTGAGCGGTTTAGCTTCGGGCTGACGAATGCCAATGAAGTTCGCGTTGAGGCGAAATTGCTGCATCGGCTGGTTTCCGAACAAGCTGCCCGATACGCCGGAGTGCCGCCAGCGCCCGCCATGCCAATGGCGGAGGCCGCTTCGGCAGCGCCCTGATGGATTCCATGGGACCGATTGCTGGACAAGCATCGTTGTGGTGATCGGGTTTAACCCTGGCGATGTTCACCGACTGCCTGGAGTTCGATCCGCCGGTCGCCATCCTGGTGGCGCTGAGTATTCTATGAAAGGCATCTAGCAATTGTCGAAGCCGGGCCTCGATGACGGGGCACTTCCTCGAACTCACGGCAGCCGCCGCTTCATCCGCTCCCGATTGCCCCACACCGACTCGGTGTGATCCAGAATGTCGCGAGGCGTGAACCAAAACCGCTTCATCTGGCCACGGCTGTGCAGGCGAGTCTGATCGTTGTAGTGCGGCGACGCGCGATTCTGAGACTGGCCATAAGGCAAAAGGCTCCAAACTTCCTTCGGCTCCCCCTCCATCACGACCATCAAGTGTCCCCAGCCATCGTTGCAGTAAATCTGGCCGTTCTCCTGTTCGATGCCATGGTCGGGATGGAGAACTCCGTACATCGTGTTGCCATCCATCGGAAATGTTTCGCCACCTCGAACCGTGATATTCACCTTGCCCCACGCGACTTCGGTCGATCCAAAGTTCTTCTCAATCCGCTCAAGGCCGGCTTTCAGAGCCGCAAGGGCGCGCTTTCGTTCCTCGGCCGCTTGCACATCGATGCTCTTCCGTTCCTGCGACACAAACCTGGAGAACCGTCCAGGGAACAGTTCCTGGTAGGCCTTGCCCCAAAAATGGAGAACCGTGTAAGCCGCCGAATCCCGTGAAGAACGCCGATCCCAGGCATTGAGAAGCTCGACAGCTTTTTTGAGGCGAGCATCCGCTTTGGGTTCAGCCCCTGCTACAGCACTGATCAGGAGCGGCACAATCACATCCGCAGGGAGAACATACGTGTCCAGGGCGAGTTGCTTGATGTCTTCCAGCGTAAACTTTCGATTCTCGCCGAGGACATGGAACAGCCGTTCCCCCCTCGTATTGAGGGCCTCCTCTCCAGCGTCGGCCTTGGGCAGAGATTGAAGGTAGTAAGCCGCAGGTTCGAGCGGACGCAGGCCGGAGTTTGTGGTCACAACCCAATGCGGCGTGTTGCAGTTCTGTAGGAAGCCGGAGGCAGGGTTGAGAACCTGGGGATACACCTCGAGCGGCAAAAAGGGTCCCCACTCTGTCTCTTTCAACCAGCCGGGAACGGGCTTGCGCCAGTCGAAGCCCTCGGCGCGTTTTGCCACGGTTCCATTGTGAATCCAATAAATGTTCCGGGCATCCGAATACAGCAGGTTCCACTTGGGCATTCGTTGCTTCCCGACGACACCTTTGAACTCCTCCAGATTCTTTGCCGTCATGAATCCGTACAGATTTGTGGAGTAGTTCACCCCTTCGAAGTTCGGCAGCTTCACGGAATAGGCGCGCTGCCGCTTGCGGTCGAATTTCAGGATCGGGCCGTGGTGCGTGTAGTAGAGCGGAAGCGTCAAAGATTCCATCCCTCGCGGCCCTTTGATCCGAAATGTTTCCTGCTCCACGCGGATGGGCCTCCACGATCCCTCGTACGCGTATTGAAGCGGGTTCTCCGGGTTCAGCTTCTCTTCGTAAATGTCTGAAATGTTCGGGCTGTTGTAAGTTGCCGACCAGGTGATGCGGTCATTGAAACCGTCCAGAAAGAACGGGCTCCCAAACCAGCTGATGCCGCCGGTATTGAGCTGGCCCGGTGTAATGAGATGAGCCTCGTAATTCTGAAACCGATTTGCCCAGGGCATATGGGTGTGTTCGACATGCATCACGCGGCCATTGGCAGACCTCTGCGGTGCGATGGCAAAGTGATTCGATCCGAGGTTGGGAAAGGTGTAAGGCTTGTCGGCCAGCTTCGACAATGCGTCATGCACGCTGTAGAAGCGGAAATATTGACTTCGTTCCAGAGCTTCAATGTCTTCAGGCGTCACCCGATCGATCCAGGCTGGAACCTCCGAGCGATGCTCTTCGATGTAGGCATTCACGCCCCTCGCAAAGCCATCCAGAATCCGATAGGTCTTCGGGTCGATCTCATTTTTCCTCTCAGTTACTCCCTTTCGGGTACGGAGCAACCGCTGCAGATAATCTCCGTCCCAGCGGTAATCATAGGGAATGAACTGCAGATACCCTTCACCCAGAGCTTCGAAACCAATGACCTCTGCCCGGCGGCCCTGGGCGTCCCGATACTGGAGCATCATTTCTTCCAGGTGGTCCTGCGCCTGCGCGTAGCCATATCCAAAGAACGTCGCTTCCTGGGTTTCACCCACAATGTGAGGAACGCCGTAAGTGTCGCGGTAGATCGTCACCTGTGCTGCCAATGGGTCTTTCGTCTGCGCTTGTGCTGCGTGAGACAGGCTGAGCAAGAAGAGGACAATCCACAAAACCCGATTCAGAAGAGTTGACATTCGATTTGGCTCCGGTGGCGCTGAAACCTCACGCGATTTTCAAGAGAATCATTGCCAGTCTTGCACGCATCCGCAATAGAGTTCGGTTCCCCTCGCCCCAGCACGGGAGAGGGGCTAGGCGTGAGGAGGCGAGCACCTGGCCCATTCTCTTGGGGGTTCTAAGCGATCCTGTTGTCTGTCGCACGGTCGGCCTCTCTGTCTTGGAACATTCTGCCTCTCCCCCGCGTATCTCTGAGTGCTTCCACATTCACGCAAGGCACGAATCCCATGAACACGCGCTTTGCTAAACGGAAAATGTTGCTGCGCGTTCTCCTGTTCGTCACAACCCTCCAGGCACGTGCTCAGTCTCCCCAAAAGACGGCACCCCCTGACGAACTTTTTCGCACCATTGCGTCATTCGACAGTGCCCTCTTCGAGGTCCTACAACCAGTGCGATCTGGAGAAGTTTGGCGCATTTCATAGACGAGGTGGAGTTATGGTGCGGTCGAGATGGAAGTGCATCGCTTCCACCAGCCAAAGGTGGATCCGAATGAGCCGGTCGGGGTGGCAAAGTTCATTCTTCTCTGGCAAAACAAGGAGGGCGTCTGGAAGATCACGCGCGTGATTAGCTACGATCACCGGTCTCTTCGTCAGTGACGCGGTTCTTACTCGCGAAAGTATTCGCCGGACGGCCTGCCGTCCAGAAGTTCCATTACGGTCACAAACATCTCGGGCGGGATATCTTTCACTGCTGCCTTGTGCGATTCGATACTGTCCCAAATCTCAAGGATCACGAACCTGCCCGGGTCGTCCTTGGCTCTGAAGCAGCTTGCACGACAAGCAACCGCGGGACGACGCAATGCTGGGGATAACCTGTCCGAGAAGGGCTCGGAGTGCATCGGTCTTAGCTTCTTTTGCCCGGGAATCATTGATGCGTGTGACACTCATCGTACCCTCCTGATTGTATGCGTAAGCCCTGTATTGCGGAGCCGGCGGGACTGCCCGGTTTGGGAGAGCAGGACTAACGTCACACCGAGTGTGACCGAACCGTTGGAGGCGCGTCAAAGCTCTTGTATTGGCGTTTAGCGTCCCGGGTTTCGTGAGCTGCCTTAGTAGTGAGTTTCATAAATACGGTCACGTATTTCAAGCCCATTTGCAGTGCGGCAGCTTGCTGCCGCTTTCATAGCGCAAGGCTTGCTTCGCGCGCATTCCCTTGGCGCAGCAAGCTGCGCCCCCGAGTTTGTACATTTGGAGTGCGGCGACGTGTCGCCGCTTTCCCAAGCGCGACGCGTCGCGCTTGACAAAGCGCCGTCGTGCCGGCGCACTCCAAGGGGCCAAGCCTTTGGCTTGGCGAGGCGCAGGAAGCTGCGCCGAACCAAAGCGTCAAGCAAGCTTGCGCACTCCAAAATACGGCACCGCATTTATGGAATGGTGTACTTAGCTAGTGGTTCTTCCGCACGGTCGGGGCGCCTCTCCAGAAGCGGCTGGATCGCTCTGGCCGCCAGACCCCAGACCTTCTAGCGCCGAACGTCACGCTGGAAAACGACGATGTACACGACGGCGTTGATGAGCAGCACGATACCACCTAGTGCCCACTGGAGCTCGCGAGATAATGACGCCGGGTAGAGGATGGGCAGCAGGTAGTGCTCAATGAAGCTGGAGGTGTAGGCGGTGCCACCGCCTTGCTCGCGCAGCCAGTTTTCGAGAGGAGTGAGGGGGCAGACCCGGCCGGCGAATTCGATCCACGCTCCCCAGCCCGCCGCGGGAATGTGTACCCAGGCAACGCGCCGCCAGCGCGCGGCCATTAAGCCTCCCAGGACGACGAACAAGACAAAGCCGAGATGCAGAATAACCGTGGCATCGGCGAGAACGCGAAAAGGCATCACGGGAGTCCCAAAACCTCCTGCCACGGTTGCATGACTGCCTACCAACCTCAAGCTCAGCCGCGACCCTTTGCGGGGAGATTGGTCCGTGGTACAGGCGGATCAGAGTGCCAACACGTCAGAGCCCCGTGAAGAATCTTCCATCGCCTTTCCACTTGGATCCATAGAAACGTGACAAGAAAAGTCGTTCTGGCTTGAGGCTGACGAAGCGCGACCATGCTTATATATGCTGACCTGTTCTGAAAATCCGTCATCCTTGATGGCTTGCCCATCACTCAAGCTTGGCGATTCCTAGCTCAGCCTGAGATCGATGCTTCGTCTCGAGCCTGCATGTCGAGCAGGAGAAGACTCTGATAGATAAAAGTGTGCACCGGGACCTCGACGCCGGCATCCCGTCCCAATCGCACCACCGCACCGCTCTGTGACGCCAGTTCCGACGGGCGTCCCGCGATGATATCGCGCTGCATCGACGCTGTTCCTTGCGCAGGTAAGTTGTCGATAAACGCCAGCGTCTCGGCAATGGCCTCGTGCGGCAGTGCCACCCTGTGTGTCACTGCGACGGCATGAATTTCCTGCAAAGCCTGTTTCAGCATTTGGCGTGTTTCCGGCTGGGTTCTGATCAGGCCAATGGGCGCGCGTGTCAATGCGCCCATGCCACTCCACGCAGCGATCAGCAGAAACTTTCGCCACATCGCGACACGAATGTCCGCGGGAATTTCTACGCGAACGCCCTTGGCGCGCGAGAACGCGTCTCGCAAACGCTCTGCACCCTGGCTTTGCTGCTTGTCCAGTCTTCCGAAAGCGACGTACGGGTCGATGCCCGCATGCCGAATGTGTCCCGGCGCCACGACGGAACTCATGATGCGGCACAGCCCGCCCAGCACGTGGTCTGTGCCCAGCACTGCCTCCAACTGCGAGGGTGCCTCAACGCCGTTCTGCAGCGGCACCACAACCGTCTCCGCGCCAATCATGGGGCGTAAGGCCCCGGCGGCCTGGGAAACTTGCCATGCCTTGACGCACACGAGGATCGCATCCACCGGCCCGATCGCCAGGGGATCTTCGCTGGCCTGCGCCGGTTGGACGATAAAATCGCCCTCGGTGCTCTCTACACGCAGGCCGTCCCTCTGAATGGCTCTGAGGTGATCGCCGCGAGAAATGAACACCACATCCTGGCCGGTTTCTGCCAGCCGGCCACCGAAATACCCACCCACGCTACCTGCTCCGAACACCGCAATCCGCATCTGGCTCCTCGTCTGCTAAGCACTGAGTCTCATAGTCACCGTAACGCTTTTCCGGGGTCGCCGCCACATTCCAAGGTTGCGGCGAAAACTTTGGAATGTGGGAGGCCGTCTCCGACGGGCGACCGTTGTGCATCGAATCCCTTGTCGCCGCTCGGAGAGCGCCTCCCACATTCAAGCGCATCTTGAAATCGTATTCACTAATCCTAGTCGGCCTTGGCAGATCAAGGAAGCGTATTGCGGTCGAGCCGCACCCATCCGCCGGCAGGTGTCATCTCCCACAAATCACCATGCATGTCACACCACTCACCGAAGGGTTGATCGCTCTTCGGCTCCGACCCGAGCCGCAGGACGTGTCCGTCAGGATCTTCAACCTGCATCTCGCAAGCCCACGGATAGTTGGTCGGCGGATGCCGCACCTTTGCCCCTTTACTCCGATACTCCTCGAACAGAGACTCGATGTCTCCGACGCCGATCCAAACCCAGCTCCCAGGATTCCGTTGATCGCCCTCGCACAACATCATGCTGCATCGATCACGCGAAACGGAAGTTATAATCCCAGGTTGCTGCCAGTCCAGTTGGAACCCTAGCACCCCCACATAATAGTCGATGCTGGCCGGAAGGCTCTGCACCCGGAGAATTGGGGTGATCCCTTCAAACACGGTTGCAGTTGCCTTGGGTGCCTCAGCTCCAGTCATTGTCGGGTCCTCCGACGGTCGGTTACGGCGCCGCCTCAGCTGCGCGGCCGTCCGGGTGGCTGCTGGCCAAGCCGGATGGCTGTCTGGGCGGGATAGGTTCCTCGCTCCCGGTCGGGACAATCGCCTTCAGAGCATTGCTTGACGGACGAGCTTCCAGCAGCCGCGTTCGCTGGCGAACTCCATCGCGAAGTTCATCAACACTCTTCCTATTCCTTGCCTGTGCAGCCGCTCGTCCACGCAGACGTCCTCCACGACCGGAAGCTGTGAAAACATTATTCAAAAAAGGTCTTGACTAGCGATATCGCTATGATATACTGCCTCCATCCTGGAATTCCTACCGGAGGAGACCGTCATGGGCCACCAGTCCAAAGTGCAGGTGATCGAACGCGAAGGCAT
>Ga0163150_10009707_pt1 | contig 10568 bp, 7 predicted proteins | sample OliLakLV19P2IB_FD_148628 | JGI IMG/M metagenome (GOLD analysis project Ga0163150, IMG submission 148628) | Freshwater microbial mat bacterial communities from Lake Vanda, McMurdo Dry Valleys, Antarctica - Oligotrophic Lake LV.19.P2.IB | ecosystem: Environmental > Aquatic > Freshwater > Lake >...
CGCAAGGAACTCGATGCGCCGCGAGACTCGGTGGCAGCGGGGTCGTTGGCGCCCCCTGGAGGCATGTTGCCTGAGGCGCCGGTGGTCGATGCGACGACGATGCCGCAATGGGTGGAGGAAGATGTCGAGGGCAACCTGATGATGCAATCGATCGATCCGGGCGCGACTCAACTCACGCTCACCTTCTCATTCCCATCCACCGAGGCTGCGGCACGTGCGCTGTTGCCGCTCGCAGAGTGGTTGACGGATGAGTATCAATCCCAATTGGCGCCGGAATCCTAACGCGCCCGCTTGCGCAGCGCATCGCGTAAGGCCAGCCGGGTGGTGCGCCGTTCCATCGCATCGCTGTTGCGACGTCGATCTTCATCGGTTTCCAGGATGAGCTCCGGCACCTCGGTGGGACGGAAATCAGGGCCCGCCATATGGACATAGGTGACATACGCGGAGCCGGTGACAAATTTGCGTTGCGTCAGGATTTCCTCGCCCCAGATCTTCACCCCGACTTCCATGCTCGTTTCATGGACCGCATTGACCGACGCCCGTAGCACGATTAAATCGCCGACGCGGATCGGACGCAGGAACGCCATCGAGTCGATCGACGCGGTCACGACGTAGCCTTCCGCATGGCGCGAAGCCGCCATCACCCCGCAGATGTCGACCAGATGCATGACCCGTCCGCCGAGGATGTACCCATAGGGGTTGGCATCGTTGGGAAGGATGAGCTCGGTCATTTCCGAGCGGGAGGCGGAGACGGGTTTGGAGGTAGAGATCATGGTCGACAGGGTAGCAGGAGGAGCGGCGTACAACGCCGCGGTCCCTATCCCTGCTAGTCGCTGGGGATGAGATAGAGAATCAGGATCCCGAGACATCCGCAGAAGAAGCCGAGAATGGCGCCGAATCCGGGGCTCTTCCCCTTCGATGCCGCGATGTTCGAGCCCCACCATGCGAAGAGGAGATTCACGACGAGCGTCGTAATGGTGTTCGCGGCATTGAGGTGCTCACCGTACTGTTCCATGCGGACTACCTCCAGGTACTTCAACGACGTGCATTGTGCCGCGAAGTTGCGTTCAACGTCGACGGGGGCCGAGCAGGATCGCGAGCCAGCCGACAGGTCCCAGATGCATGCCGACGAAGAGCGCCAGCCATTGATTGCGGCGACTCCAGCCCTTGATCACTCCACAGCCGACCCCTATCGCCCCGCAGAGCGCGGTCGATCCCACAAGCCAGGCGGCGGAAGGCGGCATAACGAGTAGCGTAGCGCGATTCTGGTGCAGGTCATACGTGCGCCATCTTTATCGGGTTTAATCATGCCGATGCGATCCCCCGCCCTCCTGGGTCTGACGCTGCTCCTTCTCGGGCTCATTGCGAGTCCGGCCTTCGCGTACCCCGCTTACGACGGACCCGTGGTTAACTCGGGAGCGGCGTTCAGCGAGGGGCAAGTCGCGGGCCTGCAATTGCAGCTGAAGCAGCTGGAAGAAGAGCTGGAAATCCGCGGCACGATCCTGGCACTGCCCGCGCAGGGCACCTGGGACCTCCAGGGCTTTTCTAATCGGGTGCTCCTCGAATGGCAGGCGCAAGGGGTGGTCGGCGATCGCAGCTTCCTGCTGATCCTCGTGCCCAGCCAGAACCGTATGGCGCTGACCCTCGATGCCGCGCTCACGGAAAAGCTCGATCCCTGGACCGCAGCGCAACTGACCGAACGACTCGCGGTCCAGTGCGAGGAGGGGCAGCTCTATCTCGCCTCCCAGGCGCTTATCACGCAGCTCCAGCAAGCGCCGGAACTGAAGCCAGTAAATCCGCGGGCGCGACAGATCACCTGGAGCTGGGTCATCTTCGGGTCACTCATCATCATCGGCACCGCGTGGCGGACCTGGTTCAAATGGCAACAGAAGCAGAAGGAACAGTTGTAAGAATCCGGATCGCGTCAGCACCATCTATACTCCGCTTGTTAAGTCACCGACCGCTATGCAGGCCGCACTCGCACCCGTTTCTGACCCGCTGCTGCTTCCGGTACCCGGGAGCCTGCCGTCGTTGGAACCGCTCCTCGCCGAGTTCGGAATCGGGACGCTGCTGGAATGTCCGTTTTGCGAAGGGGAGCTCCATGAGCCGATCGCCGATGAGTGCCCCCACTGCGCGAGTCCCCTAGAGGCCCACCGTGCGTTATCGAGCTTTGCGGCGCAGATGCTGCGCGAGGCATCGCTGGAGATCGCGCAGGGGCAGCTCAGCGATGCGCGGGTACGCCTGGAACTTGCGCGAGAAGTCGATCAGCGGGCCGGACTCGCGGCCCTCTACCTCGAAGCGCAGGCGGCGGAATTCGCGAAAGAGTTCACCCACGCGATCCTGCTCTATGCCGAGTTCGGGCGACTGCTCAAAGTCGACGACCCCATGTATGCCGACGTGAATCTTCATCTGCAATTGTTGGAAGAACAGGTGAAAGTCGAAGAGGGCGCCAAGGGGTTCTACAACCTCGCGTTGCTCCGGGCCAAGCAGGGCTATTGGGAGGAAGCGATCGTGCTCGGCGGCAAGGCGGTCGACCTCTCGCCGCATCTCGCCAAGCCGTGGCTGTTGCTGCACAAACTCCACTTGAAGCTCCGTCACTACGATCAGGCCCAGCAGTACCTTGAGCGCTATCACGCGCTGGCGCCCGCCGACCCGCAGGTGGTCGCCCTCGCGCAACATCTGGTGGAGGATCGCGCGGAGGAACGTCAGCGGGAACTGGTCAACAAGATCTACTGGGGCTTCGCCTGGGCCTTTGGGATTCTGTTATTTCTCGTCGTCGTCATCTTGTTGCGTGCCGGTACGTTTCCCTCGAAGTCGTGAATCGCTACTGTGATGCAGCAAAGAAACAAAAGCCCCACGGATTCGCATCCGCAGAGCTGTGTTTTTCAGATGACTGGGAGCCTATTCCTGGAATTGCGTGTAGATCAGCGCGGAGTTCTCGGTGCCGGCCACCCCGATCCACCCCCCATTGGTGTCCACGCCTCGCACGAGTGGCAACTCAGGAGGCATATCTCGCACAATTCGCCTGAGCGACGGCTGCCAGTCACCTTGGCTCATCGGGAACTGGCTTCCCTCCGCAGAGAAGAGCATGCTGTGTTCTTCCCCGCACATGCGGCTCGCGTAGGCGATGGTGGGCTTGCCATTCAGCACCTCAAAGCCGATGCGATCAGAGAAGAGTGTGTAGCTACACGTCTCGCACGAGCCCGGGGACGGATCGATGATCTTGTGCGAGATCGGCATTCCAAGCGCATCGACCCAGAATGCACCAATGTGGCCAGATTGCCTCTGCTCGCAGGATAGGGTGACGGGGCCAAGGGCCGCCGCGTAAACCACATAAGGTGCGCCGTTGATCATGCGCACCGTAGCCGTTGAGAGTGCCTCGGGATCAAAGACGACGTCGGGGTTCGGCACGTCGTCGACCATGGTCGGGCGCAGGATGGTGGAGTAAAAGTTGATAGCGTAATCAGCTTCGCTCTCGACCGCATCCCAGTGCATGTAACTCGTCGCGATGGCAGCATCAGTCTGCCCGCGGGGGGTCAAGCTCACGCTATATGCGGTGGGATCCGATGGCCAAGCATCATCGCCCATGAACGCGCCTTCGTTGGGATAGACCCAGCCACTCTCCCAGGCTGGCCAGTCAGTTGGCACGTACAAGCTGAAGCCGTTCTCGGCGACCCATCCATTCCGGGTCCCCAGAATCATCATGGGGTAGTTGCGGACGATGGCAGTATCCACCTCGAAGGCTTCCATACAATCCCCGATGACAGGCGGGCATGGCGACCAGTATTTGCCCATGTTGTTGGCATTTTCAGGCAAAACGCGGAAGGGCGACCGGAGATTTTCCGTCGTCCAGAGGCCGCACAACATTTCTGTCGAGCCGCCGGTCGCGGCCACCAGCCAGCGTCCGTCGTACTCCAGCAGACTGACGGCGAACGCTTCCGCATCGGGGATGGGAATCTCGAACTGGCGCATGCGATGGAAGTGCCCAAAACTGCCATCGGATTTCATTTGCATGAGATAGGGCCAATTCGGCTGGCCGGGAAGATGTTTGCCGATCGTTGCAATGGTGACGATGTCCCGTTGCAATTCCTCGTCGAAATGGATGGCAATGTCCACTCTGCCGTTCGTGATGACGTCGATAGGGCACGGCTCGGCGGAGGCCATGAGTTCGGAGAGGCGGGCGGCCATCCAACCCCCTACTGTGGGTTCATCTGACTCCAGATATGTTTCCGTCTCGGGCCTCAGTGCGACACAACCGTGCTCCCGCTTGTGGAGTGGCGGAGGCAACTGAGTGCCTGGCACCCAATCGTCAAGGTCGAAACCCAACTGTGACCAATACAGGACCAGTGAGTCAGTCATTTGCTCCCGCTCGCTCCCAGCCAAGCCGCCGGGAACGTCGTCCACATAAATCGGACCACCGAAGATGGTGCTCGGTGGGTAGCTTGCAATTGCCAGATGGTTTGAGTCGTAAATCGCCGTGATCGTGCTGTTAATGGGGCGCGTACACCACCAAGTCCAGGGATTGGGGCACCCGCCCTCCTCGATGTATCCGTAGGGCTGAAAGCCTGCAGCTGGTTTGAACTTTCCCGCAAATTCAGATTGCGATTCAAGTCTCGCCCACATGGCTGCCATTCCTGGATTCCCGCCGAGATTATAAAGGGGCAACCCGGCGATGGGGAGCCTGACATCCATTCTGTACATAATACCCATATCCTCAATGCCTTCAAAGCCCAATGTCAGGAAGTCCAAGCCGGCGAGCAGCAATTCCATCCAACCTGGCATGCTGTCCAGCCATTCATCAAATGCTTCTCTATCAAAATCGCCAGAGGCAGGGGGCAACACTCCTTCGACGATTTCGTAAAAAGCCATTCCAATCGAGGCGAACTCGATCCCCCGGAGAGGTGAATCAAGGGGAATGAAACCACCGAGAATACACTCTCCATAGGCTTCGTCGCGTCCTAATTCGGAGGAATTTGCGGGGTTTGTCAAATAATCATAGGCTGCCAGAGCAACCAAGCCGCCTTGACTGTGCCCAAAAAGGTAAAGCGTCGAATCGACACCAGCTACTTGCGTCGGCACAAGAATTTGTTGGTGAATTTTCTTGGCTAAGCTAACTGCATTGCCCACGTATGGGACACCTGGGCTGTCTTGGGGAAAAATTCCCGTTACGACACTGGAGTAAAAAAACCACCAGACTTGTGTGTCTGCCTTTTGCTCAGGAGTCAAAGAAGCGAAAATCGGAGAAAGCAGTACTTCCTGGCCTTGTGCGAATTCCGGTTCCCGATCGCCGGGTCCCCAGCTACAGTAGTCCTTGAAGCTCTTTGTAAGTTGCGGCAAGGGGAGCGCATCCGGGCCGTCAGTGCCGTGGCAAATGATCACGTGATATTTTTTTGTCGAGGCTGGCGCTCCCATATCTGCAGCGACAAGTTTCGGAATATCCCCGCCACGACTGACCGCTTGTCGGCTACGCTCTTTCAAGGGCACAGCATCGACGAGGGCACAAGTCTGATCCGGGATAAATTTCACGGCCTTGCGACAAACACCATGCGAGGTAAGTCCTCCCAAAAAGGTGAGATCGGGATGTGCTTGTTCGAGGGCGGCAAAGGTTATCACTCCCTCTTTCCATCCGGAAAACTTCCATGAATCCGGAGATCCTTCCAGCGCGGCTAGCGTGCCTTCCAAGTGGAAGATTGGCCATTTGGGCAAGGGCGTCTGCGATGCCATCTCCACTTTGAAGGGGGTACCATGCACTGCCACGTTTGCAGGGATCGATGAAGGAATCAGCGTAATTTCAGTCCCAACCGGCAGCAGATCATCGCTTGCAATCAGCCGGACCCCATCTAGACTCAACACAAGCGTCTTATCGGCTTCGATCGTGCCGGACAGGACATCGGTAGTCGGGCGGACGAATTGCCCAAGGGGATCCTCCGGCCAGTCTTCGATGCCGGCGAGGGGGTCTTTGGCTTGAGGAGCAGCGGGCTGGGTGGCGTTCCCGCCTTTGCCCGAGCAACCGCTCAGTCCGAGAATCAGCAAGAGCCCGATGATGGGCAGACGCTTCAGCAGCATTACGTGTCTCCTGAGATCAAAGATGGAGGGGCAGTACCGAACAGATGACGATTATCTGGTGGCGCATCAGCTTTCAGCGAGCAGGGGAGGCCTGTTTGCTTGAACCAGTTCGTCCGGCGCCGATGATATCGAATCACCGCAGTCCGCGCGAGTTCTACACGGAGGATAATCGCAGCTCTTCTGATTTGGTGAGCCTCGTACAATGCACTCTTAAGGCATGCCCACCGCATCGACACCGGCGAAGGATCTGTACGAGGTCCTGCAGGTCCATCCGAACGCCTCGCAGGCGATGATTCGGAAGGCGTTCGGCTGGCTGGCGAAGGAGTACCACCCCGACAAGAATCCGGAGCGTCGCGAGTGGGCCGAGACGCGCATGAAGGCGCTGAATGAAGCGTTTGAGACGTTGTCGGATCCAGCCAAGCGGCGAAGCCGTGGCTGCTGCTGCACAAACTCCACTTGAAGCTCCGTCACTACGATCAGGCTCAGCAGTACCTTGAGCGCTATCACGCGCTGGCGCCCGCCGACCCGCAGGTGGTCGCTCTCGCGCAACATCTGGTGGAGGATCGCGCGGAGGAACGTCAGCGGGAACTGGTCAACAAGATCTATTGGGGCTTCGCGTGGGCGTTTGGGATCCTCTTGTTCTTAGTCGTCGTCATCTTGCTCCGCGCGGGGACGTTCCCGTCGAAGTCGTGACGGGTGGCGAGTGAGATCGTTGATTGATAGGCCGAATTTAGTACAATTCAGGCACTTCACATCTCACACATAGCAGGTCTTGCCCATGTCTCGCCTCCCGCTCGCGCTCACTGCCGGGGTTGCTCTCCTGAGCCTCGCCTGCGGCCGCGCTTCCACGCCCGCCGCCCCCGAACTCACCCATTCGCCGCCGGGAATCCCGCAGGCAAACCCGGTGACGGCCGCATCACTGCCGACACCCTCCGCCGGGCTGGGCGGACTGGTGGTGCGGGATGGCACGCTCGAAGGGGCGACGGGTTTGGTGCGAATTCAGGTTGATCCCGAGCAATTGATGGCGTCGGTTGAGCCGCTCACGCTCCGCGCAGCGCAGGCGACGGATGATCAGTACGAACTGGATATCTCCGTCTATTTCGCGCCCACCGACATCAAAATTACGGGCGTCGTGGGGACCGCGACGACCGTGGATGTGTCCTACGCGATCAGTCATCCGTTTGCGGCACCGAGCAATCTGGCGTCGCCGGCCACGGCCGCCAATCGGGCGGATCTCGGGATCAGCGGACGCGTGCTGTATCTGGTGGATACGCCGTCGATCATCGGCAGTATTTACTTCAGCGGGACCGACAGCGTGACGGTTAACACGAAGCTGGTGGGCAATGCTGATGGCTACTACAAACCCAATGACCTGCTCGACACGAGCACGTTTCTCGCGAATACCTTCCCCTACCAGGCGTTGGTGAACGAGACGCTGGATCCGCGCTCCGGGATCAGCAACTCAGGCGTGGATGCCGGGAATTACACCACCTCCACGGGGTGGCAGGGCAGCAATATTGGCGCGAATCGCAATGGCTGGACGGGCTACGGGATGCTGCATCAGGGGCAGGCGGTCGGCCACACGATCAGCCTGAATCGCGCGAGCCTGGGCCTCGGGTTCAGCTTCGATGTGGCCGTGCTCGCGAAATACACCGATCCCCGAGGCGGGATCAGCGGGGTCGCCAAGCGGGCGAATCGGCTGCCGTCGAGCCCGGCGGACATCACGAAGTTTGTCTATCGTGCGCCGCATTCCTCGCTCGATGTGGAGCGTGTGCGGGACCTGGGCGAGGGCGGTGGCTTCGTCCCCAATGTGATTTCGGCCAGCCAGCTGCGGTTCCATGTGGTCGACTGGGATGCCCGGGCGACCGAGACGAGCGCGGCCGACCTGAGTCTGGACACCGACATTCAGATGGTGCCGAGCGGCGCGAGTGGTGCGCCGTCCTTGAGCGTCTGTATCCCCGGCGTGCTCGGGGATGCGAGCGTGATCGCGACTCTCCCGCCCTCGGCTCTGACCAACGACGACAGCGCGTACGGGGGCGATGTGGCCCAGGACTCGGGTGCCCCCGCCGATCCGCTCTTCTACACCTCGCTGGTGACCAAGACCGTCACCTCGGGGCAGGTGAACGGCACCTACACCGGACTGGTGCGGGTCGCTGATCCGGAGCTGAATTTGGCGAGCCGCATCGGGTGGTACTTCCCGCTGAACGGCTCCGTGGTGCCGCCGCTGCCGTTATCCGGTACGGACTTGCTCCCGGAACCCGTGGTGTATCAGGCGTTCGAGGTGCTCATGAGCGTTCCAAACATCAATCCGAGCGCGACGTTCAGCACCCCGGCGACTGTGATTTCGGGGCTGACCACCACGCACACGGTGCAGGTGACCTCGGCGACCGATGGCGATGGCAACCCCATCACAGTGGAGATCGACTGGGATGGCGGGGCGAACAGTTTCGTCGTCGCCGGCGTCATCAACTCGCCCTACACGCCCTTGCCGACCTACACCAGTCCGGCGGGCATCTGGGCCAACAGCACGGGGGCGATCGTGAATCGCACGATCAATGTGCGATTCAGCGATGGCGTCATCGGCAGTCCGATCAACGCGCCGAATCTGACCACCGCGCTGGGTGCCAATCGTCCACCGCAGATCACGGGCGGCGCGAATGTCGCGCTGGCAGCGACCACGGTGTTTTCGGGGCAGAGCTTCACGATGAATGCGGGCACCGTCGTGCCCGGGACGAACGTGACCGATCCCGAGGGCAACGCGATCACCTACCGGGTGTACGACAACATCACGCCGGGTACCCCGAAGGGCAGTGGCGCCTCGTTCCCGATCACCGGTCTGGGTCCGTATCTCAATCCGGGGACGCCGTCAGTCACTTTTACGACATATGCCACCGATGCGCTGCATCCGACGAGCGCCACCGGGACGGCGATGAGCCCGGCTCGGATCGGGACCGTCAACACCTCCAGCTTTGCTGTCACCTGGGGGATTGCTGCCGGGACGACGCAGGGGAACGGGGTGTGCCTCGATAGCAGCGGCAACGCCTACGTGGTTGGGTCATTTACCGGCACAGTGGACTTCGATCCGGGGAGTGGGACACAGAACCGAACCAGCGCTGGGGTCCAGGATGCGTACTGCCTGTCGTTGAATCAGTACGGAGTCTTCCGCTGGGTAGCCACGGTGGGTGGCACGGGGCAGGACTTCGGTCTGGCGATCGCCGACATGGAGAATGGGAATGTTGCGCTCGTGGGTCAATTCGTGTCCGTGACCGGCGATTTCGATCCCGGTGCCGGCATCCAGACACTGACCAGAGTCGGTGCCGCAGATGGCTTCCTGCTGCACCTGACGCAGTCCGCAGGAGCCTTCGTCAATGTCGCTCAGTTTTCCGGAGGTGGGGCGGCGGTACGGCCGGGAGCTATTTCCAAGCAGCCCGGTGCCTCGCGCATCGCGATTGGGGGATCGGTCGGCGGGAACATGGATGTGGATCCCGGCCCGGGCGTTCAGATGCGGCTCAATGCGGGCAGTTTTGATGGGTTCTACGTGACCCTCGACTTGCCCGCGACCTACCTGCATGGCGGGCTCATCGGGGGAACGGCCACCGATCAGATTACCGACGTCGCCATGGCCAGCGACGGGACCACCTATGTCGCAGCCCAATTCCAGGGCACTGCGGATGTGAATCCCACCGCGGGCACCTCCAATCTGACATCGAATGGTAGCGGCGATGCGGTCTACAGCGCAGTCACTCTTGCCGGAGCCTACGTCAACAATCGTCGTTGGGGAGGCACGGGAAATGACGCTGCCACGTCGATCGTCGTGACGAGCACGGCGGTTTTGGTCTCCGGGCAGTATGCAAATACGGTCAACTTCAACCCATACGGCCCGGCCGCGCTTTCCACCAGTGCCGGCGTCCTGGATGCCTTTGTCACATCCTGGCCCATCGCCTTTGGCAGTTTGCAGTATCACCGGGTCTGGGGCTCGACGGGATCAGACGTCGCGCCATCTCTGGCTGTGACATCCGCTGGCGCCGTCCGGGTGGGGGGCAGCTTCGAGGGGACCGTGGATTTCGATCCTGGCGCAGGCGTCGTGAATCGGACGAGCGGCGGTCTCGCGGACGCGTACGCCCTGGGGCTGACATCGACAGGCGACTACGAGTGGATTGCGACCTGGGGAGGGACTGGCGCAGAGGCTACGGCGGGCGTCGTCCTGAACAGCAGCAATGAGCCGCGGATGTGCGGCACTTTCGGCTCCGCGACCGTCGACTTCGATCCGGGCGCGGGCACTCAGACCCGCTCCCTGCTCGGCGTCTCAGATGCGTTCCTGCTCGGCCTGCAACCGAGCGGTACCTGGTAACGCTTTTGGCGAGTATTACTCCCGCCAAACGCCCCCGGACCCGGTCCGGGGGCGTTTTGTTTGGGGGGAGACTCTCCCTCGTACAATGCAGAACGAAGGCATGCCCACCGCATCGACACCGGCGAAGGATCTGTACGAGGTCCTGCAGGTC
>Ga0163150_10009708_pt1 | contig 10567 bp, 8 predicted proteins | sample OliLakLV19P2IB_FD_148628 | JGI IMG/M metagenome (GOLD analysis project Ga0163150, IMG submission 148628) | Freshwater microbial mat bacterial communities from Lake Vanda, McMurdo Dry Valleys, Antarctica - Oligotrophic Lake LV.19.P2.IB | ecosystem: Environmental > Aquatic > Freshwater > Lake >...
TGGACAAACTTTAGCCAAAAGTCCTACTTCGATTTTTCCATCACCCATTCCTTTGTTGAGGATATAAAAAGTGTACACTTCAGCCACTGAAGCTCAGATCGACACAGAGTGAACTTTGATTTTTTTATCTCTTGCCTCTGTGGCAATTAATCTCCTATTTAGGACACAGAAGGTGACATTTTAGCCACCGAAGCTCAGATGGACACAGAAGTATTTTTTTTCTGTGCTTCTATGTCGCAGGGAGTCATAGGGCAAACACGTAGTAATACTAACTTTTCTCTGTGGCTACTACGGTTTGTTATTGTTTCGCACGAAGATACAGGGTAACATTTTACACATTTTCTCCGTGCTTCTCCGTGTCTCCGTGCGCACTTTAGTCATAGGTCCTACTTCGATTTTCCCATCATCCCTTTATTCTCTTCTGCCTCCTGTGGCAAATAATGCTCCCTCGGCTGCACAGGATTAGTTTTTCCTTTGCCCATCCTCATTTGAAAAACATCCACCAACAAAGCAAAAGCCATAGAGAAATAGATATATCCTTTGGGTATATGAAACTCCATCCCTTCCGCAATCAATGAAACCCCAATCAATAACAAAAAACTTAAAGCGAGCATTTTAAAGGCGGGGTGTTCACGGATAAAGGCACTGATGGGTTCTGACGCAACTAACATGACCCCCACACTTACGACGACCGCCGTATACATGATCCATAACTCATCCACCATACCGACTGCCGTGATGATGCTATCTATCGAAAACACCAGGTCAAGGATCAGAATCTGACCTATCGCACTGCCAAACGTAGTAATGGTGAGGTTTTTGGAGGTATCTCCCGATTCACCTTCCATTTTGTGGTGGATTTCCGAAGCACTTTTGTAAAGCAGAAATACCCCTCCACCGATTAATATTAAATCTTTCCCGGAGATACCCATCGAACCTACGGAAAAAAGATTTCCTTCCAATTGCAGGATGATCGAAATGATGGTCAACAAAAAAAGGCGCATCACCATAGCCAGCAGAAGCCCGATCCGCCTTCCTTTTTTTTGCTGGTGCAGTGGCAAACGGTCGGTAATGATAGAAATAAAAATAATATTGTCGATACCTAAAACAATTTCCAGGACGACTAACGTTATGAGAGCAATTATAAGTTCCATTAACTGATTTAATTATTTTGAATCTATTAAATTAAAAGAAACAGGTTTGTATAGTCTTTCTATTAAGCCCCCTATCAGGATCAACGGATGATTTCAATCCTCGTTTTCATCGATTCGATTTCCTGGTTTTTAATTTTTATAAATTCATTTTCCTGCTTATTCAATACCAGATCGATCATTTTTAATAATTTATCGGAGGCCAGGATACGAGGCAGGAATACATAATCCGCCCCTTCCGCATACATCATCATGGCGCGTTCGACACTTTCAGCGGTAACTATGATTAAAGCCTTGGGGCAGATCTCCTTCATATGGTTGATGATCTTCAGGTTGTCCGTCCCCACCAGGATGGTATCGGGGATGGTGGATATCAGGATCTTGACATCATGGAGACCGGCATGGTGCAGGGTATCCATATGGCTGATATCACCGTATACCACTTTGATGCCCATCATTTGCAGGGACTCGTGGATTTCAGGATTAAAATCAACCACGACGAGCTTGTCTTTTAATTTGATTTTGGAAGCATTGTTGATATGAATGATATCGTTTAACAAGGAACTGGCGATGCGGTGAAATCCCAATAAGGCGATTTCTTTATCCGCATCAAGTTCTTTTTCACTGATGACCGTTTCGATTTCTTTTAATCCGAATTTTTTAATCATCACCGCCATTGATTTTTGAATGACATCGCTGTAATTGATCATATACGTGGACACGATCGAGGTGATGACAAATACAAAGATGATCACCGACATGGTATAATCCGTAATGTGGCCCGCAGCAAGGCCCAATGAGGCAATCACCAATGAAAATTCACTGACCTGAGCCAGGTTGATGGAGGTGAGCAAACTCACCCGGAGGCCATTTTTTAAATAATACAATACCGGGAATACCGATAAAAAGCGGGAAAGAATCAAAAATAAAGACCCCACGGCAGCTACCCACAAAATGGATAAATTGTCCATAGGGTTGGGAATCTGCATACCCAGGGAAACAAAAAACAAGGTGATAAAAAAGTCACGGATATTAACCACCTTCGCGATTACATCCAGATTATAAGGAAAAGTAGATATGGCCACCCCGGCTATCAGGGCACCCATTTCAATGGATAAATCAAAATATGCAGCCCCTCCACATACCAGGAAACACCAGGCCAGAGAAGAAACCAAAACCATCTCAGGGACTTTAGCTATCGATTTAAAGAGTCGTGGCAGTATGTATTTGCTCACCAGCAAACTCAGTATGACCAGCAACAAACCTTTGCCAAATGACCACAATATTTTTAATAGGTTAGGATCAGCCAGATTGGGTTGAATGCCGAGCAAAACAATGGCCCAGATATCCTGGAATACCAGCACTCCCAGGGTGATACGGCCGGCCAGCGTATCCAGTTCAAACTTGCCATATAAGAGTTTTACCACAATGGCTGTACTGCTGAGGCTGCAGCAAAATGCAATATAAATCAGGTCGTATTTGCCTCCCCCCATCGAAAAACCAATCAACAAAAAGAAGCCAAGGCCTAGCAAAGCGGTAATCGGAAATTGGGTGATTCCGCTGACTACCAGTGATTTTCCGGAAGCCTTGAGTTTGTGGATATCAATCTCGAGTCCGATCAGGAACAATAGCAGGATCAAACCAAAATGGGAAATGGTTTCGATATCGTGGACATCCTCTATAAATCCGAAACCGATTTTCGGACCGATAACGATACCCGCAATGAGGTAACTCAATAATAAAGGCTGTTTGAGGGCATGGCCGATGTAAGCCACCACGGTCGCGGCCAGGATCGCAACACCGATGCTGGTGATGATGCTGCTGTGCCCTTCGTTACCGGCCTGTTGTGCCCATAACGGATGGGCAAATATCATGATGAGCAAGGCAGTGACCAAGGCAGGTTTTGACCTGAATAATACTTTCATAAACTGAATCCATTTGACCCCGTTAAAGTACATACGTTTTGGTGTTTATCCCAACGATGTCCTCCGTAAATGAGCAAATAAATATTTGCCGAATGTTGTTTAACATTGGAAGACGGTATCAAATTTTTTTATTATTGATTTTACCGCAATCATCCACTGTAATTGTCAAATACCCTTATTGACTTGTAATAGCCTGTTTTTAGTAATGGAATCCAGGTATCTTCCCAGGCGGTTAAGTTAGCTGAATGTAATCTTCTTCTGAGAACCATTTTGAAAGGAATCCGTCAATTGAAAAATAAAAATAATGCAAGTGACCGATCTTGCAGTAAAGGAAAATAATCAAGGTGTTTCGATTTATTAAACACCTAAAGCCTGGATGAAAGAAGCTGCAATATATTATCCGACTTTCCGCAATTCCCGTAGTTTATTCTGGTAAAACAATATTTCCTCATCGCTTACCTGCTCACAGGATGAGGGACTACGTCTTCTATTTGGATCGTGTGACATCAATTAATTTGAATTCAGTACCCGTCCATCCGTTTTCTTTTTAATACCCAATATAATCCTTTCACATTTACTTCCCAGACCGGCAAAATCAATACGAGAATAATCCCTTCCACCAGCTCGATAGCCGTGACCCCAATGGCAATGTAAAATAATGGATAGACCGGTGGATCAAAAAAGTAAAAAAGCAACAGAAATATACCTTGAAGGATTGCGGCAATTTTTGCCGTATAGGTATGAAAATTCGTCATTTTTCCATACCGGACAAAGGCAAGTGTCACCTGAAAAAGGAATAAAACCAACAATATAAGAAACAGGTAAATTTCCTGTCGGATAAATTCCGGTTTAGTTAAAATAATTCCAATCATGGCTACCAAAACGGTCAGGTCATCTCCGATTGAATCCAATCTTGCCCCGGCAATACTGGTCACCTTATATTTCCGGGCCAGGAATCCATCAATTGCATCGGTAAAAAAACTGAGGGCCAACATCCATTTGAACAGGTCGAGCCTGTGATTAATGATCAGGTATACCAGGAAAGGTGCAGCCAGCAGGCGGTACAGGGTGATACCATTCACAATATAATAACTGCTTTTAAGCATAATGGATTAAAGCAAAATAACAAAATACAACTAGCAACACCCGGAAAAAAATCACACCGGTCGAGCCTGCCATGATCTCCCTGTTATCGTCCAGGCGCAAAAATCGTCCAGGAGTAGTGTGTGCGATGTCGGAAACGCACGCTGTAAAATAAATCATTGGTTCCCTTGCACCATTGGAAATTTTAATTAACTTTGCATCTCAAAGTACTTTCAAATGAAAGAAGAACAGGATTATATTCGGGATATTTCGGAGATCCGTTCCATGATGGAACGCTCGTCCAAGTTTTTGTCTCTCTCCGGTTGGGCAGGCATCATGGCAGGCATTTATGCCTTAACAGGAGCCTACATAGCTTATACACTTCTTCATTTTAATCCCACAGAGATCGTTGACAACTCCGTATCGTCAAATCATATACCTGCTGGCCTGTTAAAGGTTTTTTTAGTGGCCGTATCAATAATTATACTGGCATTAAGTACGGCTATTTATTTTTCCTATAGTCGGGCAAAAAAAAGCGCTGAAAAACTGTGGAATGCTACGGCCAGGCGCCTGGCGATCAACATGGCAGTGCCTCTTGTAGTAGGCGGACTGTTGATCCTGATTTTGATCTCGAAGGGTTTGATTGGTTTAATGGCCCCGATGTCACTGTTGTTTTACGGGTTGGCTTTGTATAATGCCAGCAAATTTACCTACGAAGAAGTGAAAATTTTAGGACTCATCCAGATTGGATTAGGACTGATAAGCTCCTACTTCATCGAGTATGGACTGTTATGCTGGGCTTTAGGCTTTGGGCTGGTCCATATCATTTATGGTATTTACATGCATTACACATACGAAAGGTGAAATTTTCATTTACCAATCTTCATAAAGCTTTTGAAAGCAGGATCAGGCTGGGCATCATGTCGGCCCTGGCGGTCAATGCCGTGCTTGATTTTAATTCCCTGAAGGAGTTTCTTGATGTGACCGATGGCAATTTGGCCAGCCACCTTAAAGCGCTGGAAAAAGAAGAGTTTATTGGAATGGAAAAATCTTTTGTCGGAAGGAAACCGAATACTAAATATTTTATGACCAAAAACGGTAAAAAAGCTTTTGATGATCACCTTAAGGCATTGGAAAAATTAATAAACAAACTAAACTGAGTTTTTTTGTCTAATCACTTTGAATTTCAAAGTACTTCTAATTAAATTAATCATGAAAACAAAAACCGAAAACAACTATACTATGAGAGAAGAAATCATAACCAATCTGGAGAACCCCAGGCAACTTGAAAAATTGTACCGGGACAACCAAACGGCTTTCAAAAAAGCGTTCCGCTTTATCTATCCCGAAATCCAGGGAAACACCACCGCTCAAATCTGGAATGAACGACTGAGCTTTGAGCAGGAAGAAATTTCATGGGGCACCCGAAAGGAATTGATCATTGTAATAGCTGTGTCATTCATAGCTGGTCTGATCGCTAAAATCCCGGACTTTTTTTCCATTGATCCCGAATATTATTATCCACGTAACATCGGGTTCATCGTTTTTCCAATGCTGGCGATCTATTTTGCCTGGAAACATCAAATTCAAATTAGTACAATTGTTACCGCTGCTGTAGCTTTTTTGATTTCAGCACTCTACATCAACTTTCTTCCCAATGACGCAGAGAGTGACACCTTAATTTTAGCCTGCATCCATCTGCCCCTATTTTTATGGGCGGTGCTGGGCTACACCTTTGTTGGCGACCAGTTCCGGAATTACTCCAGGCGGTTGGATTTTTTAAGGTATAACGGAGACATAGTAGTGATGACCACCATCATTTTAATTGCCGGTGGTCTGCTGTCCGGAGTAACGCTAAACCTGTTTGAACTCATCGATATTAAAATTGAGGAGTTTTATTTTAAAAAGATTGCGATATGGGGACTTGCTGCCGCTCCAATCCTGGGAACCTTCCTGGTCCAAACCAATCCCCAACTGGTCAGTAAGGTTTCTCCCGTAATTGCCAAAGTATTTACACCTCTTGTGTTGCTGACACTGGTCATTTATTTATGTGCAGTCATTTTTACCGGCAAGGATCCCTACAACGACCGGGAGTTTCTTTTGGTTTTCAACGCCCTCCTCATAGGGGTAATGGCCATCATCTTTTTCTCTATAGCAGAAATTGCGAAAAGCACCAATAATAAAATTGGCTTCCTGTTATTGTTTAGCTTATCCCTGGTGACTGTTGTGCTGAATGGAATTGCGCTGTCGGCGATCCTCTTCAGAATTTCAGAATGGGGAATTACTCCAAACCGGTTGGCTGTTTTAGGCGGAAACATACTTATGCTGACCAATCTATTATTGGTTACCAATAACCTGTTCAAAACCCTCAGATACAAAAACGCTATTGAGAAAGTGGAGGATAGTATTGCTTCATTTTTACCGGTTTACACCCTGTGGACTATAGTGGTGGCGTTTATTTTCCCAATCCTGTTCAGCTTTAAATAACAAAGACAATAATCAATTAAAAGGTGGAGGTATGAAATTTAAAACAATTATTTGGCTCACCATTTTTAGCATAGCCATGGGGTTTATGGAATCGGCCGTGGTCATTTACCTGAGGGAAATGTATTATCCGGATGGGTTTCAGTTCCCACTGGTTCCTCTGGATGCCAATATCGGTCAGGTTGAACTATTCCGTGAAGTGGCAACCATTATTATGTTATTAGGGGTAGGGATTCTTTCCGCAAAAACGACTGCACTCAGGCTTGCCCACTTCATTTTTTGTTTTGCTGTGTGGGATATATTCTATTATATGTTTTTATATGTTTTCCTGGGGTGGCCGCAGTCACTGCTCACCTGGGACATCTTATTCCTCATACCCATGCCCTGGGTGGGCCCGGTAATAACACCCCTCATCGTATCCCTGACCATGATCCTGTTGGCTTTAAGCATTGTGCACTTTCAGCAATTGCGATTGGATACGCGGTTAAAAGTAAAAGAATGGGGTTTGTTCAGTGCCGGTAGTTTTGTGATCATCCTGTCCTTCATATGGGATTATTGGCGCTACATACGCAACCTAAAATTATCCGAAATCGCCAATCCGCTATCCGGCAACCAAAACCTGTTCAGTGAACTTAAAGATTATATCCCGGTAGACTTTAATTGGCCTTTGTTCCTGGCCGGGGAGTCCATCCTTCTTTACGGGATATTATTATTCATCATCAGGATAAACCAGGAATACAGGGCAATCAATTCTACTGCCTTTATCTTTTGAAACTAAAGCAGCTTCAGGCGAGGACGCCTGAAGAAACCGGGGAGAAACGCGGATTCGTGAAGAAACCACGAAAGTAGCTTCAGGCGGGGACGCCTGAAGGAACCCGCCTGAAGAAACCGGGACATTTGTAAAAATTTATATGGCGAGGATATTTTGAGGGCTGTTTGCGGTAAAACACACGGTAAGCATTAAAGGCAGAGAATACCGCAAAAAGGAAGGAGTGGTGCCGAATAGTGTTAAAAACAAACTGGTAGCCAGAGTATTTGCTGTAGTACAAAGGGACACTCCTTTCGTAAAGGTTGGAAATTATACATGGAAAAAAATATCATAATAAATTTGGTGACACGAAGAAACTCGGATCTATAAAATAAGATACTAAAGCAAAAAAAGAGGGTTCCCCCAGTCCCGCTTCGTCCCGTCGCGACGGGATGGGGAACAGCGAGGAACGAGCGGGAGCAGATGCACGGACTTTGAATGAATTTATCCTATTTGTTTGCACAAGTATGAAGTTTTTTTATGATATACTTTTCAAAATCAAAACGATAAATGTTATGCAGCAGGCCCTATTTAAAACTTCTTAACTATTGGTTTGAAGTTCGGAAATTTCAAAGAGCTAAGAGACGATAACGGCGATAGTTACATAATAGTTTGATATTCTATCACTTACCTGATAAATTAGTCTTCACCCATATAATTCGTGAGTTTCACAGATTTCCAATATTGTAAAATACTTATTGATCACGCTATCATCAAATAAATGAAAAACCACCGCTTCATAGGTTGAAATAAAGTTTAATTCTTACTTTCAGAAATTGTATTGAAACCAGGGAATTAAATTTGTTTTGTTTACACTTCTTAAGTAGATTGGCTTAAAAAAAGAATTAGAGCACGAACAATTCAACTCACCTGTTTGTAGTGCTTCCCGGTTGAAGTCTGTAAAAAAATCTACTCACTTAAATATCCAATTGTCAAAAAAGCTGGTATGAAAAAAAAACCTCCTTACAGAAAACTCAGAGGCTATGCATTTGACCCCTCCTTGTCCCTGAAAATTGATACTGCCCTCATCAACAATATTACCTTTAATATCCCCTGGGAGGATCCAGAAAATCTACATCCAGGGCCACGTGGAGAATATATTGAAGTGATAGACTTCGATCCTACAGTCAATAGATTTTACACCCCCGTTGATCTTAATCATCCGTATATACTTGCCCAGGATGGGTTGGATCCTTCTGCAAGTAATCCCCAGTTTCATCAGCAAATGGTTTATGCAGTAGCGATGACTACCATAAAAAATTTTGAAAGTGGATTAGGCAGACCCGTCCTCTGGAGTCCTCACCGGGTTAAGGCAGAAGCAACAGTAAAAGTTAAAAAGCTTGGAGGTAAACCGGTGGATCCGGCAGAACCGGCAAGAATAAAAGATGAATATGTTGCTACGCTGAGGATATATCCCCATGCACTGCGTGATGCAAATGCTTATTATAGTCCCCAGAAAACAGCGTTGCTTTTTGGATATTTTGCTGCCCGGCCTGCAGACGTTACCCTTCAAATGCCGGATAACCTGACGTTTACGTGTTTAAGTCACGACATTATTGCTCATGAGACTACACATGCTATTATGGATGGTTTGCATCGTAAGTATACTGAGGACACCAACCCGGATGTACTTGCTTTTCATGAAGCCTTTGCAGATATCGTAGCACTCTTTCAGCATTTTACGTTTCCTGAAGTTTTGAAAAACCAAATAGCCGCTACCCGAGGAGATCTTGCATCGCAAAACCTGTTGGGAAAACTGGCCCAGGAGTTTGGAATTGCCATCGGCAATTATGGCGCCTTACGGGATGCCATTGGCACATTTGATAAAAAGAAAAAAATATGGACTCCAAAAGAACCTACCGGGGATGAATACCTCAGCATTATAGAGCCCCATGAAAGAGGTGCAATCCTGGTGTCAGCCGTATTCGAAGCTTTTTTAAATATATATAAAAACAGGGTAACCGACTTGTTGCGTATAGCGACAGGAGGTACAGGAATATTACAACAAGGTGAACTTCCTCCCGATCTGGTCAATCGGTTAGCTGCAGAGGCCTCTAAAGTATCCAGCCATGTCCTGAATATGTGCATAAGGGCATTAGATTATTGCCCGCCGGTAGATATCAATTTCGGAGATTTTTTAAGAGCTATTATTACTGCGGACACCGATCTGGTAGCCGATGACAATCGCGACTACAGGCTTGCTTTTATTGATGCATTCAGAAAAAGAGGCATTTACCCAAAGGGCATCAAACATCTTTCTGTTGAAAGTCTGAATTATCAGATTCCAGACACGACCCAACTTCAAAATTTGTTTGAAATCCTGGTTAATTTTTTACGGGACTACCGAAATGAAATTATTTACACCAAAAAACGCAATGAAATTTTTGATATCAATAAAAAGTATATTGCTGGCAATTATGATACTCCGGAAAAAGTATTTGGTTTACACCGGCGCTTAAATACAAAATTTGATAATTCAATTGGTTTTGAAAAGCTCACAGGTCTAATGTTCAGCGATGACTGGAAGAAATTGGGTATCCCTACTTCCACAGCGTATAATGGGGTTGGCCCCTCCTTTTCAATTAACTCTCTTCATTTGGCATCCCGGGTAGGGCCAACAGGGAATCAAAGCAATCAGATTATTATTTCACTCGTTCAACATGCCAATATTGATGTAGAGAAAGTATTAAATGGTCCTTTCCTGCCAATACCCGGGGAGACAGAGAAAAGTTTTGTAATAAATGGCGGCTGTACCCTGATCTTTGATCTGGATACCCTTAGACTAAAATATGCGATCAGCAAACCGTTGCTTGATTTGGATGCATTAAAATCCAAGATTCCAGAGCATAAGCTGGATACCAACCGTTGTCTGGCTTTATACAGACACCAATTCGGGTCATTAGCCGACCAAAGTCAGTTCCAAGCCTATTTTGGGATGGGTCGGAAAAACTCTCTTAATGAACCCTTTAATTTTTTACACACTCATTAACATAATGTTATGGCTAATGGAAATCATGCTTCAGGTAAAATTTCATCGATCAATGTAAGAATGTATCGTACTGGTACCGGTGATTGTTTCATCCTACAATTTAAGCTGGCAAACGAGGTAAAATTTA
>Ga0163150_10009709_pt1 | contig 10566 bp, 6 predicted proteins | sample OliLakLV19P2IB_FD_148628 | JGI IMG/M metagenome (GOLD analysis project Ga0163150, IMG submission 148628) | Freshwater microbial mat bacterial communities from Lake Vanda, McMurdo Dry Valleys, Antarctica - Oligotrophic Lake LV.19.P2.IB | ecosystem: Environmental > Aquatic > Freshwater > Lake >...
GCTGGCGCGGCGAACTTTTCCTCGCGCCACAGGCACCACCACTGGCGCCGCGCCAGCGGGTGGTCAACGCCGTGCTGGCCGGGCGCCTGCCGCAGTGGACGACGTGGGAGGCTTTGCGGTCCCTCGTGCACCCCCGCGCCGTGGTCGCGGCGCGCGATGCGCTGGCGCAGTTCCGGCTCGAGGACAAGCTCTTCCTGCGCTGCGACCGGCTCTCGGGCGGCGAGCGGCAGCGGGTCGGCCTGGCGCGCCTCCTGGTATCGCGCGCGCGCCTCTTCCTGCTCGACGAGCCGGTATCGGCGCTCGATCCCGCGCTGGCCAGCGCCGCACTGGAAGTTTTGCAGCAGGCGGCACGCGAGCGCGCGGCCACACTGGTCGTGTCGCTGCATGCCGTCGATCTCGCACTGGCGCGCTTTCCGCGCCTCGTCGGACTGCGCGACGGCAAGGTGCTCTTCGACCTGCCACGCGCCGCCGTCAGCGATGCATTGCTGGCGGATCTCTACGGCACCGAACTGGGGACTTCGTTCCAGGCGCCGCCCACGGTAGACGATGCGCGCCGCACCCTGACGCGTTGCCTCTGAGCGCCGGCGGCCATGCACGCGTACACCGCCGCACCGCCCGTCGATCCGGCCTGGCGCGCGCGCATCGCGTGGACGCTGGTAGCGGTCGTCGTGCTGATTCCCACCGGCTGGCTTGCGGAATTCAATCCGGCCGCGCTTTGGGGCGAGGCCAGCCTGCGCTCCACGCGCCAGTTTCTCGCGACATTCTTTCCGCCGCGTGTCGACCTGCCCTTTCTCGCGCTCGTGGCGGGCGCGACGTGGAAAACGGTTGCGATAGCCACGGTCGGCACGACGCTGGCCGTCGTCATCGCTACTCCGTTTGCACTGCTCGCCACGCGCGTGCTGTCGGTATCGGCGTTGGCCGGAGGCCGCATGTGCGCGCTCTGCGCCGGCATACGGGTGGCGATCCGTTCGCTGCTGATCGTGTTGCGGTCGATTCCGGAAATCGTCTGGGCGCTGTTGTTCGTGCGCGCAGTGGGCTTGGGCGACACCGCCGGCGTCATCGCCATTGCGCTCACGTATGGCGGCATGCTGGGCAAGGTCTACCTCGAAATTCTGGAGTCGGGCGAGACGCAGGCCACGCGCGCATTGCTCGCCAACGGTGCATCGCGCAGCCAGGCCTTCCTGTACGGCACGCTGCCGGTATGCCTGCCGGAGCTCATGTCGTACACCGTCTATCGCTGGGAGTGCGCGATCCGCGCGTCCGTCGTGATGGGCTTCGTCGGCGCCGGCGGCCTCGGCCAGCAAATGGAACTGTCGATGAAGATGCTGGCGGGTGGTGAGGTGCTGACGATGTTGCTTGTCTTCGTCGCGCTGGTATCCGTTGCCGACACGGTCAGCAGCACGCTACGGCGGTGGCTCGCATGAGCAACATCACCCGCACCGTCGTCGCACCGCTCGCGTTCCTGCTGTTCCTCGCCGCATGCGTCGCAACGCTTTCCGGCGACTGGGCCAGCCTGTTCTCGCTCGAGGCCCTCGGCAAGATGGGCGATTTCGCAAGTGGCTTCGTGCCGCCAGCGATGGATGCGCCGTTCCTCGCCCGTACCGGGTGGGCTGCGCTGGAAACGCTGGCAATCTCGGTGCTGGGCACGCTGCTGGCCGTGATCGGCGGACTCGCGCTGGCCTTGCCGGCGTCCGGGCGCTGGGGCTTGCCGGCCAAATTCGCCGCGCGCGGCGTGCTGAATGTGGCGCGCGCGATTCCCGAACTCGTCTGGGCATCGATGATCGTCGTGGCGGCCGGGCTGGGTCCTTTTGCCGGCACGCTGGCGCTGGCCTTCCACACCACCGGCGTGCTGGGGCGGCTCTTCGCCGAATCGCTGGAGAACGTGCCACCCGACGCCAACGACGCGTTGCGTCGCAATGGTGTCGCGCCAGCCGCGGCGTTCTGCTATTCGACGCTGCCGCAGGCATTGCCGCAATTGACGAGCTACACGCTGTACCGCTGGGAAAACAACATCCGCGCGGCAACGATCCTGGGCGTGGTCGGCGCCGGGGGCCTCGGCCAGATGCTGTACTTCCACCTGTCGCTCTTCCAGACGCATGAAGCGGCCACCGTCCTGTTCGCGATGATCGCGCTGGTGGCTTTGGTCGACGTACTGTCCAACTGGCTGCGCTTGCGCATGGCGTGATTGCGATGGGCGGTCAACGCACGCGCCCGGTGACGCGGCAACCCTTCGCCGTCATAATCCGGCGCATGCTTCTGCCGCTGCCGCGCGCGCCATGCCTCTCGCCCGCGCGACGCACCCGCATTGCCACTGTTGCGCTGACCCTCATGCTCGCAATTCACGGCGCCTTCGCGTCCCTCCTCGAACCCGCCACCGCCAATGGCGATTTCGGACTCTATCCGGCGCGCAATTTCAGGATCACGACGGGCACCTGCACCGATTGCCCGACCATCCGGCAGGCGCTCTGGTACTTCCGGGACGAGACCATCGCCGTACCGGTGTCCGGCCTGCCGGTGGCGTCCTTCACACCGGGCGTGCATGCCCATGATGACGTGCGGCAATGGGCCGCGATCCGCGAGACGTCCGCCGCGCCCGAATATCCGCCGCTGGTGTGGATCGCCGCGCCGCAGATCCTGCGCCATGCCTCGATTGGCGCTGATCCCCGCGAACTGCACACGGCGCAAGGTGTGGTGCCCTTTGCGCCCATAGACAAGATCCCGCTCAATCGTTCCTATTTCGACGCCTCGTCGATTGCGTTTTTTCGCGATCGCGCACTGACGGTGCGCGGCGCGCCAGGGCCCGACGGGTTCGTGGTCCGCACGTTCTGGCCTGAGGGCTGGGGCGTGGGTCCCGCCGCACCGCCGCCGCGCGCATTGCCGGCAGCCCCCTCCGAACCGGAGGCCATGCGCGCGTTGATGCGCGAGGCGCCGCGCGGTGGCGCGCAGAGTCCCTATCAGGCGTCCACGCTGTGGCAACGTGGCAAGAGCACCGAGGGCGATCGCGCCGCATGGGTCGGGCGGCCGGTGCTGGGCTTCATGGTCAATGGCGCCCAAGGTGACGACGATGAGGCGCAAGGCGGGCATTTCGCGTTGGTCACCGGCCGCGTGCAGGCCGACGGCAGCATCGGCAACTGGCTCGTCAACAATTTCTATTCGCTCGATGTCGAAAGCGAAAAAGGCATCATTGCCGCCCCGCTGCCGCTCGACAACTACCTGGCCGATCTCAACAGCGGCCAGGGCTGGTACCGACCCACCACCATGGTGGTGGCGGTGCTGCGCGATGAACGCGCCGCCGCGCTGGTGCAGGCGGCGTTGAACCGCGTGTTCAACCAGTTCTACCGGCACCAGCTTGAGTACTACCACCCGAACGAGAACTGCGCGAGCATCAGCGTCGATACGCTGCGTGGATTGGGCTGGTCGGTGCCGGCGCGCGGCGCGTCGAGCCGGTTGCTCGCGTGGATCGGCTTTCCGTTCATGGCCATCAAGGAACGGTCGATCGGCAAGGCCAAGCTGGGCTTCGATTACCTGCGCACTGACCAGACACGTCTGATGCCCGCCTCGGCGCTGGAGGAAATCTTCGGCAGCCTGATGGCGATGACGCGCGGGCAGCAAGCCGCGGACCACGGCGTCCTGGCGCAGATGCTGATGGAGGACATGGATGCGCTCACCTACTTGCACTTTCCACAATTTCCGTCGAGCCGCGCGTTCGGCGACGCGCCCGCGGTCACCACGTGGGAATACCGTAGCCGCATTCCCAACGACCCCGCACTGGTGCAGATCGTGCCCGTGCCGCCGCGCCCGTTCCCCGTCGCCCTGCGCGACCCGGACCTCCTGCCGCACACGCTGCGGCCCTCCGACTACGCGGCCGGCCTATGGGGCGTATTGACGATCGTCGGCATTCCGTTCGTGCTGCGGCGCGCGTGGGGGTGGTGGCGTCGCCGCCGCGCCAATCAATAGGGTCAGACTTGACCTGCCGGGTTTCTTCGGAAAAGTTATTCCTGGAGAACGCTACCAGTTGGTGTAGGCGAACGAGATGCCGAACACGTTGGCGGTGTAGTTCGGCGTCTGCTGGCCGTTCAGCAGCACGTTGTTGGACGACGTGGGCGTGGCGTTGTCGTAGGCCCAGTTGTCGGCGCGCAGATGCTGGTACCAGTAGTTGGCGCGGAACAGGAGGTTCTTGCTGTACTTGTACTTGCCGAAGAGCTGGAATGAATTGAGCGTGTTCTTGACATCGGGAACGGCGCTTGCACCCACCGCGCCGGTGGTGACGTTGGTCAACCCCGCCGCAGCGAGCGGGCTGGTGCTGGTCACGCCCGCGCTGTAGAGATACTGAAAGCCGACGTCATAGGGTTTGTCCGCGGGCGCGTACTTGCCACCGATGCCCACCGCGTTGTCGGCGCTTTGCGTGTTGATCGACCAGTTCCGGTTGGTATCGGTCGACTGCGCGGCCTGATTGGCGCCGCCACTGTAGGACCGTCCATCCTGGTTTTGCTCCAGTTGCGACCACGTGTAGAACGCATAAAGGTTGACGGCCTCCATCGGCACGTACTGCGCATCCAGCGTATAGGACTGGCCGGTCTGGTTCTGCAGTCCCTGGCACTGCGACGGCATGACTGCCGGGGGCGGCAGCACCTGGTCGTTCGGTCCGCCACAATCCGGCCCCCGATACTTGCGCTCGTACCAGTTGGCCTGCAGCGAGAACGTCACGGGGCCACTGGGCGTGACGCTGGCGTTGGCCTTGATCCCGTTCTGGTCGTAGTCGGCGACATAGTACTGCCGCAGAGTCGGCAGATTGTCGAAGGGGGAGGCTGCCACCTGCGCCGGCGTATAGCTCGCGTCATACGGCCGGTTCTGGTCGAAATCGGAACCGCGCCTCTGGTCGTACTGGTACTTGACGTAGCCTGAGACCAGCTGATTGGCACGGGACCGCAGTTCGACACCGAGCGTATTGACATTGGTGTCGTAGCGCAGTTCGTCGGCGCCGACGCTGTAGTCCGTCTTGAGATAGGTATACCAGCCCCGCAGGGACGTCCCTCGCGCGATCGGATAGTCGGTATCGACCGTGAACTTGTTTTCCGTCGTGCCAGGCGGCAGGTTGACGCGGATTGCGCCCGATGCGACCTGGTTCGGGCTTTGTCCGGGCGGCACGACCGGTTGATTGACGACGTCCCCGCCAACGTAGAGGTATTGATTCTCCGGCGTCTTGTTGGCGTGGTCGTTGTAGTGATAGTTGAGCCGGAGGTTCAGCCGGGCGATCGGCCGCGTGGTCAGCGTCAGGTCGACCAGCGTGTTCTCGAGCTTGCCGTCGAGCGAGCCCTGCGGCAGCGCGCGCGGCACCAGCAGCCCTGGCGTCACCAGCGGGGCGACGTTGATGGTGTACGGATCATAGGCCTGGTCCTGGCGCCCCACGCCGTACGAGAACGTCCCGGTGAGGCGCGTCGTCGGCGTGAAGTTGTAGGCTCCTGTCGCCTGGACCTGCTGGAAATCGTTGTCCGGCGCCAGCGACATGCGGCCGAAGCCGGTGGGAAAACCGACCCCGGAGCCGGCCTGCCACAGTCCGGTCTGGTTGGCGAAAGGGTTCTGCCACGTCAACGTCGACTCGTCGTTGGAGTACTTCGAGTACCAGTAGCTGATGTTGAACTGCGCGACGTCGGACGTATACCGCAGGCCGATGTCGAACTGCTGCGTGTTGTCGTTGACCGGTGCCGGCACGAGGGCCGCGCGCGGGTTGCCGCCATTGCTGCCCATGACCGCGCCGATCAGGTTGGCACCTTCTCGCTTCTGGTAGTCGTACTTGCCGGTCAGCTCCCAGCTGCCGCCGAACGCATAGCCACCGCCGATCTTGAGGAAATCACGATCGACCTTGATCCCGTAGCCGTTGTCGAGATAATTGTTGATCGCCGTGACGTTGGCAGGCGGCTGCGAATTGCCGGCGCTGATGCCGGCAAAGCCGGCCGGCAGCGTCAGGTTGCCCGAGCCGAGTCCCTGATGGACGAAGCGGGTCGAGTCGGTCTGGTAGTGGGTGATCTGCTGGAAATGGGCGTTGACGTCCCACTTGCCCTGGGTGCCGAAGGCGCCGCCCAGTTGTCGGGACGGCAGGCCCAGGTTCCATCCCCAGGCGTTGCCGAAGCCGCCGGTGCCGAGGTCGCGCGTGGCCCAGTTGAAGTTGCCGATCGCAAAGGGGTCCGACTTGTACAGCCCCGAAAACTCGCCGAACTTGTAGGCGTCGCCGCTCACGTCGTTGTAGCCGATGCCCAGTTCGACGTTGTTGGTCTCGTAGCGCGTCATGTCCGCGTTGCCATACAGCGGCACCTGGAACAGCGGCTCGGACAGCGCGATCCCGGGCGCCACGACCAGCAGCGCGATGGCCACGGCCAGCGGCTTCCTCTTGAACGATCCCTTGCATCGACCCGCGTTCATGTCTTGACCTTTCTTCCAGCGGTTCAAGGTAGCTCAATCAGCGCGTGAAACGTGCGCCGGACGGATGGTTGCTGCCGTGGACCTTCGTGTGGCAATTCGCGCAGTTCTGGCCCAGCATCTTGTCGCCGGCGGGCGCGCCCTGGATCGGCGGCTTCGACGGGTCCCGGTTGGGGATCGCGAAAGGCGGCAGGTTGTTGCCGCTGTAGACCGTGCTCGGATGGAACGGATTCATATGGCACTGCTGGCACAGGAACGGACCGCGGGCAACCAGCAGCGGCGCATTGTTCGAACCATGCGGCGCATGGCAGGTGGCGCAATCCTCGCGTGCCGGCGGGTGTTCCCACAGGAACGGGCCGCGCTTCTCCGCGTGGCAGGTGTAGCAAGTTTCGTTCACCGTGTTCTTGACGAGGTTGGCCGGCCCGACCGAACCGTGCGGCTGATGGCACGACGAGCATGGCATCCAACCGGTCTTGATCGGATGGGTCGACGCACCCAGCGTTGCCGCGCGCACGTTCTTGTGGCAGTCGAAACATACGCCGGCCTGCGTTGCGGCCACCAGGACCTGATCCTTGGGCGCATGCGCCTTGTGGCAGTCGTTGCAGCCGATGTCGTTGCGGTCGTGCGCACTGCCGGCCCAATGGATCTTGGTGCCACCCTTGTGGCAGGTGAGGCATGGCTCGCTACGCTCATTGCCGGGCGACATCTTGGAGAAGGACTGAGGCTTGGCCTTGGTCGGATTCTTGAGGTGCTCTTCCGCGTTGACGTGGCAGGACTGGCACCCCTGCCCGCTGCCGAACGGCGTGCGCGCGTCACCAGTGACGGCGTGCTTCGACGTCGCCATCCCCTTCATCGCATCGGCATGGCAGGTCAGGCAGACATTGTCCTTGGTCGCGGGTGGCTGCTGGGCCACCGCCGGAAGTGCGATCAGGGCGGTCGCCAGGATCGCCAGCCAGCGCGTCAGCGAATTGAGTTGCAAGCGCATGTCCCTGCCTCCGTTGTTGCCATCCCGGCCACCGACGGCGCCCGCCTACTGACGCCACCGGCCACGATCATTGGCACCGCAATAGCCAATTCCGATGCCGATGATTCATTGGCGATCGATTGTCGACGCACTCTGAGAAGCAACTTTGATCTACATCAACATTGAGTTGCTTTGTAGCGAAAGACCGCGGAACCTGTGGCTTGACGTGCAGGGGGGTGTACTCCACCGACCTGAAAATACCGCTCGGTGCCTTCGCCGCCGGTCTGGGCGACCACCGCATCATCAGCACGCTGTGCCCGGGCGGCAAGGAGCGCATGCGTGACAGGCCCGGCGCGATCACCGGCGCCGGGCCTGCATGGTGGCGTAAACGGCTACTTCGCGAATACGAGCTTCTGCGGCTCCCAGCCAACGGCATGCCGGACCTGCGCGTTGTCGAAGGCGGCAACGCCGAACGTGTAGGTCTTGCCCATGTCGTTGAACTGGACGTCGAACTGGCTGCCGGTCGTCAGCTTGCGCGCGATCTCGTACGTCCACGTGCCGTTCTGCCAGCGGGAAGCCACCTTGATGTCGCCGCGATCACCCTTGGCTGCGAAAACCACGTAGGACGAGACTTCGTCGCCGGCCTTGAACTTGCTGTCGTCGAAGGCAACCTGGTCGCCGTCCTTGATCCAATACGTGCCGCCGGCGTTGGCCGCCTTGCCGTCCTTGTTCATGAACTCGGGCTTGCCGTTGACAAGATTGAAAGCCTTGTACTCGGGACCGCCAGGATCGCCTTTGCGGCCGGCGTTCGGCGACTTTGCCTTGTCGTAGCGCGTGGCGTCGACGTACTGGTCGTCGACCTGTCCCATCACGCCGTTGCGGCCGGTCTTCATGTGCCACATGTCGGCAATTTCGCCCGCCTTGTCGGTGTACTTGTTGCCGAACGGCTTGGTTTCGCCGAGGTGGCACATCACCGCACAGCCATTCTGGTTGAAGCCGGCGATCGAGTCGTTGACGTTCCACATGAGCGACCACTTGTCTTCGTAATAGACATTGTCGTCGCCACCCTTGTTCTTTGGGTCGGACAGCTTGTTCCAACTGCCATCGGCCTGCTTCTTGTAGGGGGCACGCTGGATCGACTGCGTCGGATCGGCGTACTGCAGCAGGAAATAGATCATGTCGCCGGAGGTCACCGCCTTGAGCGTCGCCGTGGTCTCGCCGGTGGTGCCGAAGTTGGACCCGCCGGAAAGTTTCACGCTCAACGGCTTCGCCGACGCCCACACCGCATCGCCGGCGTTGCCGTCAAGCGCGGGGGCGACGCTAGCCTTGCCCACGACCAGGGTGTTGGCTGGCGGCGGCGTGTCAACGGTCGTGCATGCCGCGAGCGAAGCTGCGGCCAGAGCGATGAAGAGCTGGGTCCTGGTAAACATGGTGGTCCCCTAGATGGTGAACGCAGACGGTTCGAAAGCAACGGCACGACCGCATCGATTAGCGATATCGCACCTGCACAGTCTACGGAGAGGACCGGCCGGAAACGTTGACATTTATCAAGCTGGCAGGATCGACGCTGCGCACCAACTGACGCACTTCAACTTCGATGGTCGTGGCCCAACGGCGACCACCAAACAAACGGCCGCATGCTGCGGCCGTCTATCGCACCGTGCAGACCCACTTCGCGACCTGGCTGGCACTCCGGCGCGACGGGTGCGCTGACGGCGGCCCGGTGCCGGTCCACGTCGAGCCTACGGCCAGCCCACTGCGGCCGAAAACCCATGGCTTTTATATTTGCGGGCACTGGATGCTAACGCTATCATCCGGCTGGCGCTGGTCGCCAGCAGCCATGCGATCAACCCCAGCATGCTCTCCGAGCTGCCCTACGACACGGCAACGGCGGCGCGCCGCACATGTCGGGCGAACTCTTAACGAGCATGACCGGCATCGACATCACGCAGTGTCCTACAAGGACAGCGCCGCGGCGCATCCCGACCTGAGCAGCGGGCGTGCAGGGCTTCCCGTCATCAACACCCACAGGTCGAGAGCCATGAGCACGAAACCCCGCAAGACTCCCGAGCAACTTCGCAGCCATCGCTGGTATGGCGTGAACGACCTGCGCTCCTTCGGCCACCGCTCGCGTACCGCGCAGATGGGCTATCACCGCTCCGATTACCAGGGCAAGCCCGTCATCGCGATCATCAACACGTGGAGCGACATCAACTCATGCCACAGCCACTTCCGCCAGCGCGCCGAAGAAGTGAAGCGCGGCGTGTGGCAGGCGGGTGGCTTTCCGATCGAGATGCCCGCCATCTCGCTGGCCGAGCCGTTCCAGAAGCCCACGACGATGCTCTATCGCAACCTGCTGGCGATGGAGACTGAAGAACTGCTGCGCAGCTATCCGGCCGACGGCTGCGTGCTGATGGGCGGCTGCGACAAGACCACGCCGGCGCTGATCATGGGCGCGCTGTCGATGAACCTGCCTTCCATCTTCGTGCCCGCGGGCCCGATGCTGCGCGGGGATTTCCGCGGCGATGTGCTCGGCAGCGGCAGCGACACGTGGAAGTACTGGGCGGAGCTTCGCGCCGGCACGATCACGGAGGAAGACTGGCAAGGTGTCGAGGACGGCATCGCGCGTTCGCCCGGCCACTGCATGACGATGGGCACCGCGTCGACGATGACCGGCGCCGCCGAGGCGATGGGCCTCACGCTGCCCGGCGCCACGTCGATCCCCGCGCCCGATTCGCGGCACGCGCAGATGGCCACGCTGTCCGGCAAGCGCATCGTTGACATGGTGTGGGAGGACCTGCAGATCCGCGACATCGTCGATGCGCGCGCGATCGACAATGCCGTCACCACCGTGCTGGCGCTGGGCGGCTCCACCAATGCGATCGTGCACCTGATCGCCCTCGCCCGCCGCGCCGGCGTGCCGCTCGACCTCGCGCGCTTCGACGCACTGGCGCGGCGCACGCCGGTACTGGCGAACATCCGGCCGTCAGGCAAGTACCTGATGGAGGATTTCTACTATGCCGGCGGCCTGCGCGGCATGCTGTCGCGGCTGACCGACCTGCTCGAGACCTCCGCGCTCACCGTCAATGCCCGCACGCTGGGGGACAACATCGCCGACGCCACCGTGTACCACGACGACGTGATCCGCACGCGCGAGAATCCACTGGTGGCGCACGATGGCCTGG
>Ga0163150_10009711_pt1 | contig 10565 bp, 15 predicted proteins | sample OliLakLV19P2IB_FD_148628 | JGI IMG/M metagenome (GOLD analysis project Ga0163150, IMG submission 148628) | Freshwater microbial mat bacterial communities from Lake Vanda, McMurdo Dry Valleys, Antarctica - Oligotrophic Lake LV.19.P2.IB | ecosystem: Environmental > Aquatic > Freshwater > Lake >...
TGGTGCTTCACTTCGCCGCCGTGGGCGCCGTCGTCTCCGGCCTGATGGTTCACGTCTACATGGGCGCGGTGTTTCCAGAGGAGAAGTCCGCCTTCTTCTCGATGGTTACGGGGACCGTGGACGAGCTTTACGCCTACAGCCACCATTTCAAGTGGTGGCGCGAGGTGAAGCTCGCCCAGCGCGCCTGGGAAGAGGAGCATGATCGCGAACGGCTGGGAGCGTCTGAGCCGCCGAGTCCGGTGACTCCTCAGCCCGCCCTGGAAGCGCCCGCAGGGCCAGAACAAAGCGCCTAATCGGCAAGGTCTGCGCGGTCCAGGAGTCTGTCCGCAGATCTTTCGGCGAAGAGGCCATCGAACGGGGAATCCACGCCACTTCGCGCTGGCACCGGTTTCGCTCTTCTTGCAGGGTGTGAGGACCTTCGCCTCGATCTGGCGCACGATCTGCGTGGGCGTATGGCTTCTACCGGCGTGCGCGCGTCCCGCGGTTCAGACCGCGGAACAGTGCCTCAGCTGTCACACCGGCATCGAGCGCGCTTCGGAGTCTCACGAGGGGTGCGTCTCCTGCCACGGAGGCGACCCCAGGTCACCCACCAAGACCGCGGCTCATCAGGGTCTTCTGGGCCTCTCGAATCCGTCGTATCCGGGACGCTGGGAGCGAGGCTGCGGTCCGTGCCACCAGCACCAGCTCGAGCGCATGCAGAGCAGCCAGATGTTCACCAACACCGGGATGATCGGGCAGATTCAGTCGACCTGGGAGGGCGAGCGCCCGGGCGTTGCCTATTCATCGCGTGAGGGCCCGGCCTATGGTGCCGACGGAAAGGCCATCACGCACACCGGCGTCAATCAGCTCGATCACATCTCGGGTGACCTTTACCGGAAGTTCTGCGCGCGCTGCCATGTGGCACGACAGAACGAGGCCCTCGATGGCGCCGGGCACCCGGCTGGCTGCGCCGCGTGCCACTTCTCGTACAGCGAGGGGGCCACCTACCGCGGCGGCGATCCCATGATGAAAGGCAAGAGCCCGAACAGCGTGACTCACACCATGCAGGGTCTTCCGCCGATGCAGGCCTGCGCTCAGTGCCACCACCGCAGCGGCCGCCACGCTCTCTCGTATCAGGGTCTGTATGACGGCAACAACGGCCTCGTTCCGACCCGGGGCGGAATGCCGGGCCCCATGCCCGGCAGCGATGAGCGCTCTTTCTCCCACACCGCCGCCGACGCTCATTTCCTCGCGGGCATGGAGTGCATCGACTGCCACACCTCGCGCGAGATCATGGGCGATGGCTACGACGCGGGGAACATGCGCGGGCAGCTCGAGGTGCGCTGCGAAGACTGTCATGGAGACAGCGCGAAGCCTCCGCGCTCCATGACCGTCTCGCGCGAGAGCGACCGGCCCCTCATCGAATCCCGCCAATACGCCTTCCGCATCCGCCCCGGCTTCAAGATGGTCCTCACCTCCAAAGACCGGCCCTACTCCAACGTCTTCGAGGAGGATGGCCAGATCGTCGTCGCCACCAAGCGGACGGGCGTGCTGCTGAAGAGCCCGGTCATCACAGGCACCGCCGAGCATCGCATCGCGGGGCATGAGCGGATGGATTGCGCCACCTGCCATTCGCGCAGCGTGGTGCAGTGCTACGGCTGTCACACCAACTACGACAAGCGGAAGACGGGATGGGACTTCGTGGAGGGCCGCGAAACGCCCGGAGAGTTCAGCGAGACCGAGGACTATCGCACTCTCTACCCATTCCCCCTGGCCCTCGACGATCGTGGCCGGATCTCGCCGGTGACGCCCGGATGTCAGACCTTCGTAACCGTGGTCGAAGAGGACGGCCGCTTCTCTAAAGACGAGGCCGTGGCGCGCTACAAGGGCAAACCACAACTTCGCTTCGCCCCGTTCTTTGGCCACAACACGGGTACGCGCGCGATCGGATGCACCGAGTGCCATGGCAACCCGGCCTTCCTGGGCTTCGGCCAGAACCTGCTGGAGAAGGGAAGTGTGAAGAGCACTCTTCTGTGTGAGAAGAACGACAAGAAGGCGCTCGACGGCTTCCTCGGCATGGCACGCGGTCGCGTGGTCTCTCACGCTGCGATCACCCGGGCGGGGGCCCGTCCACTGGAGCATGACGAAGTGCGCCGCGTCTTCGCGGTCAACCTTTGCCTCGTCTGTCACGAGACCGGCAAAGACCCCATCTATCTCAAGAAACTCGACTATGACGCTCTGCAAGATCCTCTTCATCGCCGCCTTCTGGCTGCTCGCCAGTAGCCAGGCGCAGGCCGCGGGTTCCGAGGCGAGCTGCCTCGGCTGCCATCCGACTGCGCGTGGGGCGCTCTCCGGGCCCATGTCCACCCGGCAGGGCGAGCGGGCCTTCGCGCATCGCGCGTTCGGCGCGGTTGCGGGGGAGCGCTTCTTCGAGGCGTCCTGCAGCGGCTGCCACGTCTCCGCGTGCTCGGACTGTCACGGCAGATCACCTCACCCGAACGGCAAACCGAAGGACGAGGCCTGTCTCGGCTGTCATCGCGGGTACTTCGTGGGCTGGGATTACTACGGACGCGCGCCGCGTGAGGATCACACCCGCTATAGGCGCGGAGCTGTCGCAAACGGCGAGCCGCTCCTGAAGATGCTGCCGGATGTCCACCGCGAGCGCGGAATGATGTGCGCGGACTGTCATCCGATGAAGGCCCTTCATGGGGGGAAAGGCGGGACCCGAACCTGCGTCGATTGTCATCCGAACCCCGCGCGGAACGTGCCGGAGCATGCCATTGAGGGCCACATGCGGAAGATGGAATGCGTCGCCTGCCACGCCGCCTGGGCTCCGCAGGAGTACGGCACGTTCCTGATCCGGCCGCAGACCGAGGAGCAGCAGGAGGCCTTCTCCGCCCTTCCCTCGTTCGGACCATGGAAGAAGAGCGCCTACTTGAGGCGCCAGGACGCGCCGCCGCTGGGCTTGAACCAGCGGGGGAAGGTGTCGCCGATCCGCCCCCAGTTCATCCTGTTCATGACCGATCCCGCGCGCGGGGCCGAGAACCAGCTGCTGGCCGCGGAGTGGAAGGCCTTCTCGCCGCATACGATCCGGCGCGGCAGCGTAACCTGCAGCGGCTGTCATGACTCGCCACGGCGCTACCTGCTGGAGGACGACGCGGACCGCCTCCATCTGCTCGACAAGGACGGATTGGCGCTGCGCTCGTTCTGGAGTCAAACCGGGCAAAGGGTCAGCAATGGCTCGTTCTTTCCACTTGAGCGCCACATACTGATGAACCGCAAGACGCCGGAGTTTGTCCGGCAGTATCTAAGACAATGGCAGAACCTGCTCGATCGCGCCGATCCGCCATCGAAGCGCTGATCCTCTCCCTGTTGGGAGGGTCGGCTCTATGGCGCTTTCTGACCCCGCGGGGGAGCCGTGGGTCGCGTGGGGTGGTCAAGGTCCTCGCCGCGGAGGTGCCGCAGGAGGGCGCTCTCGTGCTGCCCCGGCAGCGTTGCGCGGTGGTCAGAACCGGTGGGCTGGTTCGAGCGCTGGACCTCAAGTGCCCTCACCTGGGCTGCACCGTAAACGCCACCGCGGAAGGATTCGCGTGCCCGTGCCACGGCAGTCGATTCAAATCCAGCGGCGAGGTCTTGGAAGGGCCGGCCACGCGCGCCCTGGCGCGTCTCGAGGTCGAGGAGCGCGATGGTGTCCTGTCGATCATTCGCGAGGAGGGCTGATGGTCGAAGCCTTTTTGAAGCATCTCTTCCCGCGCCGGGTCCTCGCCGCCAATTTGCGTGTGACTTATACGTTCGGCCTGGGCGCGCTCGCGTTCACCGCCTTCCTGCTGCTCTTCGGCAGCGGCCTGCTTCTGCTCTTCTACTATTCGCCCTCTCCGGAAAGGGCGCACGCGTCGATCCAGTTCATCGAGATCGACGTATGGGGAGGCCGCTTCCTGCGGAGCCTGCATCGAGTGTCGTCTCATGCCCTTCTGGTGCTGGTCGCCCTGCACGCGCTTCGGGTGATCCTGACCGGCGCCTTCAAGCGGCCGCGGCGGCAGAACTGGATCGTCGGTTGCCTCCTGCTCTTGCTGGCGGTGTTCTCGGCCTACACCGGGTATCTCCTGCCCGCCGACCAGCTCGCGTACTGGGCCACGCAGACCGGAATGGAGCTCTTGCGAACGCTCCCCCTGGGTTCGGTGCTCCGGTCGTTGCTGGTGCCGGACTCGGTTGGTGGCCCGTTGTCGTTGCTCCGCTTTTATGCGCTGCACGTGGTCGTGCTCCCGACCGCGATGTCCGCCCTGCTGATGCTGCATTTCTTCATCATCCGCAGGCAGGGCGGGCTTTTGCCCTATGGCAATGATCCCACCCATGTGAACAGTTCGCCCCGTCTTTTCAGGCTGGTGACGCTGGGTTTCGTGGGATGCGCAGCCTTGCTGCTGGTCACGTCCGCCCTCATTCCTGCACCCCTCGACCTTCCCGCCGATCCCGCCCATCCGCCGAATCCCGCCAAATCGGCGTGGTTCCTGCTCTGGACACAGGAACTTGTGAGCTACTCCACCTCGGCCATCTACGTGGCGGTCGCGATCGTGGTCATGCTCGTGGCCCTTCCCTGGCTGCCCGTGCCCGAGCTGGATCGCGCAACCTGGTTCCCGCGCCAGCACCGCTTGGTCACCATTCTGGTTCTGGCGACGTGCGCGCTGATCATCACGCTGACCGTCGTGGGCCTTTTCATGAGGGGGCCGAATTGGAGCTTCGTCTCTCCGTTCTGATCGCGGTCGCGTCGCTGCTTTTCGGCTGCGTCAAGAGCGTGCCCGTGGCCGAGCAGAGGACCGGCTGCGTCTCCTGCCACATCGCCCACTACGCGGAGGCCGGAGCGTGCGATGACTGTCACCGCGGTCAACCCTCCTCGGCGCGAAAGGAACTGGCCCACGCGCGCCTCCTGAGCCGCCGAGCCGCCGAGCATGGGCTCGCGGGGGGATCTGCGGTAAAGGAAGGGCGCGCCCTGGTCGAGGCGGCGGCCTGCCGCCGCTGCCACATCATTGGCGGAGCAGGAACGGGACTCGCGGTGAACCTCGACGGCGTGGCATGGAATAGAGAGCAGGCGGACCTTGTGGCCTCGATCCAGAAGCCGGTCGAGAACATGCCCGCGTTCGGCTTCGACCGTCCTCAGGCCGAGGCGCTCATCGCCTTCCTGCTGAACAGCGCACCGAGAAACGCCACCGAGGAGACGTACCGCGTTCAGTTCGCGCGTGACCCCTCCCGCACTCCGGCGACATTCGACCAGAAATGCGGAGGGTGCCATCGGCTGCTGACGCCTCTCGGTCCGTTGGGAAGGAGCCAGGACGGCCCTAATCTCTCCGGACTCTTGACGGAGTTCTATCCAATGACCGCCGCTCTCGGGCATGCCTGGTCGGAGAAGACCCTTCGCGAGTGGGTGGCGAATCCCCGCAGCCTGCGAAGAGCGACCATCATGCCGCCCGTCGCGCTGACGAGCGCCGAGTTCGATCAGGTGATGGACTCGCTCGGCGCCTCCGGGAACGCCGAAGGCCCGGCTGTTCGCAGCTCCTTCGTGCGCGAATAGAGACGCCGCCAAGCCTCGCGAAGGGGCCCATCCGTCGTCGTCATTGCGAGAGTCCGGTCCCTTTGCGTTTCGCCTTCGCCTTGCGCTGATACCGCACTCGAGGCAGCCCTTCGAAGTCCTGGTCCTGAGTCCACAGGGTGGCCGAGGCCGCACGGGCGGTGGCGAGGACGATGGCATCGGCGAGGGGAAGATGGTGGGCGAGGCCAAGCCGGGACGCGGCCACCGCGAGTACTTCATCCAGGGGCACGATCTTTCCCTGCCGCAAGGCGGTCAGTACGGTCTGGCCGGCCGAAGCCACCTTCTCGATGGCCGGAGCAAAAAACGCGGCTCTCGCTCCGTCGGTCAGATACTCGATCCACCCGCTGGAGTCCACCACGTTCATACGCGTTCGCGCCCTTGCATCTTGTCGCGGTCGAAGGAAGGGTCCATTCCCTTCTGGAAGCCGCAACTCCCGCATCGGTCTCCGGGGCACGATTTCGATTCGCCCCACAGTGACGCTCGCGAATACCTCAGCCGCCGATCGGGAGGTTCTTGGCTGACCCTTGAAGTCATGTCGCCCAGAAGAACACCAATGAGGCCCGACCAGCATTGCCGCGCTGATTCCTCGACGACGGGCGAACCCCAGACGGGATGAGCCCAGGCTCTAGCTAGAAGTGGGTCGTGATGAACGATGCCTCGTCGCGAGCTTCGGGGCGCTATCCTTTGATCGATGGACCGGGATGAGATCGTCCGCGTGCTTCGCGCCTTCGAGGCGTCAGGCCTCGAGTACGTCCTCATTGGCGCGACCGCCATGGGCTTCCACGGGCTGGTGCGCGCGACCGAGGACCTGGACCTTTTCATTCGGCCCACCGCGGAGAACGTCGAACGGTTGCGGGCGGCGCTCCGAGCGTCGTACGCGAACGATCCGCATATCGAAGAAATCTCCGCGGCGGACCTGCTCGGCGACTACCCTGTCGTTCGTTACTACCCGCCGAGCGGCGACCTCTACTTCGACATCCTCACCCGCCTCGGCGAGGTCGCCAGTTTCGAGACGGTCGAGGCGGAGACCAAAGAGATCGAGGGCGCCCGCGTGAGCGTGGCCACGCCCCTGGCCCTGTACAGGCTGAAGAAGGGCACGGTACGGCCCAAGGATCATCAGGACGCCGCGGCCCTGCGCGAGCGGTTCAACCTGAAGGATGATGAGGATTGACGTGCCGGTCCAGAAATTCCGCTCGATCGACGAGATGAACCGGGCGTCCCCCCCACGCACGTCCGCACTCGCGGACTTCGACCGCTTCTTGCGACACTGCGCCCGCTATTGGAAGATCGCGCCCCGGGTCTATCCGCGCGGCGTCTTCAAGTTCCGTTCGGTCGACGACGTGCGTCACCCTGAACCCTGAGGCGGGCAGAGGGAGGAGCCTGGTCCGCCCTGCTCCGCAAGCCGGGCGAGCCGTTCGCGGGCCAGGCGCGCGTAGAGCTCCAAGCCGATGGCTTCGCTCTTCGCGATGGCTTCATTGAGGGTGGACCGGCAGTCCAGGGCCCCACGCTTGGGCTGGTCCCCGGGCGGGGCAGGAAACGCGTGGCGGTATCGCAGGCCTCCCTGAGGGTCTGGGCTTCACGCTTGAACCGCGCGACCCGTTCATGATCCTGCGCGAAGGCCGCGGGCAGCACCTTGATCGCGACGTTGCGGTTGAGCTTGGTATCCCGAGCACGGAACACCTCGCCCATCCCACCCTCGCCGATGGCGGAGACAACTTCATAGGGACCGAGCCGGGTGCCGGGCGTGAGGCTCAATGGGGGATCCCGCCGACAATCAGGCTCACGCGTCACTCCCGACAATGACGAACCCTTCTTTGCCCGCGGCTTTGGCCAGTCGGTCATCGAGGGTCACCATGTTGAGCGAGGCGGGCCGGCGGTCGGCTGCGAGGATCGCCGACGCCAGTTGCACGACGTCGGCTGCGCGCAGGCGGTGTACGCGCAGCAACCGCCGAGCGATGTCTCGAACATCGTTCGACGGCTCGACCTCGCGCCACAAGGTGGCGAGTTCGTCCAGCCGGGAAAACGCGGCGCCAGCCTCGCCACGCGTGAGCAGGCCATCCTGCTCGGCTCGAGCGATCGCGGAGGCGCACTCGACCGGAGTCGTCCAGGCCACGAGCACGATGGGGTCGGCCGCGAAGCGCGCCCGCATCGCTTTCGTCGCCGCTTCATGAACGAGCAGCGGCACCAGCGCCGAGGTGTCCCAGAATTTCACCAGCCCTCGCCACGCTCGGCGATCACCCGCGCGCTCAGGGAGACCGCTTTGCGCGGACGCGGAGGGGGGGCCGCCAATCGTTTCACCGAGGCCGATGACACCGCGGGCCGGAGGATGCCGTGCCGCTCGAGGCGGGTCAGTCGATCGCGATCCGCGCCGACCCCCGTGCCCGTGACCGGGTTGAGCTGTGCTACGGGAATGCCGCGGTCCTCAATCAGGATGGACTCGCCGTGCCGCACGAGGTCCAGCAGCGCACTCAGGCCGTTCTTGGCGTCGGTCACACTGCTGCGTTTCATAGAGCCATAATAGCCATTTCAGGATCTCCCCGCCAACATTCCGAAGGCCCAGATGTCGGTGCGCCGATCGACCGTCCTGCCCTTCGCTTGCCCGGGCTACATGTACGCCGCGGTGCCGATGATCATTCCAGCCTGGGTACCCTGATGAGTCAGTGTGGGCGAATGACTGACATTCGGATTCGAGGCGCCTGACGGATCCATGGCCTTCGCCAGTCCGAAGTCCAGCACCTTGACCGTGCCATCTGCGCGGACCTTGATGTTGGCGGGCTTGAGATCGCGATGGACGATGCCCTGCTCATGCGCCGCTTCGAGAGCGTCGGCGATCTGACGAGTGATGGGGAGAGCCTCCGCGATGGGAATGGCTCCGCGGGCGATGTGCGCGGAGAGATCCTCGCCCTCGACGAATTCCATGACCAGCGCCACGATTGCGTCGGGCGAGGCATGCCTCGCCCCTACGCCTTCGTCTAAATCGTAGGGGCCGGGCATGCCCGGCCCGTTTGCCCTGGATGTGGCACGTCCCGCACCCGCATCGGAGGAGGCATGCCTCGCCCCTACCTCCTCCAGCCCATAAATCGCCGCAATGTTCGGATGATTCAACGAAGCGAGAACCTGGGCTTCGCGTTTGAACCTCGCCACCCGCTCGTGATCCTGCGCGAACGCCGCGGGTAACACCTTGATCGCGACCTCATGGTTGAGCTTCGTGTCCCGTGCGCGAACCACCTCGCCCATCCCGCCAGCACCGATGGCGCCGGTGATTTCGTATGGGCCAAGTCGGGATCCGGCAGTCAAGGTCATGGGAATGTGGGTAGCTTAGAAGATCCCAGATCCGATCACACTGCCCGCCAGGCGCACGCTGAACCCTCTCAGGGTGTTGGAGGTGCGGGCGCACAACTGACGCTGCACTTCCGCGGTCCGGTTGAGAACGACCGGCCGCGGTTGTACCTGACCGGTCATCTATACTGGTCATATGAAGATGAGCGCCACGGAATTCAAGGCTCGATCCCTCGCCCTGATTGACCTCGTCCACGAAAAAGGTGAGGTCATCACCATCACAAAACGGGGGCGGGTCGTGGCCAAGCTCGTAGGCGATGTCGACGCCGGCGAACGCCCATGGCTTGCGCTACGTGACCGGCCGGCACGATGGCGTGGCAACCCTCTGGCCCCAGCGGTGATCTCGGCGGACGTCAAGGCCCTGAGATAGCAACGTGGCCGAAGCGCCCCTGCTCGACACCCACGCGTGGATCTGGTGGCTCTCCGCGGATCCGCGTCTCGGTCGATCCGCGATCAGACGGCTCGACTCGTTGCCGCAGGGCACGCGTCCCATGATCAGCGCCATCAGTCTGTGGGAAGTCGCAACTCTGGTGAGTCGTACCCGCGTCCAATTGGATCGCGGTTTCGAGGAATGGCTGGAATTGGCCGCGCATGCCCACACCGTTCGAATTCTTCCGATCACCGCAGCCATCGCGTCGGAGGTCGCACGTTTGCCCGATTCGTTCCACCGCGATCCTGCCGATCGATTGATTGTTTCGACGGCTCGCGTCCATCGCTTGAAGGTTTTGACTCTCGATTCGGAGATCACGGAATCGGGCCTGGTGACGTCGTGGCCGTGAAGTCCGGCGAATAAAAGCCTCGGGGCGTCGATCTCCGCGTCGGTCTTGTCGACGGCTTTGCCCTTGGCTTCCTCAGGCGACATGTACGCCGCGGTGCCGATGATCATTCCCGCCGATGTGCCCTGATGGGTCAGCGTAGGAGAGTGAGAGACGTTAGGGTTCGAAGCGCCGGACGGATCCATGGCCTTGGCCAGGCCGAAGTCGAGGACCTTCACGGGTTGTCCATGCTTGGTGATCACGAGGCCTTCCTCGGCGACGTGGTCAAGGATGGACAGGCACTGCTCCTTGAACTTGGCGGCGGCGATCTGCTTCATGGACACAATGTAGGACGGGTCACCTAATATGACCAGTGTGCATCACGCGAGACACTTAAGGAGGGAGGCCCCCCTCTCAGGGGCGGGAATCAGTCCTGCGCCGGGGCCTGGCCGCGGAGTTCGGCGGAGAGATCAGGCACTCATATCGCCTCGATGCCTCTCGCCAGCGTCAGGACCAGATGGAGCGAAGGGTACCTCCAAATTACGGAAGATAGACTGAGCGCGGAGGAACTGATGAACCTCCACATTGGAACCGAGAACGCGACGTCCGCATCGCCATGGGGGGCCGAAGTGACTGTAAACGGACGATGGATCTCATTTGTGCGTCCTGCCGTGTGGGTTACGGGTGCCGCGAAGCGGCGGCCCCTTGAACCAATGGTCAGGCGACAGCATTGTTCAGGGTAGGGCTGGAAGCGCCGCTGCGCCGTAAGGATTGTCAACCAAGTTGACCCTGCCCCGAAAAAGTGGACATCTCGACAGAGCACCCAAGGGTGCGATAGGAATAGACGATGTCCAAGCAAACAAGACGAAGATTCAGCCCGGAGTTCAAGTGCGGGGCGGTGGAAATGGCCA
>Ga0163150_10009712_pt1 | contig 10565 bp, 9 predicted proteins | sample OliLakLV19P2IB_FD_148628 | JGI IMG/M metagenome (GOLD analysis project Ga0163150, IMG submission 148628) | Freshwater microbial mat bacterial communities from Lake Vanda, McMurdo Dry Valleys, Antarctica - Oligotrophic Lake LV.19.P2.IB | ecosystem: Environmental > Aquatic > Freshwater > Lake >...
GCTTTGTAGAGGTGAGGATCAACTCCGGCACCCATGAGCTGTGTCACCGCGACATGCTTTCCACCGACGTTGCGCACGATGTCGGCGACCATGCCGACGGTCGCGACCGCCCTGATCGGATACTGGTCGCGAAAACCAGGCCGCTTCGCTTCGTCGGGCGAGCTTCCACTAGCGGAGCATCCGATTAAGAACGCGATAGACAACAAAACGAAAAATCTGCGCACTCTATTCAACGGACTCGTCTCAGGCAGAAGGACCGAATTCGGGTGCAGGGAACCGCTCGCATATCCAAAGAGAATATTTCTATTAATCAAAACAATGATTTTACCTCAACGAACAATGCAAGTCAAGGGCCGGTTTTTCTGCACTATTTAGCGGGAGGACTCCGAGGATCTCAACTTCCGAGACTTACGTGGAGGCCATCTCGAACACTCGTTGTTGTGTCTATACTTTGCGGCCAAACTTGTAAAACAGAGCTGGCGTCACCAGTTGGTCTAGCAGGGTCGAGCTAATTAAGCCGCCGATAACCACGACCGCCAACGGATGCAAGATTTCCTTCCCGGTTTGACCTGCGCCAAGCGCGAGCGGCACGAGACCGATCATGGCCGTTAGAGTTGTCATCAGTACCGGGGTCAGCCGTTCAAGGCTTCCCCGGATAATCATGTGCTCGTCAAACTGCTCGCCTTCATGCTGCATTAGGTGGATGTAGTGGGAAATCATCATAATCCCGTTGCGGCAGACAATACCCACCAGCGTGATGAAGCCAACCCAATGGGCAACCGACAAGCTTGTTGCTTGTGCCCAGACATAGGGCCACTGCCACCAACTGGCGGCTTGCAACGCTTCGACTGTGGGCCAGTTGGTCAACAGCAGCGCGAGAACGGCGCCGATAGCCGCCAGCGGAATATTGACCATGACTTGCAGCGCCGCGCGCCACGACCCAAGGCCCTTGCACAACAGGAGAAAGATTCCAACGATTGACAGCGACCCTAGCACGAACAATCGCAGGTTCGCCTCCTGCTGTGCCTGAAATTGGCCACCGTATTCGACGAAGTAGCCCTGCGGCAAGGCAAGCTCGCCTACCGAATCTCGAATATTGGTTACAACCCCAGCCAAATCTCGGCCCGCGACGTTGGCTTGCACCACGATGCGCCGCATGACGTTTTCGCGGTTGATCGTATTTGGTCCGTTCGTCGCTTCCACTTTGGCTACGGTCCCCAGTGCAACCGGGCTTCCGTCCGGAGTGCTAATCATCGTGGATCGGATGGCTTCAAGATCGTTGCGCGACTTTTCGTCAAACCACACCAGCAAATCAAAGCGGCGCTGCCCTTCGAGCACCTGCGAAACGGTTGTACCCTGAAAAGCTGTTTCCAGCGCGTGGGCGACGTCGCCCGGCGACAGCCCATAGCGAATAGCTTCACTGCGCAGAACTTCAACTTTGACCTGTGGAATCTCGACTTGGGGTTCAACTCGCAGGTCCACCACGCCCGGCACAGCGGCCATCAAGTCGCGTATCTCATCTGCCTGCGATCTCAAAACAGCCAAATCAGGTCCGTACAACTTGACGGCAATCTGGGAGCGAATGCCGGACATGATGTGGTCAAGCCGGTGCGAGATGGGCTGCCCGATATTGCATAGTACGCCAGGCATTTCCGATAGTCGGTCTCGGATATCGGCGAGTACAATTTCCCGGGCGCGCCCGACGTGCTCGATTCCGAAACCGTGAAGCCCTGGCACACCGCGCAATACGCCGAACAGAAAGCCAGGTTTACGGCGTTCGGACTCCAGCAGGCCAACGTCGATTTCAGAGACGTTTACATTCTCTGCGTGCTCATCGAATTCAGCACGGCCCGTGCGTCGCGATACGTGCGTCACTTCCGGGATTTCCAACAGCGCCTTTTCCACGAGTGTTCCAATCCGGTCGGATTCTTGCAGACTGGTCGAGGGCGGAGTTTCAAGCCCAATGGTCAACGTCCCTTCGTTGAACGGTGGTAAGAACTCGCCACCCATGCCAAAGATCGAGACGATGGACGCCAGTACCAGCAGCGCCACGATGGTTAGCACGGCATAGGCGTGCTTCAAGGTGAAATGCAACACTCGCGAATCAAGCCGCTTGAGCAATCGCACCAACGCGGGCTCCCCGTGATTGATAAATCGGGCATTGGACAGCAAGTAGGAAGCCAGAACTGGCGTCACCGTCAACGAAACGAGCAATGACGCCAACAGCGTGACGACGTAGGCCAGCCCCAACGGTGCGAACAGTCGTCCCTCAAGGCCGGCCAGCGAAAACAGCGGAAGCACGACCAAAACAACGATTAGGGTCGCGTAGACGATGCTGTTGCGAACTTCCGACGATGCTTGGAAGATGACAAGAAGCGGGCTCTCGGGCTGCTCCTTCTGGCGATTCTCTTTTAAGCGGCGATAAATATTTTCGATGTCCACAATGCTGTCGTCCACGAGTTCGCCGATTGCAACCGCTAACCCACCTAGCGTCATCGTGTTGATGGAGACGTTGAAATAGCGGAACACAAGGGCCGTGATGACAATCGAAAGAGGCATGGCGACGAGTGTGATGACGCTCGTGCGGAGGCTCCAAAGAAACAAGAAAAGCACGATGACGACCCATATCGCACCGTCGCGAATCGCCTCTTGCACATTGCCGATTGCCGCTTGAATGAAGTTGGCTTGTTTGAATATCTCGCGGTCAATGGTCACGTCGTCCGGGAGGGAGATTTCATCGAGCGTGTTTTCAATTCGTTCCGTCAATGCGAGGCTGTCTGCCCCCGGCTGTTTTTGAATCGACAGGATAACGGCTGGCTCGGCGCCGACACTGCCCGTGCCGCGCCGCACGGGTCCGCCGATCTTGACCTCCGCGACCTGTCGCACCGTCACCGAAAGCGGACGGCCTTCTCGGACAACCGTGTTTTCGATGTCGGCCAGGCTCGTGGCGCGACCAACGATCCGAATCAGGGACTCTTTGTTCTTCTCCAAAAGAAAGCCACCGCCGGTCACGACGTTGGATTTCTCAACGGCCTTTGTCAGTTCGTCGAGCGTGATGCCGTACTGAGCTAGACGTTCCGGCGAAGTGAGCACCTGATATTGCTTGAGCTGCCCACCCATGACGGTCACTTGCGACACGCCCCCAATCGCTAGCAGGCGTTGTCGAATGTCCCAATCAGCGATGGTCCGCAGCTCAATTGGCGTGGTCTTCGTGGCCCGCAATCCGATCAGCATGATTTCTCCCATGATCGAGCTAATCGGCGTCATCATGGGGTTTACGTCTTGCGGCAACCGGCTGCGCGCTAGCTGCAATTTCTCATTGACGATTTGTCGGTCGATGTAAATATCCGTATCCCATCCGAATTCGACCCACACAATCGAAATGCCAATCCCAGATGCGGAGCGGACGCGCTGCACGTTGGTCGCTCCGTTCATGACAGACTCAATCGGTAGTGTAATGAGCGTTTCAACCTCCTCCGGCGCCAGCCCGTGAGCTTCGGTCATGATCGTGACCGTGGGCCGGTTCAAGTCGGGGAAGACGTCAATTGGCAACTGCGTAGCCTGATATGTCCCGTAAATCGCAAGTACCAGCGTGATAGCGAGCACCACGCCCCGATTCTTGAGTGATGCGTCGATGATCCAGTTAAGCATCGCTTAGTTCCTCGCATGGGAAGGTTCAACGGTGACCGTTGCGGCCATGCCTTCCTTGAGTTTCAAGTCGGGGTTGTCGAGTTCAGTCCAGATTGACAATGCACGAGTGCCTTCCAGCAACACGGGGTCCAATCGGTCCACTTTGCCAGATACTCGAAATGTCGGATCGGAAGCCAAGCCAACTTGCGCAACTTGGCCGATTTTCACATGGCTCGCGTCTTGCTCGAATACAAACGCACGGACCCAAACTTTGCGCGGATTGTGTAACTCAAATAATTGAGTCTTCGACGCGACAAACTGGCCGGGAATCAAATCGAAGTCGCCGACCAACCCGCTGGCCGGCGCACGGATCGACAGCATGGCCGAAAGGTCTGGGAGCGATCCCGCCAAGTCCGCTTTTTCGATGGTTGCCAGATCGCTATCCGATACTCCGATCAGCTTCAATTGTCGGCGCAAACTGGCAACCGATTGCCGATAAGTGTCGAATTGAGTTTGCAACAACCAAAGGTCTTTAATGGGCAGATTGTCGCGCAACGATTGGGCTCGATTCAGATTAAGCGATGCTTGTGCGAGACTGGTACGCGCTTGCAGGAAATCCAGTTGCAGCGATTGGAAGGGCAAGCTCTCAAGTTCGGCCAAGAGATCGCCTTTTTCGACACGCTGGCCATGCTCCACAACAATTCGGCTGACCAGGCCGTCGATCGGGGCGCTGGCAAACGCTTTTTGATCGGTGGGTAACTCCACCTGTCCTTGCGCCGTGACGCCTAGAGGTGGATCGACTCGCGGAGCTCGGTTTGCAGGTCGCTTGGGGAATAGCGCCGCCAGTTCGTGACTGCCGACAGTGACGACCTTGTCACCCGGAAACAGGCCGTCTTCTATTTCCGCGAGTCGGCCGCGCACGGATGCCACCACAACGGGCTTGCGTCGATAGTTGCCCGCTGACTGCTGAACGAGCGCTTCGAGTCCTTGTCCGTTGTTCATCAGCGCTTCGAGCGGACAAACCACCGCCTTTGCCGAGCTTATTTGAATCTCAAGACGCCCAAACATGCCAGGCTTGAGCGCGCCCCCGTGATCGGCAAGTAACGACTTGATCGATAGCGTCCGATCGGTATTTAAGCGAAGTTCGACGTGGTTGATTTCTGCATGGAAGGTCTCAGGTAGCGAAGCAAAAACAATTTCGACTTGTTGTCCGGGCTTGACTTGTCCGGCGTCCGCTTCGAGTACCTTCCCCACAATCCAAACTCGTGTTGGGTCCACAATGTGGTAAAGGTGTTCCGTAGGCTGAACGATTTGACCGGGGCGCACGTCGGCCATTGCCACGATGCCGCCAATTGGGCTGAGAAGAGGAATCGATGCAACGGTCTCCCGCGTATCACAAATGCGCCGTAAGGTTGCGTTGTTCAAGCCGATCGCTCGGAGCTTCTGCCATGCTGTATTGAAGCGGGCAGTTTGCTGCTGAGCTTCGGTTCGCGTTTGCAACAGAGCCTTACCGGCGATTCCTTCGCCAGCCGATTCTTGTCCCTTCAACAGCTTCTCTGCAAAAGATTTTTCGCTTGCGGCTTGCAGCATTTCCAATTGCAGACTTTCCAATTCGGTGCCAGAAATCCGAGCCAATTCTTGACGCGCCGTGACCGATTCGCCCGGCTTAACCAAAACCTGATCGATCCGGCCCCCAATCAACGTGCTCACGTAAGCCTGTTGCGACCACGGCAATTCGACGGAGCCGACCGCGCGAACAGTGCGACGCACCTGTGCAAGTTCAACCTTGGCGAGTTGCACGCCGATTGCCTTGGACGCGCTGGCCGACAGCATCAGCCGATCACCTTGGACGGTCGCACCCTTTGTTGGCAGTGGAGCGTGGCCCTCATGGGCCAGCGCCACGCTCGGCAACAAGAAAAATGCCATCCAAAGTCTCATGGCGCCACCTGTTCTAATTTGGCGATCGCTTGGTCAATTGGCTCCGCGACAGCCTTGTAATCGGGTTCTCGTTTCGCATCGATGGCCGAATGCACTTGATTGAACAGGCTGCGAAGCTCTTGAGCCGTGGTGTTGACCGTTTCCCATTGCTCTATAGGAACGCCGCTGTCTTTGGCAATCGAGGGAAGCTTATTAAGCACAAAGTCGAGCTCGTCTAGCGAGCGATGCGCCTTGCCAGGCGTGCCCGCTTCAATCGCGGTTCGGATCGTGTCGCGATAGCCCCTGATTTGGGGCAGAGCATCTGTGTAAGTAGCTGGAATCTTCACGTCGGCTTCGGTGATGGCCACGTCGTCTTGATCGATAACGTTGACTTTTGGTGTTTCAGTTTTTCCGCAGCCCAGAGTGAAGGCGACGAGCGATAGCGGCAATAGGCAATAGTTCATCGGAGAAATCCTTTCAGGAGGGCGCGCGCAATGGCGCGGTGTCGGAAACAAAGCGGAGAAGCCGCTAGAAGGTCAAATCAGCAGTACGCCGGAACGCTCATGGCGCGCGGAATCACTCAGATGGTCCGCGATAGCCGTGATGCAACGGAACGTCGGCACGATTTGAACGGGCTGGCCGGCGTCGAAGCTCGGCAGAGCCCAAGTCACAAAATGCGAGACGGAAGGGCTTATTTCAATCGCGGACGGTGCCGGGACCAGATACGTTGGCTGGCAGTCGTCAAACTCGCAGTCGTCTGGATCGACCGGCAATGTGAGATCAAAGCCAAACAATGTGATATGTTGGTGGGCCTGCGGCAGCGACATGCCGTCGTAGTCATGGTCGTCAGCCGTGCGATGGGTGTGAGGCAGGTTCCCGTCCGGGTGCGAATGTTGCCAAGCGGGTAAGCTGCTTAACAGCAATAGGGCGGACATCGCCACTCGAAATGCAAGTCGAGCAAGGAACATTGACAGACCTTTGTCTCCATGATTAACAACCTAAGCCTAGCTAGACTCTGTTCGGGAAGCAAGCTCGACCAGTCCACTGACGCATGCGTAATCGCGGTCGATGGCTACCAATCGCTACAGCTCGGCACATTTGTCCAAACCATGAATTCCGCTCGAAAGCTTGCCAGCAGGCATTCCAGCGACTACTGTACCGACAGGAGCCTTCTGGCCCGTCCGCGTCTACTCTTGAATCTTTCGAATCATCGAGGGGGAGACTAATGAGGTCACACGCAACTTGTTGCACTTCGTTCCTCACTTTCCTTCTCTTCTTGGTGCAGGCGAAACACGCCCACGCGGTCGACGTATACTACTCCGAAATCGGCTTCGGTGATTCTGTAAATCGTCAAGAGGCCAATCCGACCGTCGCCTCAGGGAGCAACACAACGCTGATCTCGCTGCCTGGCAGTACTCGCGATCCGCGTGGCATCGCCGTCGACAACGTCAACGGCAAGATTTACTACGGAGACGGGTCCAGCATCGCGCGCTAATTTCGCTATCATCTGCACCCGGCGACATCGAAGTCGATCCCGTCGGCGGCAAGATTTATTATTCGACGCTGTTCGGCGGGTCGGGTAATGCCATCTCCTCGGCCAACCTTGACGGTACGGGGATAACGACCATTCACAACAGTGGTACGCTGGCATTGGCTCTTGCGCCGGCGACCGTGACGGTCAATGACGTGTATAACCTGTCGATCGACACCGCGCTGGGACTGCTTTACTGGACTGCCGACGACGGCGGCGTCGCTGGACGCATTGGGCTGAACGTTTCTTCAACCAGTGGCGGCGGCATTTCGCAACTCTTCGTTGGAACGGGTTCTAGCGATTCGATTAACCGCATGGACATCGACTTCGATGCAGCCAACGTTTACTATACCGTTGGCGGCGGGACCGATGAGGTCCGTCGTTCGACGCTGTCCGGCAGCGGCCTGACGACACTTGTCTCAGGCCTGGGGGGACCCAGCGCAATCGCCCTCGACCTGACAAACGACGATATGTTCTTTTTCGTCGGCGGTCGAATCTATCAGCGCGAACTGGACGGAACCGCGATTTCGAGCAAGCTTATCCTTGGCGGCGGCGCGTTCGCGGCATCTGACATGCAGGTGGTTCCCGAGCCATCAGCGTTGGTTCTTGCCGGCATCGGTCTGTTCGCACTTCTTGTGGGCAGGAAACTTCATCGACGCGGGTTCTAAAAGTAAAAGCAAGTCGATTTGCCCTCACAGGATTGAACCACACCGACGATTAACTCTCATCCGCGCAATGTGAAAAACTTTCGACGCGCTCGCCGACGGGCTGATTTCTGGAATATGCACGGCCGCGCAGTTCTACCTGCCCGGCTGCGGTGATCACAACCTCCGTTTCTGTGTTTGGTCCACGCACGTACGTTAAGATGTGTGGGATGAACGCAACGCCCGATCCAATTCGGTTCTTTACCGCGAGATCGCGAAGTTACTCGCGGTTTATACGCCTGTTCCGATACCAACAGGGATTGCGAGCCTGTTTCATGAAGTCGCCGTTGTTGCGGTCGGGTATGCGCGTGCTCGATGCGGGTTGCGGCGCCGGGGCAGTCCTGCTCGCCTTGCACGAGGCCTTCGTGGCTCGCGGCTTGACGCCCGGACCATTTCACGGATTTGACATCACCCCGGCGATGCTTGACCGGCTGCGCGCGTCCTTGCGGATCCGTAAAAACGAGGGAGTCGAACTGGTGCAAGCTGATGTGCTTGAACTAGCGGCGCTCCCTGCCGCTTGGAGCAACTTTGATTTGATCGTATCGGCTTCCATGCTGGAATACGTTCCACGCCAGCAATTCGTCGCTGCCCTAAGTGGGTTGCGTTCGCTCCTAAGTGAGAACGGGAGCCTGTTGCTATTCATTACTCGCGACAACTGGCTCATGCGACCGCTCATTGGTCGATTATGGCAGTCGAACCTCTACACGGCACAAGTACTAAGGGAGGCATTCGCGGCGGTCGGCTTTTCGGCGATCGAGTTTCGCAATTTTCCGCCGCCTTATCGATACCTTGCTTTGTGGGGCCACGTCATCGAGGCGCGGCGCTGAAACGGAAATCGCCGAGAGACGCAAGTAGGAAAGTCGCGATTTGGCCAGCAATATTGATCACTGGTAACTGTATCCAGCAGAACAGTGTCGTCGTGAAACTGCGAGATAGCGGAATGCCTGAGGAGGGCTACCGGGAGTCGCTATTCGGCGTACCCTTGCTCCTTAACGCTATACTGAGCTGACACGTCGAGCGAGGCGTCCATGAAACCACTTGCTGATCATTCGGGTGATGAGATTAAGTCCGCCGTCGCGGAGCGATACGGACTCGTGGCCACGACCCCCGGGCAAGAGTTCAACTTCCCGGTAGGGCGCAAGTTCGCCGAAAGCGTCGGGTACGATCCCGAGCTGCTTGATCGTTTGCCGGCCGGTATGTGGGAATCGTTTACTGGGGCGGGTAACCCACAGGCGTTCGTTGATGCCAGGCCTGGGGAGACCGTACTCGACCTGGGCTGTGGCGCTGGCCTTGACCTGTACCTCTATGCGCAGCAGGTCGGGTCCACCGGCCACCTATACGGCCTGGACATATCCCAGCCCATGCTCGACAAAGCCCGGAGCAACTTCGCGAGGCTCGGGATCAACGAAGTCGAGTGGCTGTACTCGCCGGCGGATGCGATTCCGCTAGAGAATGATTCCGTCGACTTAGTTACTGCCAACGGCATCTACAATTTATCGCCGGACAAGGACTCCGTAATGAGGGAAGTCGCGCGCGTGCTCAAGCCGGTGGGCGCACGATCTTTGCCGAAATCGTCCTCAAAAGTGAGTTGCCGCACGAGGTGCGACGAGAAATCAACGATTGGTTCCGATGTATCGGCGGAGCCTTGGTTGAACGGGACTTTCTGGACCGACTGCAATCACATGGACTCGCCAATCCTCGCGTACTGTGGCTAGGCCGGAATGCGCGGACCGGCCATGAACTCTCGGTCTGTGTGGTGATTCGGGCGGACAAGCGAACCTCTTGACGGGTGTCTGTGTCCACAACACGATTTCACCTTGGGTGCGAATTCACAATCAGGAGAGCAAAACCGTGAGCCATCGTAAACTGATCGAGCAATATTCAGCGGGCGCCGGCAGATTGGCGCCCTCGATCGCCGGACTTAGCAAAGCCGAATTGAATGCGTTTCCGGTGCCCGGCACGTGGAGCATCCAGCAAATCGTCTTGCACATGATGGACAGCGACCTGATCGCTTCCGACCGGATGAAGCGGGTCGCGGTGGAAGACAATCCTACGCTGATGGGCTACGACGAAACAGCCTTCGGGCTTGGGCTGTTCTATGACCAACTCGACACGGGCATGGCCTGCGATGTTTTCGAAAAAAACCGCTTGCTCACGGCCGAGATCTTGCGACGCTTATCCGAGCCCACCTTTGCACGCACGGGCAATCACAGCGAGCGCGGGCGAGTTTCACTGACCGACTTGATCGAAACCTACGTCGGGCATCTCGACCATCACTTGAAATTTATCTATGAGAAGCGACGTTTGCTGGGCAAACCGATTTAGCCTGGCGCGGAATCACGAAAACGAAGTGTGACAAGCTTGCTGACCGACGGGCTCGATTTGGATCGTGATGTGGTCGATGCCAAACTGGTCGTGCAGCACTCTCCGCAAGCTATCGAGCGCGGCCTGGGCGTCATAGCCGGTTTGCAGCACGACGTGGGCCGAGAGCGACTCCATGCCGCTGGTGATCGTCCAGACGTGCAGGTCGTGAATCTCGCAAACGCCCGGTGCGGCCGCCATGGCGCAGCGGACGCGATCGATGTCCAGATGCCCCGGCGTGCTTTCCATCAGAATCGCGATGGCCTGGCGCACCAGGCTCCACGACGAATAGATCACCAGCAGGCCGATGAGCACCGAGGCGATCGGGTCGGCCAGGTACCAGCCGAATTTCCAAATCAACCCGCCGGCCACTAGCGCAGCGACGCTGCCCAGCGCGTCGGTCAGGACGTGCAGCCATGCGC
>Ga0163150_10009715_pt1 | contig 10562 bp, 6 predicted proteins | sample OliLakLV19P2IB_FD_148628 | JGI IMG/M metagenome (GOLD analysis project Ga0163150, IMG submission 148628) | Freshwater microbial mat bacterial communities from Lake Vanda, McMurdo Dry Valleys, Antarctica - Oligotrophic Lake LV.19.P2.IB | ecosystem: Environmental > Aquatic > Freshwater > Lake >...
CCCCCAACTTGCGGCAGGTTTTCTTGAGTCTCAAGAACGTATCGCGACAGCGGCGGCCCAGATCGCTGCGCGTCCCGGCGCAGATCTTTCGCAGCCGGGCATACTCGCTGTTTCATCAATCGGCAAAGCGGCCGTCTTCTGTCGCTTGGCCGAACCGGGCCGTTTTCCCATGGAATCGGCTGCTGGCTTGGGTGCCGCAAGTGGTGCCAGTTGGCAATTGAAGCGAATTAATGCCATTTACCGCTTCATAAACATTTCGTCCAGGTTCAGCAGGACGTTGGCGACTGTTGTCCAGGTGGCCAGTTCGGCCGGGTTCATTCCTTCGGGGACCGGGCCAAGTGGGTCCGTGGCGATGTTTAATGCACCTTCCGGGTCGTTTTGGAATTCTGCAAGGGCGTCATCGTACAGGGCCGCAAGTTGAGTGATTTCCATTGCGGTGGCCGGTCGTTGCAGGCACAACTGCATTCCGGTTCGAATGACCGACTCCGGTCTGGCATCGGCTGACTCCCGAATCATGCGCCGGGCCAACGCCTGGGCCGCTTCGATGTAAACCGGATCGTTCAGCGAGACGAGAGCCTGGAGGGGAGTGTTCGTGGAAATCCGCCGGACTTCGCAGACTTCGCGATTCGGACAGTCGAACGTGGACATCGCAGGATAAGGCATCGAGCGCCGAACTTCGGTATAAATCGCGCGCCGATACTGGTCCCCGTCGCTGCTGATGGCCCAGTCGGTGGTCTTGGACGAGAAAGCCAGCTTCAATCCCAGATTGGGTTTCGGCGGATGAACCGGTGGACCATGCATCTTTCTGTTCAACAGTCCGCTAACCGCCAGTGCCTGGTCGCGAACCATTTCGGCCGTCAGCCGCATGCGAGGACCGCGGGCCAAATAACGGTTGTTCCCGTCGGCAGCCAGTTTCTCCGGCGTTACCAGACTGCTTTGTGCATAAGTCGATGACAGACCATCATCCGAAGCAAATGATTGCAGTCCCAACCCGATTCCATCAGCTCGACAGCCAGCCAGTCGAGCAGCTCCGGATGCGAAGGGTATTCTCCCTGCGATCCAAACTCCTCGCTGGTTTCAACCAGACCGGTTCCGAACAGCTGCTCCCAAAACCGGTTGACCAAAACTCTTGCGGTCAACGGATTGTTCCGGTCAACCAGCCATTTGGCAGCGGCCAGCCGGTCTACAGGACTGCCATCGGGAAGTGAATGGAATGCAGAAGGTGTTCCAGCGGTTACCAGATCCGCCTTGTTCAGAAAGCTGCCCCGAATCTGGATATGGGTCTCGCGACGTTTGCCAGGCCGGACTTCGCGCAATACCGGGACTGTGGAAACCGGCCTGACCGAACTTCGTTTGGTTTGCAGACTGACCAGTTCCAGGGCAACCGGGCTGGTTGCGTCATAGGCTTGTCTCGCGAAATCGCTGATGAGCTTGTTGGTTACTTCGTCCCGCTCCGCGACAAGCACTTCCAGTCCCCTGGCAACCGCTTCGGGGATGGTCCGAACAGGAATCATCAATTCGGTTTCCGGGGCCTTTTCAAAGCGGCGTTGCCAGACTGCCTGGCCCGATTCGTCCAGCAAACTGAGTACAAATCCGTTCAGCCGTGCGGGAAGTTCGCCTCCGGTCCGGTTCCAGATTCGAATCTGGTCGATCGACTGCGGTTTTTGCAAGTCCAGTTGCCACCAGGGGTTGGCTTCGTTTGCCGAGTGGGTGACCGATTTGCCTTTTTCAAAATCGCCTTCGGTGTTTCCATCGATCGCCAGTTCGGCCGGTCCGCTGTAATCAACACTGGATTGCGTCGCAGTGCCGGATGCGGCAATGTTCTGCCCATCAACCAGGACCTCGACCTCGGCCAGGGAAAGGATCTGCGCTTCGCCAGGCAAATCGATCCGGACAAACCTCGCCATGGGAACGGGCAGGAAACCCGGTGACCCGGCTGACTGTGCAACCAGCCAGTCAGTCAGGGAATGTTCGGTGCCGGCGCCGGCACCGGTCCCGTCCTGATATTCCGTCTGAAGCAAACGGATCTGCCGGTCCAGTTCGGCAATTTGTGCCAGTTCTTCGTCGCCATAGATTTCCATTAGCGGAGAGTCGTTTGGTTGATCGTTGTCTGTGGTCTGGTTGAAAATGTCAAAAAACCGGAAATACTCTTCCTGGGTGATCGGATCGTACTTGTGCGTATGGCATTGTGCGCAGGCGATCGTGGTCCCCATCCAGACTGCAAAGGTTGTGTTGACGCGGTCGACGACAGCCACGTTCCGGAACTCTTCGTCGTCGGTGCCACCTTCTGTGTTGGTCAGCGTGTTGCGGTGAAAGGCTGTGGCGACCAGCGAATCCTGGCTGGGGTTTTCCAGCAAATCGCCTGCCAGCTGTTCGATGGTGAACTGGTCAAACGGCTTGTTGGCGTTCAACGAACGAATGACGTAATCGCGATAGGGCCAGATGGTCCGCAACTCGTCCGAGGAATAGCCCTGGGAGTCGGCATATCTGGCCAGGTCCAGCCAAACCGAGGCCCACCGTTCACCAAACGCCGGATCAGCCAGCAGCCGGTCAATCGCCCGGCTCCATGGGTCGCTTGACGGGTCGTCAACGAATCGCTGGACATCTTCCGGCTTGGGTGGCAAACCGGTCAGGTCGATCGAAGCGCGCCGCAACAACGCAGCACGGTCGGCGGCCGGATTTGGATCAAGCCCCTGGGCCCGCATTGCATTCAGGACAAAACGGTCGATTTCATTGCTGCTCCAGGAATCACCTGCAACCAACGGCGGTTCGGTTTTGACCGGCGCGACGTAGGCCCAATGTTGTTCGTATTTGGCGCCCGCTGTAATCCAGTCGGCAAGAATTTTGATTTGTTGGGGCGAGAGCGATTCCCCGTGCGTCGTTGGAGGCATTACGAGATCCGTATCGGATTCGGAAATCCGGAGGACCAACTCGCTTTTCTCCGGATCGCCCGGAACAACCGCTGCGTATCCGCCAAGATCCCTGGTGGCGTCGGCAAAACTGTCGAGCCTCAATTCCGCCTGGCGGGCATTTTCGTCGGGACCATGACAGGCCAAACATCGGGCCAGGATTGGCCGGACTTCGGTCCCGTATTTCGGCCCGTCATCGCCAGACAGGCCTTGACCGGCACACGGCGTCTGGACCAGAAAGGACAAAATCAGAGTGGCGAATCCCGTTCGCAAGGTTAGCCGGTTAACCATCTGGACCTGCTCCCTCAATTCGCCAGATAGGGGGTTCCTGACCGCCAAAGCTGTTTGACTTCGTCTCCGTCCAGCACCCTTTTCCATACTGCGAACTCGTCGATCCGTCCCGACAGTCCGCGATCGGAAGTGACGGTGTTGGTTTCGTCGGCCAGCCAGTTGCCCAGCCGGCAGGAACCGGGCTGGACGAACTGAATATTTTCGGGAATAGCGGCGCTACTGGAAAGTTTTCCATCAATATAAACTCGCCGTTCATGTTTCACACAATCCACAGTGGCAATCACATGATGCCAGCGACCGGGCCGGATCTGGGCGGAAAGGACCCGTTGTTCGGGCAATTCACCGTGAACACCCACCCACACCTGGCCGAGCCTGGTGATCTGCAAATGAACCCCGCCCTTGTTCCAGCCATTGGAATCAAAGATCGCATTGATTGTATGGTCCAACCGGTCGACGTTGATCCATGCTGCGACGGTCAGCTGGGGCAGCTTCTCGCCGATCTCAATTTGCATGTAGTCTCCGTCGTTGTCAAACAACATCGCCGACTTGTTGTCCCAGCGACCGGAAACGGTTCGGGTCCCCTTGATTTCGGGAGTTCCGGAAAAGTAGCGCATCGCCATGTTTTTAGCATTTTCCGTGGCCCCCGAATCCCGCCAGGGGTAATAGGCGAGCAGGTCCGAATCGGCTTGCAGATTCAGCGAGTCCATGCTCCAGGAGAGATACCGGACCTCCGAGGGAGCCAAAAACTGGGCCGGATTGGCGACAACGCCGTAGGAAACGCCATCGGCCGTCAAGACCACCGAGTTGCCCTCATGAACTGAACCGATCTTTGTTTGCATCTGGTCCCTGACATTGACCCGTCCTTCAAAAACCAGCAATTCCGCTTCCCCAGTTTCCGTACTGACAGCAACTCCGAATTCCGTGCCGAGGTCTTCCAGGCTTCCGCCAGGAACGTGGACAGTAAAACCTCGCTCGTCTTGCGGGACGACAACCCGAATTGATCCTTGCATCAATTCAAGGTTCAACCCGTTGATCAGCCGGAACTTTGCCGGCCCGCGAATCGCGACCTGAATTCCGGAACTGAATTGCAGGCCAGCCGGCGTATTGCCGACCGAGTATTCCCCGGCAGCAAGCAGCGGCTCGGCTATCCGTTCTCCGGATGCGAGCAGCACACTTCCCTCGTTGACCACCCGGCAAAACCGGCTCTCGGCCGGCTCGACAGCCATACTGACCGGAGGCACCGAGGCAACGACCGGTGCAGGATCACCGGCAACTGCAAGGGGCGTTTCCACCACAGTCGCAACCGGAGCAGGTGAGTTTGTTTCGAATTTCTGAATCAGCTGATTCCACAACAGAAAAGTGGAAATCAGGAACACTGCTGCCACGCTCCACGGCAACACTAAATGAAAGGCTGTCGGTCGCGGTAGAACTCCGGAAATCCCCACGCGGGGCGTTGTAACCATCTTCCGTTTTAATCCGGACAGAAACTTTGCCGAGTCATTCCGGGCCGATTGGGTCAGGATGCTGTCGACGTTCAATTGCGAACGCAACCCGGATTCCAGGCCCGGGTTGTCCCGCAACAGTCTGGCCAACCGCAACGTACCGGCACGATCCAGCGAGTTTTCGCAAAACGCGGCCGAAAGGGCCTCGAATTCATTTATCTCGTTTTCGTTCATCTCGTTTTCGTTCATCGCTGTCATTCCCACACGTTGTAACCGTTCGTGAGCCGATTCCAATTCTGTCAAATTACGGGGTCGGTGTCGCCACCAAGTTTTTGTCGCATACTTTTTGCCAGCCGTTGTCTGACACGATGCAATTGCTGTCGGACGGCGTTCGAGTTGGTCCCCTCGATTCCGGCAATCTCGGCAGGCGTTAGTTGCTCGAAATACCGTTGTTGGACAACCCGCCGCGAGCTTTCGTCCAGCTCCTCCAGGCAAATCCGGATCAGTTCGATCTCTTCCTTTCCCGACGCAGCCTGCAGCATGTCCGGCTGAGGTGAACGGCGGGCGGCCAAAAATCCAACCACTTCGTTCTGCAGCAGATTCCACCGCCGCGCACCACGCCGACGCAAGTTTAACAGCAACCGCCGGGCGATCCCCAATACCCAGGCCGGAAATGCCGCTTCGTGCAAATCGGATTCAAACCGGTTCCAGGCAACCAGCAACGCATCCTGCAGAATGTCGTCCGCCGTCGACTGGTCGATGCCCATGCAACGAACCGCGCCGCGCAAACGGGATTCGTGCTGTTCCACCAAAGCCAGAAAAACGGACGCCTGGGTCGAATCAGGATCCGGCGCTTCAAAATCCGGCACTGCCAATGTCCTGGGTCAAATTGCTTCCTCAATCGAACCAGCCATCATACGGATTTCAACAACACCGGGGACACCCCGCCCGGACTGAACGCAAGTCATCTGTTACCAAAACCATGATGTTGCATCGGCCGGACGTGTTACGAAACCGGTTTTGAATTCATTTTCCGCCCGGAAACGGGAGATTGCGAAAATGAGTTTTTGGAAAACTTTGAGGAGGGTAGGGTGCGGCAATGTAGCTGGAAACCGAAATGACCGGAGTGCAAGCCTCCGGGATTTGGGGGGCAAACGGAGAGGAATGCTACTGGGGGGTGGTTACCAGGTCGCGACAGATGCCTGCCGTATCTCCACAGAATTTGGCGAGTTTTTCCCGGGCGTTTTGCAATGGCTGAAAACGTGCCCGGCACTCGTCACAGCAGTCGGAAACCGGAACCGTTACGGTTTGTGGAATCATTCGGCAAACCCGACTGGGAACCTGAACCTGGACCTGAAACGGTACGCAAACCTGAACCCGCTGGGTGTGTTGTTTCGGTACCTGACGGGACACCGTCCGCATTACAGTTTTTTGGCGGTTCACCGGAACCAAATCGGTCCAGCGGCGGATTTTGGTGACCGGGAATGTCCGTGTTTGCGTTTCGATTTCGATGCGGGCCCGTGACTCTGGAACCATGATCGTTTCCGTGTAAGTCTTTTTCTCAGGAACCTGGCGGGTCCTGGTTTCATAAACCGTACGGGACCGCTCCTCATTGACCAGTTCCGTGTACTCGACCGTCTGGATCTCCGGGATCTGCCGCGTAACCGTCCGCGTGATCATTCTGTTTTCAATTCGGGGTTCCAGTTCCGTGTAGGTCTCCGTTCGGACTTCCGGTTGAAGGTGGCTAACTGTTTTTTCGACCGTCTGATACCTGATTCTCGGGACATTGACCTGGTAGGTAGTCGTAATCGTCCCAGGGACCATCACTTCATATTCTTCGCTGATCACGTCCTCGAGGATCCGGGGTATGCGGACGGTGTACTCTTCGCTGCCAGTCAGTCGCACCAGCTTTGTAAATGCTTCATCCAACGTGCGGGTCGCTGATCTTTCCTCGACACGGGTAAACGGTTCCTGGTATTCCAGTTCCCGGTGCCGGTATTGGACGGAAGGAATGTTGCGCTCCTGCGTTTGCATCTGGAACTGTTCGGAGTCGATTTGGCGAAAACGCTGTTCAGTCCGAAACCGGGTTTGTTTGATGGTGCGGGTCCTGGTTTCGACACGTGGTGTGTAAGCCGTTTCGGTCACCTGACGGGGTTCGTTCCTGTACTTGACCACCTGCCAGGTTGCCTGACGCTGTTCCGGGTGCATCCTGGTGACGGTAACTGTCTGGGGAACCTGTCGGTACTCCATCTGATAGGTCGTAAAGGGGATCTGTACCTGAACCGGATTAGGGCACCAAACCCGGTTGCAAACCGTTTCCAGTACCGGGCAACAAACCAGGCAGCCGTTATTGTTCGGCACGCAATCGCACCGCGTGACCGTTCGCTGTCGGGTCTCCCAGTGGCCCCGGTCTTCGCAAGCCGTCGTATTCGTTGTCACCGGAACCCGAACCTGGACCACCTGGTTGATCGTGGAAGCTTCCTGACGCGGAACCATATTTGTCCAGGTCTTTGTTTCGTTTTCCAGCACGGGTACCCGTTCCATCCATGTGCGGGTGACCTGGGCCGGTTCGCTGATCGTGACTTTGTAGGTTTGAATCGTTTCTTCGACGTAAGGAACGATCGCCGTATAAGCCTCGGTTGCAGTCACCGGAACCGGAACCAGCATCGAGGTGGTCGCCGTCAAGTTGACGTTTTCAGGATCCTGGTACTGGATCCGTTCGATACGATTGTCGGTGACATATTCCAGCACACTCGACTCGCGAGTGACCGGGCGCATTACGGTTTCGTACTGGTATTGCTCGACACTGCGAGTGCGGGTTTCATCTTCATAAACGACACGCGGGACTTTTCGGGTACGGGTCCTTATTTCTGGTTTGTAAATCCGCAGCTCTTTCTGGCGTTCTTCAGTTTCCAGGACAGTGTGGGGAACCTGAACGGACTCGACCGTTTCGACAGGCCTGTGCCAGATGACCGGTCTCGTTTTCTGAACCGGTACATAGACCGTGATATGCTCGACATCGGGGATCCGGTCGTACTCGGTGCGAAGGGTTTTGATTTCGCGGTAACGCTTGCGGGGAACCGTGACGTTGTATTTTTGTTCAACCTCGGCCTGATACGCTTCAGTTCGAAAGAATGTCTTTTCCCTCTGAACTTCCTGGGGAACCATCACTGTGTACTGCCGCGAAACGGGGACCTCAACGTTTCGCTGTTCATAGTCTGTGTACGTTTCCGACCGCTCCCGCGGCATCATTTCGGTGTAATAAACCGTTTCCGGAACCTGTTCACTAACCGTCTCGTACGTCAGAAACGATCGTTGTCTGGTTTCGTACCGGTAATCGGTTCGCAACTCCGTCCGGTATTGGGTTTCCCATTGGGGGACGAGAATCGTTTGGGTTTCACAAACCGGATTGCATCGGCCGCAACCATCAGAACAAACGTGCGCTGATCCGGACCCTATCGCAGCGAGAACAGGTGGTCGGGTCGGGGGATCGGGAAAATGAAATCCGGGAGCACCGAGCAGAATGATGATGCAAAAGAAAAGGAATGCCGCGGCGACCCGTCCGATCCAGGATTTGCATCGCCCGATCCTCACCAAAATCGTTCGGGAAATGCCGGGACGGGCCGGCAGTTCTCGAACTGTCGCTTTTTCGGCAACATTCATTGGGAGTGACACGGGGGCAGTTCGGGGTGCATGGGTGGTTTGCGTGGATCGGGCATTTTCCACCAGACAGACTAATCTCAAAGTCCCCGTCGATCAACGAGCCGTTGGGACTGGAACACCTGTTTTTGGCCGGTTTTCGCGACGATCAGCCGGTCTTCTGCATGAACCGGGTAATCACCTCCAGTCCCGATTCAGAAACCGACTCAATCTGAATTCGTCGCTCCAATTCAGAGTTTGTGTCGGCAAACGCAATCGTCAAATCAGCCGGGGGAAAGTCGGATGCAAATCGGTCGAACCATTCGATAGCCAGAACCGTTCCAGAATCGAGTTCCTCCGACAGCCCCAATTCGACCAGTTCATCAGAATCCTGAATCCGGTAGGCATCGATGTGCAGAAGTCTCAACCGGCCAGAATAGGGAATCGCCAATATGTAGGTTGGACTGATTACGTTGTCGGGAATCTCCAAACCCAAGGCGATTCCCTGCACAAAACAGGTCTTTCCTCCCCCAAGGGGGCCTTGAATCGCAATCACTGTCGCAGGCCGCAGCGACTTGCCAAGCCGGAAGCCGGCCTGGGAGGTTTCATGCGCAGACTTGCTGACGATTACATGCTTCATTTGTTGCCTGGATAAAACCCGGAAAAATCAGGGTCTGGAGAACGAAATGGAATTCCAGTTGGCATTCTCCGTTTCGAACGGGCTATGGCCAGACCCCGGAATTCCCACATTTTGTGTATCTGCCAAAATGACACTAGCTGGTCGAGGCAACCTGAAAATTGCCTCGTTTGAGGTCGAAACGGACCGATTAATCCCCTTTTTTGGCCCGACCGGGCGTTCCCCAAGGTTGGCACGGACTTTGCATTCCATCAGCACGGTATCTGGAGCGTGCAAAAAAGGCACCTCGTTATCGAAATTCAACGGGCATTCCCCCTGTTCGGGAGTCGCCTGAATTGGCCCTTGAACGGGGCTATTTGGCAAAACAGGACTCCCTCTGGAGAAATCAATCATGGCATCGGGCGAAAAAATCATCGGAATTGACCTGGGTACCACCAACTCGGTGGTGGCCATTATGGAAGGGAGCGAGCCCACCGTAATCGCCAACCAGGAAGGGGAGCGAACAACTCCCAGCGTGATCGCCTTTACCCGCGATGGCGAGACCCTGGTCGGTGCACCGGCACGAAACCAGCGTGTAACCAATCCTGAGCGGACCGTTTACTCGGTCAAGCGGTTCATGGGTCGCCGCCACAACGAAGTGGCTTCGGAAGAGCGAATGGTCCCATACAAGGTCGTTGGTGGTGCCGACGAGTATGTGAAAATCGAAATAGGCGACCAGAAATATACGCCCCAGGAAATTTCCGCCAAAGTCCTGCGCAAGCTGAAGGAAGCGGCCGAATCGTACCTGGGCTACAAGGTCAACAAAGCCGTTATCACGGTTCCGGCTTACTTTAACGATGCCCAGCGTCAGGCGACCAAGGATGCCGGCCAGATCGCGGGCCTGGAAGTCGCCCGGATCATCAACGAGCCGACAGCGGCCGCGATGGCTTATGGTTTGGACAAGGGAAAAGAAGAGCAAAAGATTGTCGTATTCGACCTTGGGGGCGGAACGTTTGACGTTTCGGTCCTGGAGCTGAACAACGACGACGGCATGAAAGTCTTTGAAGTCATCAGCACCAACGGCGACACGCATCTCGGTGGTGACGACCTGGACGAAGTGCTGATCCACTACGTTGCAGACGAATTCAAAAAATCCAACGGAGTCGATTTGCGCAAGGACGTAATGGCGCTGCAACGGTTGCAGGAAGCCTGTGAAAAGGCCAAGCGTGAGCTCAGCTCCCGCCAGCAGACGGATATCAACCTGCCATTCATCACCGCCGACGCTTCCGGCCCGAAACATTTGCAGATCAATATTACCCGCTCCAAATTCGAGGAGCTAATTGATCCGCTGATCGAGCGCTGCCGGATTCCGGTGGAAAAGGCTCTCAAAGACGCGAAAATGTCCCCGTCCGAGATCGACGAAGTGATCCTGGTCGGCGGTTCGACCCGCGTTCCCAAAGTCCAGGAGATGGTCAAGAAGATTTTTGGCAAAGAGCCACATCGCGGTGTGAACCCCGATGAAGTGGTTGCCGTAGGCGCGGCGATTCAGGCCTCGGTTCTGGCTGGAGACCGCAAGGACGTGTTGCTACTGGACGTGACTCCGCTGACGCTGGGTATCGAAACCGAGCACGGAATCATGACATCACTGGTCGACCGGAATACGAC
>Ga0163150_10009719_pt1 | contig 10560 bp, 8 predicted proteins | sample OliLakLV19P2IB_FD_148628 | JGI IMG/M metagenome (GOLD analysis project Ga0163150, IMG submission 148628) | Freshwater microbial mat bacterial communities from Lake Vanda, McMurdo Dry Valleys, Antarctica - Oligotrophic Lake LV.19.P2.IB | ecosystem: Environmental > Aquatic > Freshwater > Lake >...
GATGCCTTAGGAACTTCAAGTGATAGGTAAGAATTGGCGTTAAATGGGCCGTGGTCTACCAGTAAGCCGTTTATTTGCAACGGCGAAATTGTAGGTGCCGAAAAACAGGTAAACGGGACAGGCTCTAACGTAGCTCCTCACCCGCAAGCGGCACGGCCCGGGTTGTTATCGCTCTTTAACGCGAGATCGCCTCGCGGTCACCGGCTCAGTTCGGCAGAATCTGCGCCAGCGGCCCGTAGCTGTCGCGAACAAATTGAAACGCGCCCTCCTCAGCCGCTTGCAGGCCACCGGGGCCAACGGGTACCGTCACTCGCACCAACGCCGTATCGGTCCGGTTCAGGCGGATGGCGTCCGCCATCACGTAAAACTTCGCCTTGTACTCATCGGCCACAGTCCGGCCATGCGATTGATACCAATACACCACCACGCTTTTGTTGTCGCCCCGTTGGATGACGTAATAGTTAGCCTCAACGGGCTCAGTCCGGCCGGGGACTGTAATCGGAATGATGGTGCTTTTCTCAGCCACCCAACCGTTGCCCGGCAGGCAGTTCTTCGGCGAGTGCGGCGCCACCCCTGCCCGCTGCGTTTTGAAGAACGCCACGAATAACCCGGCGCCTTGCGGCAAACCGTTCCGGAGGTAATGCCGCGACAGCGTGTCGTCCGCCTTTAAAACGGCCTGCACTTCCGGTTCAATCGCCCATTCCTTCACCATCGTCCAGTCATCCAGCGTCTGTGCCAGGGAACTCAAAGGCCGCGTTAGCGGCACGTACTCCCGCCTCGCATTCACGTAGTAGCCCGCGGCGCCCTGCGCCACCGCGACGACTGTGAAAATAATCAGGTTTCGGGAACTCAAAAAAGAAAGCATGATACCTACTCGGGCGCCGCAACGGAGGCCCGTCCGGCAACTAGTTTCTTCACGGCCACATGGAACAAGATCATTAACACAAATGCGAATCCGAAGGAAACGCCTCCTTCCAGAGTGTGGAAGAAGCCCTTCGCCAAATCGGGATTGTACTCGCTCAATACACCAGTCGCCGATACGCGGAACGCATTCGCCGCCACCGCGATCGGGATTGACGCCAAAAATATCGCCCAGCGAATCCACAATTTCTCTTCGGAGAAGTATCCATATACTAACGACAGAAAAGTCAGGGAAAGCAGCGACCGTATACCGCTGCAAGCTTCCACCACGGATAATTTCTGTTCCGCCAATTCCAGGACGTTGCCGTCTCGTAATACCGGTATTCCCAAAAACGACAAAACGGTCTCGGCCACCGCACTCGCGAACAATTGCAGGGGAAACGTAATCTGGTTATAGATCACGGCCGGAATCGGCACCATCAGCGGTAACATCAACAACGGCAGCGCCAGCGCTCGCACATACGGCCAGCCGCCCAAAAACAACACGGCGCCCCACACCGAGCCTACGAACGCAGACCGCTGCAAAAAGAGTTCCGCGCCTAAAACGCCAAGCGCCATTTGAAAGATACACCACACCATCAGGAGCAATCCGAGGTAATTCGGCTTGGCTACCGTGGCCACCAACTCATCCTTCCGCCGCCATGCAATATAGGCGGCCACTACGGGGACGAAAAATCCGTGGCCCATGTCGTCGTCATTGGTCCACTGGTTCGCCATCCGCATCAGGATCGGCAGATAGGCGAGGATTAGCAATCCTAACACCCAACCAACGTTGAGCCATGGCACAGGTGCAGACGCGGACCCGGAACCTGCGGGAACGACGGCGACAGCTTCTTTCATTCATCCTCAGTTTTACACAGCCGGGAACCCGCTAACAATTACCTCGTCTCGCCCACCCGGTGCAGCAGCATCAAATTGGTCGTTCCGGAGCGCCACATTGGTTGTCCGGCCACCAGAATTATCGTGTCGCGCGCCTTACACAAGCCGCGTTCCAACAGCGCCCGGTCCATCATCGCCACCATTTCATCCGTCGACGTTTCCGATAGTGTCACCACCGGATGGATCCCATAAACCAAAGCCAATTGCCGCGCCACGGACTCCTTCAGCGTGAACGCATAAATCGGCACCGGCGGCCGGTACTGCGCCACCAGCCTCGCCGTCGCTCCCGATGTCGTAAAGACCACGATCGCCGCGACATTCGCCGACCGCGCCGAATGATACGTCGCGTCGGCCAGAATTTCGGCGATGGATGGGTTTGACCGCTGCGGCGGCCGCAGGTAACCGCGCGGCCGCATCGCCACTTCGGCTTCCGCCGCAATCCTCGCCATCATTTTCACGCTCTCCACCGGATATGCCCCCGCCGACGTCTCCGCCGACAGCATCACCGCGTCCGTCCCGTCGTAAATCGCGTTGGCAACATCGGAGACCTCGGCCCGCGTCGGCACCGCGCTCTCAATCATCGACTCCAACATTTGAGTCGCCGTAATCACAAACTTCCCGCTATGCCGCGCCTTTTCAATCACCGATTTCTGGATAAACGGAACCTTCTCGCAGGGCAACTCCACCCCCAGGTCGCCGCGCGCCACCATCACGCCATCGGACTCCTGCACGATTTCGTTGATGTTCTGCCAGGCCTCCGGCTTCTCAATTTTCGCAATCACCGGAATCGCGAATTCCCGCTCCTCCATAAACAACCGCAGCCGGATGATGTCGGAAGCCTTCCGCACAAACGAGAGCGCCACATAATCGACGTTCTCGTTCAACCCGAACTGCATATCGGCCATATCCTTTTTGGTGAGCGAAGGTGTCGAGACGTTCACGCCCGGCAGGTTGATACCCTTTCGGTCTCCGATCGTTCCGCCGGCCATTATTTCCGTCTTTATGGCCACGCCGTCGGTGGAGATCACCCGCAGTTCCACGGCTCCGTCCGCCAGCAGGACGCGGTCCCCGGGCGTCACATCGCGCGCCAGATTGGCGTACGCCGTGGACGCTCTTTCCGTATTCCCGAGCGTCTCCACCGTACTGATCTCGAACGGATCTCCGGCGCGCAATTCCGCCTTTCCGCCTTCAAACATTCCCAATCGAATCTTGGGTCCTTGCAAGTCCAATAACAATCCGGCCATCGAGCCTGCTTCCTGGCAAACTTCCCGTACCAGACGAATTCGGGCACTGTGTTCTTCGTGGGTGCCGTGAGACATGTTCATCCGAAATACATTGACGCCGGCGGCCAACAGCTTCGCGATTACTTCGCGGGTGTTGGACGACGGCCCAAGTGTGGCTACGATTTTTGTTGTTCTCACGCTAATCTGAATAGACCTCTCATCCATCATGCCATTAGTCCAAGTTGTCGTCCTCGCGATCCTGCAGGGCATCACCGAGTTCCTCCCCATCTCCAGTTCCGCCCACCTTGCACTTACTCCGTGGCTGTTCGGCTGGAAGGATCAAGGGCTGGCGTTCGATACAGCCCTCCACTTCGGGACGCTGTTTTCCGTGCTGATTTATTTCTTCCGCGACTGGCTGCGCATCATCGCTAACGGCCTCGGCCTTTCCAATCCCGCCGTCCTCGGTCCAGACCCTTCGCTTGACCGCAATCCACGAATGCTGTGGTATCTGATTGCCGCAACGATCCCGGCCGGCGTAGCCGGACTCCTCTTTAAAGAGGCCATCGAATCCACCCTGCGCTCGCCGTACGTGATGGGCGGCATGCTCATTGGCGTCGGCCTCGTCATGTGGGGCGCGGAACGCTTCGCCAGGCACGAGCGCACGATGGGGGAAATGAATTTGAAGGACTGCCTCATAATCGGCGTCGCGCAAGCGCTGGCTCTAATTCCCGGCACCTCCCGCAGCGGTATCACCATGACCGCCGGGCTCTTCCGCAACCTCGACCGGTCGACCGCCGCCCGCTTCTCGTTTCTTCTCTCCACGCCCATCGTCGCCGCCGCGGCGATGATGGGCTTCCTCGATCTGAGAAAAGCTGGCGCGCTGAACGCGGAGACGATGCCTTCCCTGGCCATCGGCATTGTCGTCACCGCCATCACCGGTTGCTTCGTTATCGCCGTGCTGCTCAAGTTCCTGCGGACTAATTCTGTTCTGCCCTTTGTCATTTACCGCGTCGCGTTTGGTGTGTTTATCATCGCCCTCGCGCTCTACCGCGCCTGATATCATGCGGAAATATGAAGATCGTTCTCACCAGCGTCATGGTTGACGACCAGAAAAAAGCGCTCTTCGACGCGGGCATCCCGTCCACTTCATTCGGCATCGACGACGTCCGGAAAGAATTCGAACGCCTGCAGGCGCGCGGCGTCGTCTTCCGCATGGAGCCCACGCAAAAATAAAATGTTACTCACTCTCCCTCTCCTCTTCGCGCTCGCCGCCGACGCGCCTTTGTTCAACGGGAAAAACCTCCATGGCTGGGAAGTTATCGGCGATGGCCAATGGACTGTGATATGGCTGGGAAATTATCGGCGATGGCCAATGGACTGTGATGGCCGACGGCACGCTGCTCGCGCAACGCACCGCCGACCTCCGGAAACTCCTGGAACCGGGCGCTAAATTCACGACCAAGCAAGACTACGGAGCTTGGGAAAACAATCAGTCCTGGCTCTACACCAAGCGTAATGATTTCGGCGAGTTCGACCTCCACGTCGAGTTCTGGACCCGCACCAACGGGAATAGCGGGATCTCCATCCGCGACACCTCCCGCGCCAAATACGGCATCACAACCCCGCCGGATTACAAGCGGACGCCATCGAAAATCGGCTACGAGATTCAGATCAATAACCGCTATCCCGATCCGAACCTCACCGGCAGTATTTACGGGTTCGCCAACGCCAAGCCCGGCACGATGCGGGAGGACGACTGGAACTCGCTCGACATCGCCTCCCGCAACGATAAAATTACCATACGCCTGAACGGCAAACTCGTGGCTGAACACGCCGGGGACCCGGTTCGTTCGAAGAGCCGGGGACCCGGTTCGTTCGAAGAGCGGCCCTATCGGCCTCCAACTCCACGATCAGTTTTCAGTGGTCATGTTCCGTAATATCCGCATTCGCGAATTGGGCGGTAAATAGGGCAACACCGTAAACTACGCGGCGACTGCGAGCCGAGTTTGGAGGGCCGGGATCATCTCCGCGAGCACCTCCTCGACCCGTTCGACGAAGATGAACTCGAGTTCGGCGCGGACGCTTTCGGGGACATCGCGAAGATCGCGCTGGTTGGCCTTGGGCAGGATGACCCGCTTCATGCCGGCGCGGCGAGCCGCAAGCACCTTTTCCTTGATCCCGCCGATGGGGAGCACGAGGCCGGTCAGGGTGACTTCTCCGGTCATGGCCGTGTCGTTCCGCACCGGGAGCTTAGTATACGCGGAAGTCATGGCGGTGACGGCGGTGATGCCGGCGCTGGGTCCGTCCTTGGGAATCGCTCCGGCCGGGACGTGGACATGGATGCCGAATTCTTTGAACAGTTTCGGATCCAGGCCCAGCTCTTCGGCGTGCGACCAGATAAAGCTCTGCGCGGTCTTCATCGACTCCTGCATTACTTCGCCTAGTTGGCCGGTGATGGTGAGGCCCTTGCCCTGCGGCAGCAGCGTCGCTTCCAGATAGAGAACGTCGCCGCCGGCCTCGGTCCAGGCGAGGCCGGTGACCACGCCAGCGGGGAGCGCCTTGCGGAACCGTTCCGGCTGGACCAGTTCGGGGCCGAGCAGTTCGACGACCTGGGCTTCGTCGATGACGACAACAGGTTCATTGCCTTCGACGATTTTCAAGGCCACTTTACGGATAACCTTGGCTATAGACCGCTCCAGGCGGCGCAGGCCGGCTTCGCGGGTATAGCCGTTGATGATGAACTTGAGACCTTCATCGGTGAACTCAATCTGCTCCGGTTTGAGACCGGTTTCGGTGATCTGGCGCTGGATGATGTAGCGGCGGGCGATCTGCACCTTCTCCGCTTCGCTGTAGCCGGAGAGATGGATGATTTCCATGCGGTCGAGCAGCGGGCGCGGTACGGTGTCGAGAGAGTTAGCGGTACACAGGAAGAGCACCTTGGAGAGGTCGAAGTCCAGGTCCAGATAGTTGTCGCGGAACGTCTTGTTTTGTTCCGGGTCGAGTACTTCGAGCAGCGCGTGGGCGGGGTCGCCGCGGAAGTCGCGGCCAAGTTTATCGACCTCATCAAGGAGGATGACCGGGTTGCGCGTACCGGCGCGGCGAATGGCATGGATGAGGCGGCCGGCCATGGCTCCGATGTAGGTGCGGCGGTGGCCGCGGAGTTCGGCTTCATCATGCATTCCGCCGAGGCTCATGCGTTCAAATTTGCGGCCGATGGAGCGGGCGACGGACTGCCCGAGGCTGGTCTTGCCAACGCCTGGAGGCCCGACAAGGCAGAGGATCGGCGACTTGGCGTTGGGGTTGAGCTTCATGATGCTCAGGTGTTCGAGGATGCGGTCCTTGACTTCTTTGAGCTCGTAGTGGTCCTCGTCGAGGATTTGGCGGGCGTTTTTAATGTCGAGATTGTCCTCGGTAGTGGTATTCCAGGGCAGTTCGAGGACGAACTCGATCCAGCCGCGCGTGACCTGGTAGTCGGGCGAAGCGGAGTTGGTGCGGTCCAGCTTTTTAAGTTCGCGGTCGACTTCCTTCTTGGCGGCTTCAGGGAGATTGGCCTTTTCGGCTTTCTCGCGGAGAAGGGCGACATCGCCGGCGTCATCCTTGTCGCCAAGCTCCGACTGGATGGCCTTCATCTGCTGGCGGAGCGTGTAGTCGCGCTGCTCCTTGGTCATTTCGTTTCGCGCTTCGGTGGCGATTTTGCTCTTGAGTTCGAGCACCTCAACCTCATGGGAGAGGTACTTGTGCAACTCACGGAGAGCGTCGAGACGGGTGGCGGCTTCAAGGAGCACCTGCTCCTTGTCGACCGGGAGCGACATCATGGAGGCGAGCAGGAAGACCATGTGAAGCGGGTCTTCCTGGCCGCGCAGGATGCGCGCGAGATCGTTAGAGGATTCGCCGTGAGCGAGGTTAATGGCGCGCGTGGCAAGATCGAGAATTTCGCGTTCCATGGCTTCCACTTCGGTGCCAGTGTCATCGGGCAGGGGCATGGGGCGGATGCGGGCGCGGAGGTAAATGGCGGACCCGTCTTCGTCGGAAACCTCGTCGAGTTTGACCAATTGAGCGCGGGATTCGCCCATGACCATCAGCTCCATCATCCCGCCAGTGTGGCGCTGGATCCCGCCAGTGTGGCGCTGGATGCGGCGCACAATGGCGATCGTGCCGACGGCGTAGAGGTCGGCTTCGCCGGGGGTCTCGGTGGCGGAGTCCCGCTGGGAGACGATGAAAATTTCCTTCTCCTCGGTGGCTAGCGCGGCTTCCACAGCGGCCTGCGTGGACTTGCGACCGACGCTTAATGGCAGCATGAGGCCGGGGAAAAGGACCGTGTTTTTCAACGGGAGTACGGGCAGACTGCGGAACTCTTCTGATTGGGCCATTTTTTCCTCTTTTCGTTAATTTCGTTCGTTACGCGACTGCCGAGATGGGGGGCGAGAAATCAAGTTCGCCGCGGAGCGGATTCAGATCGACTTTGATGATTTGGCCGTCGCGGATCGCGCCGCTGATGAGCTTGCGGGCGAGCGGGGTCTCCACTTCTCTTTGGATGATTCGTTTCAGCGGACGGGCTCCGAAACTTGGGTCGTAACTATTGCGAACGAGCCAGCCGAGCGCGATGTCGGAGAACTCGATGACGATGTGGCGTTCGGCGAGGCGCTTGCGGAGACCGTTGAGTTGGATTTTCACGATCTCTTTCAAATGCTCTTCGCCTAATGCATGGAATACGATGGTCTCGTCGACGCGGTTCAAGAATTCCGGGCGGAATGCCAGACGAAGCTCTTCCATGACGGCGCGTTTCATGCGCTCATAGTTATCACCCTTCCAGTCGCCTTTGTATTCGAGAATGCGGGGACTGCCGATGTTACTCGTCATAATGACAATCGCATTTTTGAAATCAACTGTCCGGCCCTGGCCGTCGGTGAGGCGGCCGTCATCGAGAACTTGCAGCAGGATGTTGAAGACGTCGGGGTGCGCCTTTTCAATTTCGTCGAAGAGGATGACGGCATAGGGGCGGCGGCGAACAGCTTCGGTGAGTTGGCCGCCTTCTTCAAAGCCGACGTATCCGGGGGGCGCGCCTACCAGGCGGGAAACAGTATGTTTTTCCTGGTATTCGGACATGTCGATACGGATCATGGCGTGTTCGTCGTCGAAGAGCGATTCGGCCAGAGCGCGGGCGAGTTCGGTTTTTCCGACGCCGGTGGGGCCCAGGAAGATGAACGATCCGATGGGGCGATTGGGATCCTTGAGTCCGCTGCGGGCGCGTAGAACGGCATCGGCGACAGCATCCACCGCTTCTTCCTGTCCGATCACGCGGCCGTGTAACTCCTTCTCCAAATTAAGTAACTTCTGATTGTCGCCGGCAAGTAACTTAGTAACTGGTACGCCGGTCCAGCGGCTGACGACGGCGGCGATATCTTCCTCCTCGACTTCCTCTTTAATGAGGCGGCCGGATTGGCCTTCGGCGAGGCGATCGCTTTCGCGGGCGAGGTCCTTTTCGAGCGCCACGAGAGTGCCGTATTTGAGTTCGGCGGCCTTGTTGAGATCGTAGGCGCGTTCGGCGCGTTCGACATCGGATTTGGCGGTTTCGATTTTCTCTTTAATGGCGCGGAGACCCTCGACGGACTTCTTTTCGTTCTGCCATTGGGCGCGGAGACTGTCGGCTTGGCCTTTCAGTTCGGCGAGCTCCTTTTCGAGGCGTTGGAAGCGGTCCTTCGAGGCGGCGTCAGACTCCTTTTTCAGCGCCTCGCGTTCGATTTCGAGCTGCATGACGCGCCGTTGAGCTTCGTCGAGTTCGCTGGGAACGGAGTCAATTTCGGTGCGCAGTTTGGCGGCGGACTCGTCGACGAGGTCGATGGCTTTGTCGGGCAGAAAACGGTCGGTGATATAGCGGTTAGAAAGAACGGCGGCGGCCACCAGCGCGGAATCCTTGATGCGGACGCCATGGTGGATCTCGTAGCGTTCGCGGAGGCCGCGAAGAATTGAAATCGTATCTTCGACGCTTGGTTGATCGACCAGCACCGGCTGGAAGCGCCGTTCGAAGGCCGGATCCTTCTCGATGTATTTGCGGTACTCGTCGAGAGTGGTAGCGCCGATGCAGTGCAATTCGCCGCGGGCGAGCAGGGGCTTGAGCAGATTGCCGGCGTCCATGGAGCCTTCGGCTTTACCGGCGCCGATGACGGTGTGGAGTTCGTCGATAAAGAGGATGATTTTCCCTTCGGCGGAAGTCACCTCTTTGAGTACGGCTTTGAGGCGCTCTTCGAATTCACCGCGGAACTTGGCGCCGGCGATCAGGGCGCCCATATCGAGCGCGACGATCTTCTTTTCCTTGATGCCTTCGGGGACGTCACCGCGGACGATGCGATTGGCGAGGCCTTCGGCGATGGCGGTTTTGCCGACCCCGGGTTCGCCGATCAGGACCGGGTTGTTCTTGGTGCGACGGGACAGGACCTGGATGACGCGGCGGATTTCTTCGTCGCGGCCGATGACGGGGTCGAGCTTGTTCTGAGCGGCGAGTTGGGTTAGGTCGCGGCCGTATTTTTCGAGGGCTTCGTAGGTGGCCTCAGGGTTTTGGGTGGTGACACGCTGGGCGCCGCGAATTTCCTTGAGAGCGGTTTCGATACGGCCGCGAGTGAGGCCGAACTCTTTGAGGAGTTTGCCGGCGGGGCCGGAGTCGCCGGTGAAGGCGAGGAGAAGGTGTTCGACCGAAACGTAGTCGTCCTTCAGATTTTTGGCTTCGGTCTCGGCATCGGAGACGATTTTAGTGAGGCGGGTGGTGACGTACAGCGACTCGGCGTTTGGAGGATTTGAGACCTTGGGCAGCTTATCGAGTTCCTGAACAACGCGGAGCGAGAAGGTGTCGACCGGAATGTTGGCCCGTTTCAGCAGGGAGGGGATGAGGCCCTTCTCCTGTCGGAGGAGCGCGGCGAAGAGGTGATCGGCGTCGAGTTGGTTATTGGAATTTTGGACCGCGATGGACTGAGCGGCGCGGAGGGCGTCCTGGGATTTTTCAGTCAGTTTGTTGAGATCCATGATATGAGTGCCTTTCTATCAATTAAATGCAGTGTATCACCATAAAGTTTCAGAAACAATGGCCAAAAAACGGAAGGCTCTTCGGCGGCGGCGCGTCTAGGAGCCTCGGTTCTTTATTATCAACGACTTTTGGGACCATCCGCTGGTGGCGAGCGTTGATACTGGCGGCCCAAACGGAGAGAGGCCCGCCTGTTTTGTGAACAGGCGGGCCTCTCCATTTCATTATACGGGATTCGTCAAGCGATTTTGGCGGGCAAAACAGGGAAGTCATTGATTTGGTTAGGAATATATCGCTGGAAATGGCTGTACGCTCAAAGGGAAATCCGCACTATCGACACGAAAATGGGAGGGTGCCAGGGGTTCTCTTCCTTCCGAGGATAAAAATACTTTTGCAAGGTGGCGCTAAAACACACCTTTTCCGGTCTTAGTCACCGGACAGACTGTGCATCGGGACTTCTGATATCATCTCGTCCGCCTGAAAATACCGCCGAAAATGCCTGGCCGCTGCGGTGCCGCGTGA
>Ga0163150_10009720_pt1 | contig 10560 bp, 8 predicted proteins | sample OliLakLV19P2IB_FD_148628 | JGI IMG/M metagenome (GOLD analysis project Ga0163150, IMG submission 148628) | Freshwater microbial mat bacterial communities from Lake Vanda, McMurdo Dry Valleys, Antarctica - Oligotrophic Lake LV.19.P2.IB | ecosystem: Environmental > Aquatic > Freshwater > Lake >...
GAACATCGTAGCAAGCTCGAAGCGCGCGAAACTTCAAAAAAGCCCAGAGATTTGGCCGAAGGGCTGCTCCATTCGCCCTCCGGCACTTCTCCGATCCTGACCGATGCACCACTCGCTCCAAGCTATCCTGGAGCCTGGCTGGGCGAGATCCGTGACCCCAAAGAGCTCACACATCTTATTCAGCAGACGGGTATCGAAGGTGATCGAATCTTTGTGAAGGTAACCTGGCACGGCTACGCACAGGGCACCTACACGGATCCGGTAGCACTTGAGGCACTGCTTCAAGCAATTCCTGGCCGGGCAGTGATCCTTGAAGGGCACACTTCGGGCCGCAATCAAGGCGGAGCCGATTGGGATTGGGAAACCGAGAGTCAAGAACACCGTGCTTGGATCGTGCAGCAGGATCGCGACTATCTGGAGCGCACCGGGATTCTGGACGTGCTCAACCGTCACGGAGCCACGTACTTGAACATCACTGAAGCCTGGTGGGATGGGGCCTGCGCACCAAAAGAACAAGTGGCGGCGCTCTTGGACGAAGCGGGCGTTACGCTCAGATTTCCAGAGCTCACCGAGTACATTCCACGGATCTTCCTCGAGTATCGCGGGGCTCCCTTCGTGAGCTACGCACGCTTCAAGGGCCCCACGCGCTTGGCGCTCGCCAATCTGTTCGGCCTCTTGCCACAGCCTTTGCGCGCCGCCTGGCACGGGCCCAATATCACCTACTTTGCGCAAGTTTGCTGCGATCTTGCTAAGCTGTATGGCGTCTTGTTCAAGACGTACGGCTTGGTGGAATCGTTGAACGTCGCCGTGCGCTGGGATCGCAAAGGCCTGTATCGCAGTCGTTGGGGCAACTACGATCTGATCCCCCGCCCCGGGTTGGTCACGTTGGCGCAAGGCATAGCCGGTGCCGATGTCTTGGCCAGCCGCCTCCAAGGTCAGGATGTGAGACGGAGCTCGTTTTTCGATGTGGTGCGCGCGCAGCTGCCTTATTCGCCAGAGCTAGAGACGCTGCCCATTTCTGAAGAACTGCTGCGTCGATTTGCTTGAATGGCTGCTGTGGGCTCAGCCTTTACCAAGTGTGTCTGAATCCTCACCCGTAGTAGCAACCACGCGCAGTACATCAGAAAAGCTGAGGAGCCCAACGAGCGTGCTCCCATCCAGTACGGGCACACTCCGTACTCCACTCATGCGCATCAGACGCAAGCAGTCGACGACACTGAAATCCTTCTGCACGGTGATGGCAGGCGTGGTGAGTGCGTCGGCCACGCGGAGCTGACCGAGAAGCTGGGGCTCGCTATCGCACAGGATCTGCACGATATCTTTGGCTGTGATGATGCCAACGCAACGGGTTTCGTCAGCGTCGGGCACAATCAGGCAATGCACGTGGTGCGCATGCATCAGAGCAGCGGCGGTCTTGAGCGACTGATCGCTGGCAATTTTCAGAACATCGCGAGTCATGAGCGAAGCTGCGGTGGTTTGGCGGAGGTTCATCAGGTGGGCCTTTCACTGCGAATACAGCGCGTTTCTGGGTCAAACGTGAAGCGAGTGGCGTGGGTCAGCTCAGCAAACGAGATCGAAGCCTCGCCCATTTGGAGCTTCACTCCTGGGTGAATCGTGCCCTGCACCTGTACGAAGGCAGTCCAGAGGAGCTGGTCGCGTTGTTTGATGCGCTCCACTTTGCGCAGTAGCTCACTCTCGGCAAAGCTCGCCTGCTCGCGCCCCAGCTTGCCGCCTTTCTGGCGTGCTCCCTGCCCGAACCCGCGTGGGGCGAATGAACGGCGCTGCGCAAGCCGCTCTGCTTTGGCCTGGTCGAGCCTTCTTTGAGCATCGCCCACCGGACTCGCTAAAGGCTCGCCGATAACAATGAGTGTATCAGTGGCCGAGTGAGCATTGCCAAGCTGGCCAGCAACCAAGCTGTGCTCAGCGTTAGCCGTGCCTCCCCGTAAACAGCGGGTGACTTCAATCCGTCGCGCGTTGAGCTCGCAGCCCGTCGCTTCTTCCAACTTCAAGAGATCCCCAGCATGCAGGCGAGCATTTTCGGCGTGCTTGGCGGCCAGGGTGCCGGCAGCCTCTACAAAGGCAGAATCGCTGCCGGAAATCCCCAATTTGACGTGCACGTTACCGCCAGCTCGGATATTCCCACCTTCCACGCCACCCTGGATCTCAACGTCCCCGGTGCAGGTGACTTGAAACGATTGCCGGACGCTTCCTTTCACCAGCATCGTTCCCGGCATCTCGAGATCTCCTGACCTCAGGTCAACGTCCGAAGGATGCAGATAGTGTTGCACTACATCCAGGCTTTGCCCGGCTTTGTACAGCACCACCCCCGGCTCCAGAGCCACAATGACACCCTCCGAATCCAGCCGAACCTTGGAGCCAAGCGTCAAAGTAAAACCTGCAACTTCTGCGCAAGCGATCACCTCGCCATCCACACGCCGACCGTCCATTCCAGGAACCGCAGCAACCACCGTGGCAATCACTTCTTCCGCCGTCACAGGTTTCAGCAGCTCACGATCGTGGAAGTCCATCGTTCCGTCGTCGGAAACGGAACCAGCCTGAATTCCCGGATGAAAATGCGGAATCAACTGCGCATCCTGACCCGGCATCACAGCGCGCCCCCGTGCGACGAGCTCCGCTTTCACTTCATAGGCCGGGTCGACGAGCGCCTGCCCCAGCTGGGCCAGCGCGTGTTCGTCCACCCCAAACACCACCCCCGTGCGCGTTAACGCGTCGGCTAGCTGGCTCACGCTACTCGCCTCGCCTGCTTGGATTGTAACGAAAGCAGAAAGCCCATCACTCGCGACAGCAACCTGGATCCGTTCGACTTTTGCCTCTTCCAAGCCCTTTAGCATCCGCGCCGGATCGAGAGGTGTCAAGGAAGGCTCGCCTCAATGCGGTGGCGCCGTCTGCGACGGTGCTGGGTTCTTCGGTGGAAAGAAAAACTCGGTGGGTGTGCGCGAAAAGCGCGCGATCAGAGCTGGAATCAAACGGCGACCAGCATGCTCCACCCCACGCGCCTTGAGCGCGACGGTGAGCGCCAGCGTGAAGCTGACACCGAAGTTTAGCGAGAGAATCATGAAAATACCTAAAACGGCCTCGAGCAGACCGTGATGCAAGGCGGCGGGGCCGAGCGAACACACAGCTAAGGTGAGCGCGCCGGTGGAGAGTGTGACGTGCCGCACTTCTAAGGGCACTCCGAGAAACTTGCCCATCACGGGCATCATTCCGAGCAAAAAACCGAGGCTCACGTTGCCACCCAGTCCGGCAATGTGGTGCGCGAATTTTTGCGAGGCCCAGCGCATGAGCCAGCGTGGAGAACGAGCCGCAATGGCCTCGGGCAAGCGATGGTACGTTGACCAATTCTCCAACCAGCCAGCGCTCAAGCTCGAAAGCCACAGGAAAACGCCCGTGAGCGCTGCAAAATAGACGGTGCCTGTTTCAAAGGGGTTGAAGGAATGGAGCGTGTATTCGGCGGCCGCTAGGTCGAGAAAGACTTCGCCAGTGACGCGCTCATAGCCGACATGAAAAGCGATGGCCGCTGGGATCACCATCCCGACGTTGCCCACGACCGCGATGAATTGCGAACGACAGATGCGTGCAATCAAGGTGACGAGCTCGCCGAGGGCGGGCGCGGTGGTTGAGCCGTGGAGCGCGTGCGCGAGGGCCGCTCCAATGGCAGAGGGTTGTTTGGTGGCGAGCGTGAAACCGAGCAACTGGATCAACAGAAAGCTGCAAGCGTAGTTTGTGGAAGCGAAGAAGCCTTCCACAAACAACGGGAAGTGGCCCCAGCTGATCACATATTTCAGCGCACAAGTGAACGCCGTGAGAAAGCCGCCACCCGCCGCCGAACTCAGCATCTTCCAGTATTCAGCTCTGCTGATGGTGATGTAGTGCTCGCCTGTGTGCCCAGCGCGTTCGATCACCTTGCGCGCTAGCAAATGAATATTGGTGCCAGCCAGATCGAGCAGGCTGCGATCGTTGATTCGGGCCAGCGCTATTTCGTGGAGCAAATTCGTGGCGACTTGCGCCTTCGCTTCGCCGGGCTCATCCAGAAGTGCGACAAGTTGAGTCAGGCGATTCAGATTCTTATCAATGACCTCAATCCGATACACAACATCCACACTCACACCGAAGCGCTCAAGATGCGTGAGCACCGAACCGAGAGCAATGCGTGAAGCCAAGATCTGCGCGCGGCATGCTTCAATCGATCCCGACCCATCGAGCAGCGCATCGCACACACGCGGCAGGCGAAAGAATGGGGATTCGCTGAGCCCCGCCTTGGGTGAACGAGCCCGTATTTCACGGGATAAGCCGAGCGCGGAGGTGCGCGCGGCGATCAGGGCAATAGCATCCAGTAGTCCCTGGCGCAGCCTGCTGGCCGCAGTGGCTGAGAGCAGGGATTGAATGCGCAGGGCTTCCCCGGCGGGGAGTTCCGCGAGCCAACTCGCGGCTCGGCGATCTGCGAACCAAGCCGTGAGCAAGGCACCCAAATCGCCTTCATCGCGCAGCGTCGGTAGAAAGCGCCGCGCCAGGCGATCCTTGCTCTCTTCCCAAATGCCTCGATCATTGGAAAGCCCGCTTTCAAACAGCGGCATTGCATCCACTTGAGCCAGCGTGGTCGCGAGCAAGCGCCTCACCGACCCCCGAAACGTGGGAGCGGCCTCGAGCGCATCGAGCAACGCCGACAACCGACCTTGCGCTCGTTTCGGATCGCGCGTGGGCCAGCCGCGCAGCAGCCAACGAACCCCGCCCGCAAGTGCGCGCGTGCTCGCCTCAACGCTCACCTCTGTGTCGGGCAATCCACTCAGCCACGCGAAGAGATCGCGGAGGGCACTCCGGTTCACGTGCTCGCGAGCGAACCGCGTGCAAAACGCTTGGCTACTGCCAGTGAATTCAGCCTCCGCGTCGGATACCCCGGAAATTGCCACGTGGCCGCACTATACCGATCTCGCTGCTGAATGGCAGGCTGACTGTCGAAAGCCTCCGCCGATCGCTGGCATATCCTGTATTTTGAATTTTTGAATAACAAAGCCGGCGCGCTATCGCCCACTGGCCGCGGCCAACGTTGGCCCCCAACGGCCCGGGCAACCGCGCGAAAAACTGCGCTACTTGGAACGCCGTTCGCGCTCATCAAGGTAGGGCTTTAGTCTTGCCTCCGCCTCTTCAACGATCTTTTTCTTTCGCTCAACGCCGTCTCGCTGGGCTTGCGCTTGCGGCTTCTGCGCGGCCTCGCTGTTCTGGATTGCCTGCTGTGCTGAGATGAACTCGCCTCGCACATGGTTCACTTCGGCCTCGCCAGCGGAGATCATTACTCCGAGGTCCGCATCCGAATACCAGTGGTCGTCGTCGAATCCCAAGCGGGTGAAGGTGAGCAAGATGCGTGTGTGTAGATCACGCAGAAAGTCCACGTCGAGCCGCCCCACACGATGCGCAGCAACCCATTTGCACCGCTCCTCCTCGCCTGTCGGAACACTCGCCGTTGACAGTGTCGTAAGTTGCGCGGCGAACCGCTTTGCCCCGGTCAGTTCGAACGCGCCCAAGTAAAGCGCGTCACTGAAGTCGCCGCCCTTTAATCCGTCACGCAAGCCGGCGAGGAACCGGCGCATCCGTTCGAGTCCTCCAACTGGGGTGCCCGATGACTTTGCAACATCGGCAAAGTCCACCGGGTACGGCACAACCGGCGCCACCACGATCGCGTCATCGCGCAAGGCTTTGCACGGTCGTGAGACAACGAGCACGTATTGCACTTGCTTGTCAAAGGCCGCTTTGCCGTCAACACCAACGACCACGAATGGCACGTCCTTGAGCACGTCGCCCTGCGTGAGGTTTGCGTTGCCTGTGGCCCGGACCACGATCGGCATCAGGCCTCGGCGACGTGATCGAACTCGAACATCGCTGCCGCATCGGCGGCATTCGGCGGTGTTTCTCGAATGATGCTGAATGCTACTTGTGATACGAACTTCTCTGGAATTTTGACGTATCGGTCGCCGAGCGAGCTTGGCGTGCGCGCCATTGCGGACCATTGCGGCAAAGTTGCAACTTGCCCATGGAGGACGGCTCGGGCAATTGCAAGGGACGTGGCAAGCGTCATCGTATGTTGCGGTTCGCGGTGAGACGACTCATATGTATCAAGAGCCGCACGAACTTGCTCAATGAACTCGAAGAATCCGGGTGTATTCGCGAGATCCTGGATTTCGAAGACTGATCGCGTCGTACCGACTTCCGCAAGTGCAACCTCCGCCGCACGGAGACGTCTTGACTCCTCGTCCATCGTCGTAACGGAAGCGTCAGACGCGCCCCAAGAAGAAGTAACCGTCAGCGCATGAAGCGCAAATACACTTCCCGAAGGACTAGACGTCGTGAGCGCGAGCAGCATCGCGGAGATTGCCCCCAGCCGTCCAGCAATGCGAAATGGTGTTCCCTCTTCAGTCATGTGCGCCCTCCTTGAAGTCCGAATCGAGCCTTAGCGTCGGGAATAAGTTTGAAGAAAACATCGTTCAGCACCGCGTTTGCATTTGCGAACGCCGTCGCAATGTCATCGGTCGCCGGTGCCACACGTCGCGCTTCAATTCGAACCGCCGTGGGCTGTGGCCCTTGCATCAGCGTCGCGATATGCACGAGAGCGACGCCGTCCGCACCTCTTTCAACAAAACGCAGATTCACTTCTCGCTCATCGGAAAGTTGGAGCTCGGCAAAGACCGCTGTTACTGGCACGAGTTGCGCGAGATCATCCAAAGTTGACCAATGGTCTCCGCGCTGGAGGAGATCAATTTTCGTCAGCTCAACGCGAACGGGGGTTGGACGCACTCCGGTTCGCCCTGCCACGAACTCGGAAAAGTTCGTGTACTCCTCCATTGCCCGCAGCAATAGGCCATGTTCGCCGTGAAGTTCCGAGAACCGAGGGTACTCCGCTCCGACGGCTCTCCAATTCATCAGAAATCGATCGTGTTGAAGCTGGACGACAAACTGGTCGTCCGCCGACGCCAGGAATGCGCGCATTGGAAACGCGCCAATGCTGAAACCGACCTCGTCGGTGAGCGCCGGCTGGAGCGAGCGCTTCGGGAACGTTGCCTGGCGGCGGTCCCAGTAGACCCCGAGCACAAGCGGGTCGAGGTCCGGAATGCTTCCAAACACAACCCCACACACGACTTCCACAATGGGAGGATGCCGAAGCGCTGGATACTCTTCGTGTTTTTTCCTTGACATCGCGACGTTGTGATTCAGGAGATTAGGCTAACCGGATGTTCAGAGGCAAGAACCTTCACCGCGTTCCGCCTATTCCGGCGACCGATGCTGGATCTGCGCCGCGGGGTCGTCTCGGCCACCGGCCCGGCCACTTTCTCAAAGGCGCTGGGTCACCCCAACCTGCAGGGGTACCCTCTGTCGCAGCTCGTTGTGAACCCAGAGCCTTGATGAGAACCCTTCTAGCGCACATCAGCAGGCGCGCGAGAGCGGCTGGCGGAAGAGTTGCGCCACTGCTGGCGTTGGTCATCGCTGGCTGCACCTCCTCGGCCCAGGAGCTACACCCTGCGTCCGCGCCGCCTATCGCTACAGCTTCCTTCCGCGGGCTGGCGCCCGATTTTGAGCTTCCTGCCTTGGACGGCAGCTCACTGCGACTTAGCCAATACCAAGGCAAGAAGGTGGTGCTGCTCGACTTCTGGGCGACTTTCTGCGCTCCGTGTTTGGCCGCCATGCCGCACCTGGAGCAGGTGTATCTCAAGTACCGTTCGCAAGGTCTCGAGATCGTCGGCGTGTCGATTGACGGTCCAGAGTCGATCGCTCAGGTTCGTGCTGAAGTTGCCAAGATGGGAATCAGTTTCCCTGTTCTCCTCGATCAAGAAACAAGAGCTGTCTCGCTGTACAATCCGCGGACGAGCGCGCCCTACAGCGTGCTGATCGATCGCAACGGCTTCATCGTTGCGCGCAGCGAGGGCTACACGACTGGGGACTGGCGCAATCTTGAACGAGAGATCCTGGCCGCGCTACATCAGCCGTTTTAGGGCAGTCCGCCAGCCGCGACTGCTTTGCGCCGAATGCCGATCACGCTGAGGACTGGTATTCCTCCGCTGTCGACCGTTTCCACTGTCTGGCCATCCGCACTGACAGCGCCTTCGCTCACCTTTGCCCACTGCCCATAAGGCGCCCACTCTTCCTGAATGCTGACGCCGTGCACTAGGAACTCAACCGCGGCGCCCGCGGGCCACTGCTTGAGATTGAGTACCCGCATTTTTGCTGGGGGGCAGAAATGCGTCTCAACGGGCGTTGTTGCCACCACGAGTTCGAGCGAAGGGTCGATCGCTCGAGGAGCACCGCTCAATGGGACAAGCGCTGCCCGAAACGTTCGGTCGCGTTCATCGAGGTAGGTGAGGACATCGAAATTGATCTTGGCGTCTGCCGTTAACTCGAGGGTGGCGGGGCCAGAAGATGAACTCGCTCCCGCCTTCAACCGTTGGCCCGTTTCCCTTCCCGGTAACTTCACCGTGAGCATCTCGCCCAGAAAATGCTCCGGGCTGCCCGACAACCCGAATGCAAATTGCGCGTACCCGAAGCCGGAACCATACTTAAATGCTGGCTTCAGGAGTGATGCTGCGGGCCTCACGTCAACGTTCCCAGCCTGGTCGGTCATAGCGTTAATGCACAGATCGAGCCCGCACACCTGCGCCAATTCATCCGCTGCCGGATTGCCGTCGGCATCCACGACCTTGGCTGTTAGCCGGTCGACGCGTACCGGATCTTCAGACACCGCGAAGCCCGCACCCTTACACTGCCCAGAGCTAGTAGAAGTGACCGCTCGTGCGCCTCCCGTCAATCCATCCGTCGGCACGCCGGAGCTTTGAACGCCATCCCTACAGGCTGCGAGCATACCTGCTACCCACCCAATACAAACTGCGCGCACAAGCATGACGGATGAAATTCTCCTACAGGCGAGTACTAAAGTCGAGCCGCGCTCCCTCAAAAGGCCCAAGAACCCTGCACACTCCGGCCACGCACTGCAGGCCTCCCCGACGCTGGCCAGCGAATAGCGACAGACTCGAATCCGCTGCGAAGCGATAGGTGAGCTGCCCGTTGAAGTAGGTATCCGGCGTTCGCGGATCGGTGTCGTAGTCAAAGCCAAAGGCTAGTGACAATTTAGACCAGGCTATTCCGCTCGACTGCGTACCTTGATAGTAGGCGTGTCCTGGACCTCCGAAGGTCTGATACCTGCGGCGGTACCAGCCCTGCAGACTGAGCGACCAATCCCGTGCCAGCCAGCGCGAGACTTCATACCGCACGTAAGATTCTCGGTAGAAAATCTGGGTCGTTCCACTCGTTCCACTCGTTCCACTCGTCCCACCCCCGGCCACGCTCAGCTCGCGATCGGTGTCATCGATGCGTGCCCCCACGGTCGCCTGAGCCCGGCTCCGGCGCCTTTGGGAGGCGATCTCAAGCCCCACAGCCATATCCCAGACTCGGTTGAGGTTGCTGTCCGCAACGTGGCAGCGCTCGTTCGCGACCGATTCGGCCCAGCTACTGTAGCGGCCCAACCAGGCAAAAACGGACTCGTTCTTGCCAACTTGAACATCGGCTTTCGCACGCCCGCCCGTGACACAGCTTCCGAATCCGTTGAACTCCGTGTCCACCCAGAATGCCTCGGTCGTGGGGGGCGCGCTGTACTGAACGGAACCGAACTCAGGAGCGCGCGCGAGGTCAACGTTGCCAAGCAGCGGGAAAAAGCGCCGGAAGCTCTTGCCCTCGACCGTCACGTTCACGGGTGCCAGCAACAGCGTTAGAGCTCCGTAGAGCGCGTGACCCTCTAGGTCGGTATCAGGCGCCTGACTATGCTGAAGCTGCTGTCCTGCTCCTTCAAGGTAGAGAGCAAGATGTTTGCCCAATGTGGGCACGTTCAGCGAGACGCTTCCCGTGCGCAGCGTGTCGGCGGTTCGCACAATGTCTGCCGTCAGTGCCCGCTGTCGATCCAGAAGTGAGCCTTGGACGGCGAACTGGAACTCCTTGTGGGAGACTTCGATTTGGGCGCCAACCAGCGCATCCGGCGCGTAGCCTGGCATGGGCTGGGGCACGCTGAAGCTGTCGATCGCCCGAGGCATGAGTGCTTCCGTCGTTGCGAAGAAGCCTGGTGTTACGGATCCATTCACGCCCAAGTATCGCCCACTTGACTCATCAAGGCGAAGCGGATTCATGCTCCCTCCGACCCCCGTCAACTTCAACTTCAGAGGGCCTTCCTGAACACGCGCGGTGAGCCTGGAGCCGCGAATCGTCGTGTCGCTGGAAAGCTCATCCGCCTTGCGGACGCTCAACACGAGGCCGCGGCCAAATTGTGCGTAGAAGTCCCCAACCGTAACCTCGAGAGCCTGGGTGTCGTAGGCTACGTAGTACTTGGCAGGGTAGAGCCAGTTGATGTAGCGCGTTGACAGCTCTCGGTCCGCCTCCAATACTTTCGTTACGAAAAAGGCTCCGGCATCCTCAGTCACGGCAGCTGAGGCACTGCCAGCTCTGAGACGCAGGAGCTCGAGCCCAGCCTCCACCGGGGTTGGTGCGGAATAGAACCACGCCGTATCCAGG
>Ga0163150_10009721_pt1 | contig 10559 bp, 5 predicted proteins | sample OliLakLV19P2IB_FD_148628 | JGI IMG/M metagenome (GOLD analysis project Ga0163150, IMG submission 148628) | Freshwater microbial mat bacterial communities from Lake Vanda, McMurdo Dry Valleys, Antarctica - Oligotrophic Lake LV.19.P2.IB | ecosystem: Environmental > Aquatic > Freshwater > Lake >...
CACGCACGACGCGCGCTGGCTGAAGCTGGCGCAGTTCTTCCTCGACCGGCGCGGCGATCCGGCGCGCAAGGAACGCTTCGGCGAGTTCGCGCAGGACCACAAACCGATCCGCGAGCAGACCGAGGTCGTCGGGCACGCGGCCGGGGCCGGAAACCTGTATGCCGGCGCAGCCGAAGTCGCGATGCAGAGCGGCGACGCGTCGCTGGTCGCGCCGCTGACGGCGCTGTGGGCCGACGCCTGGGACACGAAGACGCTCCTGACCGGCGGCCTCGGCAGCTTGGCCAAGGACGGGGGGATCACGCGCGCCTTCGACCTGCCCAACGACACGGTCGGGTGCGAGACCTGCGCCGGGATCACGCTGGCCATGTGGAGCCATCGCATGCTGCTCCTGACCGGCGACGCGAAGTACGGCGATGCGGTCGAGCGCGTCCTCTACAACCACGCCGCGGCGGCTGCGAACATCGCCGGCGACAAGTTCTTCTACGACCAGCCGCTGGCGACGCGCGGCGACAAGCACCGGCAGCCGTGGTTCGAGACCGCCTGTTGCCCGACGAACCTGGCGCGCTTCTGGGCCCAGGTGCCGGGCATGGTGTTAGCGCAGAACGGCAATTCGCTGTACTGGCTGCAGCTCGCGTCGGCCGAGGTCGACACGCAGTTGGCCGGCGCGCAGGTGCACGCCAAGCTCGATTCGGACCTGCCCAACTCGGGGCGCACGAACGCCACGACCACGAGCGACAAGGCGGCCGTGTTCACGATCAAGGTGCGCCGTCCGGCCTGGAACGTCGAGGCCATGGTCAAGCACGACATGAAGGAGCAGGAGCACGATCTGCACGACCACGAGCAGGGCGGCGGCTGGGTGCCCTTCGAGCGCAACTACGAGCCGACCGACGGCTTCATGATCCACTTCCTGGCGCCGGTCCGGCGCGTGCGCGCCGACGAGCGCGTCGCGGCCGACAAGGGCCGCGTCGCCCTGATGCGCGGGCCGCTGGTCTACTGCTTCGAGGGCGTCGACAACGGCGGCAGCGCGCGCTCGATCTGCCTGCCAGCCGAGGCCGAGCTGAAGGTCGAGCAGGTCGGCACGATTCTGGGCGGCACGCGCGTGATCCGCGCGCGCGGCAAGCGCGCCCTGCTCGGGCCGGACGGCGCGGCGACGACCAAGGTCGCGACCGTGACGGCCGTGCCCTACTACCTGTGGGGCAACCGCGCGCCGGGGGACATGGTGGTGTGGATCCCGGAGACGCCCGAACTGGCCGAGCCGCAGGGCGCGGCGAAGTGACGACGATCCGTCCGGCGGCGGGACGAACTCAGGCATGATCGCGCGCAAGATCAGCGTCGTCCTGCCCGTCTACAACGAGGCGGAGAACATCCAGACGTGCCTGCGGCGCCTGGCCGCCGCGCTCGCGGGCGTCGAGCACGAGATCCTCGTCTGCTACGACTTCGAGGCCGACACGACGCTGCCCGCGATCGCGGCGATGACCGACCGCCCGGCGTCGCTGAAGCTCGTGCGGAACGACCTGGGCAAAGGCGCCGCGAACGCGCTGCGGGCCGGATTCAAGGCCGCGACCGGCGACGTCGTGGTCACGACGATGGCCGATCTCTCGGATCCGCCCGAGAAGATCCCCGAGCTGGCCGAGCACCTGCGCGCCGGCGGCTATGCGGTCGTAGCCGGCTCGCGCTACATGCGCGGCGGATCGCAGACGGGCGGCCCGTTCCTGAAGCGCACCTTCTCGCGCTGGGCCGGCCTCCTGCTGCGCTGGATCGCGGGCCTTGGCACGCACGACGCGACGAACAACTTCCGGGCGTACTCGCGCAGCTTCCTCGACTCGGTCGGCATCGAGAGCGAGCGCGGCTTCGAGATCGCGCTCGAGCTGACGGTCAAGGCGCAGCAGATGGGCCTGAGGGTGGGGGAGATCCCCAGCTCGTGGACCGACCGCAGCGCCGGCGCGAGCCGCTTCCGCATGTGGGCCTGGATGCCCAACTACCTGCGCTGGTGGCTGCGCGCGGCGCGCGAGCCGCTCATCGTGTGGGGCACGTGGGCGCTCATGGTCGTGCTGGCCACGCTGTACATCCGCGACTACGCGCCGCGCATCCCGTTCTGGGACGACCTCGAGGTGCTGCGCATCTGGTTGCCGACGATGGAGCGCAACTGGGAGGAGATGTGGTCGCTGCACAACGAGCACCGCATCCCTCTGCCGCGCCTGATCCAGGTCGGGTTGCTGCACGCTACCAACGATTTCCGCTCGGGGATGTGCTTCCAGGTCCTGCTGTACGGGCTCGTGTCGGCTGCGATGATCCTCGTCGCGCGGCGCGTGCGCGGGCGCACGAGCTGGACCGACGCGTTCTTCCCGCTGCTGTGGCTGAACACGGGGAACTGCGAGAACCTGCTGATGGGCTTCCAGCTTTCGCTGGCGCTGCCCACCATCCTCGTGTGCGTGTTCCTGGTGCTGGCCGTGCTGCGGCCGCAGGGGCTCGGGGTCGGCGCATCCGTGATCGCAGCGCTCTCGCTCGTCTCCTTGCCGCTGTGCGGAGGTCCGGGCCTCACGCAGGTCCCGCCCCTGATCCTGGGCACGGCGCTGCTCGGGTGGCTGACGCTGAAGCGGAAGATCCAGGCGCCGCGCGCGGCCGGCTGGGTGTTGATCAGCGGCGCGGTCCTGACCGTGATCGTCGTGGTGCTCTACTTCGTCGATTTCACGTACGCGCCGGGCGAGAACAAGACGCGCGATCCGCTGCGCATCCTGGAGGTGGCCCTGAAGTTCCTGTCGCTGTCGGCCGGGCACTTCGGGCGCGACCAGTACCCCTGGTCGATCGTGCTCATCCTGGCGATCGTCGCGATTGGAGCCGGGCTGTGCGTGCAACGCCTGCGCTTCGTCGCGCCCGAGCGCCTGCGGGCCGGGGGCGTCCTCATGGTCATGGGCGCGACCGCGTTCCTCGCGCTGGGCATCGGGCACGGCCGCGGAGGCGGCGATCCGAGCGCCGGATTCGCGGTCCGCTACATCGGGTTGCCAGCGCCGATCCTGTGTGCGGCCTACTTCGCGGTGCTCCTGTACGGCGGGATGTTCACGTCGGCGATCGTTCGCGGCGTGCTCGTTTTGGGCATGACCGCCTGCCTGATCTTCGTCGAGGACTCCTACGCGCACGGCTACGGTCGGATCCGGCGCGATCTGGCGGCCGCCATGCAGCGCGACATCCGCGCCGGCACCTCGTCGATCGAGGTCTTCAACCGCTACGGGAAGGACACCTATCCGGCTCCGCCGGGCTTCTTCTACCTGTTCGGCCTGATGGCCCAGTACGGCGTCCCGCCCTTCGACGATCTGACGGAGCAGCAGCGCGAGGACTGGAACATCTCGGCCTTCCGCACACCGCCCAGCTACGTCGAATCCCCCGACGGCAAGGCGCGCGTGCGGGAAGTGGGCGAGGGTTTCATGGCGTTGCTCGCGCCGCCCCGGACCGGCGTGCACATGCCGTTGAACTCCGGGTCGACGCGGATCAGCGGGCTGTACGGCGTCATGCCGGCCAACTACAAGATCAAGAAGAACGCACCGGTGCGGATCATGGTGATGCTCATCGACGGCGACACGCGCGAGGTCCTGCTCGACCGGGTGCTCGACCCGGTGAACGAACCGAATGATCGCGGTCCGCAGAAGCTCGATCTGACGCTGCCGCATCCGGGCCAGGAGATCGTGCTGCGCACGTTGGGCGCCGTGCCGCATCCGCGCCCCGTCTCCTGGGCTTACTGGGCCCAGATCGCGGTCGAGTGACCGGCGCGCGAGGACGATCCATGTCCGCAACGCGCGCTGTCGGCGAACTCCCGCGCGAACCGGCCGGCGCGGCGGACCTTCGCGCGCGGATCGCGCTCACGGCCGTCGCCGCGCTGGCCGTCGCGTCGCTCGCGCTGGCGCACTGGGCTCACAGCGCGAGCGCGCCCCTCGCCGCGGGCGATTCCGCGGGCGGCGTGCCGGTCGTGCGGCGCGACGAGGGTTACGCGGGCTCGCAGAGCTGCGCCGGCTGTCACCCGAAGAACCACGCGAGCTGGCACGCCTCGTACCACCGCACGATGACGCAGGTGGCCACGCCGTCGTCGATGCTGGCACCGTGGGTCGGCACGACGCCGCCGTTCGAAGGCCGCGTCTGGCGGCTCGATCGCCGCGGCGAAGCGTCGTTCACGACAGCCGTGCGGTTGACCGGCGAGGTCGAGGGACCCGAGCGGCGCGTCGTGCAGACGACCGGGTCGCACCACTACCAGATCTACTGGCTCGAGCCGGCGGCGGGCGAGGGGATGTTCCCGATGCCGCTCGTATGGCACGTCGAGGAACGCACGTGGGCGCCGCGCAAGGCGATGTTCCTCACGCCGCCGCAGCCCTGGACCGTCACCGAAGCCGGCCGCTGGGGCCAGTCGTGCATCCGCTGCCATTCGACGAACGGCACGCCGCGTGCTCCCGCGCGAGGCGCCGGCGAGCCCGTCCAAGGCGCCGACGAGCGCGTGCAGGTCGCGGACCTGGGCATCGCCTGCGAAGCGTGTCACGGTCCGGGCGCGGCGCACGCAGAGTTCCATCGCGACGCGGACGCGTCGCGCGCGCGCGGAGTTGTTGAGCCGGCGCTGATCGACCCGCGCGAGCTCGACCACGTGCGCGCCTCGCAAGTGTGCGGCCAGTGCCACGGCTTCCGGCCGTTCCCCACGCCGGAAGCGCGCGCGGCCTGGGAGCGTGAAGGCAGCCCGTACCGGCCAGGGCAGGACCTGGATGCGATCCACCCGCTGTTGCGCGGCCGCGTGGCCGACAATGCGCCGGCGTTGCGACCGTTCGCGGAGCGCAACCCGATTTCGCTCGCGCAATCGTTCTGGTCGGACGGCGAGGTGCGCGTGTCGGGACGCGAGTTCGGGGGCTTGGCCGAGAGTGCCTGCTTCCAGCGCGGCGAGATGTCGTGCCTGTCGTGTCACGCGATGCACCCGGACACGCAGGATCCGAAGCAGCTGGCGCACTGGGCCAGCGACCAGTTGAAGCCGGGCCGCGACACGTCGGCCGCGTGCCTCGGCTGTCACGAGGGGTACGCCGACGCCGAGAAACGCGCCGCGCACACGCATCACGCGGAGGGCTCGAGCGGCTCGGACTGCTTGAACTGCCACATGCCCTTCACGACGTCGGGCCTGACCAAGGCGATCCGCAGCCACACGATCCGCAGTCCGCGGGTCTCCACGGCGATCTCCACGGGCCGGCCGGATGCGTGCAGCCTGTGTCACCTCGACAAGCCGCTGGCGTGGACCGCGGAGAAGCTCTCGAGCTGGTACGGGCACGCCGTTCCGGCTCTGGACGAGACGCAGCGCACGACCGCCGCGTCGGTCGTATGGGCGCTCGAAGGTGACGCGGGACAGCGCGCGCTGATCGCGGCGGCGTACGCGTGGGAACCGGCGCGGGCCGTGTCGGGCACGGGGTGGATGCCGTACGTGCTCTCGACGCTCATGATCGATCCGTACGACGCGGTGCGCTGGATCGCGGGGCGCGCGGTGCGGATGGATCCGCGCTGGAAGGAGTTCAGGCTCGATTCCACGCTGGAGTACGTGCCGCAGACGAATCCGGTGCGCGATGTCGTGTTGACGCAGTGGCTGAAGGATGGATTGATCGCGCGGCCGGAGCAGCGGGCCGCGGTGCTCGTCACGGAGGATGGGAAGCTGGACGAGGCGCGCTTTCGGGCGCACTACGCCAAGCGCGACCACCGCGAGGTGCGGTTGCAAGAGTAGGGCGGGGCGCTGCTTCGATGGATCCGTGTCGGCGGAGCGCGCGGGCCGGCGGGTCTTGATTCGGCAGTGTTCCAGCACGTGTGTGGCAAGCGATCTCGTGCTGGAATCGAGGGGGGGGGCGCAACTTGAATCGGCAGTGTTCTCGCGGACTCTAACGACCGAGGCACGACGGGCTGGCCGCCTGCAGGAGTCATCCCGACGAGTTGTCCAACACCCCGCGAGCTGTTGAAGTGTCGCGATGTCTCTCACGCCCTCTGCTGCCGAGATCCTCGCGGCCGTGGCTGCCCGGTATGCCGCCGCGCGCACGTATCAGGACACGGGCGAGCAGAGCACCGTCTTCGTCCACGGCCCCAGACCCTGGCAGCGACGGACCACGCGCAAGGTCTTCCGCTCCGCGATGGAGCGGCCGGAGCGATTCCTCTTCGAGTACAAGGAGGTCGCGGTCGGGCCCGAGTCGGAGTGGCACACGGGAGCGATGTGGCGGGACGAGGAGGGCGTGCACGCGTGGAGCTACCTCCATCCGACCGTCAGGAACGACCTGACGTTCCAGCAGGAGATCGCCGCGTTGACGGGCGTTTCGGGCGGGCTAGCGGCGTTCGTCACTAAGCTCTTCCTGCCCGAGCTGACCTGCAATCCGGTCCTGCCCGAGGCGGCCACGGCGCGCGTGATCGACGTCGCGGCGGTCGACGGTCACGCGTGCTACGGGATCGAAGGACCCTCGCGCCGTCCCGGCGGTGAGAGCATCGTCCTGTGGTTCGACGCGGCGTCGTGGTTGCTGCGTTGTAGCGAACTGACCACCCGGTTCGACGAGGAGGTGCGCCAGCGCCAGGACGAGTCCGTGCGCGAGATCCTCGAAAAGATGGCGCCCGACGACCCCAAGCGTCCCCTGATGGAGATGTCGCTGGTCCGGCAGGCCACGCGCCGCTCGGAGCCCTACACGACCGAGAGCAGGACGATCTGGCGGCCGCGCATCGACGAGGCGGTCAATCGGGAGTCCCTCCGATTCGTCCTGCCCGAGTGACGTGATCGCCGCGGGCAACGCTGAACGTCCTGAACCCGCGCGGGACCGTCCTCGGCATCACCTCGATCGGCCCCCAGCGTTGCCATCCCACCGACGCGAGCCAAGTCTGCGCCTTGGGCAGCGGCGAAGGCCTCTCGCCGTGGAACCAGCGCGCCGACGAGCACGGATCCAGGCCATCGGAATGGTGGATGCCGTGGTGGCTGGCGTTCTCGAATAGATACGTGAGCACGTGGTGGACCTCGCGCGGGCTTCGCAGCACGCGGTCGTGGTAGCGATCCGCGAACAGTGCACCCTCTCGTTCCCAGAGGCGGTTCAGCGCGTGCGTGATGCGCACCTTCAACCCCTGCACGCCATGCCACAGCACGGCGCGGTCGGGTGCTTCGCAGAGGAGGTGGAGGTGGTTGCTCTGCGCCGAGTACTCGACGATACGGAAACCGTTGCGGTCTGCGCCTGCGACGATGGCGTTCAGCAGCACTCCATGGGCGCGGCCTTCGCGCAGGTTCCGCAGTCCCGCTACGACGCGCAACGTGACATGGACGGGATGTCGCCCGCGGATCTCCTCGCGTGCTACGTGCGGAACGCGCGGCAACGGGCCCCTGGGCTTGCGGCCTGCGCCGGGTCGCGCGCCTCCGTGTTGCGGGAACGCGAACTCACCTTGCTGCTCCTTCGTCGAACCCTTCGTCATCGCCGACTCCTCCTGCTCCATGGACGAACGGCAAGCGCATCCGGCGCATGATTTCTCGTTGATTCCTTGCCAATGCGGCACAGTTCCCGTTGATCGGAATTGCGTCGTGATGGCCGCGATGAGCGCGCGCGATGAGGCAACGCGACAGTCCTTCGGTTGCAGCACGACCCACGGTCTTGCACCGCCGAGATCCTCCCGTCCGTGGCGGCCTACACCACCGCTCGCACCAACCGGGGCGAGGGCGAGCAGACGACGGTGTTCCTCCATGGACCGATCGAGACGTCGCCGACCTGGCGATCGACCCTCGACACGCCTTTCGGGCCCGCCAGTTTCACATTCGTTCCGCCGGAGTGATGCCGCTGCGCCGGCGGGTGGATGGGGCGCATCATTCGAACTTGAATCGGCAGAGTTCCGTCGGCTCGTGGCTCTCGCAAATCCGACTCCTCCTCAGCGCTCAGCCGTGCACACCCGGCGCCTCGTGCCCCGTCCGCTCCACCCAGTCCTGGTACGGGTGGTTGAACACGAGCGGCTCCTTCCCCCCGTTCCCCGACAGATCGAGCACGTGCGTCGCCAGCCCCTTCAGGAACGCGCGGTCGTGCGACACGAACAGCATCGTGCCCCCGAAGCTCGCCAGCGTCTGCACGAGCATCTCCTTCGTCGCCAGATCCAAGTGGTTCGTCGGCTCGTCCAGCACCAGGAAGTTCGGCGGGTCGAACAGCATCTGGGCCAGCACGAGCCGCGAGCGTTCGCCGCCCGACAGCATGTGGACGCGCTTGTCGATGTCGTCCGAGCCGAACTGGAACGCGCCCAGCAGGTTGCGCTTCGTCGCGATCGTGGCCTGCGGGAAGCGGCCGTCGATCTCCTCCCAGACCGTCTTCTTCGCGTCCAGGATCTCGAGCGCCGTCTGCGAGAAGTAGCCCAGCTTCAAGCTCGCGCCGAGGCGTACCTGCCCGCCGTCGGGCTGCAGCACGCCGGCCACCATCTTCAGGAGCGTGGTCTTGCCCGCGCCGTTCACACCCATCACGCACCAGCGCTCGCCGCGGTGGACCTCGAAGTCGAAGTCAGCGTAGATGACGTGATCGCCGTAGCCTTTCGAGACGCCCTTCAGCATCGCGACGTCGTTGCCGGAGCGCGGCGGGGGACGGAACTCGAAGGGGACGATCGTGCGTTTGCGCGGCGGCTCGAGCTTCTCGATCTTGTCGAGCTTCTTGACGCGCGACTGGACCTGCGCGGCCTTGGCGGCGTGCTTCTCGAAGCGCTCGATGAAGCGTTCTTCCTTGCGCAGCATGGCCTGCTGGCGCGTGAAGGCAGCCTCGTCGCGCGCCGCGCGGACTGCGCGCTCGCGCTCGTAGTGGTCGTAGTCGCCGGTGTAGGAGACCAGCTCGCCCTCGTCGACGTCGACCAGACGCGTGACGACGCGGTTCATGAAGTCGCGGTCGTGGCACGTCATCAGCACGGCCGCTTCCGTGTCGCGCAGGAAGTGCTCGAGCCACAGGATCGACTCGATGTCGAGGTGGTTCGTGGGCTCGTCGAGCAGCAGCACGTCGGCCGTGCCGATCAGCACCTTCGCGATCGCGACGCGCATCTTCCATCCGCCCGAGAGCGCGCCGACGTCCCCGTCGACCTGGTCGGGGCGGAAGCCCAGGCCGTCGAGCACCGTGCGCGCGCGCGCCTCGAGCTCGTACCCGCCCAGCGCCTGGTACTGCTCCTGCACCTCCCCGAAGCGCGCCAGGATCGCGTCCATCTCGTCCGCGCGTTCCGGATCGGCCAGCGCGTGCTCCAGGTCGAACAGCTCGTGGTGCAGGTCGCCCGCGATGCCGCTGCCGGCGATCGCCTCGTCGAGCACGGAGCGTCCGGTGACGTCGGCCGCATCCTGGCGGAACCAGCCGATCCGCAGGCCTTTTGGCACCGAGACCTGTCCGTCGTCCGGGTCCTCTTCGCCGGCGATCATCCGAAAGAGCGTGCTCTTCCCGGAGCCGTTGGGTCCGACGAGTCCGATCTTCTCGCCCGGGTCGATCTGGAGGGAGGCTTCGACGAACAGGAGTTGTCGCCCGTAGTGCTTCGAAATGCCGGAGAGCGCGATCATGGATTCGGCCAACGTAGCAGAGAGTTCGTCCTCTGGAACGGCTCGGTCGATGCAGTCCGTCACGCGCGCGAGCTACGGCGGCGCGCCGGCCCTGGAACGGACCGGCCGATGCATTCGATCACGCTCCCACGCGCGCGTGGGAGGGGACCCGGACCCAAGGGACGGCCGCCTCCGCGAAAATGGGAGTTCTTGCAACGCCCCCGGCATTGCGGTCAGGCAGCCCCGTCCATTGCGGGATTCGGGGGGGGCGAGTACGGTGCCCGGGTTCCTCCTCCGTCCGTGCGGCGCCCCCACAGCACGGCGAAAAGTCCCCCTTCGAGTGCTCTCGATGCTCGCCCAACTCCGCTCCTTCGTGCCGTCGCTCGCCCGCCTGTCATCCCTCCTCGCGCTGGCCAGCCTCGCCGTTCCGGCCCAGGCGCAGATCAGCCTCGATCCCGGTGACGCCGCGCTGATCGGCTGGCGTGATGCCGGCGCAGGCTCGCCCGCCTTCGCGGTTGCGTTCCTGGCCGACGTCCCGGCCGGCACGCGCATCTACTTCACGGACTCGGGCTGGACCGGCTCGGCCTTCCGCAACACGGCCGGGCCCACCGACGGCGACGGCGACGAGCAGCTCCTCGCGTTCGACGCGCTGGCCGCGATCCCGGCCGGCGTGATCTTGCGCACGACGGACGTGGGCGGCGCGTTCCAGTGGGTCTCGGGCGGACCGATCCCGGGCGCGGCCAGCGGCAGCTTCGCGAACCTCGCGCTGTCGGCGTCGGGCGACCAGATCACGGCGTTCCAGCACGACACCGGCTCGAACCCGCTCAACACGCCGGTGCGGCGCCACCTGTTCCTCCTGGACGACACGGGCTCGTACGAGCCGGCGACCAGCGATGCGACCGGCTCGATTCCGAGCGGGCTCTCGGCTGGCGCGCACACCGCGGTCACGTTCTTCCAGCTCGGCGCGGGCCAGAGCACGATGGCCTTCAACACGCTGGCGCTGCCCGGCGGCGGCACGAAGCTCGACTGGCTGGCCGCGATCGGCAACGCAGCG
>Ga0163150_10009722_pt1 | contig 10559 bp, 10 predicted proteins | sample OliLakLV19P2IB_FD_148628 | JGI IMG/M metagenome (GOLD analysis project Ga0163150, IMG submission 148628) | Freshwater microbial mat bacterial communities from Lake Vanda, McMurdo Dry Valleys, Antarctica - Oligotrophic Lake LV.19.P2.IB | ecosystem: Environmental > Aquatic > Freshwater > Lake >...
ATGCGTCACCAGGTCGGCGGCGATGAGCGCGATGCGTTTCGGGTCGCCCACCAGCGCCTCCAGCGCGGCCCATTTGCTTTTCAGCTTCTCCTTCTTCGTCAGCTCCTCGCCTTCGGTGATTTCCTCGAACTCCGCGTCCAGCGTCGGCAACTCGGCGGCGTTCAGCGCCAGCTTGGCGATGCGGCTCTCGTAGTAGATCGGCTTCGTCGCCTCATCCGCCACGGCGCGCTGGATGTCGTAGATGGAAATGTAATCGCCGAACACCGTCCGCGTGTTGGCGTCGGTCTTCTCGATGGGTGTGCCGGTGAAGCCGATGAACGACGCATGCGGCAAGGCATCGCGCAGGTTGCTGGCGAAGCCGTAGGACATCTCGCCCTTCTCGTTCACCCGCCCACCGAAGCCGTATTGCGAACGGTGCGCTTCATCCGCGATCACCACGATGTTCTCGCGTCTGCTGAGTGCCGCCCTGAGCGCCACCCCAGGGCCGCCGCCTTCAGGCATGAACTTGTGAATCGTCGTGAACACCACGCCGCCGCTCGCCCGCGTGAGCAGTTCCGCCAAATGCTCCCGGCTCTCAGCCTGCACGGGCATCTGGCCGAGGATGTCGTGGCAGCGCTGGAACTGGCCGAAGAGCTGGTCGTCGAGATCGTTGCGGTCGGTCAGCACGACCAGCGTCGGGTTCTGCATCGCGCTCTCGCGGATCACCCGCGCGGCGAAGAACAGCATGGTGAAACTCTTGCCGCTGCCCTGCGTGTGCCAGACCACGCCCGCGCGACGGTCGCCCGGTTTGCCGCCGTGCATCCGGCCCACCCAGTAGCGGCCGGGGTCTTCGCGCAGCACGTTCGCGTCGTTCACGCTTTCGTGCATACCACTGGCGCGCACCGTTTCTTCTACCGCCGCATTCACCGCGTGGAACTGATGGTAGCCCGCGATGATCTTGTGCAGCGCGCCCGTGTCCGCGTCTTCCTCGAAGACGATGAAATGCTGGAGCAGGTTGAGGAACCGCCGCCGGTCGAATACCCCGCGCACCAGCACCTCCAGCTCCAGCGCGGTCTTGGGCGCCTCAATTGGCAACCCACCCTCGCCATCGATCGCACGCCAGACCTTGAACCACTCCTGGTTCGCCGTCAGCGATCCCATGCGCGCTTGCAGGCCGTCGGAGACCACCAGCGTCGCGTTGTAATGCAGCAGGCTCGGCACCTCGGCCTTGTAGGTCTGGAGCTGCGCGTAGGCGCTCCAGATGGTCGTCTCCTCATCCGCCGCGTTCTTCAGCTCGATCAGGGCCAGCGGCAGCCCGTTGACGAAGACCACCACATCCGGCCGACGGTTATGCTGCGCCTCGATCACCGTGAACTGATTCACCACGAACCAGTCGTTCGCGCCCACGTCGGTGAAATCCACCAGCCGCGCCTTGTCGCCCTTGATCGAGCCATCGGGTCGCGCGTATTCCACATCCACGCCATCGCGCAGCATCCGGTGAAAGGCCCGGTTCGTCTGCACCAGCGAAGTCGTCGCCACCCGCAGTACTTTGCGCAACGCTTCCTCGCGCGCTTCCTCAGGGATCCCTGTGTTCAGCCGCCGGATCGCCTCGCGCAAGCGCCCCACCAGCACCACCTCGCCAAACGAATCCCGCTCTGCCGCCGGTTCACCCGGCGCGAGCTGCGGCCCGTGCCCGACCGCATAGCCGAGCTCGCCGAACCACGTCAGGGCGGCGTCTTCGACGTGGGATTCGTTGAGGCTCATGCAATGTGCTTCCACGTGTTCCTGCCAATTTGGCAGGATAAATGGCAGGATACTTGGACATTGGCCGCCGTCACATCCGTCCCGCCAAAATGGCGGGATGTTTGGCGGGATTCGCTGGCGATCGCCGAATCCCGACAGTTTGTCGGGATTATTGTCGGGATTCCGCAGAGCCACTGGTTGTCCCTCGCGACACTTCGTCGTGAGAAATGTCGCGAGGAATCACCGGCGACGACCGCTGGCCGCCTCTCCGTTCCCACGATGCGCTGGCTTATCGGGACAAAATGTCCGGATACATGTCCGGGTAGGGACGTCAGCTTGATCTTTCCCGCGTCCACTACGTCGCAGACGGCGCGTTCCGAGTTCACCTTGTAGCCGACGGCGAGAATGGCGGCGAGGTTGTAGCGCTGGGTGTCGTAGCTTTTGCCGTCGGCGGCAGTTGTTAAGTATTGCTTAACAACTGAAGATTCTTCCAGTTCGTTGTCGCTGAAAATGCGCTTCAGGCGTTGGTTGATGGCTGGGGCCGAGACGTCGTAAAGCGCGGCCATCATCTTCTGCGTTGACCAGATGTTTTCATCTTCGTAACGCATTTCGACACTGGCCTCCGAGTCGCCGACGGCGGCCATAAAGGTCAGGTATGCCGCGGTGTTCTTTTTGGCGCGACCGCCGGGCGTGGGTTTATCTTTGCTCATGGGTTCGGTTCTTTGGTTTGAACCTCGTAGCAATTAGTCGCACCCGTTCCGATACATCCAAGCGCTAGATCCGTTGCCATGCATATGGCATTCACGAAAAGCCGCTGATCGTTGTTCGTCAAAAATTAATCAAAGTGCAGCGAGGCCTTGCGCAAAGTGGGTAAAACTTGCAGATGTATTGCGCGCAGGGTCCATGTGCTTTGCCATTTGGCGGGCGACTTCGATTTTTGGCAATCCGCCCCCGAAATAGCCGGCCTTTTGCAAAACTCGTTCCAGCGCCTCCCACGTGCCACCTGCGATCGAATCCGAATTGCGAAAGGGCGCCCTGGCGCCAAGGGTTGGAGAGACACCCGGATACGCGCTGACCAACGCTGCAGTATCTCCAAAAAACCATGCCTCCAACTCTTCGACAGCGATCCTGTTTAAAACAACAAATGCTCCCCTCTTGTGATTTGTCTTTGTCGCTAGCCCAGCTGCGGCTGCTGCCGCCTCCAGACGGTCTTTCAGTAGCTGGCAATTCTCTCTGTCCTCATCTACCAGAACGACTATTTTCCAATCATCGGGAATCCATCGCTGGTAGGCTTTCAAACGAGGCTTGAGATTCGCCAGCAAATCGTGTTTCCCCTGGGAAACGATAAATTTCCACGTCGTCCCCGCAGGCAGAAGTTTGTCAAGCATCCCTTCCAGAAATGCCTCAGCCGATGGTTCTTCGAGAAGGAATTCGATATGCATATATCAGCGGGAGCGAGATCTCTTGACCGCTGATGGACGTTTTTCCGCACCGGCATTGGTGAGCGGGTCGCCCACCTCAAAATGGCCTTCCATCCACAACTGACCGAGGAGAGCGCCTTCATCCATAAATTCCTTGATCCCCTGCATATCTGACACTCTTCGCGCCTGCGTAAAGCCATCGCTAGTCCGGAAAAGTACCCAAGCCTCTTTGGGGCGAAGTGCATTCAAAAAGAACGGCGAATGGGTCGTAACCATTAACTGCGCCGACGCGGCCGCGTTACGACACTCCTCGGCCAACTCTGGCAAGAGCCTCGGATGCAATTGATTTTCCGGCTCTTCGATACCAATCAACTGCGGCGGGTCCGGATCATAAAGCAGCGTTAGGTAGGCCAACATTTTCAGCGTACCGTCGGAGGCGAATTTCGCCATGACCGGTCGCTCGAACGGCGCGTCTTTCACCTGAAGCAACAACCTTCCATCCGGCATTACCTCGGCGTCCACCCTTTCCAGGCGCGGGACACGCTTGGTTAGCTTGGTCAGGATCTCATTGAGCCGATCTTCGTGCTGCTCCTTGAGATATTGAATCACATTGGGCAGATTGTCGCCGCTGGAACTCAGTCGTTCCTGCGGCCCTGCTTCTGGAACACCACGTGTATTGTCGGCAGAGAGGTAAGACAGATACCAGCCAGTGATAAATCGACGAAGCGCTCCGACACGGGGATGTTTGGCCAATTGGCCAAGTGTATTGACCGCCAGCAGGTCCCTGGAATCGAGCCGTTCTGGCGTACGGGTATCTTTCTCGTCCGGCAAATCGCCGGTGACCACCTCACCGATACCATTACTGAAATCAAGGAAGCGAAACGGCTGCCCATGCGATCCGCGCTTCCAGCTTAAAAATTCTCGCGCAACGAACGGGCCCTTTGAGTCTTCATCGATTTCCAGGTGATACGTGATAAGCGGGCTTTTTTTCTTCTCCCTGTACTTCACTTCAAAAATAATTGGCCCATCAACACCCCGTGTACGGAGCTCCTTGAAACGTCCCCGCTTGTCCCACGCCTTGCGAAGTCCCAAACTGAAACTTTCAGCGAGAAAAGCAAACACATCGAATATGGTCGATTTACCGCTTCCATTGGGGCCGAGGAAAACAGTCAATGGCGTCAGGTTCTTGAGTTCGATCTGCCGTAATGCGCGGTAATTCTTGACACTTAGAGACTCGATACGCGGGCGGTCAATTTGGAGTGAAGTCATGGCGTTATTCTATGTGACTAGGCGGCGAAGTCGTCAACATTGACCGAAATCTCGCCGCTCAGCAGCTTCGGCAGCAGCGTGTCGCGCAGGGTGGCGAGGCTGCGGGATTGGTGGGGGTTGGCGACGATTTTCTCGATGAGCGGCGACATCGTGCGAGTCATGGCGTCAAGCAGTGGGCGCGGCGGAATGAGGACTTTGGCGGCGGTGAGGTGGCCGCGCTGGATGTGTCCCATCGTGGTGGCTTTGTCGGCGGCGATGAGGCGGAACTCGTCGAGGTGGTAAAGCGTCCAGAGATAGTAGAACCACTTCGGGAACTCGGGCGAGGTGACCTTGAAAAGGTGCTGGTTCAGTGCGCCGATGCCGCCGCACCAGAGTTCGACTTCGAGGCTGCCGGACCATGAGAAAAGCACGTCGCCGTCCTGGACGGTGTAGGCGGGTGGCAGGTCGGTGTTACAGCGGTCGGCTCCGCCGCGGGTTCGCCTGGGGCCATGTGCGGTCCGTGGCCAAGCGCGTAGCCCAGCTCCCCGAACCACTTCAGGGCGGCATCTTCGACTACGGATTCGTTGAGGCTCATGGCTTCGGCTTCCGGGGTGTCCGTGGCTTTGGCAGGTTCTTCAATTCCTTCGTCGCCTTTTCAAAGTCCGCGTCCACCGCGCGGGGTGCGGCATCCAGCAGCCCCCGATACTTGGCATACTCGATCTCGGCCTTGGTCTTCGCCTGTTCGGCGGAGATCTTCCCCGCGTGGTCGAGCAACTCGTGTTCGGAGAGTTTCAGAAACTCATCCAGCTTCACGATCCAGTCGCGCATCGTCATCACCTTGCGCTGGAGCGCCCGCAACTCGGCGAATTCGATGTAGGCGTTCACGATGCGGTTCAGCGTGCCCAGCTCTTCACCATCGAGGTAGTTCTTGGCGATGGCCACATCCTCCTTGCGGATGATGCCGCCGGGGCGCGTCGTCTTCAGCCCCATGAAGGGCTGGTCCGCAGCCACTCGCGCATGGATCACCTCGGCCGCCGTCTGCCCGTGCGCTGCCCAGTGCATCTTGTTCTGCACCGTGGCAAAAAACTGCTGCGACACCTCCGTGTCTGGCGTGTAGTCCACACTCGTCGCGTAGATATCGAGCACCTTCTGGTAAAAGCGCCGTTCCGAGGAGCGGATGTCGCGGATGCGCTCCAGTTGCTCGTCGAAGTAATCCTTCTGCCCCTTTCCCGGCGGGTTCTTCAGCCGCTCGTCATCCATGGTGAAACCCTTCACCAGATACTCGTTCAAACGCCCGATGGCCCACTGCCGGAATTGTGTGCCCCGATGACTGCGCACCCGGAAACCGACGGCGAGAATCGCGTCCAAATTGTAGTGCTCCACTTCACGAGTCACCTGCCTCGCGCCCTCGATTCGAACTATCCGGAATTTCCGGATAGTTGCATCGCGGCGCAGTTCGCCCTCGTCGAAAATGTTCACCAAGTGCTCGTTGATCGTCCGCACATCCTTCTCGAACAGCTCCGCAATGAGCGCCTGCGTGAGCCACAGTGTTTCGTTTTCAAACCGGCACTGCACGCGCGTCCGCCCGTCCTCGGTCTGAAAAAGGATGATTTCGGACTGGGGCAAAGGCTCGTCGCTCATCGGCTGCTCCTTTCAAATCGAGTTGTCCGGGAATTCCGGATAACTGCCCGCGCCTCCTCGGGGATGGGCGGGTTCATCCGCCGGATGGTCTCGCGCAAGCGCCCAGTCAGCACTACCTCGCCAAACGAATCCCGCTCCGCCGCCGGTTCACCGGGCGCAATGTGCGGCCCGTGCCCGACCGCATAGCCCAACTCCCCGAACCACGTCAGGGCGGCGTCTTCGACATGCGATTCGTTGAGGCTCATGGGGTCCGCCGGTTTGCGTCTAAATAAGTAAACCGTGCATTTTCAATGAATTGAATGCTGTGAGGCATGATTCGGCGGTTTGCGTCTAAATGAAAATCAGGCCCAGAAAGGCACATAGTCGCGGTAGCGCAGCGACGTCTGCTCCGGGTCGGCCAGCTTGATCTTTCCCGCGTCCACTGCGTCCCGAATGGCGCGCGAAACTGATTCGGTCTTCTTTTCTGAAAGCCTGAACCTCTCCCGCAGGCTCTGGTTCGTCACATCACGTAGCGCAGGCAACTGTGCTGGTAGGTGGCCCGGATGCGATCGTTCCGGTCCATATCCTCGAAGTCTTTGTGCCCGTAGAGCAGCACCGACGTGCGTTTCTCGCCCACGCGAAAATCCGGTGCCGGCAGTTGAAACGCCTCCGCCGCCTGGATCACCTTATCCACGCCGCTGCCCTTTTCCTCGCAGATGCCGAGACGCCGCATCAGGTCCGCCAGCCGCTCGTTGCGCGACTGGTATTCATCAATGAACCGGTCCGGCGAGATGAACGGTTTCCCCGGATTGGAGATTTCCATGCGCTCGTCGTAGATCTCGACCATCACCGACGTGCCCGACTCGGTGAAGTCCTGGTGAATCAGCGCGTTGGCCACCAGCTCGCGCACCGCGATCTCGGGAAACATCTTCACCTCCCGCCGCAGCGCCTGCTCGATCAGCCGTTCGCTGGCAAAGCGCTCCAGCACCGCCTCGCGCGTGGCGGGATACGGCAGATGCAGCAGGTCAAAGTAGCACTGCGTGTCCAGCACCTGTACCACCTTCTCCCCATCGCATTCGGTCATCGCCGTTTTCAGCGCCCAATCCGGCTCGCCCTCGGCCATGATCTTCTTCAATTGATCCGGCGTCATCGGCACCAGCTCTTCGCCCGCCCGCATGAGATAGCGGCCCTTGTAGTGCACGGGTTGGCCTGCGGGGCGCGACGGCACAAGAAATACCAGCACGCGGCCCGAGGGATGCGCCACTTCATCGAAGGTCACCTTCAGATGCAGCCGCTCGTAAATCCCGGCCACCGTCCGTTCCGGTACCTCAAACGCCTTCGTGCCCGCCACCCTCATTCGCCAGTGCTACGCAGTAGTCCACGAGATCTTCAAAGTGGAAGTTGTTGGCCGCCTCCTTGAACTCCAGGTGCTCGTCCTCGGAGCGGACGGTGAGCAACGCGTCAATCTGTGGAATCGTGGTCGCCACGGTCAGTTGGACAGATCAATCAGAGGGTTAAAAACGCCATCCCGCGCCTGGTCGGGGATGGCCGGGTTCAGCCGCCGGATGGCCTCGCGCAAGTGCCCCACCAGCACCACCTCGCCAAACGAATTCCGCTCCGCCGCCGGTTCACCAGGCGCGAGCTTCGGCCCGTGCCCGACCGCATAGCCCAGCTCCCCGAACCTCGTCAGGGCGGCGTCTTCGACGATGGATTCGTTGAGGGGCATTTTAAGGACTTGGCGGCTTGCTTCCGCCGAGGATTTGCAACGCCACGAAGAGAACACCGAAGAAGCCGACGACCCAAAGTGTGTTGCGCCATTGCTTGACTCCTAGGCCGAGGATGCCAAAGAGGATCATCAAACAGATGCAACCTTCCAACCCATAGCCATTCGGATGATTCAGCAGCCAGTTCCAAGGGTGCACTGAGCGAACAATGAGCTCAAACAAGCCCACCGCCAGCAGGCCAATCAGGATACTTGAGGTTTTCGCGGTGCGGTCTGCGCGCTGTTCCGCGAGTATCGCGGTTTGATTGAGCTCCGAGGCCAGGAGTTTGGCGTCCTCTTTTTCCTGATGCTCTCGGATCGCCTTTTGGGCAGCCTGCTCTGCAAGTCGCGTTTGGTTCGCTGTTTCAGTCTGAAGAGTTCGAATCGCCTCTTCTTTTTCGCGAAGTGCCTGGTCTTTTAGTTCAAGGCTCTGCTCGCGGACCCGAATTTGTTCTGCCGCAGCATCAAGTTCACGTTGCGTGGCTTCCCGCACAGCCTTCTCGGATTCGAGCTGCGCCGCCAATGCTGCCCGCTCCTCCACAAGTTGGGTATTCTCAGCCGCGATTGCTGACTCGACCGTTTCGGCAAACTCCGCGTCGGTCCGCTTACTTTGCAGTTCAGCAATCAACAGGTCGTTCGCGAGCATTTTGGTCGCTGTCTCTTCTGGAATGTCGCTGTAGCTCGCTAGAATGCTTGCCATCCGGGCGGCGGCTCGTTGAGCACCGCCCCTGCCGAGACTGAACTCCGGCAGTGCAAACGTTTCGGCAAATGCCTTTTCGAATTCATCATTGTCCGAAACAAACGGACGAAGGATCTGCCAAAGGAGACTTGGAAGCACCGTTGAGTGGTGACGATCGTCCTTCCGACTGTGTTCGAAATCGAAACGGAACAAGTGATAATCGCAAGTAACTAGAAGCGAACCGGCATCTAGCGTCGTCTTCGCATTGGTCCGCAGCGACTGAACAGACTCCAATACTGTCATGTCGTGCTGAATTGCGTCGATTGGTTTCTCGCGGTGAACGCTTGCGAGGTACTGGTTATATTCGGCTTCAAGATTGGCGCGTGCCAGAAGGCGAGCTTGAGAGGCGTCAGTTTTGTAAACGTCAATCCCCTTGTCCTTGAGCAAAATCTGCCAGTGCTGCAAAGGGGTTAGAAAATCATCAACTGAAACAGGCTGCTCTGCATTCTTAGAGTGGTAGCGGAGTTCCACGCCAGACAACGCACCGCTTGCAACGATTGAGCGGCTAATCTTCTGAGGCCATTTCTGCTTGCTCAGTTCCTTCCCGAAATAGAACAGCGTATTCGTCATCTCGCGAACAGTCGCCTCATGATACCGAAGACGAAATGGCAACTTAAACCGTTTGATTGCATCCAGCAGTTCACTCGACACGTCCACTTGCGAATTAACGTGAAGGTTCAAAATTCCGAAAAGAAAGTTGGTATCCAAAAACAACGTCAGATTGCTCAACTTGCCCCGAAGCTTCTCGGAGACCTCTGGAGCTACCGCGAGTGAGAAGTAATTAAATGCAGCGTCCGCAAGGCTTGCGACGTATTCGGCGCGCTTCCTATCCAGCGCAACGGTCTGAAAGAAACTCGACGTCGCATGTCGCGCAGTTGGCCGCTCATTGGAGGCAAAGTTCTTTGCAATAATCCCATCAAGCACTGCTGAAAGCCCCGCCTTGCTTTCATTGACGATTTCCACCTCGGGATTCAGCAGCTCGACCGCCTGAATGCCATGGCGCCGGAACGCTTGCTGCAAGTAAGCCAGCAGAGTTTCCCAGAGTTTCTCTCCGTCCATGGAAGGGGCATCTACGTGAACTTGTCGTAGCCAAGTGTCACGCACATCCCTCTCGAGTAACTTCGCGGCATCTATTCGAGCGTTGAGCGCGTCTTTTACCGCGAGCGCAAGCGAGAGGTGTCCATTTCCTACGTCGCTGAGCGTCCCGGCTTTTGTCAGGCGCGTGAGCGCCATTGAAACGTCCTTTGGGTTTGCTTTTATGCCGAATAAAACCAGCATTGCTTCCCCGACCTGGTCAGGCGTTGATAGGGGGTCGGATGGGAGAACGACAAAACACTGGAGTATCAACTCGTCCAACACCTGAGATGTAGCGCGAGTCTTGGCGATGGCGACGAAGCTCGCCATCTGCTTAAACGCGAGCGAGAAGTTCGGTGCGGGACGTGGTGCGGGGACGTATTCTTTGCTCATAGATCAGTTTCCGTGTTCCGCCACGCTCAACTCCCCGCTCAGCAGCTTCGGCAGCAGCGTGTCGCGCAGGGTGGCGAGGGTGCGGGATTCGCCTTCGTTCGCGTAAATCGCAGTGAAGAGCGGGACTATTTGCGCATCGAATGCTTTGAGCACTTCGGTCGATGGAATGACCTGCTTGCTCATGTAGGCGTGATTGCGGTTTAGCCCCGGCACAGCCGAGTCGGCACTCAGATTGGCGAGGTTGTGGAGCGAGAGCGCGTAATAGAGAAAATAGAGACTATTGCAGCCAGCGATGGGGACGACGTAGAAAGTCGTATCGATGGGGTGGAAGTCGCCGGGAGCCCAAGTCACCACGCCGGGATTGCCTTTTCTACCGACGACAATACCAGGACCGGGGACGAGCTTTTCGTGGTGCCAGCCAACGGGCCCGTTTGCTCCATAGACACAGACGGGACCGTCCTTTCGGTCTTCGGCTTTTAGCGGCTTGCCGTAGGCGAGTTCAATCGTCTCTCCGAGAGTCTTCACGGTCCACCCGTGCGGGATGGGGCCGAGTGGCGAGTCTTGAAACGAGGCGGGGAAG
>Ga0163150_10009723_pt1 | contig 10558 bp, 12 predicted proteins | sample OliLakLV19P2IB_FD_148628 | JGI IMG/M metagenome (GOLD analysis project Ga0163150, IMG submission 148628) | Freshwater microbial mat bacterial communities from Lake Vanda, McMurdo Dry Valleys, Antarctica - Oligotrophic Lake LV.19.P2.IB | ecosystem: Environmental > Aquatic > Freshwater > Lake >...
TCGCCGGGCCGGTCGCCCTGACAGCGCCGCACCGTCTGCCGAGCGCCGAGATGAAACCCGCGCGCCTGCCGCCCTCGAAGCGGCGCGAAGCCGAGCCAACGGCCGAAGAAACGCCATCCGCGCCGAACGTTTACGTCCCGGTGGATGAGCCTCTCGTGGCGCCTTTGCCGCCGCGCGAAACGTCGCCGCCGCAGCGTGGAATCGCCGCCCCATCGCAGCCCGCCGAGCCTTCGCCGCGGGCCGCACCCCCTGCCGCAACCGCGACGAGCTCCTCGTCGCCGCCCGTCGCATCCCCCGAGCCTTCCGCTCCCGCCGGCGCCCCGCTCTCCGCCGAGCAGTCGCTCCGCCAGATCCTCCAGGAGCTCCGCGGCCAGCGCAAGGTCACCGCCGAGTTCAGCTACGCCGCCATCATGGCGATCGTGCTGCAAATGGTCGCCGTCGTCTGCATGATGGCGGCCCTGCTCATGGGCGCGGGCAACAACGACATCTTCATGCGCTGGACCGCGTGCGCCATCGTGCTGCAACTGGCGACCATCGCGGTGCTGATGCTGCGGCGGTGATTCCGTGGGGAGGGCGATCGCATGTAGGTGGGTGGCACTGACAAGCGGAGTCCGCGGAGCTTGTCAGTGTCCGTGATGCCATGGCCAAACACACTGACAAGGCCTCCAAGCAGTCCTTGTCAGTGCCACCCGCAGTACATGCGATTGCCCTGCCGTCCCATGAACCTCTCCCCGAAGCGCCGTCCCCCCTCTGCTATACTCGCCGCATGCCACGTGCCCCGATCATCACGCAGCATTCACCCGCGCAGCGGCTGCTCGTCGTGATGCCCACGTGGCTCGGCGACAATGTGATGGCGACGCCCGCCCTCCGCGCCTTCCGCCACCTTTACCCGCAGGCCCACATCACCGCCCTCGTGCTGCGGCACCTTCGGCCGATCCTCGATGGCTGCCCGTGGGTTGACCGCATCGTCAGCGTCCGCAAGAAAACCCGCCACGCCCCGCACACCAAACCCACCGGCCCCATCAAGCTCGCCGCCCGCCTCGCCTCGGCGAAGTTCGACACCGCCGTGCTGCTGCCCAACAGCTTCCGCTCCGCCCTGCTCGTCCGCCTCGCCGGCATTCGCCGCCGCGTCGGCTACGACCGTGACGGCCGCGGCGGGCTGCTCACCGACCGCCTGCTCCCCCGCCGGGTCCACGGCAAGTACGTGGCGGTGCCCACCCGCGATTACTACCTGGGCCTCGCACGCTACCTCGGCACCCTCGAGCCCGACGCCAACATGGCGCTTTTCACCCGGGCCGAGGATGACCGCCGCGCCGACGACCTGCTCGCCAAAGCCGGCGTCGGCGCATGCGCCGATGCCGGCCGTCGGCCGTTCGTCATCCTCAACCCCGGCGCCAACTTCGGCGAAGCGAAGATCTGGTTCCCGCAGCGCTTCGCCGAGGTCGCCGACCGCGCGGCCCGCGAGCTCAACGCCGTCGTCGCCTTGAGCGGCGCGCCCAACGAGCGGCCCATCCTCGACGAGATCCGCAAACATGCGACGACGCCGCTGGTCGATCTCCCCTCGCTCGGCGTCGACCTCACGCTCCTCAAGAGCGTCATCCGCCGCTGCGACCTGATGATCACCAACGACACCGGCCCGCGCCACATCGCCGCGGCGTTCGGCGTGCCGCTGGTCACCCTCTTCGGCCCCACCGACCCCGCCTGGTCGCAGACCGATTTCGCCCACGAGCGGCAGGTGTTTGTCGACGTCTTCTGCCGGCCGTGCCAGAAGAAAAAATGCCCGCTGCGCGGCACACCGGACGATCACGTCTGCATGAAGAAGATCGACGCCGGCATGGTGTTCGAGAACGCCCTGGCGGTGCTGCGGGCGGCAAGACCGACCCTGCCAGGTCTGACGGGTGGCACTGACAAGCGGAGTCCGCGGAGCTTGTCAGTGGCGGATGTCGCTGATCTTTCCCACTGACAAAGGCCTGCGGCCAGGCCTTGTCAGTGCCACCCCGCCATCTCATGAAAATCGCCATCGCCATCGAACACTTCGACCCCTGCGGCGGCGGGCAGGAACGCTCCGTTCATCAGATCGCCCGCGAGCTGATCGGCCGGGGGCATCATGTCACCATCATCACCGGCGACGGCCCGCCCGACTTCAGGCTCGACGGCGGCGAAGTGCGCATCGGCCACACGCTCAACTTCCGACACAAGGTGAAGGTCTCCGCCTTCGCCCGCTGGGCCCAGCGAACGATCCGGGAAGGGAACTTCGACACCAGCCTGTCGGTGACAATGGCCTGTCCCGCCGCGGTGATGGAACCGCGCGGCGGCACCATCCGCGAGACGCTCGATCGCAACGTCGCCTCCCATGCCCTGGGCAGTTCACGCCGGATCAAGCGCTTCTCGCAGCTCCTGAACCTCAAACGGCTGGCGCAGCTCCGCCTCGAGCGCGCCACCCTCGCCAGCCCGCTCATCAAGCGCTTCGTCGCCATCAGCGGCTACGTCGCCCGCCAGCTTAAGCAGCACTACAACATCGGCGGCGACCGCGTCACCGTCATCCCCAACGCCGCCGAGATGCCGCCTGTCTCGACGGAGCAGCGGCTCGATTTCCGGCAGCGCGTGCGCAAGGACTTCAAGGTGGGCGATGACACGGTGGCGTTCCTCTTCGCCGCCTACAATCCGCGCCTCAAGGGCGTCGACCCGCTGCTGCACGCCACCAGGCAGCTCGTCGACCGCGGCGCCGATCTCGCCATCTTCATGGCCGGCGAGGTCAGCTACAGCCAGCAACTTCTCGCCGCGACGCTCGGCGTGCGCGGCCACGTCCGCATGGTCGGCCCGACCAACCAGATGGCGGAGCTTTACTGCGCCGCCGATGTGACCGTGCTACCGACCTTCTACGACCCGTCGAGCAAGGTGGTCATCGAGTCGCTGATGATGGGCATCCCCGCGATCAGCACCCGCTTCAACGGCGCCAGCGACTGGATCGTCGAGGGCAACGCGGTGCGCGGCCGGGTGATTGACGACCCCGCCGACGTAACCGCGCTGGCCAGCGCGATGCGCGACCTGCTCGACCCCGAGGAGCGGGCCCGCTGCGGCGCCGCGACGGCCGGCCTCGCGGAGAAGCTTTCGATGAAGCGGCACGTGGACCTGCTGGAGCGGGTGCTGATCGAAGCGTCCCGATCGTGACACCGCAAGAAGGCACGAGGTTCAGACAGCCGCTCCGCGCTGCTGTTTCTGGAAGTCCTAGTGTTTGGAGGAGTTTTTGCCTTTGTAAGCCGCGAAGCGGCGGCATACCCGTAGCCCCGGGCGTCAGCCCGGGGTGGGTGGACGCGCCTGCGTCAAGCCCCGACGGGGCGACACCGGCATTTAGGAGAGTGCCGCCCCTGCGGGGCTTGATAGCCGCAATCGCTTGCTCCCCGGGCTCACGCCCGGGGCTACGGTTGTTCCGCCGCTTCGCGGCTAAAAAATCGAGGAGCTGGCCGTTACTCCATTGAAAAAGGCCCGCGCGGAGCGGACCTTTTGGAAAGCGGCAATAAAGACGCGGACCGCACAGCGGACCCTGCGCGGCCTACTCTTCGGACTTCTCGATGAGCCAGTATTCGAGCTCGACGGGCACCGCGCGGCCGAAGATGGTGACGATGACGCGGACCTTGCCCTGCTCGGGGAGCAGCTCGTCGACGGAGCCTTCCATGCTCTGGAACGGGCCTTCCTTGATCTTGATCTTGTCGCCCTTGAGGAACTCCATCCTGACCGTGGGCGATTCCTCCACGGGCTTGCTGGCGGCGACGACCTTCTCGACCTCGGGCAGAGGCATCGGCGTCGGGTGGCCGGCGGTGCCGATGAAGTCGCCCACGCCGGTGGTTTCCTTGATGAGGAAGAACACGTCCTGCGGGATGCGGCCGTCCTTCTCGAGTCGCATCTCGACGAACACGTAACCGGGGTAAAGCTTCTTGAGCGTGATCTTCTGCTTGCCGGCCTTGATCGTCTTCTGTTTCTCGGTGGGCACCAGGATGCGGTTGACCAAGTGGGTCATGCCCTCGATCTTGATCTTGCGCAGCAGCGTCTCGCGGACCGAATCCTCCTTGTTGGAGGCGACGCGAAGCACGAACCAGTTCATGCCCTCGGTGACGAGGGGTTCTTCATCAGGGCTCGGAGGATTGGCGGGTGCGGGTTCGGACATGGTTAATCCAGTGGCGGGCAGTGGCAGTGGCAGTGGCAGTAACAGTAAAAGTCAACCCGTTGATGCTGCTTGGATTCATACCGCCGCTGCTACTGCGACTGCCTACTGACCTCATCCACCCAGGTCGATGATTTTCATCCAGGTGAACAGGGAGGCGAAGCTGAAGTCGACGACGAAGAGAAACCCGGTGACCAGGAAGGTGCCGACGATGACGACCCAGGTGGAGCCGATGATTTCCTTCTTGGTGGGCCAGTTGACCTTGCGCATCTCGCTCTCGGTGGCGATCATGAAGTCGACGATGTTAACTTTGTTGAGGAGCCACCAGGTGAGGGCCCCGAACACGGCGACGATGGCGAGGGAGACGCCGCCGAGGAATAGTTCACTGATGCCGCTGACGCCGCGGAGCTCTTCGATGAGCCAGTGGATGCCGAAGGCGACGACGACGCCGATGCCGGCGGCGGTCAGCCCGCGGACCCATTTACCCTGCCCCGGCTTGTACATGGTGGTGAAGGACACGTTGCGCTCCAAGTCGGCAGTCGGCAGGGGGCAGTCCGGAATCGACGGTTCGTGACTGCCTACTGCCTACTGCCTACTGCCTACTGACTTTTCCAAGCACGCCAGGAGGGACTCGAACCCCCAACCTGCCGCTTTGGAGACGGCTGCTCTACCGATTGAGCTACTGGCGTAGGGGGAGGGCAGGGCCTAGGGATCAGGGCCTAGGGCCTAGGAAGAGGAGCCGCACCAGACGTGGTCCGTCTTTTCTTCCTAGGCCCTAGGCCCTAATCCCTAGGCCCTCCGTTCATTTACGCTTGATTTTATGCAGCGTGTGCGTCCGGAGGCGCGGGCTGTACTTCTTGAGTCCAGCCTTGAGCTTCTCGGGCAGACCGCCCTTGACGTTGATCGGCGTCCTGTAGTTCAGGTCGCCGGTCTCGCTGCATTGCAGCCAGACGTACTCGACTGCTTCGCCTTTTTTCTTGGCCATGACTTGGAGCCTTTAGCTGTTAGCTATTAGCCGTTAGCCATCAACTCCGTCGCCGTTTTCCAGATTGCTCTGGCTAACCGCTTAAAGCTAATGGCTAACGGCTTTCTTAATTACTCGATGACTTGAATGACGACGCCGGAGCCGACGGTGCGGCCGCCTTCACGCACGGCGAAACGGCTCTCGGTCTCGAGGGCGATGGGCTTGCCCATCTCGATCTCGACTTCGATGTTGTCGCCGGGCATGCACATCTCGGCGCCGCCCAGCAGCTTGACGCTGCCGGTGACGTCGGTGGTGCGGAAGTAGAACTGCGGCTTGTAACCGGTGAAGAACGGGCTGTGGCGGCCGCCTTCTTCCTTGGTCAGCACGTAGATCTGGGCCTTGAACTTCTTGTGCGGCGTGATGGTGTTGGGCTTGGCGAGGACCTGCCCGCGCTCGACCATTTCCTTTTCGATGCCGCGGAGGAGGGTGCCAACGTTTTCACCGGCGCGGCCCTCGTCGAGGGTTTTGTTGAACATCTCGACGCCGGTGACGGTGGTCTTCTGGGTGTCGCGCAGGCCGACGATCTCGATGGTGTCGCCGACCTTGACGATGCCGCGCTCGATACGGCCGGTGACCACGGTGCCGCGGCCCTTGATGGAGAACACGTCTTCGACGGACATCAGGAAGGGCTTGTCGATCTCGCGGACGGGTTCTTTGACCCAGCCGTCGATGGCGACGAGGAGGTCGCCGATGCACTTGGCCTTCTCGGGGTTCTTGGGGTCCTGCAGCGCGGGGAAGGCGGCGCCGCGGATGATCGGGGTGTCGTCCTCGAAGCCGTACTTGGCGAGCAGTTCGCGGACTTCCATCTCGACGAGGTCGAGGAGCTCGGGGTCGTCAACGAGGTCGACCTTGTTGAGGAACACCACGAGGCGCGGGACGTTGACCTGGCGGGCCAGGAGGACGTGCTCGCGGGTCTGCGGCATGGGGCCGTCGGCGGCGGAGACGACGAGGATGCCGCCGTCCATCTGGGCCGCGCCGGTGATCATGTTCTTGACGAAGTCGGCGTGCCCGGGGCAGTCGACGTGGGCATAATGCCGCTTGTCGCTCTCGTACTCGACGTGCGAGGTGGCGATGGTGAGGATCTTAGTGGGGTCACGGCGGCCGTCGGACTCGGACGCCTTGGCGACCTGGTCATACGGCTTGAAGATCGCCAGACCCTTGGCGGCCTGGACGGCGGTGAGGGCCGCGGTGAGGGTGGTCTTGCCGTGGTCGACGTGGCCGATCGTGCCGACGTTGACGTGGGGTTTGGTACGTTCGAATACGCCCTTGGCCATCGGATAAAACTCCGTCTATTGAGTTGCCTGAAGAAGACCGTCTCTTACGCGGCCGGCCTTTTCCTTGTGACCTGCGAACCAAAGTCTTCGACAACACGAGTTGCCGATTTCGACCAACCATCAGTCGCCGGGGATTCCGGGGGAAACGACGAGTCTAACGCAAAAGAAACCTGTCCGCAAACGGACAGGAGACGGGCGACAGGAGACAGGGAACAGACGACGAGAGGCGCAGCCGCCGGTCGATTTCTGTTTCCTGATCCCTGTCGCCGGCCACCATTGCTGTCAAGGGCCGCCAAGGGCCGCCCACGGGACTTGAACCCGTGACCTCGTCCTTACCAAGGACGTGCTCTACCAACTGAGCTAGGGCGGCAGCAACATGCGCCGCTTACCATCAAGCGGCACCTCAACGTCGGCACAAATCCCTTCACGGCTTGACCGGCGTCAACGATTCGTGCCCGACGCGCCGAACCGTTCCGGCAGAAGGGACAGGTTAGATTCGCCGAGCGGTGAAGTCAACCGAGAGGAAAGTAGAGGCAGGGCAATCGCATGTACCCGCTCGACGGTGCCACGGGTCGGCTTTGCGACCCGCGCTTGGTGGCGTGCGTCAACACGGGTCGCCGAGCCGACCCGTGGCACCAAAACATGCGACTGCCTCTGCTCCTGCCAGCCAATGCCACTCTTCCCCTCTCCCCTTGGCAACGCCACGCCAACCGGCTATCATATTGCCAGCCACAAGGATGTGATCGTTGCCGGTGCAACGCCGCCCTTCGACACCGTCTCCCCCGAAACACGATGAGCCAGGACGCCGCCACTTCCAAGCCCGCACCCACCATCCACGAACGCGTGGCCAAGGTGCTCAACCTGATCCGCCCCGCGATTCAGGATGACGGCGGCGACGTCGAGCTCGTCGAGATCACCCGCGACAATGTCGCCCGGGTTCGGCTGCACGGTGCGTGCGTGGGGTGCCCGTCCAGTTCGATGACCCTTCAAATGGGGATCGAGCGCAACGTCCGGGACCGGGTCCCGGAAATCGTCGCAGTTGAGCAGGTGCATTGAACCGTCTCGCCAGGGATGGCGGATGGGGCTGTTGATCGCCGCGGGACTTCCCGCGGCTGTGCTGTCGCGCCCGGTTTGTGCAGGGTCAAGTTGGATCAGGGTCAGGCAAGTGAGTCCGGCGACGCCGCCAGGCAACTTCTGATAAGTCGAAATCGCCCCCTTCAATTATCGCGGGGCCTCATTGGGACCGAAGAAAAGGTTGTTGGGCGTCGCCTCGAAATAGCGCAAGGTCGCGCTGACAGCGTGCCGCAGTGGAAGCCGGCCGATCACGTGATCGACCATGAACCCGCCGCCCGCTCTCGGCTAACGGACTGCCGGAGTTTGTTTCATGCTCGCTCTGACCCGACGCATCGGCGAAGAAATCGTCATCGGCGACCCGGCCAACCCGCTGGGGGTGATCCGCGTGGTCGCCGTACACGGCGACAAGGTCCGCCTCTCTTTCGACTTCCCCCGCGAGGTCAAGATCAACCGCAGGGAACTGGCCGACCAGAAGGCCAAGGGCGAGTTCCCGGCCAGACCTCCGGGTGGTTCGCCCGACAACGGCGGGCCGAAGCCGGATGGGAATGTTTGAAAGCCGCGTCCTGTTCACGTCATTTCGCAATTGTGTCGGTGCCACGGGTCGGCTCTGCGACCCGTGACGTTTGCCCATCAGCACGGGTCGCCGAGCCGACCCGTGGCACCGTTGATCAACGACCCTCAATGTGCGTGCCCGCCGTGTCCGTGCGCCGCCGCGCCGTGACCATGTGCAACGTGCGTGTGGTCGTCGTGATGATCGTGGTCCTTCGGCTCCGGCGGCTCCGGTGACTTGAGCGACATCGCCACCGGGCCCAGCACCGCCGCCAGCACGAAGAGCGCGGCGGCAAAGAAGACCATCTTGCCGAACCACGGCGTCTGCCCCTCGCCGGGCGTGAGCGCTTCGATGGAATGGACGTGCCCATGATCGTCGCCGGCCGCTGCATTGCCCGGCTGCGGCGCTGAGTCTGCGAAGGCGGCGCTGTCGAGGCTGGGCAATTGCTCGAAGGCGACGTCAGCGGCGATCCAGCCGAGGTAAAGCCCGAGCATGATCGCGAGGGTCCGGCGGAGAACGCGTTTGGGTCGGCGGGGCATTCAAGCTCCTGAGAGGGCCTAGGGATTAGGGCCTAGGGCCTAGCTAAGACAAATCTGCGGCGGTGCAAGATGGCGAAACGTCTCCGCATCCAACCAGGCCCGAGGCCCTAATCCCTAGGCCCTGCTTTTAAAACCGAAATCGGCCGCCGAACCGAACGAACGGCTCGTCGCTGATCTCGCGCACATCATCGGTGTCGCGCGTGTCCCAGCCGCGGGTGAACTCCTGATCGAACGCGAAGCCGCCGGCCAGGAAAATCTCGCAGGTCGGACACGGCTTCCAGCGGACGCCGACCTCGGCGAGGCTCTGCTCGAAGAACACCCGGCGGTTGTCATCGTCGCCATCGATGTGGAACGCACGGATATCGCTGCGGAACGCGCCGTAGATCGTGACCTGCTCCACGACCTCGTAACCCAGTTCGATGTTGAGGGACGGACTCGGCGTGATGCTCGCGTTCAGATACCACCGGTCGGCAGGGATCCAGCGAACCGAGGAGTAAGGCAGTCCAAGCGTGAACGAAAGCGTCTCGCTCAGCTTGCGGCTGTAGGCGAAAAAAGGCAGCGGAATATCGGGCAGAAAAGTGCGGTTGCCGTCGAAGCTCAGGCCGACCTGGATGGAGGCGTTCTCGTCGATCTTGCGGGTGGCGATGAGGTCGCCGCGGCCGTAGAGAGCGTCATCGTCGGCGAACGGATTGCTACTGGCGTAGCCGGCGCCACCGATGAGTGAGATCGCCCAGCCGTCGCAGTGGAAGAGCTCGGCACCGATGGCGACCTGCTGATCGACGAGGCGGTTGGGCAAGGCATCATCATCGCTGTCGATGTTCATGTAATAGAAGCTGTAGCCGATGGCGAAAGGCGACTCCTTCTCACCGTTGAGCTTGAACCGGCCGGAGCTTTCGTAGATCGAAAGCTGCACGCCTTCGTCGACGCCAGTGTCTTCGGTCTCGCCCTCGCCGAAGAGTGCGGCGCGGGCGTCGATCTCGAAACGCTCGCCGCCATCCCACGGCTTGAAGAGCAGGCCGACGCCGGTCTGGGCATCGGCGCTCGATGCGAGCGTGCCGATGACGGACAAAACGAGTGCGGCCGTGAATCGGTGCATGAAGGTAGGTCCTGGGGGTGACGGCATTCTAAGGCAAGTGCGGGGAATGTCACCTTGTGGAAAGCGCCAAGCCCGATGATGAGGTCTGCCGAATCGTCGGGGTTCTGGGGCCTGTCAACCGCAGTACCCCGACGATTCGCCGAGCCTCATCATCGGGCTTGATGCTGTCGTCTGATGCACGCAGGAACACCATCGACTCATTCTCATGCGATAATCGCCCCGCATCTGCGTCGCAAACCCCAAAGGGAATCCCATGTCGCGATCCGTCCTCTTGACCATCGTGCTGCTCGTCGCGTCGAACGTTTTCATGACCTTCGCCTGGTACGGCCACCTGAACTACAAGAAGTCCGCACTGTGGATCGTCATCATTGCGAGCTGGCTCATCGCCTTCTTCGAGTACTGCCTCCAGGTCCCCGCCAACCGCATCGGGCACAACGAAGGGTTGAGCGGGGCCGAGCTCAAGACCATTCAAGAGGTGATCACGCTCGCGGTGTTCTGCGTCTTCTCGGTTGTCTATCTGAAGGAGGCGATCAGGTGGAACGTGGTCGTGGGGTTCGTGCTGATCGTCCTGGGCGCGACGTGCGTGTTCGAGCCGTGGGCTGCGAAGGAGAAGGCGGTTCCAGGAGGGAGTCAGGAGACGCGAGGCGCGGTGGAGGATGACAAGGTGACGAGATGAGGGGTGAAGGGGTGATAAAGAGCGGGGAATTGCAAATTGGCCAAATTGAAAATTGAAAAGTGAGTACAGCGGCGCTCCGTCTTCCAATTTGCAATTTGCAATTTGCAATTTGCAATGGTCAAGGACGAATCTGCCTTCAGCCCTGCCCCGCTCGCCCACTCAC
>Ga0163150_10009724_pt1 | contig 10557 bp, 11 predicted proteins | sample OliLakLV19P2IB_FD_148628 | JGI IMG/M metagenome (GOLD analysis project Ga0163150, IMG submission 148628) | Freshwater microbial mat bacterial communities from Lake Vanda, McMurdo Dry Valleys, Antarctica - Oligotrophic Lake LV.19.P2.IB | ecosystem: Environmental > Aquatic > Freshwater > Lake >...
TGGTTTCTTCAAGAGCTGGAAAGAAAATATACCATGAATAATTTTTATAAAATACATGTTTAAACCCGAGCATTTCTTCATTAATTTGACACACTTCAAAATAATATATTGATTTAGGGTATGGCTTGGGTTGGGCAGACCATCCAGTTATCCAGTTCAAGTTATCTAATGTTCTTTTTTTGCTCATTGATTGATTCAATATTTGAACATATTCGCTTAGTTCGATTGATTGAGGGCTAGGGGTATGGATAAAATCTGGACTCCAACTATTTATTGTTGACCAATTAATGGTTGGGTCAATATTTTTTATAGCATGAAAAACAAGACCTGCTGTTAAAAGCCTGATCCAAGCATTGATATCAATTTCAGGGACTAAATAAGTTTTTGGCATCTCATCCAAAGGAAATTGAAGGTTTTTTAACAAGGGTGATTCAATTGCTTTCCTTTTTGTTCTAAAAAAATTAGCTTTATTTATTTCAATAGCCCTTAATATATCAGGGTCTGATTCAGTTGACACGATGGATAAAGGAATAAGAAAACCATGAATTATGGATTGATCAGTTGTACTTTTCTTACTATTGTGCAATTCACAAGAAGGAACAGTTAGACTGTCACATTGAAACCCTTTAAACATCAGCTGCGGAGGAATGTGCTCTTTGGAATTAGCGGTCAATCCACAGTAAAAACATTTTTTGTGTTTCACTATTAAGGATATTTGTTACTGATTTCATTAATTATAAAAATCGTAATTCAACTGAAGGTTTATACCTTCCAAATCTCATTTTTTCCAAACCGCTCCGACCCCGGCATCCCATAATTTTTTATTCAAAGCCGGAATATTTTTATCTAAAATTTCCCTGGCTCTGGCAAGCAACCCCGACCATACTTTATTCAATTCCTGAAGGCGGTCCAGGGAAGGTTTGTTGACCCTGGGGATATCGCTTTCAGTTTGGTTAAGCATGAATAAATAATTAGCGGTGAATTGGTTTGGAAAGTTTTCCACATCATCATACGCTTTTGATTTCCTCTGGATCATTTCTTCATCCCAGATTTTCATTTTCTGGATTAAATCATTACCTTCTTTTTTAAGGGAAGTATATTTTTCACCCGAAGGTAAGGCGGATAGTATACTTTCGAGTTGTTCCCGTTTACCGTTAATGTCATTGATCAGGATATGCATCCGGTTGACTTCTTTTTCCATACCCGACATGACTTCATGATATTCCTGGTACATTTTTGGTGTCGTGGGATATAATGGATTGGCTAATATCTCTACCGAAGAATTTAAAGTGCGTCCGCCTGCTTTCAGATGGATGGTATATTTTCCGGGAGAAGCTTTATGACCGCTAAAGCTGCTTTCAATATAAACATTAGGTACCCCGGTGATCGTTGGGTAACGCATATCCCAAACAAAACGATTGAGCCCTTTAGATTTGGGCAGGGTTGGCTCTTCGTCGGGCCCACCATCATAGTTTTGAAAAGTGCTGTCTGCTTTAGAACTAAAGGTCCTTACGGTTTTACCCTGGGCATCTTTAATTTCCAGGGTTATTTCTTCCGACGATTGTAATTGTGGTAAATAATAATAAATAACGACCCCCGTAGAAGGATTGACCCCTCTCAGTGTATTAGCACCTTTGAATTCAGATGAAGAGCTGTTTAGTTCACTTCCCCCATTGACCAAATAAGGGTTTTCCGATTGATAAAGCAATAAAGAATCGATTTGTTTTTTATTCTGGCGGATTAGCCCCAGGTCATCCAGTATCCAAAATGACCTTCCAGAGGTAGCAGCGATCAAATCACCCTGATGAATTCTTAAATCCGTAATTGGTGTTATCGGTAAATTAAGTTGAAAGGGTTTCCATTCTATTCCTCCATTCCAGGAAATAAACAAACCCAATTCTGTTCCGGCAAAAAGTAAATCCTTGCGCACATCATCTTCTCTGACTACTCGCGTAAATTCGCCAGGAGAGATTCCCTTGTCAATTTGAACCCAGGTTTTACCATAATCTGTAGTTTTATAAAGACCAGGTGTATGGTCATTGAACTTATATCTTGTCGTTGCTATATAAGCAGTAGCCCGATCATGTGGCGAAACTTCAATAGCATTGATCAGGCACTCCTGTAATCCTCCGGGGGTTACATTCTCCCAATGTGCTCCCCCATCTCTGGTGATATGGACCAGGCCATCATCACTGCCTGTCCAGATCACCCCTTTTTCATGGGGGGATTCAACCACATAAGCGAGGGTACCATAGTTTTCAGCACCAACAGCTTCATTGGTGTAGGGGCCACCTCCCTTCCCTTGTTTTTCTTTTTCATTGCGGGTGAGATCAGGTGACGCCTCTGTCCAGTTCAAACCCATATCGGTTGTCTTCAACAATTTTTGAGCGCCGTGGTAAAAGGTTTTAGGTTCGTGCTTGGACCAAATGATAGGCGCATTCCAATTGAACCGGTACTTGAGGTCTTTGGCATCCATGCCAAGGTATTGAATCGGGGCAGCCATGATATTGGTGCCTGCCTTGGCTTTGTTGTCCAGGACTTCAATAGTCCCCTGATAACTACCTCCTAATACAAATCGGGGGTCTTCAGGGTCAAAGGCCAGAAAAGCACTTTCTCCACCCGCGGATGAAGCCCAACTGGCTGTGGTAATTCCACTACTTCCCAACTCACGATGAGCAATGACTACGGATGAATTATCCTGTTGGCCAGCATAAATCCGATAAGGAAATTGATTATCAACATTAATCCTGTAAAATTGCGCGGTGGGCATATTGGTTTGGGTAGACCAGGTCTTGCCCTGGTTAAGGCTGATGGCCGCGCCGCCGTCGTTGGCGATCACTAAATTTTTTGAGTTCTTTGGATTGATCCATAAATCGTGATAATCCCCGTGGGTCCCGGATAGGACTTCCCAGGTTTTTCCTCCATCAATCGACCTCAGGGCAGGAGCACTCAATACATAAATAGTATGTTCATCGAGTGGGTCAGAGAATAATTCGATATAGTACCAGGCGCGTTGGATCAGACGGTGGTCTTTGGTCACCAGGCTCCAGTTTTTTCCTGCATTGACCGATACAAACAAACCACCGAGTTCTTTTTCCGAGTCACTTTCTATGAGGGCGTACACGCGGTCGGAATTGGACCGGCAAACCGCTACAGCCATTTTTCCTAATTCTTTGGGAAGGCCGTCCTGGATTTTTTCCCAATGTTCACCACCGTCGACTGATTTATATAATCCGCTTCCTGGTCCACCGCTGATGACCTTCCAGGGCAACCGGCCATGTTCCCACATCGCTGCATACAATATCAACGGATTGTTCATATCCATAGATAATTCTACACAACCTGTTTTATCGTCTACATACAACACCTTAGACCAGGTATTTCCACCGTCTTTTGATTTAAATACTCCCCGTTCGGCAGAATTACTATAGAGTGCTCCTTGAGCGGCGACATAGACTATATCGGGATTGGTTGGATGTATGCTGATACGGGATATATGCTGACTGAGGTCAAGGCCCATTTTTTTCCACGTCTTACCGGCATCGGTAGATTTATATACTCCATCACCATGGTGGGTCATCACGCCTCTTGGTGCATGTTCGCCCATACCCACATAGACCACATTGGGATCACTTTCGGATACCGAGATGGCGCCTACGGAGCCCGTTTTGAAAAAACCATCGGAGATGTTTTTCCAGGTCATACCCAGGTCATCCGTTTTCCACACTCCACCCCCGGTGATGCCCATATAATAGGTACTGAGATTGCCCACTACACCGGTTGCTGTTACAGAACGGCCGCCTCGAAAAGGGCCAATACTTCTCCACTTTACCGGTTTATAGAAAGCGTTGAGGTCAAGGGTATCGGAATTGGTCTGACTGATTGCAGGTGAATACCAACTCAAAAACAAAAAAGAAGATAACAATAGAAAGCAGATTTTTTTTAGCATGGATCGAGGATTAGTGGACGAATATACCATCTCAACCTAAGACAATTCAACAAAAAAAGCCCCTCCTATTCCACCCGGGAACAGGAAGGGCCTGCAATGGTATAAGTAAAAAGTTATTCTTTCTTAGCACTGCTTTTTGAGAGATCACAGGAAGAAGGATCACATACCGGGGGGAAACAACAGGAAGGGTCACCATCTGCGGGATCGCAAGAGGACACCCGGGACAATAAAGCGGCCATTTGGCTGGCAAACAATACTGAAGCAGCGTTCAACACCGGGCTGAGAAAGGAAGCGAATGCGTGTTGAGCCACCTGAGTGTTTGATTCCAACTTTGTTTCCTTTACCTCGATCGCTGCCGGTTTTTCTAAAGGTGTTGCAGTGGCACAGGTGACCACATGACAGCTGGGTTTGCTGATGCAGCAACTTTGGGAATTAGCTTGTGCCGGTAAGATCAGGCTAAAAAGTAAGATGCCGGATAACATAGACATTAGTTTTTTCATAGATAATAATTTAGGATTAATCAATACCAAAACCCGTTGGCAGCCGGATATTAAATACATCAGTACATGCTGGATAAACTTTTACTTTTAAAAGCGATGTAAAGCCTGCACTGCATGGTATTTAATACCAGACAAAGATGGGATCGAAGTGGGGTCGGACTTGTTAGTGGCTGTTAGGCACTTGTTAAACGGCTGTTAAAAGGTTTCCATAAAACTAAATAGGGCCTGCTTAATAAGCCAGCAAAACCGGGGTATTGGTTTTTATGTGGCTAATAAAATCATAGGATAGCTATCCAAAGGGATTCTGGTTGTAAAACATCCCAAATAGTTCCCAATTTTGGCCCAGGATGACCATTGGCTGCAATTGATCTTCCAGGGTAAACAAGATTATTTTAACCTGAAAATGAAATACATGTCCGGGGCTTCGGTCCTGATCTTATTTTCGATCTGTGCCTTGTTTGTATTTGCCGCTTATTACCTGATCAAACAGCAAAAAATCAGTGAAGAAAACCGCCAGTTTTTTAATCATATGACCCATGAGTTCAGCACCCCGTTGACCAATATCCAGTTGGCCACCAAAATGATGCAACGTAAATCCACTAACGGGGCCCATTCACCATATCTCGATATCATCGAAACACAAAGCAATCAACTCCGATACCAGGTTGAAAATGTCCTGCACCTCGCAACCATGGAAAAAGAAAATTTAAAGATCAACCGGGATTTACTGGATCTCAATGAACTGGCCCGGGAAGCAGTGGACAGCATGCAACTCCAGATTGAAGAAAAACAGGCTTCTGTTCATATCCATCCGGCTAAACAACCCTGTCAAATCCGGGGCGATAAATTTCATTTGCGCAATGTATTCCGTAACCTGATCGATAATGCTTTAAAATATTGTTCTAATACCCCCAAAGTAGAAATTGGTTTTTATCCCACGGACCAGGGGTAGTGTGCCCAGGTTAAAGACAATGGGATTGGTATACCTTCAGAAGAAAAGGATAAAATCTTCAACCGGTTTTATCGCAGTCCTTCCAGCCAGGAGACCACCACCCGGGGGTTTGGCATTGGTCTGGCTTATGTCAAAAGGATTATCGACCTTCATCAGGGTGATATCCGGCTAGGCTCCGCGCTCGGTACAGGCTCTTGTTTTGAAATGTATTTTCCAAACACCAAATAATGGACTACAAAAAAATATTATTGGTGGAGGACGATACTTCCCTGGGTATGTTGCTCATGGATTATCTGGAATCGGAACATTAACAGGTGACCTGGAAAAGGGAAGGTCTGAGTGCGCTCGATCAACTGAAGAAACAACCTTATGATCTGTGTTTGCTGGATATTTCGATGCCGGGGATGGATGGGTTCAGCCTGGCCAGGCAAATTAAACACCAGTATAAAACCCTTCCTTTTTTATTTATTACGGCACGGAGTTTCAAGCAGGATAAAATCAAAGCCTATGAATTAGGTGCGGAAGATTATATACTTAAACCCTTTGATGCGGACGAGTTGGCGTGTAAAATGAAAGTTATCTTGAGAAGGGCTCCATCCGGATCAGCGCCTAACCTTCCGGAAAAACTGGAATTGGGAAAATATACATTTTACACTACGAGGCAGGAGCTTTGTCTGGATGGAAAGGCCATCAAATTAACTGAAAAAGAAAACCAAATCCTGCTGTTGTTGTGCCAGCAACAAAACAAAATATTACGCCGGGAAGAAGCTGTGACCAGGGTGTACGGCAAATTTGATTATTTTCTGGGCCGGAGTTTTGACGTATTTATTTCAAGGCTACGAAAATTGCTTCGGGAGGACCCGGATATTCAAATCGACAATGTATTTAAAGTGGGTTTTATCATGCGGATAAATAGGGCGATAGAGGCTTAAACCGGTAAGGTATTCTATTCTGGGTTGCCGAGTGAACCAACCCGTGAAATCAGCGGCAAATTTTTATCTTTCCGAAAAATTATAAAATGTCCAGTGTCGTAGCTTCACCCGGTTATTATTCCATTCCTTCCCGTATAAGGCGGATGGAAAACATGCACATCCTCTTTTGGCTGCTCAAGGACGTGAGCTGGTGCCTCGATTTTAAACCCCTGGCCATCCTGATGATATTCCCTACGCTGATCGTCGCTATATGGATAACCCGTAAAAACCGCCACATTACTTCAGAGTTGGCACATAACCTGGCAGTGATCTTTTGGATTACAGCCAACAGTATGTGGATGCTCGTTGAATTTTTAGCGATTGATGAAGATATCATCTGGCGAAATTTTACCGGCAGGCACCTGGCCATAATCCCATTCACCATCGGATTGTCCATCCTGGTTTATTATTATCTTTTTAATCGAAAAAAGGAAGAGGAAAAACCGGTTGAAAATCCGACTTATTCCAAAGACATGATTTAAAGAGGCAACGATGTATGCAGACAGCCCCCCATAAGCTATCAAGGAGTACAATTGGTGAGCAGGATAATAGGTGCTAGGATACCATTCAACACAAAGAACCTTTTGATCCAAAATTCCAAGCGCTCTTTATAAAATACTCCTGCCGCAAACAAAGTGGACAAACTCATGCAGGTATAGCCCAGTGCATCAACACCCGTCAGAAATTTTTTTGGGACATAGCTTAGTAAATCAACAGAAACTTCATTGCCTGCCAAGGTGTGCGGTAAAGTCACCGTCAATTCCGTGAGATAAATTATACTTACGAAAATAAAATAAGCCGTAGCAAACACGATGCCGATATGACTCCAGATTTTTCGCTCAGCTTCGGCCAGAGAATGAACAGATACCACCATGATTAAGAAAGACGGAGCGAGAAACAAGGAAGGCAGGAGGATAAAGAATTGATCCTTTTGAGTTTCCGGCATATCAATCCCGATAATTAACTGGGATATGATATAGAGTATGGCAAAAAGGGTGGTGAAGAGAGAAGAATAAAAACCGATATTCCACTCGGCTTTGTTCATCAATTAATTAATTGGTTTGTATTCAGAATTAAAGTCAATTTCCTTCAAATCAAACCGGGCATATACCAGCTTGCCCTGCGGAAAATGCCAGATTGCTTCTGCCTTAGACGCGAGGTAATATCCATGGTATTCCCGGTAATCGGCAATAGGTGTAGTCCATTTGAATTTGGACATGGTATGATCCTCCTGATTAAAGTACCGGTCATCCGATTCAAAATCAACCAGTTCATTCCGGTCATTAAAGTATAGAGTAGCCCGAATCGTTATATTACCCTCCGTAAAAACAGCCCGCACTGCTAGAGAATCCAGCACTTCCCATTGGACCTGTTTAAAAGGCAAGGCTCCAGGTGCAAAGACACAGAGATCATTAAAATACGTAACGGTTTCAGCAATGTCCATTTCCTTACCATCCTGATACTGCACTTTTACCACCGAAGCAAGCCGCACATCCATGGATGCGTGGCCATCTTTAAAACGGTGATAACCCGTAACCGGTAGACCTTTCATGGTGCCGTTCATATAAAACAAACGGGTCATTGGTTCGATGAAGTTATATTGTTCTATCCTCAGAGGGATCCAGGCAGAATTTTCATTTTTTCTAATTACGCCTTCACTGATAGCCCTGAAATTTTTTATTATTGGCTTACCCACAAATCCAGTCTTCACAATATAATTTTTTACCAGGTCAGGAACAGGGGCCAGATCGTTCAGAGATAGCTCATGGCCGGAATGGTCGGCCGGTATAGATATAACATTTTGTAATTGTTTGACATCCACTGCATATTTTGCTTTAAATAAATAAGTAGCCAGGTGGAGAACCAGGGCCACTAAAAGGAACAGGTTGGGTATCATGCCCCATTTGGAATCTACCCAATAGTTTAATATCAGGTATACAGAAATCAATAAACCTAAACACGCTGGTATCCACCACCTGGCAGAATGAAATAAAAATAAAAAAGCCGATGTGATGAGTGCCAGAGCAGCAAATAACCACATCATACCCAGGGGCCGGGAAATAGGGATGGTCAATTGGTCGATAGGGGCCATCTGAAACGCTTTGAAGAAACCTAAAAGGTGCAGAACCCCATGCAACAGGATTAAACCGGCAAACATCACTTTCATATTCTATTCAATTTTTTGTTGGCATTAAACATCAGGATCAGAATCAGAATCAACACTGCGGCAATCCTCATTTGCTTTGAGTACGGTATACTTCAGAATGTCCCATGACCAGTAAAAGTTGCGGCGAGCAATAAAAAACTAAAAGAGTAGGGCACGTCCTGAAGGAAATGATAATGATCGACAAAGGCACTGGCCTGAGACCATTCTGGTTGTGGTTTCCATAATTTTACCTGGATAAAACCAACCGGGCCGGACAAAATAAAACCCGCCAAAGAAAGGACACAAGCCCGACTAATCCACTTTGCCATACAGGGCACTAATTTGCAGCAATCTTTCGAGCTAAAATATGATGGCGCTCAGGATGCAATATGCCTTATGTCAGGCTTATCGTTTAAATAGGTTTTAATCAGAGAACGATATTTTTCAATCGGATCAAATTGGAATTTTAGCCCCTTGATAGTGCAATTTAGGAATCTCCATCAAAGCAGCAGATCCATACCAGAGCAGCATTTCCAAGGTCAATGAACCGGCCTGGATTGCGGGGTCAGTTTCTGTCAACGTTTTAGCTTCCTCCAGGGTGCGCACATCAAAAACATAGATACCCCGGATATCACCATCACCAAACACAGGGCCGGCAAGTACCAGTTTACCAGCTTCGGCGAGTCGGTTGATGTTAGCCATATGAGCGGCCTGCAACTGAGCCCGTGTGGTAGAATCCTGGGAGCGGTTGGGCCCTCTTTTTAGAAAAACCAATACATAGGGCTTCATTCCATATTGGTCGGCTCCCCATTTTGCAGCGACCAGGGAATCGAATGCCGGTTTAGATTCTAAAGAGTCAGTAAGTTGAGCAACCGGATCAGGTTGTTTAGCCTGCGTGCAGGCAATAAACGAAAAAAGGACGACAAGGGAACGGATAAACATCGGTTATTTTTGTACAAATATAGGGCACCTCTAAAAACCCGTTCATGGTTTGATCGGTTTTTATAATTAAAAACCTAAATTGCTCTTTAGAATTTATACCCGCCTGAACGATTTCATTCGGGCAGGCTGCGTTGAATCTCAGTCATCCCGTCCCAAGACGGGACACCGCTATGTCGCCAGTTTATATTCATTGTTTATTATAAGACTGGCTCCTTCGATCCGATTAGGTCGGATCGCCTTGTCTAATCCCGAGCTAATCGGGACAAAATAGCTAATTTTCAAACTCTCCCGCATAAGGCGGGACAGGGTATTTAGAGGTACCCTTAAGAAAATGACTCAGGGTCCCTACCCTAATTTTATCTTTTAGTAAAAATTCATCCGATGATGGAGTAACGATCCAAACAAGATCCGGTTGAATATCTTCAATGGCGATATAAGTGCCTTTGGTTAATACGGGTTGATTAGAAGCTTTAATTTCTATACCTATTTTTCTTGTACCTTTTTGAAGGACAAGGTCAAGTTCTGCACCTTGAGCTGATTTATAAAAACTATATTCCCAATCTTTAAAGTGATTTATGATGTTTCGTATCACCAGGCCTTCAAAAGAATAAACCGTAAACAGGGTGACCAAGCAGTTCATTCATACTTTGAATATTAAGTAAAGCATGTAAAAGTCCGGTATCAGCAAGCTACAGCTTAGGGCTTTTGACTAATCTTTTCGCGGTATTATTGCGAAACGCCGGAACTAAAAATAATTGGAATGCACCCATTAAAAGATCAATGTATTTCCTCACGGTTGTAAAACTCAGGTCGAGACTTTTTGCTATCTTGGATAAATTTAATTCCTGCCCATGCACATGAGCCAACATACTATATAATCGCTCAACCTGGAAAGCTGTGATGCCGGAAGAAATATCCAATATATCTTTAGTAAAAAAGGTTCTTATATAATTTTTGCACCATAGATTGCTTATACGGTCATTGACGGCAAGTAAACTATCAGGAAAACCTCCTCTAAACCAATACGTTTTAAAATCTTTTTCGTGCTTAATTTCTTCCCAACTGAAAGCCATTAATTCATAATAAGCGATACGCCC
>Ga0163150_10009727_pt1 | contig 10555 bp, 13 predicted proteins | sample OliLakLV19P2IB_FD_148628 | JGI IMG/M metagenome (GOLD analysis project Ga0163150, IMG submission 148628) | Freshwater microbial mat bacterial communities from Lake Vanda, McMurdo Dry Valleys, Antarctica - Oligotrophic Lake LV.19.P2.IB | ecosystem: Environmental > Aquatic > Freshwater > Lake >...
TCTTATTTTTATGAGTATACTAAATCTATGAGTACTGAATCATATAAAATTTACAATAAAGTTGCATGCTTTAAATTTCGCTTCAATGGTTCTCAATGCATACAAGGTGCTCGTGGTTTTACCCTTATTGAAATTATTGTTGCAGTTGCAATTATTGGCATACTCTCCTCGTTTCTTATGGCCAATTTTCTTGGTGCACGTGAAAGAGCACGGGATGCGACCCGGAAATCGGATCTTGCGCAAATTCAGTCAGCGCTTGAATTTTTTCGTTCAGATCATGGGTACTATCCTCCAAGTGCGGATACAACAGATCCAACTAAAAATAGATTGTCGGGTAATACTGAATGTGGTATCGGTGTTCCGTTTGAAGGAATTACTACAACGACGCAATACTTGAAGAATATTCCTTGTAGCCCTGCGACTGGAGGAGCAAAAGCTACAGAACCTTATATCTATGTTGCGAGTAGTTGTGATAGTACAGATTCTTTTAAGTGTTATGCGTATACACTCACTGCGACTCTTGAAAATGTAAATGATTCGCAAGCGATATTGGTATCAGGAGTTCCTAAATTTACAGTAACAAATCCTTAATGAATGAAATTACATCTGCCGAAATCTTCACTATTAAATTCTAACGGTTTTACACTTATCGAGCTTCTTGTTGTCATATCAATCGCAACGGTTATTGGTTCTATATCGCTTGCTGCCTACAATACATTTAGCCGTAAGCAGGATGTTGATCAGTCTGCTCTGAGGCTTCAATCAATATTTGATGAAGCACGATTTAGCGCACTTTCAATTGTGAGGCCAGCTGACAAATGTCCAGAAACAGCTACTCTTCCAAGCCCTTCATATAAAAGTACACGACAATATATTGTTGAGCTTAAGAATAATGTCTCGCCTACTATCCCTGATGAATACTTTATAAAAGCAATTTGCATCAAAAGTGGTGGAGGAGAAACTACAGTTGAAGTCGAAAAAGGCAAATTGCCCTCATCAGTTAGTTTTAATCCTTTTGACGGATGTGGGGGCGTATACTATTATGAATCAATAACAAATAAATTTTATTGTGGGGCAACAAGTCCAGGTGTTGAGCTTACTTCCCCAAGTTCTGTAACAGTGGGCAATGGATCTGATATCAAAACACTTATTATAAGTCAAAATGGAAAAGTTACTGTCCAATAAAAATAGTTCTGGTCAGACGCTTCTTGAAGCAGTAATCGCGCTTGCGGCGCTTCTTCTTATACTGTCTGCATCATCAATCGCAATTGTCACAAGCGTCAACAATGCTACTTTTACACGTAACCAAAACCAAGCGAATAAATTTGCGCAGGCTGGTATTGAGGAAATAAGAAGCTTGAGGGATACCGATTACACCTATTTTCGAGATTTCATTGCAGGTGGTGATACTCCCGGATCTCTTATAAAATGCCTTAATGGTAATATGACCTTTTCACCAGCGACTAGTATTCCTAATACCGACTGCAGTAGTAGTGGGCAAGTATTAACGACAACGGGGAATAACAAATTTGTTAGATATGTTGAATTTATTCGAAAAAATGATCAACTTAGACAAAAGTGTTTTTTGAGTGATGGAGCAGGATTCGTCAAAGATGCCAATAAGGGCACCAATGTTCGTGTGACGGTCAAATGGGCTAGTGGTAGGTGTGAGTCCACTCAACCCTACTGTCATAGTTCCTATGTGGAGTCATGTGTATTTCCACCACTGTAAAAGATTATGAAAAAACTATGTAAAAATAATTTTCTCTCAACTCAAAAAGGATTCACTCTTGCTGAAATTCTTGCGGTTGCGGGAATACTTATTATATTGAGTGCAATTGTGGGTGGCATTTTGGTTGCGACACTTCGGGGGAGCAATAAGACTCGTATTACAACTGCTGGTGCTCAAAACGGCAATTATGCGATGTCTATTTTGACCAATACCATTACCAATTCAAAAGAATTTGGGTATACAGATAGCGCCGGAACACGTAAAACATCATGTGTTGCATCAACCCCTGGGGCACCTGTCTCAATTAGCAGGATCAATGTCGAAAATTTTGCGCCAACTGGTTCTTCAAGTACATTTACGGAAATTACGTGTGGGCCAGTAAGTGCCGGAACTAATTCTATTATTCTAACGAAGAGGGATGCGGCAGGCGCGCCACTTAATACTCAATCACTCCTGAACACCGAGGAAGTTGTTGTGCAATCATGTGCAAATGCCTTTACATGTACTCAGACTGACGAGTATTCTCCACCCAAACTTGTAATAAATTTTACACTCATTCAAAAAACAGCTTCAGGATTTTTTGAACAAAATACTGAGGCTCCATTCAAAACATCTATTTCTATCAGAAATTATCAGAGATGAAGCACTTTCTTTACTTGACATTTCGTGCTCATTCTCCCTATGATAAATACAACACATGGAGTATGTAAAATCACAAAGTGGGCAGATGCTTTTAATAGTTGTTCTTGTGATGGTTGTTGCGCTGACTGTTGCGTTGTCAGTTGCATCACGAAGTATTACGAACGTTAAAATATCAAAGCAAAATGAAGAGTCACAACGAGCTTTTCAGGCAGCAGAAGCGGGACTTGAGCTAAATATTAGAATAGCACTCGAATCAGGACTTGTGGTAGGAGGAGATAGTAAATTTGATAACAACTCTTCATTTACAGTTGGTACACCCCAACTTATTACCTATACAACCGGTGGGTATTTAAATATTGGAGATCCTGTTTTGCAGGATCGGGGAATAGATGTTTGGCTTATGGAATACGACAATTACAAATCAGCGGGCCCGAGTATTACGCTTGCAAATTCAGCACCTGCAACACGAACTGTTGAGATCAGCTGGCAAAAAAATGGTGGACTAAATTGTTCGAGTGGCGCTACAAGATCAACGGCTCTTGAAGTATGGGTACTGAGAGGAACTAACAAAACTGACCAATTAAGAGTTGAGAAATATTTTTATGATGAGTGCCCAGGAAGTCACATAAATACGCTACCCACGACTACGAATGGTTACCATACCCCTACAGATGATTTTAAGTATCGATCGACTCTCACTGTTGCAAATGGTATTGCGTTAAAAGTGATCCCTATTTACAACCCAACTAAAATGTATGTCGAAGGAAATCTTCCATCTCAGGGAAAAATAATTTCTTCTGAGGGAAAAGCAGGCGAAACGGTGCGCAAACTTGAATATACTCAATTCTATCCTGAATTTCCAACAGAAATGTTCTATGCTTTATTAACACAATGAAATCAAAATCTTTCGGACTCGATATAGGGTCAACATCAATGAAAGCTGTATGGCTTGGTCGCTCCGGCAATACTTTGACGATTGAGTCAGTGGTCTCTGCTCCTACAACAACCCGCGGAATGCTGACTGAGTCTGATATGGATCAAAAAATATTTGCAGACTCTGTAAAAGGAATTTTGAAAAGTGCTGGAATCGTTGAGAAAAACGCCAATGTCTCAATTCCTGAAAGCCAGGTATACTCCAAAATTATCGAGATGCCTGATTTGTCAGATTCAGAACTTGCGGCGGCGCTCAAATTTGAACTTGAGCAACATATTCCACTTCCACTGGATCAAGTAAAAACTGACTGGCAAGTTATGGAGCGCATAAATGATGCGGGCAGAAAGAAAATGAATGTTTTGATTGTTGCAGCCCCTCTTGGGATACTTTCAAAATACGAGAAGGTAACCAATCTCATAGGTATAAACCCTCAAACGGTTGAGACAGAGGTAATCTCTGTACATCGAGCACTCTACCCTGCACTTGATCCGACTGCAGCGGATGTTATCGTTCACCTTGGTGGATCAACAACTGATGTTGCGATTGTCAAAAATGGCATACTCAATATGATTTTCACCATTCCTTTGGGTGGCATTGCTGTCACTCGTGCTATTGCAATTGACTTTGGTATTGATCCCAATCAAGCAGAGAATTTTAAAAAGGCATATGGCCTGACTCAAAATGTTTTTGATGGAAAAATTGGTAAATCACTGGAGCCAATCTTACAGTCCATAATTGGCGATATTCGAAAAGCGATTTTGTCATTTAAAGAAAAAAATAATATGCCCATCAAGCAAGTTATTCTTTCAGGTGGCAGTGCACTACTTCCCGGCTTGCATGTATTTTTTGCAAATATTCTGGGAATCCAAGTTGTTGTAGGTAATTGTTGGGAAATAAATGGGGTCGCAGATGTACCTCAAGAGGTTTTGGAGGATGCGCCGTCATATAATGTTGTGTTTGGTCTTGCAATTCGAGATTTACAATGAGCGATTCAATCAACCTATCACTTGGCCGACAGGTAGTCAAAACTGAGATAAAAAAAAGTCTTTTAATCTCTGTCGTGTTGTTGAGCGCTGTTGTCCTTTTTACACTCATTTTGGTCGGAACAAATTATATTTTTACAAGTCGGTACGACAAACTCGTAGCGGATGAGGCAGAGTTGCAGGCAAGAATTGAGACCCAATCTGCAAAAAAAGCGAAATTGCTGCTTCTTCATGAACGCTTATCAACTGCCTCGTCAATCATTACAGCCCGTAAAAATCTCAATGAAAAATTTGCAGAAGTATTGGCAGCAGCACCTGATACTCTGACGGTCAAATCATCTGCTGTTGCGGCTAATCTTATCAATATGGGCTTTGAGTCGTCAGATTTGGCAGCTCTCAATGAGTTTTTGAATGCACTCTACTCTCTTGAAAAAGACAAATCACAAATTACAAAAGTAAAAGTAAATTCTTTTGGATTTAACGAGACGGTTGCAAATTATGTCATGGATGTGGATTTTAATTTTTAACTCTATATGAACGATAGTCTGCTCGATTTTTATTATCAAAAATATAAAAAATATTTACTATCAGCTGTGATAGGAATAATTGCAATCGGTATAGTCTGGCAAGTGGCAATTCCTCAAGTATATTCTATAATGCAGGTAAGAACTGATTCAGAACTTAAGCAAGCTGAAATTGCCAAACTGGAGGCCTCACTCTCTGCCCTCAACTCCTATAACGATGCCAATTTGGATGACAATATAAAAACAGCAACAACTGCACTCCCTGCTTCCAAAGAAATATTGGCAATGTACCTTGCTATAGTATCTGCTTCCACCAAAGCGGAAGTCACCATAACCACATTTGCGACACGTATTGGCACGCTATATACAAGAAAAGGTGCAAAAGCACTAGATGTTGATAAAAAGGAACCTGGAGATGCAGCACCGGCGCTCCTGATGTCTTTGACGATTGATGCAACATCAACTGAGGAAATTCAACGCTTTACCGATGAACTTCATGCAGTTCTGCCGCTTGCTGAGGTCAAAACAATTGATTATTCCGGGACTGATGCACAATACGAGATTTCATTTTATTACAATACTGTGGATACTCAGACACTTTCCAAACAAGTAAATATCAGTGCACTCACGCGAGCTGAGCAGGAGCTTCTCGAGCAAATGAAAGTTTGGAACCAGCAAACGGTAGCGCCATCCGCTATCCCTACAAACCCCCCTACTCCTTCACCCTAGTAGAATCAGGCAGTATAATATCTGGACGTTTTTCGGTGGTGAGAATTCTAGCTTGTGCTTTGCGGTATGTCTCTATTTCTTTTTGATTGCCTGACAAAAGAACTTCCGGTACAACGAGTCCTTGGTATTCGCGAGGTCTTGTGTACTGAGGTGTTTCAAGTATTCGGCCATCTTCGTTTTCTGAAAAACTTTCAAACTTTGTCGCGTCTGACTTTTTTAGAACACCTGAGACAAGCCGAGCAACTGACTCAACTACAACCATTGCAGGGATTTCTCCACCTGACAACACATAATCTCCAATTGAGATTTTAAAATCAACAAAGTTGGTGATCCGGTGATCAAAGCCTTCATAGTGTCCACATACGAGGATAAGATGATCGAGATTGGATAGTTCTTCTGCTACTTTTTGAGTGTATACAGTGCCTGTTGGATCAAGAAGCGCTACTTTTTCATTTGCTATGTTGCGACGAGCTGATACTATTGCTTTGTGAACAGGTTCTACCTTGAGAACCATACCAGTCCCGCCGCCGAACGGTGTATCATCTACAACTTTGTGTTTGCCTTCTCCAAAATCACGAAGATTTATGAGATTGATCGTAATTTTTCCATCTTCATGTGCGCGCTTGATAATAGAAGACGCAAAGACACTTGAGAACATTTCGGGAAAAAGGGAAATAAGGGTAAAGTGCATAGGGGAAGCGAGAAATTTTACTTTTGCTCTTCTTCAAGAACTTCGACTTCAACGCGGATTTGGTCTTTTATGGCTTTTATTTTGAGGATATTTTTGATGGCATTAATTGTCTTGCCGCCTTTACCAATAACTTTACCCATGCTATCGGGTTGAAGGTAAATTTGCAAATGAACACTCTCTTCACTTACTTCTTCTTCAACTCGAAATTTTTCCTCATCTGTGAGAATATTTTCTAGAATGTAAACGAGGAGGTCTTTCATAGGATTTTTTTGGCTCCCACACTTACCTGCGCACCTTTTGATATCCAGTACTCTACTCGATCTGTTTTGATGTTTTTGATGACTTCTTTAACACGCTTTTCATAGCTTCCAAGAATTTCAACAGGTCGTCCATCTCTTCTACTGCGCTGTTCACGTACGACAAGGTGATATTTTCTTTCACCGTTGCGTCCAGTTTTTGCAAGTCTAATTACAAGTGCCATATCTGCAAATTTTAACATTTCTACACGCCCGAGTCAAACAGTTGTGAAAAGAGGTGGTAAGAGCTGGGTATCATCAAGCTGAGAGATCTTCTAATGCTTTTCTTGCGGCGTTCTTTTCGGCTTCTTGTTTGGATTTACCGGAGCCTCTCGCGAGGAGTTTTTCCTCTAGAAATACGCCCACGGAATAAATCTTGCTGTGATCTGGTCCTTCTTCTTGAAGAGTCTGGTAATTAGGTGAGACTTTGTGTTTGCGCTGAATAATTTCTTGCAGTAAATTCTTTGGATCTTTTAGACCAGTTGAGATAATTTCGTCAATATCAACCAACACTACTCCTTCTATAAATGTACGTGTTGCAGGGAGTCCTTGATCCATGTAGAGGCCTCCAATAACGGCTTCTAGTGTATCTGCAAGAATCGTTCTGTTCTCGCGTCCACCACTGCTTTCCTCACCCCGAGAAAGTTTGAGGTGTTGTCCTAAATTAAGTTGTTGTGCTACTTTGTACAGTGCGCTTGTATTCGTCAATCCTGCGCGCAGATTGGTTAACTCTCCTTCGGGAAAATCTGGGTAGTGCTCATAAATGTAGGTTGAGACCACAAAAGACAAAATACTGTCTCCCATAAATTCAAGTCGCTCATTGGACACAGCTCCTTTTCCGCCTTCATTGAGGTAGGATCTATGCGTAAAGGCTTGTTCGAATAAATCTTTGTTAATAAAATCAGGTAGTTTCATGTTCTATTTGTCCTTTCAATAATTTTCCAAGTGCACCGTTGATAAATCCGGGAGAAGAGTCTCCTCCAAATTCTTTTGCAAGCTCAATTGCTTCATCAATAACAACCTTTGGTGGAATATCTTTACCTATCGTAAGCTCGTATACTGCAAGTCGGAGCACTGCAAGATCAACTTTATTGATCTTCTCAATCGGATAATCAGGTGCGATTTCGGTAATTTTTTTATCAATTACCTCAAGATTCTCAATAATATGTGTCGTTGTGTCATTTACTTTAGGGAGATTGCTGAAAGAATAGGAAAAAAGGTGTTGAACAATTTCTTGGCGTTTGCGGTGACGTGGATCTCGTGCGGTCTTCATCTAATCGTATTATACTAAATGTTGAGAGAAAAAATCTAGAAAAAAGTTTTTTTAGTAAGAATGATAGGTTTGGTGGAAATACAATGAGATTGCTTCACATTCGCTTTGCTCAGTGCAAGCGAGTACTCGCAATGACGGATGGGAAAAGACTAAATTTTATTTTTGTACAACAAGCCTTCCGTTGTAATATCCGCATGATTTACATACAATATGTGGAGCATTTGAGGAACCACAATTTTTGCAGATTGATACCGCTGGAAGCTCTAAGTGTATACTTGCTCTTCTTTTTCCTGATCGTTCGCGCGACATGCGCTTTTTTGGTTCGTGTGGCATAGTGTGAGTATTATAGTAGATTTATGAAGCTCTTGCAATAAAAGCATAAATCTTCTGTACTATTCGTAGCGTAATGCATTTAGCGCTGATATTTTGGTTGCTCGGCGTGCAGGATATATACCGGTCACAATTCCTACAAAAAGCGATAGTGCAAGTACAACTGCTATGAAAGGAGGTGGAATGTATGCAATATCAATGTATCCAACACCTTTGAATATTGCGAATATTGAGAGCAAAAGTCCAAGTAATTTGCCTGCAACAAATCCTATTATTATTCCCAGTACTCCTCCAAAAAATCCCATTACCATGGATTCGGTCAAGAAAAGTTCTTTTACTTCAGATGATTTCATTCCCATTGCTTTCATAAGTCCGACTTCACGGGTTCTTTCCAGAAGTGACACGGTAAGGGTATTAAACATTCCAAGCGCTGCAACTGCAAGTGCGACCATACCCAAAAGTGCAAGGATTGTCCGAGCGGTCGCGAAAAGACTATTGATTTGCGATACCGTGTCTGCAACTGATGTAGTAACAAATCCCATGGTTTCGATTTGGGTTCGCGCCAAAGGAAGCGCCTCCTGACTATCCATAACAACTTTTACTTGAGAAAAGTTCACAACTCCAAGTGATCGCAAATCAGTAAAAGGAACATAAAAGATAGGTGTCTTATCATCTGGAATTATACCTACAATTTTGTATTCTGCCGGGGACGACTCGATTTTGCTCTCGGTATTTGCGGCAAGATCACTATTGATAACAAATGATGTTGAGAATGTTTTACCGACCGCTTCAGCCTCTTTTATACCAAGAATTTTGAGCATTGCACGGTTGACGACTGCTTCACGCTCAGCATTGGCAGCAAGTTTGGTTTTTTTGGTAGCGATCGTTTTGGAAGCTGCCGATTCACTTGCGATCTCAACCCAGTCAAGATTTTCTGTCTCATTGGCCAACACGTCGGAATCCGATGTGATTCCCAATACAGATGAGGATTTGGTTTTCGTATTTTCAATCGTAATATTAAGTTCTGCAAAATAGCCTTCCTTTTGACCTTGCGAGCCGCTCTCGTCTCGATTAATAAGATATTGACCTTTTTCACAATCTGCCTTTTCAATATCACATTTTTCTTTTTTCCAAAGTAGTACGCTTGAACGGATCCATCTACCCTTTTCTTTTATTTCTTCTGTATTTTGAGCACTTGAGCTTGCATCTGTGTCGTATGATTCCCCGTAAAGCTCAATTCCTTGTTGGACTCCTTCGGTTCTTTTGGTATATCCCAAAATTTGTGCGTCTGTTGTAGCATCACGTCGTACACGAACCCATGTACCTGGATCAATACTAAAGTCTACAGGACCGATTTCCTCGCCTGTTTTTACCTCTGTAGCTTGGGTTGAGATTCCTGCCACTTCACCCCGGCTAACTTTTCTGCTCGATTTACCCACTGCTTGTGAGAGTTTGTTACTTTCATAAATTTTTCCGACTGATGGCTTTATTGCCGATTGTCGCAAGTATTCAGCTGTTACTCCATATACTGCCATGTCAGATATAGAATTTTGGTAATTTACACGTCCGACAACTGCAATAAGAGGCAATACATACTTTACGTTCGGCATGCGCTTGAAGTCTGATAAAGTCTTGTCATTTATCTTTACATTACTGCCAGTTTGGAGTGTAACATCGGCCTGTTTCATCTCATCAAGGCGTGCTACGCGGGACACAACCAACTCTTGTAATCCATACCCAATTGAAACCAAAAATACGATTGCACCAACACCTATAGACATTCCACCTATGGTAATTATGCTTCGTGTCTTCTTGACTTTCATGTTCCTGATTGCAAGTTCGATCAAATACACTCGTGATACGGTACCTTGGCGGTTTCTATCAAAAAAGTGCATAAGGCTAATAATTCTTTGCATAAAAGTTGTCTGTATTTTGGATCTAAAATACAGGGGCGTAAGCTTGGACATCAGCAAGAAATTGAATACCTTGGTAAATAAATAAAGAAATAAAAGTAGTATGAACGTGAGTATAGAAAAGCCACCCAAAAATAGTTTGGGAAATGAAGATTTTTGAGCAAAATAATTTGAAAGATCACTCTTACGATTTTGATCTACAATTTGTGGAGAAAGCGAGGTCTGAACTCTTTTCGGCTTTTCTTCAGTCGCTACCACAACAGGCGGTTTTTTGAAAAATTTAAGTGGTTTTAGAATATTAGTCATTTACTGCAATACCTCTCTTTGATTTTATGTCGTGTTCGAGTTTGTCTTTATCTTTTTCTGTGTATACGCCTACGATTTGCCCATCAAACATACGTACCGCGGTCTTTGCATATTTCAGATACTCTAAATCATGTGTTACCATAACGATTGTTTTGCCTTGTGTACTGAGATCTCCAAGAAGCTTCATAAGCATCTGTCCCGC